>Ga0222420_100048_pt1 | contig 336586 bp, 309 predicted proteins | sample 3A2ome_FD_182470 | JGI IMG/M metagenome (GOLD analysis project Ga0222420, IMG submission 182470) | Enriched microbial communities from leaf-cutter ant dump, University of Wisconsin, Madison, United States - 3A200A (version 2) | ecosystem: Environmental > Terrestrial > Nest > Insects nest > Nest... | reverse complement strand
GAACGTCCGGGCCAAAAGATACTGTCCGGTCTATGCCATGGACAAGAGAAAAAGGGGCAAGCGCTGCGCTATCTACGCGACAGGCTTGAAAGCCTCAGTGAGTTCCCGGCATACGCCTGCCCCGCTCGGACATCCGAACAGAAGAACGATACAAGTGAGTTCTGCGGCACCGCCCCCTGGCCGAGCACCGCAGCGCAGTCGGCACGCAGTGCCGACCGCCCCAGCATGAGCCCGCGCCCCAGGCCCCCGGCCACGGCGCGCGCCCCCCAACGCTGAACACACCAGTCCACCATGCCCCACCTGGTCATCCTCTACACCCCCAACCTCGACGCCCGCACCGACATGACGGCCCTGTGCCGCACGCTGGCCGACGTGATGCTGGAGCAGCGCGACGAGGACGGCCGCCAGGTCTTCCCCGCCGGCGGCACGCGCGTGCTGGCCTTCCCGGCGGCGCATTACGCGGTGGCCGACGGCAAGGACGACTACGCCTTCGTCTACCTGAACCTGCGCATGGGCACGGGGCGTTCCGATGCGGTGAAACGCAAGGCCGGCGATGATCTGCTGGCCGCCGTCAAGGCCCACTTCGGCCCGATCTTCGACCGGCAGCTCATGGGCTGCACGCTGCAGATCGACGAGAGCCCCGGGCAGGTGTATGACGGCAAGCACAGCAACCTGCACCCCCTCTTCAACCACAAGGGCTGACCCGCGATGCTCCCCGCCTCCGCCATCGAACAGCTGGCTGCCGAACTGCACGAAAGCGAGACATCGCGCGTGCAGGTCGAGCATTTCTCCAAGCGCTTCCCCGACATGACCATCGAGGACGGCTACGCCGTCTCGCGCGCCTGGGTGAAGCGCAAGCTGGCCGAGGGCCGCACGGTCAAGGGCCACAAGATCGGCCTGACCTCGCGCGCCATGCAGGTCTCTAGCCAGATCGACGAACCCGACTACGGCACGCTGCTGGACGACATGTTCTTCGAGAGCGGCGGCGACCTCCCCTTCGAGCGCTTCATCGCGCCGCGCATCGAGGTCGAACTGGCCTTCGTCCTCGGCAGGCCGCTGAAAGGCCCCGGCGTGACGCTGTACGACGTGCTGGCCGCCACCGACTGGGTGGTGCCGGCCATCGAGATCATCGACGCGCGCATCGAGCAGTTCGACCGCCACACCAAGGCGCCGCGCAAGGTCTTCGACACCATCTCCGACAACGCCGCCAACGCCGGCATCGTGACGGGCGGGCGCCCCGTGCGGCCCGACGCGGTGGACCTGCGCTGGGTCAGCGCACTGCTGTTCAGGAACGGGGTGATCGAGGAATCGGGCGTGGCCGCAGCAGTGCTCAACCACCCGGCCAACGGCGTGGCCTGGCTGGCCAACAAGCTGGCGCCGTGGGACGAGCACCTCGAGGCCGGCGAGGTGGTGCTGGGCGGCTCCTTCACCCGGCCCGTCAACGCGCAGCGCGGCGACACCTTCCATGCGGACTACGGCCCGCTGGGCTCCATCAGTTTCCGTTTCGCCTGAACACCACCATGAAGACCCCCGAGAACCTGTTCAAGAAAGCCTTGGCCGAGCGCCGCCCGCAGATCGGCCTGTGGCTGGGCCTGGCCGATGCCTACAGCGCCGAGATCTGCGCCGGCGCCGGCTTCGACTGGCTGCTGATCGACGGCGAGCACTCGCCCAACGGCCTGGCCGACGTGCTGGCGCAGGCGCAGGCCATCGCCGCGTACCCCGATTCGCACGCCATCGCCCGCGTGCCGCTGGGCCACGGCGACGCCGGCACGGCGCTCATCAAGCAGTACCTCGACCTGGGCGTGCAGACGCTGCTGGTGCCGATGGTCGATACCGCCGAGCAGGCGCAGGCCATCGTGCGCGCGACGCGCTATGCGCCGGCGGGCGTGCGCGGCATGGGCGGCGCGCGCGCCTCGCGCTGGGGCCGCTACGCCGACTACGCCGCTGCCGCCAATGCGCAGGTCGGCCTCTTGGTGCAGGCCGAGACGCGCGAGGCGCTGGACAACCTGGACGCCATCGCCGCCGTCGAGGGCGTGGACGGCGTGTTCATCGGCCCGGCCGACCTGTCGGCCTCGATGGGCCACCCGGGCAACGCGGGGCATCCCGACGTGCAGGCCGCCATCGCCGACGGCATCCGCCGCATCAACGCCGCGGGCAAGGCCCCCGGCATCCTGACGCCCGACGAGACGCTGGCGCGCGAGTACCTGAAGCAGGGCGCGCTGTTCGTCGCCGTGGGGCTGGACACGAACCTGCTGGCCCGCGGCACGGCGGCGCTGGCCGCCCGCTTCAAGGACGGCGCGGCGCCGGCCCCGGCAGCGCGTGGCGCGACCTACTGACCTGCGCATGACCGACCCCGCGAAGAAGTCCGCCCTGCCGCCGCGCTCGGCCACCATCCACACCGGCACGATCCGCGCCACCACCCGCGCCTTCCTGCGCGCGCTGGGGCAGGACGACGAGGACATCGCGCGGCCGCACGTCGGCGTGTTCCACACCGGCGGCGAGATGAGCCCGTGCAACCTCAACCTGCGCGATCAGGCGCAGCACGCCAAGACCGGCATCTACGCCGCCGGCGGCACGCCGCACGAGTGCCCGGTGGTGTCGGTGAGCGACGGCCTGACGATGGCGCACTCGGGCATGCGCTTCTCCCTCATCTCGCGCGAGCTGATCGCCGACAGCGTCGAAGCCTCGGTGCGCAGCCACCAGTGGGACGGCGTGTTCGCCATCGGCGCCTGCGACAAGAACCTGCCGGGCCTGATGATGGGCATGGTGCGCTGCAACGTGCCGGGCGTGTTCGTGCACGGCGGCGCGGCGCTGCCCGGGCGCATCGGCCCGCACGGGCGCGACCTGAACGTGGTCGACACCTACGAGACCATCGGCAGGCTGCTCGCCGGCGAGGCCACGGCCGAAGAACTGGAGACGATGAGCCGCGCCTGCCTGCCCACCGCCGGTTCGTGCGCCGGCCAGTTCACCGCCAACACCATGGGCATGGTCAGCGAGGCGCTGGGCCTGGCGCCGATCGGCTCCAGCATGGTGCCGGCCGTCTACAGCGAGCGCGCCCCGCTGATGCGCCGCGCCGCGAGGCAGCTGATGCGCGCCGTGTTCGCCAGCCTCGAAGGTGGCGGCCCGCTGCCGCGCGACATCGTGACGCGCCAGGCGCTGGAGAACGCCTGCGCCGTGGTGTGCGCCACCGGCGGATCGACCAACGCCGCGCTGCACCTCCCCGCCATCGCGCACGAGGCCGGCATCCGCTTCCACCTCGACGACGTGGCCGAGGTGTTCGCGCGCACGCCGCTCATCGCCAACCTGAGCCCCGGCGGCAAGTACCTGGCGCGCGACGTCTACAGCATCGGCGGCGCCGGCGTGGTGCTGCGCGCGCTGCTCGACCAGGGCCACCTGCACGGCGATGCGCTCACCTGGACCGGCCGCACGCTGGCCGAGGAGCTGGCCAGCGCGCCGGAGCCCGACGGCGAGGTGGTGCGCCGCGCCGGCGAGCCGATCAGCCCCGACGGCGGCCTCACGGTGCTCAAGGGCAACCTGTGTCCCGACGGCGCGCTGCTCAAGACGGCGGGCCTGAAGACGCTGGTGCACGAGGGCCCGGCCCGCGTGTTCGAGAACGAGGAAGAGGCCCAGGCCGCGGTGCAGAACCGCCGCTACCAGGCCGGCGACGTCATCGTCATCCGCAACGAGGGGCCCAGGGGCAGCCCCGGCATGCGCGAGATGCTGGGCATCACCGCGCTGCTGTACGGCCAGGGCATGGGCGACAAGGTCGCGCTGCTGACCGACGGGCGCTTCTCCGGGGCGACCCGCGGCCTGTGCATCGGCTACGCGGGGCCCGAGGCGGCGGTGGGCGGCCCCATCGCCGCGCTGCGCGACGGCGACCGCATCGCCATCGACGCACGCCCCGGCGCGCGCAGCATCACGGTGGCGCTGCCGGCCGAGGAAATGGTGATGCGGCTGAACCAAAAAGCGGGTGTAAACGCGGGGGTGCCGCGCGGGGGCCTGCTGGAAAAATACGCGCTCACCGTGCGGCCCGCGCACCAGGGCGCCGTCACCCATTCGGGGGCCGTGGACTGGGCGCGCGACGCGTCCTGAACCACTTCATCCAGACGGAGACCCTCACCATGATCCACCGCCGCCATCTGCTGCAGGCCACCGGCGCGTCCGCCCTGCTGGCCGGCCTCGGCCAGCGCGCCTTCGCCCAGGCCGGCATCGAGACCGCCACCATTGTCACCGGCTTCGCCGCCGGCGGCACCTCCGACACCATCTGCCGCCGCGTGGCGCAGAAGCTGCAGCCCGACTACGCCAAGGCGGTGGTGGTGGACAACCGCACCGGCGCCGGCGGGCAGATCGCCATCCAGTACGTCAAGGGCCGCCCGGCCGACGGCGCGACGATCCTGCAGACGCCGACGTCGATGCTCACCATCTACCCGCACATCTACAAGAAGCTGGCGTACGACCCGGTGGCCGACCTCGCGCCGGTGAGCGTGGGCTGCGTGTTCGACTTCGGCTTCGCCGTCGGCCCCGCGGTGCCGGCCGAGGTGAAGTCGGTCAAGGACTTCCTGGCCTGGGCCAAGGCCAACCCGGCGGGCGCCAACTTCGGCTCGCCGGCGGCCGGCTCCACGCCGCACTTCGTCGGCGCGCTGATCGGCAAGAGCGGCGGGGTGGACCTGAAGCATGCCGCCTACCGCGGCACGCAGCCGGCCATGCTGGACCTGCTGGGCGGCAACATCTCGGCCGTCTCGGGGCCGATCGGCGACATCACGCAGCACCTGTCCACCGGCAAGGTGCGCATCCTCAGCCTCTCGGGCGAGAAGCGCAGCCGCTTCGCGCCCGACGTGCCCACGCTCAAGGAGCAAGGCATCGACATGGCGCACAGCGAGTGGTTCGCCTTCTTCCTGCCGGCCAAGGCCTCGCCCGAGCTGGTGGCGAGGCTCAATGCCGGCATGAAGGCCGCGCTGGCGCACAAGGACGTGATCGACGGGCTGGGCACCTTCGGGCTGGAGGCGATGTCCTCCTCACCCGCGGAGCTGGCCGAGCTGATCAGGAAAGACACCGCCAAGTGGGGGCCGATCGTGAAACAGGTCGGCTTCACCGCGGAGGGTTGAAACGATGAAGGAACTGCCATGACCCCTCTCGCCGCCGAGCCTCAGCGCAATGCGCTGGTCCACCCCAACCTCCACCCCGACGAGCGCGCCGCGCGCGAGCAGCTCGCGGCCTGCTACCGCATCTTCGCGATGCTGGGGTGGACGGAGATGATCTACAACCACATCACGGTGCGCCTGCCCGAAAGCGTGACCGGCGGCGAGAAGCAGTTCCTCATCAACCCCTTCGGGCTGCACTACAGCGAGGTCACGGCCAGCAACCTCGTGAAGATCGACATCGCCGGCCGCGTGCTCGACGGCTCGCCGCACCCGGTCAACCCGGCCGGCTTCACGGTGCACGCCGCCATCCACGACGGCCTGGACGGCGCGCACTGCGTGATGCACACCCACACCACCGCCGGCGTGGCGGTGGCCTGCCTCGAAGGCGGCCTGCAGCAGACCAACTTCTACACGGCGCAGCTGCACGGCATGGTGGCCTACCACGACTTCGAGGGCATCACCATCCACGCCGACGAGGGGCCGCGCCTGCTGAAGAGCATCGGCGAGCGGCCGGCGGTGATCCTGCGCAACCACGGCCTGCTGGCCTGGGGCCAGACGCTGCCCCAGACCTTCGCCATCCTGTGGACGCTGCAGCGCGCCTGCGAGATCCAGATGGCCACTTTCTCGATGGGCCGGGCCATCCCGGTGAGCGAGGCCGTCGCCGAGAAGTGCACGCGCGACGCGCTCCAGTTCAACCCGAACCACGGCGCGGGCAAGGACGTGTTCGACGCGCTGGTGCGCCAGGTGGACCGCATCGACCCGTCCTACCGCGACTGAGCCGCCGCCATGAAGATCTGCATCTACGGCGCCGGCGCCATCGGCGGCTGGCTCGGCGTGGCGCTGGCGCGTGCCGGCGCACGCCTGAACGTGGTGGCGCGCGGCGCCACGCTGGCTGCGCTGCAGCAGGACGGCCTGGCGCTGGTGCGCCGGGGCGAGGGCGGCGAGACGCGCGAGCGCGTGCCGGTCCATGCCGTCGAGGACCCGGCCGGGCTCGGCCCGCAGGACCTGGTGGTGGTGGCCGTCAAGGCGCCCGCGCTGGAGGCGGTGGCCGCGCGCATCGGTCCGCTGATCGGGCCCGACACGGCCGTGCTCACCGCCATGAACGGCGTGCCCTGGTGGTTCCTCGAAGGCGGCTTCGGCGGCCCGCTGGCCGGGCGCCGGCTGACCGCGGTGGACCCCGAGGGCCGCATCGCCGCCGCCATCCCGGCGCGGCACGTCATCGGCGGCGTGGTGCACGCCAGCTGCTCGCTCGACGCGCCCGGCGTGGTGCGCCACCACTTCGGCAACGGCCTGATCCTGGGCGAGCCTTCGGGCGAGGCGACGCCGCGCGTGCAGCAGCTGGCCGAGCAGCTGGTGCAGGGCGGCATCCAGGCCACCGTGTCGCCGCAGATCCAGAAGGACGCCTGGTACAAGCTGTGGGGCAACATGACGGTCAACCCGATCAGCGCGCTGACCGGCGCGACCACCGACCGCATCCTCGGCGACGACCTGCTGCGCGGCTTCATCTCCAGCGTGATGCTGGAGGCCAAGGCCATCGGCGAGCGCATCGGCATCCCCATCGCCGACAGCCCGGAAGACCGTCACAACGTGACGCGCAAGCTCGGCGCCTTCAAGACCTCGATGCTGCAGGACGTGGAGGCCGGCCGCGCCGTGGAGCTGGACGCGCTGGTGTCCGCCGTGCGCGAGCTGGGCCAGGGCGTGGGGCTGCACACGCCCTTCACCGACGCGCTGCTGGGGCTGGCGCGCGTGCAGGCGCGCCAGCGCGGGCTGTACTAGCCCTCAGGCCAGCATGCGCACCTTGGGCTCGCGGGCCCAGTGGCGCTGCAGGCCGGTCTTCACGAGCGCGTCCACCGGCACCACGCCGTCGTCCTTCTCGACGCCGGCCTTGTCCAGCAGCACCTGCGTGCCTTCGCAGTGCGCGATGGTCTTGCAGTGCGCATACGCATCCATGAACCACTGCACGGCGGCCCCGTCGCGTGCGAGCTGCCCGGCCTGGTCGGGCATCAGGATGCTGGCCACCGCGTCGAACAGCACCGAGGGCGAGCCGGCCAGCTGCCCGTCGGCCTGCAGCGTGCCGCCCTTGACCGGGATGCCGCCCACCTTGGGCGCCACCAGGAAGACGGTGCCGCCGGCCTTCTCCACCTCGGCCTTCAGCCGCTCGATGGCCGCCTTGTCGGAGCCCTCGCCGAACAGCAGCCCCACCTTGCGCCCGGCGAAGGTGTTCTTCGCCTGCTTCTGGATCGACAGCGCGTCCGAGGGCTTCATGTCGACCGGCGCGCGCGCCGCCTTGGCCTTGGCCGGCAGCTCGATCGCCAGGCCGTCGGCCACGCGCCGGGCCAGGTCCTCGTCGACGTTGCGCAGCCGCGAGACGACGCGCACGCGCACGTGCGGCAGCGACACCTTGGACAGCTCGAACACCAGCGCCGACGCGAGGTGCGCCTGCTCGCTGGGCGTCTGCGAGCGGTAGAACAGGCGCGCCTGGCTGTAGTGGTCGGCGAACAGCTCGGCGCGCACGCGCAGCTTGTGCGTGGGGTCGTTGCGCTCGGCGTTGGCGGGGAAGGAGGTGAAGCCCGTCTCGGGGCAGGCGCGCGGGCCGCCTTCCTCGCCGGCCTCGGCCAGGCTGTTGGGCTCGTAGTTGGCGCGGCCGGTGGGCACCAGCGTCTGCATCATCCCGTCGCGCTGGAAGTTGTGGAAGGGGCACTTCGGCGCGTTGACGGGGATCTGGTGGAAGTTGGTCGTGCCCAGGCGCGACTTCTGCGTGTCGAGGTACGAGAACAGGCGGCCCTGCAGCAGCGGGTCGTTGGTGAAGTCGATGCCGGGGATGACGTTGGAGGGCAGGAAGGCCACCTGCTCCGTCTCGGCGAAGAAGTTCGAGGGGTTGCGGTCCAGCGTCAGCCGGCCGACGACCTGCAGCGGCACCTCTTCCTCCGGGATCAGCTTGGTGGCGTCCAGCACGTCGTAGGGCTGCTTGGCCGCCCAGGCCTCGTCGAACACCTGGATGCCCAGATCCCACGCGGGGAAGTCGCCCTTGTCGATGGCTTCGTAGAGATCGCGGCGGAGGAAGTCGGGGTCGGCGCCGGCGATCTTCACGGCCTCGTCCCAGGTGGTGGACTCGATGCCGAGCACGGGCTTCCAGTGGAACTTGACGAAGCGGCCCTCGCCCTTGGCGTTGACGAAGCGGAAGCTGTGCACGCCGAAGCCCTGGATCATGCGGAAGCTGCGCGGGATGGCGCGGTCCGACATGGCCCACATGATCATGTGCATCGACTCGGGCATCAGGCCGATGAAGTCCCAGAAGGTGTCGTGCGCCGAGGCCGCCTGCGGGTAGCCGCGGTCGGCCTCCATCTTCACGCTGTGGACCAGGTCGGGGAACTTCATCGCGTCCTGGATGAAGAACACCGGGATGTTGTTGCCCACCAGGTCCCAGTTGCCGGTCTCGGTGTAGAACTTGACCGCGAAGCCGCGCACGTCGCGCGGCGTGTCGACCGAACCGGCGCCGCCGGCCACGGTGGAGAAGCGCACGAACACCGGGCAGGTGGCGCCCTTCTTCTGGAAGATCGACGCCTGGGTCAGCTCGGGGATCGCCTGGGTGCACTCGAACACGCCGTGCGCGCCGGAGCCGCGCGCGTGCACGATGCGCTCGGGGATGCGCTCGTGGTCGAAGTGGAAGATCTTCTCGCGCAGGACGAAGTCCTCCAGCAGCGTCGGGCCGCGCTCGCCGGCGCGCAGCGAGTTCTGGTTGTCGGCGATGCGGTGGCCGAAGTTGTCGGTGAGGTGGTCCGCACCGGGGCCGTGATCGGCGCCGCGCGGGATGTCCTGGTGCAGTTCGCCGCCCTTGCCGATGGCGTCGTCGAAGGCGACCTGCCCTGCGCCGGGGGCATGGTGGTGCAGGCTGTGCCGGGTGGCGGGCGTCTCGCCGGACGGGGCGGCGGGCGGGTTGCGTGGCGTGGACTTCTTCGGCATGGGGCGCTCCTGGATCGTTCGGGTGTCGTCGTGGGGAAGGAAAGGGGGGAACGCGCGCGGCGATGCCCGGCCGCGGGGTTCCAGGAGCAGTGGAGCAGGCCGGCCGCCGCGCCGCCATGGCGCCGCGGCAACCATCGCCTGTGGGTCGAAGGGCGCGATGCCGGTCGGCGCAGACCTACACGCCCTGCGCTGCCGTCCGGGCAGGGCACGGGGCGGCAGCGCTCAGGGGTCGCGCGCCTCGTGCGCCGGGCCGTCCGGCGGGCGCTGCTGGATGCGGGCGAAGGCCGGCGCGAGCAGGTGCCGGACGATCCACTGCACCAGCAGAAACACGGCCATCGCGGCGCACGACAGCACGAAGCCCGCCAGGATGTCGGACGGGAAATGGACGCCGACATAGATGCGCGCCCAGCCCGTCAGCAGCGCGCAGGCCGCGGCGGGCCACGCGAGCCGGCGCAAGGCCGGCCGCCAGGCGAGGCCGAGCGCCACCAGGCCCATCACCGCCGCGTGGGTGCTGGGCAGGGCCGGGCTGGCCCGGTGCGCGATGTGGGCCGGCGCCAGGCCCAGCACGAAGGGGCGCGGGAAGCCCAGCGCGTCGGCCACGCCGTGCGACAGCAGCGAGGTGGCGCCCGCCATGGCCAGCAGCGCCATGAGCTGGCCGCGCTCGCCCGGCTGGCGCCAGGCGGCCCAGCCCATCAGGCCGATGCACAGCCAGGGTCCGCCCACGGCCATCGCGCGCGCCAGCAGCAGCACCGCCGCGGTGGGCGACGCGCCGCCGGCGATCCACTGGAAGAGCGACAGGTCGAGCGGGCTCATGCACGGCCCCGCGGCAGGGGTCCGGCGAGAACGGCCGGGGACAGGCCGACCCCTTTGCGGACGCCGGCGCATGCGCGCCGGTGCATCGGGAAAGGATGCGCTGGAAGGTGCGGGCGGCACAGTCGGGCGCGATCCATGGCCGGCATGCTAGGCAGGCTCCGTGAATCGGGCCTGACGCGGCCATTCAGGTTGGCGACAGGATGCCGCGCCGCCCGGCGGCACCTTCCTCAGTGCCGGCCCGCCAGCGCCCGCACCGCCTGCGGCAGCGAATCGACCTGCGGCATGAAGCGGTCGAGCGCGATGCCCAGGACGAGCGCGCAGGCCAGCGCGCCGAGCAGCGGCTTCCACGTCAGGCGCACGGCGGCGCCGAGCCAGCCTTCGCGCGCCAGCCGCACCGCGGTGCGTGCCGAGGCGTAGGAGAAGGCGACCTCGATCGCCACCGCCAGCAGGGCCTCGGAGCCGAAGTACACCAGCACCAGGGCGCCGGTGCCGAAGAGCACGGCCGCGACGACGAGGAACACCGCCACCACCGGCACGACGACGACGGCGCCCTCGTCGGCGGACCCCGCCACGTCCAGCGCATTGCCGGCCAGGTCGCCCAGGCCGGTGCCGCCGGCCTCGGCGGGCGCCTCGAAGTGGCCCGAGCTGCCGCCGCCGGCGTAGTCGCCGCCCCCGCCGCTGCGCAGGGGCGGCGCCCCGCCGGAGGACGGGCGCGGCAGCGGCACGTCGGGCAGCAGGTCGGCCGCGTCGGCCCAGCCGCTGTCGCGCGCCTCGTCCTCCGCGCGCCGCAGCAGCCGCTGCGCCCACAGCCGCAGGATGCCGAGGTAGGCCAGGTAGCCCACGCCCAGCGCCACGGCGTAGCGCACGGCCAGCGCGTCCACGCCGGCCCGCATCAGCAGCGCCGAGGCGGCCCACATCACCAGCAGCGTGAGCGTGCCGATGGCGATGCCGTGCACGCGCAGCGCGTGGCGGCGGTGCAGGTCGCGCTCGACCTGCGTCTCCCACAGGCGCACCGAGCGCCAGTTGGACAGGACCTTCATGCGCGCGGCGTGCGCGGGCTCATTCCGCCTCGACGGCCCGGTTCACGCGCGGCGCCACGGCGCACATCAGCTCGTAGCCCACGGTGCCGGCGGCGCGCGCCACGTCGTCGATGGGTTGCACCGCGCCGTTGACCGCGCTGCGGCCCCACAGCACCACCTCGCTGCCGAAGCCGGCGCCGGGCACGGGCGTCAGGTCGACCGTGACCATGTCCATGCTGACGCGGCCGACGGTGCGCGTGGGCACGCCGTCCACCAGCACCGGCGTGCCGGTGGGCGCGTGGCGCGGGTAGCCGTCGCCGTAGCCCACCGCCGCCACGCCGATGCGCATGGGCGCGTCGGCCGTGAAGGCCGAGCCGTAGCCCACGGTGTCGCCGGGCTGCAGCTCCTGCACGCCGATCAGGCGCGTGGCCAGCGTCATCGTCGGCTGCAGCTGCCAGTGGGCGGCGTCGTGCTCGGGGAAGTCGGGCGCGCTGCCGTAGAGCACGATGCCGGGGCGCACCCAGTCGGCGCGGGTGGCCTCGGCGTGGCGCAGCACGGCGGCGCTGTTGGCCAGGCTGCGCTCGCCCGGCAGGTCGCGCGTGGCCTCGTCGAAGGCGGCCATGGCGTGCGCGATGCCGCGCGGACCGTCGGCGTCGCTGAAGTGCATCATCAGCGAGACCTCCTCCACCTGCGGCAGGGCCGTGAGGCGCGTCCAGGCCGAGCGCAGCCGCGCGGGCGCGAAGCCCAGGCGGTTCATGCCCGAGTTCATCTTGAGGAAGACGCGGTGCGGCTGCTGCGTCTTGTGCGCGGCCAGCCAATCGATCTGCTCGTCGCAGTGCACCGCGTGCCACAGCGCGAGGCGCGAGCACAGCTCCAGGTCGCGCGGCTCGAACACGCCCTCCAGCAGCAGCACCGGCCCACGCCAGCCCAGGGCGCGCACGCGCTCGGCCTCGGCCAGGTCCAGCATCGCGAAGCCGTCGGCGCCGCGCAGCGCCTCGTACGCGCGCTCGATGCCGTGGCCGTAGGCGTCGGCCTTGACCACGGCCCAGATGCGCGACTCGCGCACCGCGCGCCGCGCGCGCTCCAGGTTGTGGCGCAGGGCGGCGGGATGGACGGTGCAGAGGATCGGGCGCGGCATGGAAAGGGCGGTCGGCGTGCGAGGGAAAACACCACGGAGCGATGGGGGCGTGTAGCCATTTTGGCATCGCACCCCCATGCTATAACCACGCACCCCGATCCACCGGTATCCGCATCCTGCGCGCCTGTCGTCCCTCCCCGATACGAGACCTCGAGGCACGCAGCCAGGCGCCGGCGGATGCCTCGATGACTGCTTTCCCCACCGCCTGTCCCGTGCCCCCCGGCCTGCCCTGCTCCCGATGAAGCGCGGCTTCTACACGATCATGGCGGCGCAGTTCTTCTCGTCGCTGGCCGACCAGGCGCTGTTCGTCGCCGCCGTGGAGCTGCTGCGCTCCGCCGGCGCGCCGGAATGGCAGCGCGCCGCGCTGGTGCCCATCTTCGCGATCTTCTACGTGGCGCTGGCGCCGCTGGTGGGCGCCTTCGCCGATGCGCTGCCCAAGGGGCAGGTCATGTTCATCAGCAACGCCATCAAGGTGGTGGGCTGCGTGGCCATGCTGTTCGGCGGCCACCCGCTGCTGGCCTACGCCATCGTCGGGCTCGGCGCGGCGGCGTACTCGCCGGCCAAGTACGGCATCCTCACCGAGCTGCTGCCGGCCTCGCAGCTGGTCAAGGCCAACGGCTGGATCGAGGGGCTGACCATCGCCTCGATCATCCTGGGCATCGTGCTGGGCGGGCAGTTGGTGGGGCACGCCGTCTCCAGCCGGCTGCTGGCCTTCGACTTCCCCGTCATCGACACCGGCATCGCCACGCCGCCGGAGGCGGCGATCTCGGTGCTGATCGCGGTGTACGTGCTGGCGGCCTGGTTCAACACGCGCATCCCGCACACCGGGGTGGAGATGCGCTCGCTGCGCATCAACCCGCAGCACGGCCTGCTGCGCAACCTGGTCGGCCTGCTGCCGGACTTCTGGCGCTGCAACGAGCGGCTGTGGAAGGACAAGCTGGGCCAGATCTCGCTGGCGACCACCACGCTGTTCTGGGGCGCCAGCGGCAACCTCAAGTACATCGTGCTGCCGTGGGCGGCCATCGCGCTGGGCTACGGCACCACGCAGGCCTCCGCACTCACGGGCGTGCTGGCGGTGGGCACCGCCGTGGGCGCGGTGGTGGCCTCGGCGCGCATGCGGCTGGACATCGCCACCCGCGTCATCCCGCTGGGCGTGGCGATGGGCCTGCTGGTGGTGGGGATGAACTTCGTCGGCAACGTGTGGGTGGCCATCCCCTTCCTGATGTTGCTGGGCGGGCTGGGCGGCTTCATCGTGGTGCCGATGAACGCGCTGCTGCAGCACCGCGGCCACAACCTCATGGGCGCCGGCCGCTCGATCGCCGTGCAGAACTTCAACGAGCAGGCCTGCATCCTGCTGCTGGGCGCCTTCTACAGCGGCTGCACCTGGCTGGGCCTGTCGGCCAGCGGCGCCATCGCCGCCTTCGGGCTGGTGGTGGCGGGGGTGATGATGCTCATCCTGATGTGGCACCGCCGCAACCTGCGGCTGCACGCCGAAGAGGTGCAGCACCTGCTGCGGATCGCCCGCAGCGACAAGCACCACTGACCCCCAGTCTTCGCGGACTTCGTTCCGCTTCGCCAACCCCCTTTCAGGGGGCACATCCTGCGGTCCGGCAAAGCCGGTCCCGCGGATGTTCCCGCATGGCCTGCTCCGCGGCCTTCTGATCGGGGCCGGCTTGTGGAGACGGCGTCCGGCGAGCGCACAATGGTCCGTCGTCCACTCTTCACTTCCGGAGGCCGTCATGGCGGGCAGCATCTACGACTTCGAGGTCCGGCAGATCGATGGCCAGCAGGTGCCGCTCGAGCGCTTCAAGGGGCAGGTGCTGCTGATCGTGAACACGGCCAGCCAATGCGGCTTCACGCCCCAGTTCGGCGGACTGGAAGACCTGTACGAACGCTACAGGGAGCGCGGCTTCGCGGTGCTGGGCTTCCCGAGCAACCAGTTCGGCAACCAGGACCCGGGCAGCAACGAGGAGATCGGCGCCTTCTGCCAGAAGAACTACGGCGTGAGCTTTCCGATGATGGCCAAGATCGAGGTCAACGGCCCCGGCGCCGAGCCGCTGTACCGCTGGCTGACCAAGGAGAAGCCGGGCCTGCTGGGCAGCACCGCCATCAAGTGGAACTTCACCAAGTTCCTGGTCGGGCGCGACGGCGAGGTGATCCGACGCTATGCGCCGATGGAAACGCCGGCCACGCTCAAGCGCGACATCGAGGCGGCGCTGGGCTGAAGGCCGCGTCTTCGGGCGCGCCTCCGGGGGCGGAGGCCTATGTCCGGGTTGTTCGATCGCTCTCGGGATGCACCCGGACGGTTCCACGCGCCGTGGCCGGGGGAGCGGGGCGCGGGCGATTTCTGGGGCGGCGAGGAGCGCAGGCCGTGGGGCGGGCATGCAAGCGCAGCATTGCATGCTTCAACATCTGACTTGCCGCAGCTGTTTGAGCGGAGCGGTCCGAAGGAGCGCGCAGCGAGTTCTGCGGCACCGCCCTGCGGCCGAGCACCACAGCGAAGTCGGCGCTACGCGCCGACCGCCACAGCATGAGCCCACGCTCCGCTCCCCCGGCCACGGCGCGCGCCCCCAATCAAGGGATGGTTCTCAGAACCGGAAATCCAACGTGCGCGGACCGCCGCCGACGGTCACGGTCTGGCTCTTGCTGGTGCCCTCGATGCTGGCCTGCACGGTGTACTTGCCGTCGGGCAGGTCGATCAGGCACACCGGCCCGCCGGCGCGCAGCCGCGCCGAGGCGGCGCCCTGGATCTGCACGTCGACGCTGGCCAGGTAGGCGCCGTCGGCGCGCGCGAACAGCAGCGACAGCGGATGCGACTTCATTTCCGCCCGCATGGCGGTGGATTCGTCCGAGCCGATGCCGCCGCAGACCCAGCGGACGGCGCCCTCGCCGTGCATGGCAGGCAGCGGGGCCTGGGCGTGGGCCGCGCAGGCGGCGGCCAGCAGAACGGTGGACAGGCAGAGTCGAGAGGAACGCATGGCGGATCCCGGGTGACGAAGAGGGCACCCACCTTAGCGCAGGCCGCGCCGCGGCGGCGTCGGACCGCGGCGCACCGCCGCGTGCGCGGCCGCCGCAGGCGATCAGGCCGGCGCCAGCGCGGCGTCGAGCAGCTCGACCCAGTGCCGCACCGGCACCTCGGTGCCGCTTTGCAGGTGCGTGATGCAGCCGATGTTGGCCGAGGCGATGGCCGCGGGCTGCAGCTGCTGCAGATGGCCCAGCTTGCGGTCGCGCAGCGGATAGGCCAGCTCGGGCTGCAGCACGGAGTACGTGCCGGCCGAGCCGCAGCACAGGTGCGACTCGTTCATCGCCACCTGCACGTCGAAGCCCAGCGCGCGCAGGCCGGCCTCGACGCCGCCGCGCAGCTTCTGGCCATGCTGCAGCGTGCAGGGCGGGTGGTAGGCCACGACGCCCGCGGGCGCGCGCACGCGGCCCTGGAGTTGCGGCACCAGCACGGGCAGCAGCTCGCCCAGGTCGCGCGTGAGCTCGCTCACGCGGCGCGCCTTGTCGGCGTAGGCCGGGTCGTGCGCCAGCGCGTGGCCGTACTCGCGCACGGTGACGCCGCAGCCGGAGGCGTTCATCACGATCGCCTCGACCTCGCCGCGCTCGACGTGCGGCCACCAGGCGTCGATGTTGGCGCGCATCTGGGCGCGGCCGCCGTCCTGGTCGTTGAGGTGGAACTTCACCGCGCCGCAGCAACCGGCCTCGGGCGGCACCACGCACTCGATGCCGGCGGCGTCGAGCACCCGCGCGGTGGCGGCGTTGATGTTGGGCGCCATCGCCGGCTGCACGCAGCCGGCCAGCAGCAGCACCTTGCGCGCGTGCGTGCGGGTGGGCCACAGGCCGGCCTCCTGCGGCGCGGGCACCTTCGCCCTGAGCTTGGCCGGCAGCACGCCGCGCACCGCCTGGCCCAGCTTCATCGCCGGGCCGAACAGCGGCGAGGGCAGCCCTTCCTTGAGCAGCCAGCGCACGGCGCGCTCGCCGGCCGGGCGCGGCACCTTCGCCTCCACCACCTGGCGGCCGATGTCGACCAGGTGGCCGTACTGCACGCCGCTCGGGCAGGTGGATTCGCAGTTGCGGCAGGTCAGGCAGCGGTCCAGGTGCAGCTGCGTGGCGCGGGTGGGCGCCTTGCCTTCCAGCACCTGCTTGATCAGGTAGATGCGGCCGCGCGGGCCGTCCAGCTCGTCGCCCAGCAGCTGGTAGGTCGGGCAGGTGGCGGTGCAGAAGCCGCAGTGCACGCACTTGCGCAGGATCGCCTCGGCCTCGCGGCCGGCGTCGGTGCCCTGGAATTCGGGCGCGAGTTCGGTTTGCATGTCTCTTCTTCTCGTGGGGTCGGGGGCGTGCGGGCTCAGGCCGAAGGCGGCTGGGGCGTGTCGCCCGGCGGCGCGCCGCGGCGCCGGCGCAGGCGCAGCGCGTCGGCCAGCGCCTGCAGCCGCTGGCGCAGCTCGCGCGAGCGCCGCGCGTCGTCGAGGAAGGGCGGCAGCGACAGCGACAGCAGCAGCGCCGCCAGCGGCAGCACGCAGATGAAGCCCAGCCACTTGAAGCCGGCCGCCCCGGCCAGGCCGCCGGCCACGAACATCAGCACCAGCCCGCCGAAGAAGCGCAGCCGCGGGCCGTTGTGACGCACCAGCTGGCCGGCCGGGCGGCCGCGCCGGTTCCAGTACAGCATCTTGCCCAGCTCGATGCCCAGGTCGGTGAGGTTGCCCGTCATGTGCGTGGTGCGCACCTTGCCGGCCGAGGTCTTGGCCGCCAGCGCGTTCTGCAGGCCCATGATGAAGCTCAGCAGCAGCACCGTGAGCGGCACCGCGAAGGGCGTGTGCCAGCCCAGGGTGATGGCGCCCATGAGCCCGAAGGGCAGCATCAGCGCCGCCTCCAGCAGCAGCGGCAGCGCATAGGGATGGCGCAGGCGGTGCTGGCGGCCCCAGTTAATCTGGATGGCGGCCACCGCCGCGCCGCACACGAAGGCGAGGATGGCGCCCAGCGCGTTGAGCAGCAGCGTGGCCTGCCCCAGCACGATGGCGTCGGCCACCTGCGAGGCGAAGCCCGTCATGTGCGAGGTGTACATGTGCAGCACCAGGAAGCCGCCCGCGTTCATGGCGCCGGCGTTGAAGGCCAGCAGCAGCCCCAGCACCCGGTTGGTGGACGGGGCCCGGTGGCGGTCGGTGAGGTAGCGCAGGCGTCGCACGATGGGGGTGGGCTTCAGGCCACGAGGCGGCCGGGGTTGAAGATGCCGGCCGGGTCGAAGCGCTCGCGCAGCGCCTGGTGGATGCGCGCGAGCGCCGGGCTCGGGGTGTCGAAGCGCGGCTCGTCCTGGCCGGCGGCGGCGATGAAGAGCGTCGCATGCCCGCCGGCGGCGCGCGCCGCCGCGCGCACCGCGGCGCCCTGGCCGGCCGGCAGCGCGTACCAGCGCAGGCCGCCGTGCCACTCGACCAGCGGCTGGCCCGGCAGCGCCAGCACCGGCGCCGTCTGCGGCACCGACACGCGCCACAACGCCAGGCCCCGGGCCTTGGCGTCGGCGAAGAAGGGCAGCCGCTGGTCGCGCAGGGCGGCCCAGTCCTCGGCCGCGTGCGGGTGCTGGCGGCGCTCGCCGCCGAGGTGCCGGCAGGCGGACTCGACCGCCGCCACCGCGCCGCGCAGGCGCAGCCAGAGCGTGCCGTCGGGCCCCGGCCCCGCGGCCTGCCAGGCGCTGGCGTTGAGCGGCCAGGGCTGGCCGCCCCAGCCGTTGAGCAGGCGCAGCGCCTCGGCCTGGGTGCAGCCGAATGCGAGCGTGGCCTCGGCCGGCGGCACGGGCAGGACCTTCAGGCTCACCTCGGTGATCAGCCCCAGCTGCCCCATCGAGCCGGCCAGCACGCGCGAGACGTCGTAGCCGGCCACGTTCTTCATCACCGTGCCGCCGAAGCGCAGGTGCTCGCCGCGGCCGTTGAGCATCGCGGCGCCGAGCACGTAGTCGCGCACGCAGCCGACGCTGGCGCGCGACGGGCCCGACAGGCCGGCGGCCACCATGCCACCCACGGTCGCCGCGCTCCCCGCGGCGGGGCCGCCGTCCGGGACGCGCCCGCCCGAGGGCTCGACACCGGTCGCGTGCGCGAAGTGCGGCGGCTCGAAGGGCAGGCACTGGCGCTGCGCGGCCAGCAGGGCTTCCAGCTCGTGCAGCGGCGTGCCGGCGCCCACGGTGACGACCAGCTCGCTCGGCTCGTAGCTGATCACGCCGGCCAGCGGCGCGGTGTCGAGCCGCTCGCCGCCGGGCGATGCGCCGTAGAAGTCCTTGCTGCCGCCGCCGCGGATGCGCAGCGGTGCCCGGCGCTCGGCGGCGGCGCGTATGCGGTCGATGAGTTCGTTCAGTGCGGCCATCTCAGAAGCGGGGCAGGTCGGGATGCGGGAGCACGCCGCCGCGCACCACCTGCTTGCCGTATTCGGCGCAGCGCACGAGCGTGGGGATCACCTTGCCGGGGTTGAGCAGTCCGCCCGGGTCGAAGGCGGCCTTGACTGCCAGCATCTGCGCGTTCTCCTCGGGCGTGAACTGCACGCACATGCTGTTGAGCTTCTCGACGCCCACGCCGTGCTCGCCGCTGACGGTGCCGCCCATCGCCACGCTGGTCTCCAGGATGTCGGCGCCGAAGAGTTCGCAGCGGTGCAGCTCGTCGGGGTCGTTGGCGTCGAACAGCACCAGCGGGTGCAGGTTGCCGTCGCCGGCGTGGAAGACGTTGCAGCAGCGCAGGTCGTACTTCTTCTCCATCTGCTGGATGGCGATCAGGATATCGGCCAGCCGCTTGCGCGGGATGGTCGAATCCAGGCACATGTAGTCGGGGCTGATGCGGCCCGAGGCGGGGAAGGCGTTCTTGCGCCCGCTCCAGAACTTCAGGCGCTCCTCCTCGCTCTCGCTCACCGCGATGGCGGTGGCGCCGCAGCCGCGCAGCACCTCGGTCATGCGGCCGATCTCTTCCTCGACCTCCTCCGGCGTGCCGTCGGATTCGCACAGCAGGATGGCCTCGGCCTCCAGGTCGTAGCCGGCGCGCACGAAGTCCTCGACGGCGCGGGTCATGGGCTTGTCCATCATCTCCAGCCCGGCCGGGATGATGCCGGCCGCGATGACCGCGGCCACCGCGTCGCCGGCCTTCTGGATGTCGTCGAAGCTGGCCATGATGCAGCGCGCGAGCTGCGGCTTGGGCACCAGCTTCACCGTCACCTCGACGGTGACGGCCAGCATGCCCTCGCTGCCGACGACCAGCGGCAGCAGGTCCAGGCCGGCGCAGTCCAGCGCCTCGCTGCCGAACTCGACCGCCTCGCCCTCAGCGGTGAAGCCGCGCACGCGCAGCACGTTGTGCAGCGTCAGCCCGTACTTCAGGCAGTGCACGCCGCCGGAGTTCTCGGCCACGTTGCCGCCGATGGTGCAGGCGATCTGGCTCGACGGGTCGGGCGCGTAGTACAGGCCGTAGGGCGCGGCGGCCTCGCTGATGGCGAGGTTGCGCACGCCGCACTGCACGACCGCCGTGCGCGCCACCGGGTCGATCTTGAGGATGCGGTTGAACTTGGCCAGCGACAGCGTGACGCCCTCGGCGTGCGGCATGGCGCCGCCCGAGAGGCCCGTGCCCGCCCCGCGCGCCACCACCGGCACGCCGAGCGCGTGGCAGCTCTTCAGCACCGCGGCCACCTGCGCCTCGGTCTCGGGCAGGGCCACCACCAGCGGGCGCTGGCGGTAGGCGGTCAGGCCGTCGCACTCGTAGGGCACGGTGTCCTCGGCCTGCCACAGCAGCGCGTGCGCGGGCAGCTGCGCCTGCAGCGCCCGCACGATCTGCGACTGGCGCTCGGCACGGCCGAGGGCGCCTTGCTGCGCCGGGTTCGAAGGGGCGTTCATCGCGGGTTCCTTGGTGTCTCGTGGTCGCGCTGGCTTCCGGTGCCGGGCATTGTCCGCCCGTGCGCGCATGCGGCGCCCCGGCAGCCTGCTGCGCAGGGGCGCCCGGCCGGGGACTTTAGGCGCTCGGGCTCAGGCCCGGCCTGAAGAATTTTCAGCCGGCGTTGACTTTTGTTCGCCGCCCAGCCCCCGCCCCTGCACCAGCCAGTCGACGAAGGCCGCGCATTCCCAGCGCTCCAGCGTGCCGGGCTTCCAGCAGATGTAGTTGGCGTTGGGCGAGGGCACCGAACGGCTCGACAGCCGCTGCAGCCGGCCGCTGTCGAACCAGGCGGCGCCCATGTCCAGCCGCACCAGCGCGATGCCGAAGCCGGCCGCCGCCGCGTCGTACACCAGGCCCAGGTCGTTGAACTGGGCCCCGACGTCCGGCTCGCGCAGCGGCAGGCCGCAGGCGGCGAACCAGGTGCTCCAGGGCTCCAGCGGGCTGCGGATCAGGCGGGCCTGGCGCAGCTCGGCGGCGCTGTCGAAGCCGTCGAAGGGTCCGTGCTCGGCCAGGAAGGCCGGGCTGCAGGCCGGCGTGACCTCGCCGGCCGCGACCAGCCGGTGCTCGCGGTCGGTGTAGCCGCCGGTGCCGAAGCGCACCTCCAGGTCGGCGTCCTCGGCGGTCACGTCGAGCAGGGGGATGGACACCTGCAGCGTCAGCTCCACCTCCGGGTAGGCGGTGCGGAAGGTCTCCAGCCGCGGCATCACGTGGGTGCGCGCATAGGTCGGCGTGAGCGCCACCTTCAGCCGCGTGGGCTGCTCGCCGCCGCGCTGCGCCGGCAGGTGCCGCAGCGCCGCCAGGCCGGTGCGCACCTGCGCCAGGTAGGCGGTGCCTTCGGCGGTGAGGGCGAAATCGCCGCGCGAGAACAGCCGGAAGCCGACGTGCGCCTCCAGCTGCCGCACACGGTGGCTCACCGCGCTGGCGGTGACGCACAGTTCGTCCGCCGCGCGGCTGACGCTGCGCAGCCGCGCCAGCGCCTCGAAGGTCACGAGGCAGTGGATGGGCGGGATGGCGCGGAAGGACATGGGGGCAGCGGCGGCCGTTCAGTCGTCGAAGAAGTCCACCGGCCGGCCGGGTTCGTCCACGCGCCGCATGAGCACGCGGCCGGCATCGGGCTGCCACGCGAGTTCTTCCGCGGGCCGGCCCTTGCGGGCCGACGTGACGAAGAGCGTGCGCAGGTCGTCGCCGCCGAAGCAGGGCATGGTGGGGCACTGCACCGGCACGGGCAGCGCGGCCAGGGTGCCGCCGTCGGCACCGAGGCACAGCAGCTGCGCGCCCTCGTACATCGCGACCCAGTAGCGGCCCCGGGCGTCGAGCGTCGCGCCGTCGGGCCGGCCGCCGTAGGGCTCGCCCTCCCGCCTGGCATCGAAGCGGCGCCACTCGCGCGGCGGGCCGAGCCGGTTGGCCGCGGGCTCCCAGGGGTAGGCGCGGATGGCGTGCGAGGGGGTGTCGGTCCAGTAGAGCGTGTCGCCGCCGAAGGCCAGGCCGTTGGCGGTCATCGCGTCGCCGGCCTTGGGTTCGAGCGCCGCGCCGGCGCGCGGGTCGAGGCAGTACAGCGCGGCGTTGCGCGCAGTCTTCGCCTCGTTGAGCGAGCCGGCCCAGAAGCGGCCGAGCGGATCGCACTTGCCGTCGTTGAAGCGCATCGTGGCGCCGTCGTGCCCGGCGGCGGCCAGGAGCGTCAGCGCCCCGCCCCATTCGCGCGCCCGGTAGATGCCGTCGCGCAGCGCGATCACCAGCCCGCCGCGCCGGGCTGGCGCCATGCAGCCGGGCGCCTGCGGCATCGGCCAGCGTTGCACTTCGACGCCGGGCGCCAGCGGGCCGTGCGTGCGCAGCAGCTGGCAGCCGGCGATGTCGAGCCAGTAGAGCGCGCGTTCCTGCGGATGCCAGAAGGGGGATTCGCCCAGGTCACTGAGGCTGTCGGCGAGCGGGGTCCACATGCGGCCTATTGTGCGCGCCGGCACCGGCCCGCCCCCGGAGGCGGCGGGCAAAAAAATGCCCGCTGGCGCCGGAGCGCTGGCGGGCCGAACATCCAAAGGAGACTCTCTCGCAAAAACCTTGGGGGTGGTTCCTTGCCGTGCCGGCGCCCGGGCGTGCAGCCCGGGCGCCGCCCGCGTTCAGCGGTTGTAGGCCGTCTCGCCGTGCGAGGTGATGTCCAGGCCCTCGCGCTCTTCTTCCTCCGTCACGCGGATGCCGACGGTGTACTGCGCGACCTTGTAGGCGATGAAGGCCACGACGCCCGACCAGACGATGGTGAACAGCACGCTCTTGACCTGGATCCAGACCTGCGCGCCCATCGAGAAGGCGGCCGGATCGGCGCCGCCGGTGCCGCCCAGGCTGGGCGCGGCGAACACGCCGGTCAGGATGGCGCCGACGATGCCGCCCACGCCGTGCACGCCGAACACGTCGAACGCGTCGTCGGCGCCCAGCATGCGCTTGAGGCCGCCCACGCCCCACAGGCAGACGAAGCCGGCGATCACGCCCAGCACGATGGAGCCCATCGGGCCGACGAAGCCGGCCGCCGGCGTGACGGCCACCAGGCCGGCCACGGCGCCGGAGGCGGCGCCCAGCATCGAGGCCTTGCCCTTGTGCATGGCTTCGCCCACGGACCAGGCCAGCGTGGCGGCCGCGGTGGCCAGCACGGTGTTGACGAAGGCCAGGCCGGCGGCGGCGTTCGCGGCACCGGCGGAGCCGGCGTTGAAGCCGAACCAGCCCACCCACAGCAGCGAGGCGCCGACCATCGTCAGCGTCAGCGAGTGCGGGGTGAAGGCTTCCTTGCCGAAGCCCAGGCGCTTGCCGATCACGTAGGCGCCGACCAGGCCGGCCACACCGGCGTTGATGTGCACCACGGTGCCGCCGGCGAAGTCCAGCGCGCCGTCCTTGGCCAGCAGGCCGCCGCCCCAGACGATGTGCGCCATCGGCACGTAGCTGAAGGTGAACCAGATGACCGAGAACACCAGCACGCCGGCGAACTTGGCGCGCTCGGCGAAGGCGCCGACGATCAGCGCCACGGTGATGGCGGCGAAGGTGCCCTGGAAGGCCAGGAAGACGTACTCGGGGATGGTGGTGAGCGCGCCGAAGGTCTCCGGCGTCACGCCCTTGAGGAAGATCTTCTCGAGCGTGCCGAAGAAGCTGCCCTCGCCGGTGAAGGCCAGGCTGTAGCCGTAGATGGCCCACAGGATGCTGATGAGCGAGAAGATGACGAACACCTGCATCAGCACCGACAGCATGTTCTTGCTGCGGCCCAGGCCGCCGTAGAACAGGGCCAGGCCGGGGATCGTCATGAGGATGACCAGCAGCGTGGAGGTCAGCATCCAGGCGGTGTCGCCGGAATCGACCTTGGGAGCCGGCGCGGCCGCGGGCGCGGCGGCGGGGGCCTCGGCGGCGGCCGGTGCGGCCGGCGCAGCGGCGGCGGGCGCGGCAGCGGCAGGAGCCTCGGCAGCCGGCGCGGCGGGCGCCTGCGCGAAGCTGGACACGCCGGCGGTGAGCACGCTCAGGCCGAGCGCGAGGGAAACGAGCAGTTTTTTCATTTGGGTTGTTCTTTCTCTCTCTGGTGCCGGGCCGGTCCTCAGAGCGCTTCGCGCCCGGTTTCCCCCGTGCGGATGCGCACGACCTGTTCGACGTCGTAGACGAAGATCTTTCCGTCGCCGATCTTTCCGGTGCGGGCGGCGCTCTCCACCGCCTCGATCACGCGCTCCACCAGGTCGTCGGCGATGGCCGCCTCGATCTTGACCTTGGGCAGGAAGTCCACGACGTACTCCGCGCCGCGGTACAGCTCGGTGTGGCCCTTCTGGCGGCCGAAGCCCTTGACCTCGGTGACGGTGATGCCCTGCACGCCGATGGCCGAGAGCGCCTCGCGCACCTCGTCGAGCTTGAAGGGCTTGATGATGGCTGTGATCAGCTTCATGGTGACTGCTCCTTTGGAGTGGATGGACCGGCGCGGCTGTGCGTGCCGCGCGCGGATGTCGTGATCAGAAGGTCTTGGTCAGCGAGACGATGAGGCGGGGCTTGTTGACCGACTGCGAGCGCGCGCCGTAGATGTACGAGCCGTCGCCGAACAGGTCGATGCCGTCGGCCACCGCCAGGCGGTAGGCGTCCTTCTTGTTGGCGCCCTGCACGGCGCCGGTCAGGCTCAGGCCGCCGCCGAAGTCGTAGGTGGCGCCCACGTTGTAGTCCACGTAGCTCTTGTAGCCCGCCGCGCGGATGTCGCTGCTCATGCGCGTGTAGCCCACCGAGGCCTTGAGCGTCAGGCTCGGCACGATCTCCTTGCTGTAGGCCACGTTCAGGTAGCCGGTGTTGCGGCCCGAGGGGCGCTTGCCGAAGGGGTTGTCCAGCCAGTTCCAGCTCTGGTAGCCGGCATAGCCGAAGTAGTCCTTGGACACCGTGTGCGAGTACTTGACGGTGATCGAGCCGAACACGTCGTTGGTGTAGGTGCCCGAGCCGTACAGCTCCGTGGTGTTGCCGATGTGGTTGCCCGGGTAGACGTAGGTCAGGATGCCCACGTCCCAGTCGATCGGGCCGCCCTTGAACTTGTAGCCGCCGTAGAAGTCCATCTCGATGCTGTTGCCCGAGAGCCAGTTGACGCTGGAGTTCCAGTTGCCCACGTAGAAGCCGCTCTCGTGGGCGTAGTCGAAGCCGCCCTGCAGGGCCGGCTTGATGCCGCGGGTCTTGTAGAAGCCGTTGTGGCCGATCTGGTCCTGGTCCTGGCCGCGGAACTTGTAGTTCGTGGTCAGCGTGACGTTGGCCGTGATCGGCGAGGCCGGTGCGGCGGGCGCGGCGTCCGTGGACTGGGCCAGCGCGGCGCCCGAGGCGGCCAGGGAGGCGGCCAGGACAGCCAGCTTCGCGGCGACATAGCGTTGCATCATCAGGGGTTCTCCTCGCAATCAAAGAAAGAAATGGGTCTGGCGCTCCCTGTACGACACAAGGCATAGCAGGGAGCGTGCCAAATTGCGGCACTGCCGCATGCGAAGCGGAGACAGAATCCCGGGGCGCCCGCGAGGCGCCATGGAAAACAGCGTGCAGCGCAGCGGCGGCACCGCCCGGCACGGCCGGCGCCGGGCGCATGCACCAAATCAGGGAGAGCGATCCAGATGAGTCTGTCTTTGGTGCGCAGCCGCGCCGTGGTGGGTCTTCGGGCCGAGCCGGTCACCGTCGAGGTGCATCTGGCCAACGGCCTGCCCAGCTTCACGCTGGTCGGGCTGGCCGAGGTGGAGGTCAAGGAGGCGCGCGAGCGGGTGCGCTCGGCCCTGCAGAACGCCGGGCTGGCCTTCCCCCACGACCGCCGGATCACCGTCAACCTGGCGCCGGCCGACCTGCCCAAGGACTCCGGCCGCTTCGACCTGCCGATCGCGCTGGGCATCCTGGCCGCCAGCGGGCAGGTCGACGGCGGTCGCCTCGCGGGACACGAGTTCGCGGGCGAACTGTCGCTCTCGGGCGAGCTGCGCGACGTGCGCGGCGCGCTGGCCATGGCGCTCGCCCTGCGCGCCGAGGACGCCGACCCTTCGGCGACGCGGCTGGTGCTGCCGCTGGACAGCGCCCGCGAGGCGGCCCTGGTGCCCGGCGCGCAGGTGCATGGCGCGCGCCACCTGCTGGACGTGGTGCAGGCCTTCCTGCCGCCCGACGCCGCGGCGCCGGCGGACGCCCCGCCCTGCGCCGGGCTGGTGCGCCTGGCGCCCGAAGCGGCGGCGGCCGCGCCGCCCGGGCCGGACCTGGCCGACGTCAAGGGCCAGGCGGCCGCGCGGCGCGCCCTGGAGATCGCCGCCGCCGGCGGCCACGGCCTGCTGATGGTCGGCCCGCCCGGCGCCGGCAAGTCCATGCTGGCGCAGCGCTTCGCCGGGCTGCTGCCGCCCCTGGGCATCGACGAGGCGCTGGAGACGGCCGCCGTCGCCAGCCTGGCCGGCCGGCTGGACGTGGCGCGGCTCTTCCAGCGGCCGTGCCGGGCGCCGCATCACAGCGCCAGCGCGGTGGCGCTGGTGGGCGGCGGCTCGCCGCCGCGGCCGGGCGAGATCTCGCTGGCGCACCACGGCGTGCTGTTCCTCGACGAGCTGCCGGAATTCCCGCGCGCCGCGCTGGAGGCCTTGCGCGAGCCGCTCGAGACGGGCCACATCAGCATCGCGCGTGCGGCGCGGCGGGCCGAGTTCCCGGCGCGCTTCCAGCTGGTGGCGGCGATGAACCCCTGCCCCTGCGGCTTCCGCGGCTCGCGCACGAAGCCGTGCCGCTGCACGCCGGACCAGGTGGCGCGCTACCAGGGGCGGCTCTCCGGCCCGCTGCTGGACCGCATCGACCTGCACATCGAGGTGCCGGCCGTGCCGCCGGAAGAGCTGCTGTCGGCCCCCGCCGGCGAAAGCAGCGCCGCGGTGCGCGGGCGCGTGGCCGCCGCCCGCGAACGGGCGCTGGCGCGCCAGGGCGCGCCCAACCAGGCGCTGGCCGGCCGCGCGCTCGACGCCCACGCCCGGGCCGATGCCGCGGCTCTGGCCTTCCTGCAATCGGCCGCCGCGCGGCTGGGCTGGAGCGCCCGCGCCACGCACCGCGCGCTGCGGGTGGCGCGCACCATCGCCGACCTGGCCGGCGCGGACGGCATCGGCAAGGCGCACGTGGCCGAGGCCATGCAGTACCGCCGGACCCTGGCCGCGGCGCCCTGAAGCCGCCGCCGGCGCCCCGCTTACAGTCGGTCCATGCCCCCCGCCGCGCCCGCCTACGACCGCCGCCTCGTCGCCTGGCTGTCGGTGGGCCAGCTCATCAGCTGGGGCAGCGTGTTCTACGGCTTCGGCGTGCTGCTGGAGCCGGTGGAGCAGTCGCTCGGCCTGACGCGCGCCGAGTCCTCGCTGGCCTTCAGCCTGGCGCTGCTGATGGAGGGCGTGATGGCCTGGCCGGTGGGCCGCTGGATCGACCGCGGCCACGAGCGCGCCGTGATGACCGGCGGCTCGCTGCTGCTGGCCGCCGGCCTGCTGCTGCACAGCGCGGTGACGACGCGCTGGGGCTTCTACGCGGCCTGGGCGCTGCTGGGCTGCGGCCTCGCCGGCACGCTCTACAACCCGGCCTTCGCGGTGGTGACGCGGCGCTTCCCGCTGGCCTTCCGCCGCGCCATCATCACGCTGACCTTCCTCGGCGGCCTGGCCAGCACGGTGTTCATCCCGCTGGTGGCGTGGGGCATCGGCCACGGCGGCTGGCGCGCGACGCTGGCGGGCCTGGCGCTGCTGCACCTGGCGGTGTGCGCGCCGCTGCACTGGCGCTGGCTGCGCGGCGCGCCGCGGGCGGCCCTGCCGGCGCAGGCGGCCGGCGCCGCGGGCAGCGCCGACCCGGGGCTGAAGGCCCACCTGCGCAGCGCGCCCTTCCTGCTCATCGGCGTGTTCGTGGTGCTGCTGATGGCGGTGACGGCGGCGCTGCCGCCGCACATGGTGAGCCTGCTGCGCGGCGCCGGGCTGCCGGAGGCCTGGGCGATCGCGGTGCCGGCCAGCATCGGCGCGGTGCAGGTGCTGGGCCGGGCGCTGCTGTACTTCTTCGAGCACCGCTTCGACCTGCACCTGGCGAACCGGCTGATCCCCTGCCTGATCCCGATCGGCCTGGCCGCGCTGCTGGCGGCCGGCGGCCACGTCGGCCTGGCGCTGCTGTTCGTCGCCTTCTACGGCATGGGCAACGGCATGCTCACCATCGTCAAGGGCACGGCCATCGCGCAGTACGTGAGCCGCGCCCACGTGGCCACGCTCAACGGCGCGCTGGGCCTGCCGACGGCCGTGGCGCGCGCCGTGGCGCCCTGGCTGCTGGGCGTGCTGTGGCGGCCGCAGGGCGGCTACACGGCGGGGCTGTGGATCCTGCTGGCGGCCAGCGTGCTGGCGGTGCTGGCGCTGGCCGCGGCGCAGCGGCTGAGCCGCCGGCGCGCGCCGCGCTAGGGGCGTCTCTCTTTGCTTTCCTCGCCGCCTCTGCAGGGCAGGTGTCGCGGAGGCTGACTGGTTGTCGCGGAGGTCGGCGCCTCTCGTTCAAGCTCCTATTGAATCGTGGTGTAGTAGTGCGTGGACAGGGCCGATACCGCGCAATAGGCGCATGCGATCAACACAGTCACGAGCATTCCCTTCAACTGGCTCCTTGCACTCATCAGTCGCCAGATCCCGTGGGCCCTCATCGCCTCCCTGCGGGATTGCACATAGAAATACTTGCCGGCCACAAGATAGAACAGCGCCACAAGATTTCCCAGCAGCAGGTAGGGGGGCGTCGATCTGTAGAAAAGAGGTGCGAGCGAGAACGCGCTGATCACGATCGCACCCATCCAAAAGCACCCTGCGAAGAGCATGAACAGAATCGCCATGCCGAAACTGTCGCCCAATCGAAAGACCGGCGATGGCGAAGGACGGTTGTCGCCCGCCACGGAGAGATTGCTGCTCAACCATGCCGCCATCTTCCGACCCTTTGTCTCGAATGCCGCGCGCAAGTCGCGTTGAAGGGCTCTGACCGCGGGATCCTGATGCATTCGCGCCATCCCGACAAGCAGCTTGGGCAATTGAGCCAGCAATCGAAGGAGTAGCTTTTCCATGATGTCCCCCTGAAGAAAAGATATTGCACTGCCGGCCTCGGCAACTACCGAGCGCACCGACAGCGTTGCCGGCGAGTGCGTATCTGTCCATGGGTGTTCGTACTCTTATCTCGGAGTTCGAGGCGATCGATCGTCGTGGGTTGTTCGCTGGGCGCAGAAACAACCGATCAGGATGCGGGCGAAGCCCCATCTCAGCTACGGAAAGTTCAGCAACCGGACATCCAAAGGCGATGCCGCCCTTGTTTCTGGCTAGCGCGACGAGAACGCGAACATCACGCTGAACATCACCATCGCCGCGACGAAGGTGAGCAGCCGCACGACCCACGGGATCACCAGCCAGGCGCCGAAGATGGTGGCCAGCTTGCCGAGCAGGCCGCCGGTGATCACCGGCTCCGCGGTCCGCGCACCGGGCGGCGGCGCGCCGCACTGCGGGCAGGCCCTGGCGAGCGTGGACACCTGGTGGCCGCATTCAGGACAGGTGACGAGTGCCATGGACACCTCCATTCATCATCATGACTTGCCGCCGGCGGGCGGCGGCGGTTCGATCACGATCTCGACGCGCCGGTTGCGTTGCCGCCCTTCGGGATCGTCGCTGCCGTCGGGGCGGGTGTCGGGCGCGACCGGCTGGCGCTTGCCCAGGCCCCGGGCGGTGATGCGCCCGGGCCCGGCCGTGCGGGCCAGCACGGCCGCCACGGCCTCGGCGCGCCGCATCGACAGCGCGTCGTTGTAGGCGTCGGTGCCCTTGGCGTCGGTGTGGCCGCGCACCTGCACCGGCGCCGCGGGGTAGCTCTGCAGCAGCTCGGCGGCGCGCGCCAGCGACGGCTGCGCGTCGGGACGCAGGTCGGCCTTGTCGAAGTCGAACAGCACGTCGGCCGGCAGGTCGATCACGATGGCCTGCTGCGCGTCCTGCCGGGCCTGCAGCTCGCCCAGCAGCGCCTGCGTGCGCTCCAGGCGCCCGGGCGGCACCTCTGCCGTGCGGAACACGGTGGCGGGCCCGGTGGCCGGGCCGAACTGCGTCTGCGGGCCGCCGTGCGACAGCGTGGTCGCGTTGTCGACGCGCTGCAGTCCGGTCTGCGGCGCATTCTCGACACGGGTGAAGCGGCTGTCGGTGCCCTGCAGGCTGTGCGGCACCCGCCGCACCACGTAGCCCTGCGCCGCCGCGGCGCCCGCCGCCAGCGCCAGCAGCAGGGCAACGGCCCGGCGCGCGAACCCGCTCCTGGCCATGCCCGCGGTCAGGGGCCTCCCGCCGGCTTCAGCGGAAGCGCGATCGTCAGGCCCGGCCCGTCGGTGCTGTCCGGCGGCAGGCCGTCGTTGACCACCAGCCGCAGCTGCGTCTCCGAAGGCGGCACGCTGCCCAGGAAGACCAGGCGGCCCTGCATGGTGTCGCCCGACATGATGCGCAGGTAGCGGTTGTCCGGCGGGCGCTTGAGCATCAGCCGGTTGCCGGCGGAATCGACCAGGTAGGTCTCGCTCTCGGCGAGGTTGGTGAAGTTGGTGCGCCGGTTCTCGAAGGAGGCGCTGATGTCCAGCACGGTGGCGTCCTCGCCCAGCTCGACCGACTTGACGCGCAGCGTCAGGCCGGCGCTGGCGGTGCCCTGCACGCTCATGGGCAGGTTGCGCGGGGCGGCCGACGCGGCCGCGGGTGTGGGAGCCGGGGGCGCTGTGGCGGGAGCGGGAGCGGGAGCGGGAACGGCGGTTGGCGGTGGCGCAGCGGCCGGCGCGGGCGCGGCGGCCGGCGGCGGGGCGCTGCTGTCGGTGCAGGCGGCCAGCGCCAGCAGGCCGGCGGCCAGCAGGGCGGGCGCGACGATCGGACGGTTCATCGGATGTTGATGCTGTTGACGTTGCTGGCGCCGCCCGCCGGCCGCCCGTCCTTGCCGCCGGCACAGTCCTTCTCGGCATGGACGTCGCGCACGTTGCGCCCGGCCACGATGATGGTGCGGCCCTTCAGGCTCTGGCCATCGATGTTGACGCTGTTGACGTTGGCGACGCCGCCGGGGCAGCCGCGCACGTCCTGCACGGTGTTGCCCGTGATCTCGATGCGGTTGGTGCCGCGGCCGGGGTTGTCGATGACCGTGGTGGTGGTGTCGGACGCGTCCTTGGCGGCGGCGCCGGGAGCGGCCGCCACCACCACCGGCGCCAGGCCGCACAGGGCCAGGCACAGCAGTCGCAGGGGGTTCGGGAAGTCGGACATGGCGGTTCTCACGGGGTCGGTCGGGGAAGCTGGGCCGCCCCCTCGCTGCCCGGGATGCCGAGCGTGGGCGGCGCGCTGGGCACGGCGGGCGCGGGGCCGCCTTCGGGCTGCACCTGCGCCGCGCCGAGCCCGGGCAGCCGGCTGGTCAGGGGGGTGCCGGCCGGCACGGGCGGCGGTGCAGCGGCTGCAGCGGCCCCGTCGGGCAGGCCTGCCGCCGACTGCCGGCGCAGGTTCTGCTCCAGCTCGCCGGCGAAGCGGTCGGCCAGGGCACGCTCCTCCGCCGCCATGTTGCCGCCGAGTGAGGCGATGGCGGCCGAGGCCTGCTTGGCCTCGGTGCTGCCGGGAATGGCCAGCCGTTGCGCCAGCCGCGCATAGCCCAGCGCCTTCACGTTGTCGTTGGGCGCGCCCTGGCCGGAGCGGTACAGGTCGCTCAGCCGCTGCATGGCGCGCGGGTCGCCGCGCACCGCGGCCAGCAGGTACCAGCGGTAGGCCTGGCCGATGTCGGAGATGCCGGTGCGGTTGCTCTGGTAGGCATCGCCCAGCAGCGTCAGCAGGTTGGGGTTGTTGGTGCGCAGTGCGTCCTGCTTGAGCCGCGCCAGTTCGTTGGCGTACAGCGGGCCCTGGCAGCCGGGGTGGGCCATGCCCCGGTCCAGCGCCTGCTGGCAGGACTCGACGAAGCGCGCCCCGGTGTCGGCGCTGGGCGAGGCCGTCGCGCCGGCCGGCGTCACCGGCGTCGCAGCGGTGGAGCGGGCCCCGGCGGAGGTCGCGCCGGCGGCCGTCTGCGCCATCGCGGCGGGCATCGCCAGCCACAGCGCGGCGCACAGCAGCCCCGGCCCGCGCAGGGCTGTGCGGAGCGGCAGCAGCGGCAGGCCGTGCATCAGCCGCCCACCCTTCCTGCCGGCGCGGGGGCCGGCGACGACGGGGCCGGGGACGAAGCAGGCGCCGCCGGCGGCCCGGCCTGCGCCGGCTGCACCGCCGCGGTGGTCACGGCTCCGGGCACCGGCACGCCGACGAACAGCGGTTCGAAGCCGGCCCAGGTGGTGACGTCCACGCTGTCGCCCAGCTGCGGGAAGTGCGTCGAGTAGACCGTGCGGATCGCCTCGCGCGTCGGGTCGTCCAGCTTCTGGGTCACCGCGATCGGCTGGCCGTATTTCTGCAACATCACCTGGGCCAGGCCGAGCCTCAGCTGCGGCGACAGGCTCTCGAAGGCCTTGCGCATGTTCTCGAACACCACCGGATCCGGCGTGCTGTTGGGCACGCAGCGCCAGTAGGGCGTGTTGGTGGCCTTGCCCATCAGCTCCAGCACGCTCAGGTCGACCAGCGTGCGGATCGCGGAGTGCCGGCCCTGCAGGTACTTGCCCTCCATCTTGAAGCCGAAGGAGTCGCCGTAGAAGCCGAGGCTGGCGTTGTCCTCGGTGCTGAGGTTGAGCACGCGGATGACGTTGGCCGACTGAACGCGCGGCACCATCTGCTGGGTGGCGAAGCTCACCAGGTTCAGGTCCAGCGCCAGCGACGACAGGATGGCGGTGCGCTTGAAGTCGGCGCCGATGTTGGTCTCGCCCTTGCCGTGGCCGAACTCGACGCTCGCCGAGTTGGAGCGTCCGGCACCGGAGAGCGCGCGGTCGAACTCGGTCAGCGCGCCGGTGATGAGGTAGTCCGGCATCGTCACGCCGAACTTGGCGCCCAGCTGCGCCTGCGAGATCAGGTAGTCCGGGTGGTAGGGCACGTAGACCACGCGGGCGCCGATGCGGTTGACGGCGGTGCGCACCATCTCCGTGATGTCGCCCGGGATCTCGGCGCCCACCAGCGGGTGCGACAGGTTGGTCGCGTCCGCGATGTTGCGGGTCTGGATGTAGACGACCGGATCGCCGTCCTTGTAGATGTCCAGCATGTGGCCGAAGCAGCCCAGCGAGTTGGCGTAGGCGCTGAGGTTGGCCGTGGGCAGTTCCTTGGCCGCCTCCCGGGCGGCCATCAGCTTGTTGGCGTCGCTGATTGCGTTGTCCGTCGTCGCGCAGCCGGCGAGCACGAGCAGCGACAGGCCCAGCGTCGCGAGGCGAAGGCGGGTCGAGAGGCGAGAAGTCATTCGATGAAGGGAAGGGTTGTTGTTGTTCGCTGGCCGTGCCGGCGGAATGCGGCGTCTCGCTGCGCGCGTCCGGCCCTAGCGGCCGTTGTTCAGCACGGTGATGTTCTCGATGCCCTGCCCGTCCACATACAGCGTCACGTTGCCGTTGACGTTGCCCTGGATCGAGGGGCTGGCCACGCGGATCTGGCCGTCGGTGCCCCGGGTCACGTTGGAATAGTCGGTGCGGATCACCAGGTTGGTCTGGTTGGCCGGCAGGCGCAGCGTGCCGTCGGGCTGCACCAGCGCCTGCTGGTCCACCACCTGGTCCTTGGCGATGGCACGCGCGACGCTGGCCTTCGCCGCGACCGCCGGCGTCACGCCGTCGATCAGCTTCACCCCGCCGTCGCGCAGGTCCTTGTAGGCGCCGAGCGACTCGCTGTAGTTGATCAGCTGCGCGCTGGCGCAGCAGGCGGCCGCCATCGCGGCGGCACCCAGGACGAAGCGGAGAGCGGACTGCATGGAAATCTCCTTCATCACATGTTCAGCACCGTGACGGCCGGGCCGACCGTGACGGAGCGGTTGATGACCCCGGTGGACGGCAGCGTCACCGTGTAGCCGACGTTGGCGGCCCAGGGGGTGTTGCCGGTGACGCCGGCCGCGCCGGCCATCACGCCGCCGGTGGTGCGCACCGTGCCGGTGGTCATGCCCACGCCGGCCGTCGACTGGTTGCCCACGATGGTCACGACGCCGGCGATGGCGCCGCGGTTGATGACCGAGTTGGACACGCCGCCGGCCATGGCCGTGCCGCGGTTGCCGGCGATCACCACGGCCCCCGTCACCACGCCGCGGTTGACCAGCGAGTTGACCGTGCCGCCCTGCACCGCCGTGCCCTGGTTGCCGGCGATGGTCACGCTGCCGGTCAGCAGGCCGCGGTTGTCCACGCTGTTGACCGTGCCGCCGCCGTTGGTGGTGCCGCGGTTGCCGACGATCGCGATGTTGCTGGCGACGATGTTGCCCATGCGGTCGTTGCGCACGCTGTTGACGGTGCCGCCGCGCGCCGTGCCGGTGTTGCCGGCGATCACGATGTTGCTGCCGCCGATGCGGCCGTCGTTGTGCACCGAGTTGGCCACGCCGCCGTTGCTGGCGGTGCCGTGGTTGCCCAGGACGGTGATCTGGCCGCCGGCGATGATGCCGCCGTTGATCACGCTGTTGGCGGCGCCGCCCCCGCGCACGCTGCCGCGGTTGCCGACGATGGCTATGCGGCTGCCGCCGATGGAGCCCTTGTTGTCCACCGCGTTGATGGCGCCCTTGCCCGCCACGCTGCCCTGGTTGCCGGCGATCGCGACCTGCGAGCCGGCGATGTTCGCGCCCTTGTGGTTGCGCAGGCTCGCCGCGACGGCGTCGCCGTCGTCGGCCTGGGCGCCGCTGCGGTTGGCCGCGATGCTCACCTGCGAGCCGTTCATGCCGCCTTCGTTGAGCACGCTGTTGGCCACGGCGGTGTTGCCGTCGCGGGTGCGCACCTCGTCCGCGCTGTTGCCGGCGAGCGTGGCCTGCACGCCGTTGGCCGAGCCCTCGTCGTCGACGCTGAAGCTGTTGGCCAGCGCCACGCCCTTCTCGGCCGACACGCGCGAGGCGGTGTTGCCCAGCAGCTGCAGGCTGCCGGCGCGCAGCGCGCCCATCACCAGCACCGCGTTGGCGCTGGCATGGCCCACGCCGCGGTTGATCGCGTGGCCGGCGAAGGTCTTTTCCGTGCCCTCGCTGGTCACGTTCTCGGCGCGGTTGTCCGACAGCGTGATCGGCGTGCCCTGCAGTTCGCCCCGGCCGTTGATGGCCAGCGCGTTGGCGTTCACGCGCCCGCCGTCGGCGTTGAGCGACTGCGCGGTGTTGCCGAGCACGGTGAGCGGCGAGCCGGACATGCGCACGCCGCCGTCGCCTTCGAGGTAGGCGCCGTTGGCCACCAGGATGCCGTTCTTCTTGGAGCCGACCGCCACCGCCTGGCCGTACTGGCCGCCGGTGCGCACGTCGTCGGCGCGGTTGCTGCCGATCGTGACGGGGCTGCCGCTCACGCTCGACCCGCGGTAGACGCCCAGCGCGTTGACCAGCGCCGTGCCGCCGATGGCCGCGACCTGGCTGGCGCGGTTGTCGGTGACGTTCAGCGAGGAGCCACCGTCGACGCGGCTGTCCTCGTACACCACCACCGCGTTGGCGGCGGCGCGGGCCCGGCTCTCCTCGCTGAAGACCTTGCCCGGGCCGGCCATCGAGCTGGCGCCGGTCGAGACCTGCGAGGCGGTGTTGCCGGCCACGCGCGTGGTGGCGGACAGCGTCGAGCTTCCGCCCTCGCCGCGCTCCACGCTCACGCTGTTGGCGACCAGCTTGCCGCCCTGCGCCGAGAGGTCGGCCGCGGTGTTGTCCGAGAGCGTGACGGAGGGCGCGTCCACGGTCGAGCCGAACACGCCCAGGCTGTTGGCCAGCGCCATCGCGTTCTGCTCGGAGGAGAACAGCAGCCCGCCGGCGGCGTTGCCGGAGAAGCCGTTCGACACGACGTTGCGCGCCGTGTTGCCGGTGATGGCGACGCGACCGCCGCGCACCGTGGCGTTGTTCAGCAGCGCGCTGTTGGCCGCCGCCAGGCCGCCCGAGCCGCGCACGCTGCGCGCCTCGTTGTCGCTCAGCGTGACGGGCGTGCCGTCCAGCGTCGACTGCGCGTCCAGCGCCAGGCTGTTGGCCAGCGCGCGGCCGTTGCGCTCGAAGGCGAGCAGCGCGCCGCCGCCGACGCTGGCGCTGCCGGCCGAGGTGCTGACGTCGCTGGCCACGTTGCGCGTGAGCGTGGCGTTGCTGCCGCGCACGGTCGAGTCCTGCAGCCAGACGCTGTTGGCCGCCGCCGCGCCGCCCACGGCGTGCACGCGCTCGGCGCGGTTGTCGGCCAGGGTGTGGCGCGTGCCGCCTTCCACGTTGCCCTGCTGGATCGAGACGCTGTTGGCCAGCGCCGCGGCGCTGGCCTTGACGTCCGCCAGGGCGCCCATCAGCAGCGAGCCCTCGCCGCCGTTGGCCGTCACGTCCTGGGCGCGGTTGCCGGTGAAGGTGGCGCGGTACTGCTGCAGCGCGGCGCCCTGGTAGTCGCCCAGGTTGAAGCTGTTGGCCAGCGCGGTGCCGCCGAGCGACTGCAGGGTGTCCGCCTCGTTGCGCTGCTGGTCGATGCGCGTGCCCTTGAGCTGGCTGTTCGACAGCATCACCGCGTTGGCGCCCGAGGCGCCGGTGAGGTCCATGTTGGCCAGCACGCCGGCGCCGAGCGCGCCCGAGCCGCCGCCGGAGCGCACGTTGCGGCCGGTGTTGTCGGTCTGCGAGATGCGCGCGTCCTCGACGGTGCTGCGCGAGGCGGTCACGGCATTGGCCAGCGCCGCGCCGCCGATGGACTGCAGGCTCTGGGCCGTGTTGCGGTTGCTGAAGAATTCGAGGCGGCGCAGGTCCGTCTGGTCGGCCAGCAGGCTGTTGCCCGAGGCCCGGCCGGGCAGCTGCGCGGAGGCGATGGCGCCCGCCGCCAGCGAGCCCTGGCCGCCGTAGGCGTCGATGTCGCGCGCGGTGTTGTTCGTGATGCGGATGCGGCTGTTCGACAGGTCGCGGCGTCCGTCGCCGCCCGAGATGAGGGCGCTGTTGGCGCTGGCCACGCCGCCCACGGCGTTGACGAAGCCCTGCACCTGGTTCTGCAGCACGTCGATGCGCGTGCTGTCGATGTTCAGGGCCGACAGGCCAGCAGTGTTGGCCTGTGCGGTGGAGATGACCGACGCGGAGGCGGCCATGCCGGCCAGCGCGGACACCTTGCCGCCGGAGGCCGTGATGCGCGCCGGCGCGCGGTTGCCGACGGCGTTCGCGCGCGTGTCGCCCTTGACTTCGCTGCCGGGGCTGCTCTTGCCCCAGTCCGGTCCGTGCAGGACGATTTCCTGCGCGGCGGCAGGCACGCCGGCCGCCGCGGCGAAGCCGACCGCGATCAGCGACGCCAGCGTCTTTTTCTTCAGTTCCAGGGCCAAGGCGATCTCCCGCGCGTCACGTTGTCTGTGTCTGAGGACCGGGCGCCCGCGGGGCGGCCCGGAGGGAGGAAGCTGCCGCCGCACGGACCGCGGGCCCGTGCGGCGGACATCGGCTTACTCGATGTTGACGCTGTTCACGTTGGCGACGGCGCCGCCGGAGGTGATGACGTCGCGGGCCGTGTTGTCGGTCAGGGTGATGCGGCTGTCCTTCACCGTCGAGCCCTTGATGTTCACGCTGTTCACGTTGGCCAGCGCGCTGGCTTCGATGTTGACGCCCTTGGCGGCGACGGAGCCGGAGCCACCGCTGGTGACGACGTTGGTGGCCTTGTTGCCCGACAGGGTGATGCGCGTGTTCTCCACCGTGGAGCCCATCGAGCCCTTGCCGATGCCGGGGATGGCGACGGTCTGCGCGAAGGCAGAGGCGGAGAAGGCGGCGACCAGGGCGACCGCGCCGGCTGCGACGAGTTTCTTCATGTGTTCACTCCTTGATTGAGATGCGAGGAAAGCGGGTTGAGAAACGCAGTCCGGGGCGGACCACGGGGCGCAATCTACCGACGCCTCATGACAACTCGCCATCAAGATGTAAAGCGGTGTTTGACACACCTTTACTTACATATAGCCTGGATTTGCCCTAAATCGCGTGACAAAAGTCACCTGGGGTTTTGTGGTTTGTGAACGCCCACGTTGGCAAAGCCTCTCCTCCCCAGGGTGGACAAATGGGCTAATTTCTAATGCCAAAGCATTAATTTCTTAGCCATTTTTCTTAATGCAAGCTGACTTTTCCGGGAAGGAAGCCGCGTCGGCTTGTCAACTGCGTGTGGAACGGACGCAACCGCAGGGCAGGCCCGGGGCCTGTTTTCGAGATACATAACTTCACAAATCAGGGTGCATGCGCGGGCGTCATGCAGGACGTGTCCGACAGGACCGGCGCCCTGCCTGGCTGACACTCGGGGCCGTTTCCGACTCTCCGACCGCAGCCCATGCCGCTTTTCCGTTCCTCGTCCGCACCCCGCCGCCCCGGCCAGCCTTCAGCAGTCCGCCGGGGCCTGGCCCCTCTCGCCGTGGCAGTCGCTGCGCTGCTGGCCACGGCCTGCAGCGGACGCGACGGCGGCACGGCCGACATCCGCTTTCCGGACGACGCGGCCCTCACGCAGGCCCTGACCGCCAACTTCACGGAAGACCCGGACAACGCCAAGGCGCGCGAGCTGATCCGCAGCCTCGGCGGCGAGAAGGGCAGCCTGGACTACCGCATCAAGCGCGTGATCTGGCGCCAGGGCGCCTTCGAGGCCCGGTACGACGTGAGCCTGAAGATGGGCCAGGCCGGCAGCGCCAGCCTGCAGCAGCTCTACGCCACCATGGTGCCCAAGGAGGAGGCCGCCAAGCTGCCCCAGCAGACCCTGCAGGCCTACGAGGACTGGCTGAAGAACCACGCGGCCACGCTGGAGAAGGCCAACCCGCAGCAGGCGGCCGCGCTGCGCGCCAACCTGGACAACCTGGGCAAGTGCTACCGCGACGCCAAGGCCGGGGACGGCGTCGCGCTGATGAGCGGGCTGGCCGCGCTGATCTCGCCGGAGCGCGGCGGCTGGTACGCCGAGCGGCTGCAGTCGCCGGCCGTGCAGCTGCACTGCCTGCCGCTGTAGGCGGCGCTCAGCGCAACAGGCCGCGGCCGGCCAGGTTGCGCATCAGCGCGCCGATGCCGAAGGCCCAGCGCGGCGCCTGGTCGGCATGCACCACGCGGTTGGCCAGCGCGCCCAGTTCGGGCGCCGAAATGGTGACGCGGTCGCCCACCACGTGGGTGAAGCCCTGGCCGGGGCCGTGGCGGTCCTGCGTGGGCGCGAACATGGTGCCCAGGAAGAGCATGAAGCCGTCCGGGTAGGCATGGTGCGGGCCGATGGCCTGCGCCACCAGGTCGAGCGGGTCGCGGCTGATCTTCGCCAGCGAGCTGCTGCCCTCGAGCACGAAGCCCTCCGGCCCCTCGACCTTCAGGCCCACCGTGATGCGGCGCACGTCGTCGATGCCGAAGTGCGCGTCGAACAGGCGGATGAAGGGGCCGATGGCGCAGGAGGCGTTGTTGTCCTTGGCCTTGCCCAGCAGCAGCGCGCTGCGGCCCTCCACGTCGCGCAGGTTCACGTCGTTGCCCAGCGCGGCGCCCTTCACGCGGCCGCGGCTGTCCACCGCCAGCACGACCTCGGGCTCGGGGTTGTTCCAGGCCGACACCGGGTGGATGCCGACGTCGGCGCCGGTGCCCACGGCGGCCAGCACCGGGGCCTTGGTGAAGATCTCGGCGTCGGGGCCGATGCCGACTTCGAGGTATTGCGACCACGCGCCCTGCGCGATCAGCAGTTGCTTGACCTGCGCGGCCTGCGCCGAGCCGGGCACGATGCCGGCCAGGTTGCCGCCCAGCACGCCGGCCAGGCTGGCGCGGATGGCCTCGGCCTTCGAGGCATCGCCGCGCGCCTGCTCCTCGATCACGCGCTCCAGCAGGCTCGCCACGAAAGTCACGCCGCTGGCCTTGACGGCCTGCAGGTCGCAGGGCGCCAGCAGCCAGGGGCGCGAGGCGTCCTGCGCGGCGGCGTCGCTGTTGCGCAGCGCCTCGGCCAGGCCGGCGATGCGCGGCGCGCTGCCGTCCGCCAGCGCGCGGCGCACCGCGTCGGCGGGCGCGTCGGCCTCTAGCAGTTCGCTCGCAGTGGGCGCGAGGCGCGAGAGGTCGTGCAGCGCGTCGCCGTGCACGGCGGCCAGCACCGGCCCGACGCCGGGCTGCCACAGGCGTCCGACCAGCACGGCGCGCGCGGCGTCCTGCGGCAGGTGGGCGGCGGGGTCGGCGAAGGCGGGGGCGGCGGGCATGCAGTGTCTCCTCGTGGACGCAAAGCGCGATGCGCGAGTGTCGCTAGGGAAGGCCTGATCAAGCTGTGATTTCACGAGCAGCAGTTGATACGGCTGCATTGATCGGGCGTCGGATCGGGCGAAGCTGACCTGCGTGAGGCCCCGAGGGCGCCCTCTGGAGCCTTGCGGGCGCACCTATGCCCACGTCGCTTGCTGCAAACAGTGGCGCACCGTGAACAGGTTGGCCAAGGCGGCGCCCACGAACAGCCGGTTGCCGTTCTTGGCCAGTCCCCGGTAACTAGGTCGTGCTCCAGCTGAAGAAAAGCGATATCACGGCAAGCCCGACCGCGAGGAGAGGTAACAACTGCCGTGTGAGAACAGCCCTGAATGACCGGCGCACCCGATTCGACTCCTCAAGCATGGTCAGCCGGTGCTCCAACTCGGCGGCCAGCAGTTTCAGGCCAGCGATCTCGCCTTCTGAATGAATGAGCTGCCGGCCCAGCTCGGCTTCACGATGGTTTTTTTCTGCTCTCCATGCACCGAGTTCGACGACTTGCTGATGGAGATCCGTGGCGCCTGCCTCCAACTGCGCGAGCTGCTTCTCCGACTCGGCCCGACCCTGATCGACTTCGAAGAGCCATTGCTCGTGGGACTGGAGCCGCTGCTCATGACTTTCCACGAGATCTTGCTGGCGAATCTGCTCTTCGACCTGCTGATGCAACTCACCAAGGAATGCAAGCGCTGCAAGCCTCTGATTGTCGTCAAGGGTGCGGGTGTCCCCCTCGATGCTGGCAATCTTGTCGACCAACGCCTTATTGAATGCCTGGAGCAGCCGGTTCTTCTGGGCCTGAACCTTGAGCATGACGCGCACGACCTGCTGGGTGAGATCGAGGCTTGAGGCCAACGCCATCAGCTGCGCGGCCAGCTCTGAGTCGGTCGCACCAGTGAAGGTAACTTTGACTTGACCCCACCAGCCCCGCTCCTGCAAATTTTCTTGAAGCTTTTTGATCTTATCTTGGCTCTCGGTGCTCCGATGCAAAGCAACATTGATATCACGCAGCGCCGCTTCCAGATCGGCCTTGAAGTCCGAGACTTCCTCTTCTTCGGATTTCGCGAGCATCAACTGACGCATCGGGGCGGCCGCGACAACGTGCATGGGATGCGATGGCGTTGCCCGTGGGGTGCGCTCACCCTGGTCGGGCTCGGTGTCGGAGCGACGATTGAAGAAAGAGAGCATGTTCAATTACAAGCGATTGGGAAGAAGGCCGCGAATGTCGAGCCGCTGGATCGGCTCGTGCTGGGACAGACTCGCCGTGTGCGTGCGCATCTGGCCCATCACCTCAAGCGAGGACGCAACGTAGTCGCGGAGATCGGTCATCATTGCCAGCTCCCTTTCCGCGATTCGGATGAGCTGATCGCAGCTGGCACGCGCGGCCTCTAGCGAGTCCGAGAAGCCTTGCTTGAAGGCGACGATGGCATCGATGATCTTGGCGACGATTGCCTGCAAGGCATAGCTTGATAGCCCGAACCCGATGGCAACGACGGCGCATGAGATGTATGGCGCGAACGGTCCCAGCACGCCGAGATTGCTTTCAATGACCGGATCCAGCGCATCCCACACGGCTAGCGATCCGCTGATGATGACCGTCTCGCTAACTTTTCGTACCAGTTCTTCGCGCGACATGGTGCTTGCGCCACGATAAAGGTTCCACGCACCGTTGGCGATGTCGAATAGATTGCGAGCCAAGTTGTAGACCTGGCTGATGGCCTTCGATAGCGCGTTGACGATGAACTCCACCAGCCCGCGAAGCAATTGCAGTGCGTTGTCCAGAAGGCCCTTCAGGACGGTAAGTATCTTGGCGAAGAATCGTTGGAGCCGCGCGGCGATCTTGGCCTTGCCGCCTCGGACGATGTCCACGAGTTCGTCCTTCACCGCCTTGATGACGGCGGTCGCCAGCCGTTCGAACACATCGTAGCCGACATTCTTGGCCCCCTCGACGGCCGCTCCCTTTGCCAGCGACGTCGTACTCCCCGAGGCATCTTTGACCTTCTTGGCCTCCTTATTGCTAACCACGCCTTGCTCGTCCTTGAGCTCGTGCCTTTTATTCTTTGCCAGGCCTTTTTCAAGCGCATCGTTGCGAGCAATCATCTCCTCTGGCTTCAGGCCCTTGGGGTTCGTCTTGATGCTCGGGAATTGGTCGAAGTTTTCCCGAATCAGGTGCGCCTCTAGCGCGGCAGCCGACTCTTTCGTTTCCATCTTGATGAACTTGACCGTACAGCCGCCCTCAAATTCATCGGCAAGCTTGTAGTGCTCCCGATTCGGACGCTGTCCTTCCCGGTACTCGTTGAGGTGGCCGGCATGCCATCGCCGGCGCATGTTGTCGCTGTCACCAAAGTAAACGGGTTTACCCGTCTTGTCGTCGTAAACGACGTAGACGCCAGGCGTTGTTGGCATGTCGTTGAATTCACGCGACGGCTGTCCGTCCACGACCTGGAACTCGCCGTCGAACTTGATCGTGGAAATCGAAGAGATGCCCGCACTCAGGCTCTTTTGAATCATCTCTTTCCAGACCTGACCGCGATTGGCCACCTGCATCACCGACTCTGCCGACACCGCCTCAAGGACCTCTTTGCCTTCCAAAACGTAGTCGACCCTCTCGGCGCCGGGCTGGGCAGTCTTCTTGTTACGATAGCCCGCCACCAGTTTGCGCGTCATGTTGTCGATCGCCTTGTCGACGATCTGGTTGACCAGGGGCGGCAAGGCTCTAAGTTCCGGCGATTCAACCAGGTCGGCGTCGCTGTCTGCCCCGGTGCGATCGAACCTGGCGTGGTCTGCGGAGTTCCGTCTCGTGCTCTGCATTGCAGGGGTTTGTCCCTCGGTCATGTGTTCTTGTCCTTTGGTTGTTGCGAGTAGAGCGCACTCATTCCCGTGAGCTTCTTCTGAAAGCAGGCAGATTCCGCTCCTTTCAGCGGGCGGAGCACTCAATTCGTTGGCATTATTCACGAATTGAATCGTTTTGTTACATTCCTCACGAAGACAACTCGGCCTCGAGGCACCGCATGCGCGATGAAGCACGTCTGCCCCCTTGCAGCGCGAGGCGTCCGACGGACCAGGCGATGCGGGCCAGTTGCAGGTCGGAAAGCGTCGACCCCAGGTAGTGCGCCCCTTGCGCGACAGTGGCATCAGCGGATTTGCATGCCGGGCCGTTGCCCACGCGCGGTACCGCGCGGCGTCTTCATCGGTCAGTCGTCGAAGCCATTTCATATCCGTACGGTATGCAGCCAGACGACAGCTTGTGTCGCTTCGAACCTGCGACTCAGGCTTCGTCGAGCAGGCCTTTCGGGCGGATCACTTCCAACTGTTTGCCGAATCCGCGCAGCCACCACCGCAGTTGCAGTGACTCGACGACCGTGGCCCGAATTTCGTACTGGTCGCCCCGTTCGATCACGCGTTGATCTTCGGACACCGGCGACTCCTTTAGGTGCAGGCCTGCAGCAATGGGGAGCCTGAACACCAGTTCGATGGTCTTGCCATGACCAAAGCCGAAACGCCCGTCGTCGTCGTAGCGCTGGAGGTCGAAGTCCTTGGGACGCTCGAAGCTGAGCCCCGTGTCCTTCGCCTTGATCACGCGGTGCAGCGCGAGGGATCGGTCATCCTGGTAGCCCTCGAAGCGACAGGCCAGCAGGAGGCGGGCGCCCTGCTGGGCCAAGCCCAAAGGCATCACGAGCTTCCGGGTGCGCCGCCCAGCTGCATTGCGGTAGTCCAGATCCAACCAGTGATCGGAATACAGCGCATTGCTCACGTTCTCGAACACGCCGGTTTGCAACACGGGGGGCAGCAGCCTCGGGTAGAGACTGACCACGAGCACCTTGTCCAACCACCGTCGGGCGGCATGATTGCCAGGCTTCGGATGGAGCTTCAGCCGAGCCTGGTCAAAGAACCCGTCCATGGACCGCATGAGGCGAGCGGGCAGGAGGTGGCGGAGTTGCTGTTCCGCCATGGTCAGCAGGATGGACTCCTGCTCGTTCAGCGTGGGCAAGGCCAAGCCGACGCTGTGACGCTTCCAACTGTAGCCATAAGGCCGCGACCGATCATCGCGTTCGATGTCGAAGTGCTCGCTCAGGAGGTCCAGCTGTCGCTGGATCGTTCGCAGGTTGCGCGCAAAGCCGGCTTCTTCCAATTGCTCGCGTAACTCCGGCGCCGAGATCTTGCCCACACGTGGGATCCGCTTGAGGATCTCCAGGGTCATCAGCAAGGTGTCGAGGTTGTTGTTGCGTTGTGGCATGACGCTTGATAGGGCGAGAGCGCGCTGTGAAGTGGCGCTGCTTGCCCGGTGGTCGAACCGCCCGCGGCGCGAGTGGCACGGTGAGGTCGAGCGCGGTCATCCTAGTGCAATGGAATCAGATGGTCGGATGGCTCATGGTCGCTGGATGCGCCATGCGACACAAGATGTCGTCTCAACGCTGAAAATTCCTATGAACCAAAGGCAATCGGCGCACCGCAAGGTCTATGCCGGATCGAGCCGTTCCTTCGCCAACCGAGCCCGAAAGAGGAGAGCTAACGTGATTCCCGGACCCATGGAACATTTGAAGGCTAGCGCAATCGCCTTTGCCGTTGGCGCGGCCGTCGTGCTGGCCATACAGACGATCTCTAGGCTCTCGGAATCCAAAGACACCGGCGAGCCCTCCTTCTGGGAACGGTGGATGGACGGCTAGAACACCGACAGCCCGGTGCGCGCCACGAACATCTCCAGCGCCTTCATGCCCAGCAGCGAGTTGCCGGTCGCGTCCAGCGCGGGCGACCAGACGGCCAGCGTCAGCCGGTCGGGCACCACGGCGACGATGCCGCCGCCCACGCCGCTCTTGCAGGGCAGGCCGATGCGGAAGGCGAAGTCGCCGGCGGCGTCGTAGGTGCCGCAGGTGAGCATCAGCGCGTTGATGCGGCGCGCCTGGCGCTCGGTCACCACGTTCTCGTCGGCCTGGAAGGGATGCACGCCGTCGCGGCACAGGTAGCCGGCGGCGCGCGCCAGTTGCAGGCAGCTCATCGACAGCGCGCACTGGTGGAAGTACAGGTCCAGCACGGCATCGACGTCGTGGTCGAGCTTGCCGAAGCTCTTCATGAAGTTGGCCAGCGCGACGTTGCGGAAGCCCGTGGCGGCCTCGGAGGCCGCGACCTCGCGGTCGAAGTCCACCGGCTCGCCGGCCAGGTGGCTCATGAAGCCGGTGAGCGAGGCCTTGGCGTCGCCGCCGTACAGGCTGACGATGCGATCGGCCACGGCGATGGCGCCGGCGTTGATGAAGGGGTTGCGCGGCTTGCCCTGCTCGCTCTCGAGCTGCACCAGCGAGTTGAAGGGGTTGCCCGAGGGCTCGCGGCCGATGCGCTCCCACAGCGCCGCCTCGGGCAGGTGGCGCATCGCCAGCGTCAGCGTGAAGAGCTTGGAGATGCTCTGGATGGAGAAGGGCACGCGGCCGTCGCCGGCCGCCGCCTCCTCGCCCTCGCAGGTGCGCAGCGCGATGCCGAAGCGCCGCGCATCGACGCGGGCCAGCGCCGGGATGTAGCGGGCCACCTCGCCCTCCTGCCCGGCCTGCGGCGCGAGCGCCTCGGCGATGTCGTCGAGCACCGCCTGGAAGTTCATGCTCACTGGACTACCCTCCGTGCGTCGCACTGCGGATGCGAGCGCCTGCGGGCGGCCGGTTCACCAGCACGATGCCCAGCGCCACGCCGGCCAGCGCGAGGACCAGCTGCACGGTCAGCGGCTCGCCCAGCAGCGCCACGCCGAAGACCAGCGCGAACAGCGGCGTGAGGAAGGTGAAGGACGAGATGCGCGTGGCCGGGTAGTGGCGCAGCATCCAGACCCAGGCCAGGTAGCTGGCGAAGGCGCCGACGAAGGTCTGCAGCGCGATGGAGAACCAGGCGTAGCCGGAGTAGCCGAAGCTCCATGCCTCGCCCCGCACGAGCGACAGCAGGGGCACGATCGCGGCGGTGACGGCCAACTGGTAGAACAGGGTCTTCTCCGCGCTCGCCGTGGCGAGCCGGCTGCTGCGGATCACCAGCGTCGTCAGGCCCCACAGCACGCCGGCGGCCAGCGCCAGCGCGTCGCCGAAGAGCTGGCCTTCCACCGGGTGGCCGAAGCTCTCGCTGAAGGCCAGGAACACCGCCGCGAAGGCCACCGCCAGGCCGGCCCACTGCAGGCCGCGCAGCCGCTCGGTGGGCACCAGGCGCGGCAGCAGCAGCGCCACCCAGAAGGGCGAGCTGTACAGGAAGACCGTCAGCCGCGAGGCCGTGGTGTGCTGCAGGCCGATGTAGATGCAGACGAACTCGCCGGCGAACAGCACCCCGGCCAGCAGGCCGCCGGGCAGGGTGCCGTCGCGCTCGAACAGCGGCACGCCGCGCCAGCGGCACCACAGCCACAGCAGCACCACGGCGCCGCCCATGCGCAGCGTGGCCTGCCACATGGGGGGCACCTCGCCGACGGTGGTCTTGATGAGGATCTGCTGCAGGCCCCAGAAGGCGCAGCAGACGACGAGCAGGGTGACGGCGCGGCCGTCGAGGTGGTCTTTGCGGTCGGTCATGCGGGTGCGGGGCGGGCGCCCCGCCGGTCCTCGTTCTTCGGCGTTCTCGTTGCGGGCCGGGGGGCGCGTTCAGGGCGCGGCCACCGGGTAGGGCGGCCGGCCGCGCGTGCCGACCATGAGGTCGGGCACCACCGTCTCCACCTCGGGCAGGCCGCGGGCGGCGCGCTCCAGGCGACGTGCGAGGGTACGCGAAGGCACGCAACCTTGCAGGTAGACCCAGCGCCGCTGCACCGTCACCCACACGCTGGCGCGCCGCACGCCGGGCACCGCCGCCAGCGCCGGACGCGCGGCCTCGGCGATGCGGCGGTCGTAGGCATAGGCGTTGGCGTCGGTGCAGCGGCCGGCCAGCCAGCAGCTGGTACCGCGCTCCAGGCGCGAGTGCATCTGCTGGCGGCGCTCGGCCTCGGTGTAGACGGGGCCCTCGGGCACGGGGCAGGCACGCAGGCCCTGGGCAACAGGGAAGAAGGGGTCGTCGAACCAGTTCTTCTTCGCCTCGCCGGCGGCCTGCGCCGCGCCCGCGCCCAGCGCCGCGGCCAGCAGGAGGACGGCGCAGCGGACAGGCGGCATGCGGCCATCGTAGCCGCGGGGCGGCCTCAGCGCCCGGGCGCCGGGGCGTGCCGGGCGCGGTGCGCGTCCGACACCGGGTGCACCCGCTGGATCGGCGCGCGCGCCACGTCGCGCCGCGCCACCTCGGCCACCTCGCGCATCAGCGCGCGGCCGTCCCAGTCCACCGGCCACCCCTGCCACAGCCGCAGCGCGCCATTGACGAACACGGCGTCGACCTGGTCGCGGTTGGCCAGGCGCACCAGCTCCCAGCCCAGGTCCCAGCTCGGCAGCAGCTCGGGCACGTCCAGATCCACCAGCAGGAAGTCGGCCGCCAGGCCGGCCTCGATGCGGCCGGTGACGCGGCCCAGGCCGGCCGCCTCGGCGCCGCGGTGCGTGCCGTGGTCCAGCCAGGTCCAGCCGGCGCCACTGGACGAATCGCCGTTGGCCAGCCCGTGCGTCAGGCGCTGCGCGGTCTCGGCCGCGTCCATCAGGCGGAAGGCGTCGGCGCGCGTGCCGTCGGTGCCCAGGCCGAAGGGCACGTTCAGCAGCTGCAGCATGCCGGCGTCGAGCACCGCGTTGCCCTTCCACGAACTGGCGACAGGGTTGTAGGCGACGGCGGCGCCCGTGTCGCGCAACAGGCCCAGTTCGCGGTGGGTGAGCAGCGTGGCATGCGCCAGCAGGGCGCTGTCGTTGAGCGCGCCCACGGCGTGCAGCAGCTCCAGCGGGCGCAGGCCGCGCGCGACCAGCGAGCGTTCCACGGCCGCCAGGTGCTCGTTGACGTGGGTCTGGAAGCGGCGCCCGGCCTCCTGCGCCAGCGCCGCCACGTCGTGCAGCATGCGGTCGCTCGCCGCCTCGGGGATGGAGATGGCGAGCGAGGGATGCACCAGCGGGTCGTGCTCGAAGTCGCGCAGGAAGGCCGCGGCGCGCTCGAGGATGCGCCGCGCGCCGGCCTCGCCCTCGGTGTTGCCGGCGTCGTTGCAGATCAGGCCGAGCACGCAGCGGATGCCCGCCTCGCGCGCCGCCTGCGCCACGCCGCTCAGCCCTTCCTCGGAGCGCGTGCCGGCATCGACCACCGTCGTGAAGCCGCCCCGCAGCGACTCCAGCGCCGCCAGCTTGGCCGAGAGGTAGGCGGCGCGCTCGTCCAGCACGCCCTCCATCGGCACCCAGATGCGGCGGAAGATCTCCGAGGGCTCGCCGAAGGCCAGCGCCTTGCCGAAGCTCTGCGTGAGGTGCGTGTGGGTGTCGACCAGGCCCGGCATCAGCAGGTGCTGCGGCAGGTCGAGCAGCGGCGCGCCGGGATGCGCGGCCCGCAGTTCGTCGACGGGGGCCACCTGCGCGAAGTGCCCGCCTTGCACCGCGACGGCCCAGCCTTCGCGCATGCCGTCGGGGCGCAGCAGGCGGCCGGGGGCGATCAGCAGCGGCGCGCCCGGGGCCGGCCGGAGTTGTTCGGATGTCAGCATGGGAAAGTCCTCGCGTTGCCTCGTGTTCAGCGGGCCAGCAGCAGCCATGCGAACCAGACGCCCGTCACCAGCAGCAGCACGGACACGCCGCGCTGCAGCCGATGCACCGGCAGGCGGCGCGCCATGCGCTGCCCCGCCAGCGAGCCGGCCAGCAGCAGCACGCCGCACAGCCCGGCCAGGGGCCAGTCGAGCCGGCCGGCCAGCGCGTGCACCGCGCCGGCCGACAGCGCCACCGGCAGCTGCACCGCCTGCGCCGCCACCACCGCGAACAGCAGCGGCTGGCGCAGCAGCATCAGCAGCGGCAGCAGCAGCACCGGCCCGCCGGTGCCGGTCAGCGCCGAGCCCATCCCCACCACCAGGCCCAGCACCGCCAGGATGGGCGGCCGCAGCGTGATCTCGCCGGCGGCCGCGTGCGGCGCCGCGCGCAGCCCGCGCCAGCCGGCCAGCAGCACCAGCGCCGTCACCCCGGCCATCAGCGCGCTGGCCGGCAGCCAGCGCACCAGCCACGCGCCCGCCACCGCGCCGACCAGCGCGCCGGCCAGCACGGGCAGGCAGCGCACGGCCAGCGCCGGCTGGCGGCGCAGCGGCCCCAGCGCCGCCAGCGCGGGCAGCAGGAAGGCCAGCGACGAGGCCGCGATGGCCTGCGGCGCCGGCACCTGGCCCAGCGTGGTGAGCACCGGCACCACCAGCACGCCGCCGATGCCCGTGGCACCGATCAGCGCGCCGGCCAGCAGCACGACGGGCGCGACGATCCAGGCATGGGCGAGCAGGGTCACGGAAAGGAGTACTCCTTCTTCTCTTCCTGGTTCATTCGGCCTTGATGCCGGCCTTGGCCACCACGTCCTGCACGGTGCGGCGCTCGCTGGCGAGGTACTCCCCGAAGGCCGGGCCGGCCAGCACCAGCGGGCGCACCGCGATCTCGGCCAGGCGGCGCACCACCTCCGGGTCCTTCATCGTCGTCTCCACCGCCTGCGCGAGCTTGGCGGCGACCGGCGCCGGCACGCCGGCCGGGGCCAGGATGCCCAGCCACGAGTCGACCTCCAGGTCCTTCAGCGCCGGCGTCTCGGCCAGCGCCGGCACCTTGGGCGCGATGGCGGCGCGCGCCTTCGAGGTCACGCCCAGGCCCTTGACCTTGCCGTCCTGGATGAAGGGCAGCGCCAGCGACAGCGGCAGCACCGCCAGGTCGAGCTGCCCGCCGGCCACGTCGGTCAGCACCTGCGGGCCCGACTTGTAGGGCACGTGCACGATGTCGATGCCGGCGCGCTGCTTGATCAGCTCGGCCGTCACGTGCAGCGAGGTGCCCACGCCGTCGGTGCCGAAGTTCAGCGTGCCGGGGTGCGCCTTGGCGTAGCGGATCAGCTCCGCCGCGTCCGCCGCCGGCAGGCCGTTGCGGCCGACCAGCACGAAGGGCGAGACCCCCACCGTGGCAATGGGCGTGAAGTCCTTGAAGGTGTCGTAGCGCACGGCCGAGGGGTTGACCAGCGGCGCCACGTTCAGCGGGCTGGCGACGGCGAACAGCAGCGTCTGTCCGTCCGGCGCCGCGCGCGCCGCCTTCTGCGTGCCGATGGTGCCGGCCGCCCCGGCCACGTTGTCGATCACCACCGGCTGGCCCAGCACCTCGCCGAGCTTCGCATTGACCAGGCGCGCCGTCGCGTCGACGCCGCCGCCGGCGGCGAACGGCACAATCAGCGTGACCGCCCGGCCCTGGGCCCGCGCGGCGCCCGGCAGGGCCGTGGCCAGGCAGCCGGCGAGCGCGGCGCCCAGCAGCGCGCGGCGGCCAGGACGGGCGGAAGAAAAGGAAGGGGCGAAGGCGGTGCGGTTCGGCATGGTCGTTTCCTCGATCGGTTGAAGACGGACGGACGGAAAGCACCCTGAAGGTGCGTTACTCTACTTGTTATGACAAGTTATGACAAGCAATGCAATCGGCATGCCAGCGCCGGCCGGGGCGCGCGCCGTGGCTGACATCCCGCAGTCGCTGCACGCCCGCCTGCGCGACACGCTGAAGGCATCCATCCTTGACGGCCGCCTGGCGCCGGGCGACAAGCTGCCCTCCGAGGCCGAGCTGCAGGCCGGCCACGGCGTCAGCCGCATCACGGTGCGCCAGGCGCTGGGCGCGCTGCAGGCCGAGGGGCTGATCGTCAAGCTGCACGGAAAAGGGGCGTTCGTCTCGCACCCGAAGGCGGCGCAGAGCCTGAACCGCCTGCAGGGCCTGCGGGAGGCCATGGCCGGCGAGCCGCACGCGGTGAGCAACCGGCGCCTGGCCTGGCGCGAGATCAAGGCCCCGGCCGAGGTGGCGCGCAGGCTCGGCCTGCCCGGCGCAGCCACCGTCTACCACCTGCAGACGGTGCGCTACCTGGACCGCGAGCCGCTGTCGGTGAACCACTCCTGGCTGCTGGCCGCGCTGGGCGCGCGGCTGGCGCGGGTGGACTTCGCGCAACGCGACCTGATCGACGTCTTCGAGCACGAAGGCGGCCTGGCCATCGGCCGGGCCGACCTGGAGATCGGCGCCGGCACCGCTCGCGCCGCCGACGCGAAACTGCTGCGCATCGCCGCCGGCGCGCCGGTGCTGGAGGTGGAACGCATCGTGCACGACACCGCCGGCACGCCGGTGCACGTGGAGCGCGCCGTCTACCGCGCCGACGCCTTCCGCTACCGGCTGAGCCTGCAACGCTGAACGAACCATGACGACCTCCCTGCCCCTGATCGACATCGCCGACCTCGCCTCGCCCGACCCCGCCGCGCGCCGCCGCGTGGCGGCCGAGGTGGGCGCCGCCTGCCGCGGCATCGGCTTCTTCGCCATCACCGGCCACGGCGTGCCGCCGGCGGTGGTGGACGGCGCCTTCGCCGCCAGCCGGCGCTTCTTCGCGCAGCCGGCGGCCGACAAGGCGGCGCTGGCGTACGCCTCGCTCGGCCACAACCGCGGCTACGTGGGCATGGGCGTGGAGGCGCTGGACGAAAAGAAGGGCGGCGACCAGAAGGAAGCCTTCAACCTGATCTGGACCGACGAGGCCACGCGCCCGCCCAACGCCTGGCCGCCGGCCCTGCCCGGCTGGCGCGCGGCGGTGCAGGCCTACTTCGACGCGGTGTACGCGGCCGCCTGCCGCCTGCACACGGCCTTCGCGCTGGACCTGGGGCTGCCGGAGGACTTCTTCGCCGGCAGGATCGACCGGCCGCTGGCGACGCTGCGCCTGCTGCACTACCCCGCCGGCGGCGGTGCATCCGAGGGCGTGGGCGCCGGTGCGCACACCGACTACGGCAACGTCACCCTGCTCGCCACCGACGGCGTCTCGGGCCTGCAGGTGCAGGGCCGCGCGCGCGACGAGTGGATCGACGTGCCGCCGCTGCCGGGTGCCTTCGTCTGCAACATCGGCGACTGCCTGATGCGCTGGACCAACGACGTCTACCTCTCGACGCCGCACCGCGTGCTGCGGCCGGCGGCGGAGCGCTACTCGATCGCCTTCTTCCTCGACCCGAACCCCGAGGCGCTGGTCAGCGCCATCCCGAGCTGCGTGCCCGAAGGCCAGGCGCCGCGCCATGCGCCGATCACGGCGCAGGCCTATCTCCAATCGCGCTTCGACGCGACCTATCGTTGACCACCCCCCGCCTGCGCGGACTTCGTTCCGCTCCGGCAACCCCCTGCGAGGGCGCACACGCAGCGGCCCGGCAAAGCCGGTTCCGCGCGTGTTTCCGCACGGCCTGCTCCGCGGCCTTCAGAGCGGATGCTCGGTGTAGAAGCGGCCGCCGTGGAACAGCAGCGGCGGCACGCCGGGGCGGTGGGTGCAGCGCTCCACCTCGCCGACGAAGATGACGTGGTCGCCCTCCTCGTAGCGGCTGCGGTTGAAGCATTCGAAGCTGGCGACGCAGCCCTCGAGCACCGGCGCGCCACCCAGGCCCTCGCGCCGGGCCACGCCCTCCCAGCGGTCCACGTCGCGGGCGGCGAAGCGCTCGGCCAGCCCCTTCTGCTCGGCCGCGAGGATGTTGATCGCGTAGTGCGAGCCGGTGGACAGGTGCGGCATCGAGCCGGCCGCGCTCGCCAGGCTCCACAGCACCAGCGGCGGCGTCAGCGAGACGGAGTTGAACGAGTTGGCCGTCAGCCCCAGCAGCCGGCCGTCGGCGGCGCGCGCCGTCACGATGGTCACGCCCGTGGCGAACATGCCCAGCGCCGCACGGAACTCGTCCGGGGAGAAGGCGGGCGGCTGGGCTTGGGTGGGAAGGGTCACGGAAGGGCGAAGGCGGGGCGGGCGGGAGCCGGCTGCCATTCTGACCGATGGGCCTTCGCCCTGCCGCCGCCCCGGACTCGGCTTCTCAGCCGAAGAAGGCATAGCTGACCGCGATGGCCGCCACCACGCCCGCGAACTCGGCCAGCAGCGCGCAGCCCACCGCATGCCGCGCGCGCTGGATGCCCACCGCGCCGAAGTACACGGCGAGCACGTAGAAGGTGGTCTCGGTGCTGCCCTGGATGGTGGCGGCGGCCAGGGCCGGGAAGCTGTCCACGCCCTGGCTCTGCATGGTCTCGATCAGCATGGCCCGCGCCGCGCTGCCCGAGAAGGGCTTGACCAGCGCGGTCGGCAGCGCGTCGACGAAGCGCGCGTCCCACCCCGTCAGCCCGACCAGCCAGCGGATGCCGCCCAGCGCCGCGTCCAGCGCGCCCGAGGCGCGCAGCACGCCGATCGCGCACAGCATCGCCACCAGGTAGGGCAGCAGGTTCTTCGCCACGTCGAAGCCTTCCTTCGCGCCCTCGACGAAGGCCTCGTACACCGGCACCCGGCGGATCGCGCCGGCCACCAGGAAGGCGATGACGATGGAGAACAGCACCAGGCTGCCCAGCAGCGACGACAGTGCCGCCAGCGCCGCCGCCGACAGCGAGGCCAGCAGCCACATGAAGGCCGCCAGCGCCCCGGCCGCCGGCAACAGCCAGGCCAGCACCACCGGGTCCCACAGCTTCAGGCGCTGCACCGCCGCCACCGCCAGCAGCGCCACCAGCGTCGAGACCGAGGTGGCGATCAGGATCGGCAGGAACACCAGCGTCGGGTCGGCCGCGCCCTGCTGCGCGCGGTACATGAAGATGCTGACCGGCAGCAGCGTGAGCGAGGAGGCGTTGAGCACCAGGAACAGGATCTGCGCGTTGGTCGCCTCCTCCGGCTTCGGGTTCAGCGTCTGCAGCTCGCGCATCGCCTTCAGGCCGATCGGCGTGGCCGCGTTGTCCAGCCCCAGCGCGTTGGCCGCGAAGTTCATGGTGATGAGGCCGAGCGCCGGGTGCCCGCGCGGCACGCCCGGCATCAGCCGCGCGAACAGCGGCCCGAGCAGCCGCGCCAGCGCCGCCACCAGCCCGGCCCGCTCGGCGATGCGCAGGAAGCCCAGCCACAGCGTCAGCGTGCCGAACAGCAGCACCATCACCTCGACCGACAGCCTGGCCATGGCGAACAGCGCCTCGACCATCGCGCCGAAGGCCGCGCTGTCGCCGCCCAGCAGCCAGCGGCCCAGCGCCGCGAGCGCCGCCACCAGGAAGAAGCCGAGCCACAGGCCGTTGAGCACGCGCCGTCTCTTCCGTGCGGCCGTCAGCCCGGCCCGGGCACGTCGATCAGCAGGCCCGGCCGGAAGCCCTCCTGCTCGCCCTTGCTGAGGTAGCCCATCGGGTTGGCGACGATGCGGCAGCCGTCCTTCACGTAGTCGAAGGGACAGTGCAGGTGGCCGTGCAGCCACAGGTCGGCCTGCGGCAGCAGGTCGTCCAGCGCGTTGCAGAAGCCGGCGGTGCCGGGCGTCAGGCCGTAGCGCGGGTCGGCGCTGGCCAGCGTCGGGGCGAAGTGCGTCACGGCGACGGTGGTGCCGTCGAAGGGCCGGGCCAGCGCATCGCGCAGCCAGGCCTGGCAGACCAGCGCCTGCTCGCGCATCTGCTCGGCCAGGAAGGGCTGGCCGCCGCGCGTGGTGTCCACCGTCTCCAGGTAGAAGTTGGCGGCGCGGAAGGCCTTGCCGCGCTTCTTCAGCGCGAGTTCCGGCGGGTCGCCGGGTTCCACCAGGGCGTCGAAGTCGGCCCACAGCGTGGTGCCGACGAAGCGCACGCCCCGGTGCACGACGACCTCGCGCTCCAGCCAGGTCATGCCGAGCGATTCGCACAGCGCGCGCAGGCGCTGGTGCAGCTCGTCGAAGTCGCCGTTGTCGTATTCGTGGTTGCCGGGCAGGAAGAACACCGGCGTCGGCCACCCGTGGCGGGGCGAGAAGCGGGTCAGCCCGAAGTCCGGCTCGGTCAGCTTCGAGCCGCGCTGGTAGGAGCCGATGTCGCCTGCAAGCAACAGAAGATCGGCGCCGGGCGCGGGTTCGGCCCGGAAGCCGGGGTAGTTTTCGAGGTGCAGGTCCGACAGGAGCTGGAGCTTCATGAGCATGCCAGTCTAAGGCGGCGGGACAGGCGCCGCCCGGCCGGACCGCGATCGCACGGTGCCGGCCGCCAGACGGGGCCGCCGGGCCGTTTCGTAACGGACGATAGGAACCGGCGTTCCCGGTCCACGGCGGTCCGGCCGCCTTGGTGGAACGGCACGCTGCACATCGCCACGGGCGTGGAAAGCCGCACACCCCATGCCCGCCCGGCGCCAACATCATGCCGTTTGCGCATAACCCTGGGCATGGAAAAATCAGGGATAACCCTTAATCTATCGTCTATCGCAACGATGGCGCGGCCAGGAAGCCGCGCAAGATCATGTTCAGTCTGCTCTCGCTGATGTTCCGTTTCCCGCGCGCCGTGGCTGGCGCCGAGCCCGCCAACCCGGCCGCCGCCCTGTTCGAAAGCGCCGAATCCCGCGCCGGCCAGGACCCGCGGCAGGCCCTCGAGCTGCGCGAAGCCGCCGCCGCGTGGCTGCGCGTCGTGCGCTGACCGGCGCCGCTCCCTTTTCCTTCTTTTTTCCGCGCCGCCGGCCTCAGCCTGCCGGCGCCGCGGCATCGGCCGAGCGCGCAAAGGCCTCGCCGGCCGCCCGCACCAGCATGCGCCGCAGCCACACATGGGCCGGCGCCCCGTGCAGGCGCCGATGCCACAGCGCGTCCACGTGCACGGTCGGCACGGCGAGCGGCAGCTCGCGCACGATCAGGTCGGTGCTCATGCCCGGCGTGTCGACGAAATGCCGGGGCAGCACGGTGAGCAGGTCCGAGCTGGCCACCACCCGCCCGGCGGTGAAGAACTGGTTGGCCGTCATCACGATGCGCCGCTGCCGGCCGATGGTGCCCAGCGCCTCGTCGACGAAGCCCCAGGGCCGGCCCGAGAAGCTCACCAGCAGGTGCCGCGCGGCGCAGTAGGCGTCCAGCGTCAGCGAGCCCTCGGCCAGCGGATGGCCGCGCCGCATCACGCACACGTAGCGGCCCGTGAACAGGCGATGGGCCTCGAAGGCCACCGCCTCGCCGGCCTGGGCGCGCGCCGTCAGGTCGGTCATCACGGCCGGGAAGTAGCCCACCGCCAGGTCCACCGCCTCGTCGGCCAGCAGGCGGCGCGGGTCGCGCGTGGTCAGCGGCACCACGCGCAGCGACACGCCCGGCGCCTCGCTGCCCAGCAGGCGCGCCGCGCCGGGCAGCAGCTCGGCGGCCGTGGCATCGGCCATGGCCAGCGTGAAGTCGTTGTCCGCCACCGCGGGCTCGAAGGCGGCGGGCACCAGCGAATGCTCCAGCTGCCGCAGCGCATCGCGCACCACCGGCCACAGGGCGATCGCCCGCGGCGTGGGCTCCACGCCTGCGCCGGCGCGGCGCACCAGCTCATCGCCGAGGGCGTCGCGCAGGCGGCGCAGGGCATTGCTGGCCGCCGGCTGCGTGATCGAGAGGTTGCGCGCCGCGCGCGTCAGGCTGCGCTCGGCCATCACCTCGTCGAACACGCGCAGCAGGTTCAGGTCCAGTGTGCGGAAATTGACATCCATAACAGCAGTGAATGAACTACATCATGAATATCAATTTGAAAATTATTAGGGCAAACCCTAATATCGCTGCATCGGCTTCGGCCACGGTCCTTCTGGAGGGCACCACCATGACTTCTCATTTCGTTTCCGTCGAGCAACCGCTCCAGCACCCCGGCGTGGCGCGCGCCGAGCAGGTGATCGCCCTGGTCGGCGAGGCCCGCCGCAAGTCCAGCGGCACCCGCGCGCTGGCCGCCGCCCTGCTGGCGGCGCTGGTCGCCGCGCTCGTCGCCGTGGCCGACACCTTCGTCTCCAACTGGGCCGACGGCAGCCTGCTGGCCGCCTGGATGGTCCTGTGGGCGGTGGGTTTCCTGGCCCTGGCGCTGTTCGCCGGCGCCGCCCGCTCGGTGGCCGCGCGTGCCGTGAGCGGCTGGCGTTCGCTGGAGCAGCGTGCGGCGCGGGCCCGCGCCGATGCGCAGTTCCTGGCCACGGCCCACAGCGATCCGCGCGTGATGAGCGACCTGCAGGCCGCCTTCACCCGCAGCCAGTCGGCCGCGGACATGGCCCCGGCCTTCGCGGCGCCTGTGGCGCAGGCCAAGCCGGTCTCCAGCGCCGAGACGCTGCGCATGCCGACGCTCTACGAAGCGATGAAGCGCATGAACAGCGGCCGGTACTACTGATCCGCCCTGCACCCATGAAAAAGCCGCCCTCGGGCGGCTTTTTCTTTGGGGCGGCGGGGTTCAGGCCGCCAGGCGCTGCTCGATGGCGGCCTTGGTCGCGGGCAGCTCCTGGGGCAGGCGGTGCGCCAGCTGCTCGAACAGCTCGGCATGCAGCTTCAGCTCGGCCTGCCAGGCGGCCTTGTCGATGCTGGTGACCGTGTCGAACTGGGTGCGGCTGAAGTCCAGGCCGGTCCAGTTCAGGTCCTCGTAGCGCGGGCTGACGCCGAACACGTGGTCGGTGCCCTGGCCCTGGCCTTCGACGCGGTCGATCATCCACTTGAGCACGCGCATGTTCTCGCCGTAGCCGGGCCAGACGAACTTGCCGTCCTCGCCCTTGCGGAACCAGTTGGTGGTGTAGATCTTCGGCAACTGGGCGCCGCTGGCCGTCAGCTTGCTGCCCAGCGTGAGCCAGTGCTGGAAGTAGTCGCTCATGTTGTAGCCCATGAAGGGCAGCATGGCGAAGGGGTCGCGCCGCACCACGCCCTGCGCGCCGGCGGCGGCGGCGGTGGTCTCGCTGCCCATGGTGGCGGCCATGTAGACGCCCTCGACCCAGTTGCGCGCCTCGGTCACCAGCGGCACGGTGGTGGAGCGGCGGCCGCCGAAGATGAAGGCGTCGATCTTCACGCCCTTCGGGTCGTCCCAGGCCTCGTCGAGCGCCGGGTTGTTGGTGGCGGCGACGGTGAAGCGGGCATTGGGGTGGGCGGCCTTGGCGCCGGTCTCGCGGGCGATCTGCGGCGTCCAGTCCTGGCCCTGCCAGTCGGTCAGGTGCGCGGGCAGTTCTTTGCCCGGGGCGTCAGCCTCCATGCCTTCCCACCACACGTCGCCGTCGTCGGTCAGCGCGACGTTGGTGAAGATGACGTCCTTGTCCAGGCTCGCCATGCAGTTGGGGTTGGTCTTGTAGTTGGTGCCGGGCGCGACGCCGAAGTACCCCGCCTCGGGGTTGATGGCGCGCAGCGAGCCGTCGGCCTGCGGCTTGATCCAGGCGATGTCGTCGCCGATGGTGGTGACCTTCCAGCCCTCGAAGCCCTTGGGCGGCACCAGCATCGAGAAGTTGGTCTTGCCGCAGGCGCTGGGGAAGGCGGCGGCCACGTGGTATTTCTTGCCGTCGGGCTTGGTCACGCCCAGGATCAGCATGTGCTCGGCCAGCCAGCCCTCGTCGCGGCCCATGTTGGAGGCGATGCGCAGCGCGAAGCACTTCTTGCCCAGCAGGGCGTTGCCGCCGTAGCCGGAGCCGTAGCTCCAGATCTCGCGCGTCTCGGGGTAGTGGACGATGTACTTGGTCTTGTTGCAGGGCCAGGCGACGTCCTTCTGGCCGGCTTCCAGCGGCGCGCCGACGGTGTGCACGCAGGGCACGAACTCGCCGTCGGCGCCGAGCACGTCGTACACGGCCTTGCCCATGCGGGTCATGATCTTCATGTTGACCGCGACGTAGGGGCTGTCGGACAGCTCGACGCCGACGTGGGCGATGGGCGAGCCCAGCGGGCCCATGCTGAAGGGCACCACGTACATGGTGCGGCCCTTCATGCAGCCGTCGAACAGCGGCTGCAAAGTGGCGCGCATCTCGGCCGGGGCCATCCAGTTGTTGGTGGGGCCGGCGTCTTCCTTCCTGGCGGAGCAGATGAAGGTGCGGTCTTCCACGCGCGCGACGTCGCTCGGGTCGGACCAGGCGAGGTAGGAGTTGGGGCGCTTGGCCGGGTTGAGCCGGCGCAGGGTGCCGGCGTCGACCAGTTGCTGGCAGAGGCGGTCGTATTCCTCCTGGCTGCCGTCGCACCATTCGATGCGCTCGGGCTTGCACAGGGCCGCCATTTCGGCCACCCAGGCGATCAGCTTGGGGTTCTTGACGTAAGCGGGCGCCTGGACGGCCAGCCCCTTCACGGCTGCATTCATCGATGAGTCTCCTGGAGATGAAAAAAACGTCGTCTTTTCGAACGGCACTCACGCGGCGCGATGAGGATGCGCGAGCGCCGTTGGAGAAAACGTCTTCAGCTCGGGGAGGCGGAACGCGGGGCCGATGAGGCGCCCCGCAGGCCGTCGGCCGTCAGGCCAGGTAGACGGCGATCGAAGCCAGCAGGAGCATCAGCACGCCGCCGGCCAGGGGCAGCACGATGGGCATCAGCGGCACGATGCCTTCGACGGCATCCTGCGGGGCAGGGGCCTCGTGGCCCGGCTCGACGGGGGTGGGATGGGACATGACTCTCGGAACCTCGGTGCTTCTCAAAACTGGGCCGATTTTACAAGTCAGGGTTCCCCGGGCCTGTCAGCGTTTTTCCTCGGCCTCGAATCCCGCATGGTGCAACGCGTCGATCACGGCGGCGAGGTGCTCGCGCCCGCGGGTCTGGAGCACCAGCTCGATGTCGACGTTCTGCGCCGCCAGCATGGTGAAGGCGCGCTGGTGGTGCACCTCGTCGATGTTGGCGCCCGCTTCGGCCACGGTGGCCGTGATGCGGGCCAGCGAGCCGGGCACGTCGCGCGCGCTGACCTGCAGCCGCGCCAGCCGGCCGGCGCGCACCATGCCGCGCTCGATGATGGCGGCCAGCAGCAGCGGATCGATGTTGCCGCCCGAGAGCACCAGGCCGACCCTGCGGCCGCGGAAGCGCTCCGGGTGCCGGATCAGCGCCGCCAGCCCGGCCGCGCCGGCGCCTTCCACCAGCGTCTTCTCGATCTCCAGCAGCATCAGCACGGCCTGCTCGATGTCGCCCTCGTCGACCAGCACCAGGTCGTCCACCAGGCGTGCGATCAGCTCGCGCGTGCGCTCGCCCGGCGCGCCGACGGCGATGCCCTCGGCGATGGTGCTGGTGCCGCCCTCGTGCCGCGTGCCCTTGACGGCGTTGACCATGGCCGGGAAGCGCGCCGTCTGCACGCCGATGATCTCGATGCCCGGCTTGCGCGCGCGCGCCGCCACCGCCATGCCGGCGATGAGGCCGCCGCCGCCCACCGACACCACCAGCGCGTCGAGGTCGGGCACCTCCTCCAGCATCTCCAGCGCCACGGTGCCCTGGCCGGCGATGATGTCGTCGTCGTCGTAGGGATGGACGAAGGCCAGCCCTTCGCGCTCGGCCAGCTCGTAGGCATGGGCGCGCGCCGCCTCCAGCGAGTCGCCGTGCAGCACCACCCGCGCGCCGAAGCCGCGCGTGCGCTCGATCTTCACGCCCGGCGTGAAGCGCGGCATGACGATGGTGGCCGGGATGCCCAGGCGCTGCGCGTGGTAGGCCACGCCCTGCGCGTGGTTGCCGGCCGACATCGCGATCACGCCCTTCAGCGCCGCGCCGTCCTCCGACAGCTGGGCCATCTTGTTGCAGGCGCCGCGCTCCTTGAAGGAGGCGGTGAACTGCAGGTTCTCGAACTTCAGGAACACCTGCGCGCCGACGATCTGCGAGAGCGTGCGCGACTCCACGCAGGGCGTGCGCAGCACCTGGCCCTCCAGCCGCAGGGCGGCGCGTTCAACGTCGTCGATGGTCACCATGCGCGACATTGTGAGGCTTGCGACACACTCAGGGTTAATCCTCTGGTCTCGTCTTCCACAAGGCTGTGGGTTGCGTTATGGTGGCGCTCAGCTGGTGCAGCCGTCACCCAGCATTCTGGAGGGTTCCGAATGGCCAAGCGTTCCGGTGTCGATGGACTCAGTGCCCTGCCGCGCGGGCAGGGCCTGCCGTCGCCGGGCCTGCGCGAGGCGCCGGTGCTGGAGCTGATGTGCTCGCACTTCGTGCTCACGCTGGCGGCCAAGCAGGGCCCCCGGTTCAACGTGCGGCGCGACCTGAACGGCCTGCTCTCGCTCACCGGGCGCCACATGGTCTGGCCGGGGTCGGTGCTGGAGCGGCTGCGCGAATTCCTGGTGCGCCGCTGCGCCGGCAACGAGGTGTGGAAGGACATCGGCGCGCTGGACAACCGCACGCTGCTGGAGCGCCACGGCGTGTGGCGCGGCCCGTACGAGGAAGGCACGATCTTCTTCTACCTGGACGAGTACGCGAAGGACCAGCCCAAGGACCTGCTGCTGGTGCTCTCGGTCACGCGCGACTGGCTGACGCAGATGCTGCGCAAGCAGAGCACGCTGGTCGAGAAGAACATCGACGCGCTGGCGGGCCTGCTGCAGCTGAACAAGGCCGAGCGCGCGCTGCTGCTGTACGGCACGCTGGCGCGCTACCAGCGCGACCTGCGCTCGCTGCTGGTGGAGTTCAAGGTCAACAACGCGCCCGAGGCGTATGCCGCCATCGCCGAGGTGGCGGGCGTGAGCGCCAGCGAGGTGGGCGAGGCGCTGCGCGCCGGCTCGCGGCTGGAGCGCATCGGGCTCGTCGAGAACCTGATCTCCGAGCACAACATCACCGACCTGGCCGACCTGATGAAGGTCAGCGAGAAGCTGCCGCCGGTGCTGATGCGCGAGTACCGCGACGAGAGCGAGCTGATGGCGGTATTCACGCGGCCGTCGAGCAAGAGCGCGCTGACGGAGCAGGACTTCGCCTTCGTCGCCGACGACGCGCAGATGCTGGTGACGCTGCTGCGCGCCGCCGTGGCGCGCAAGGAGCCGGGCGTGAACGTGCTGCTCTACGGCCCGCCCGGCACCGGCAAGACCGAGCTGGCCAAGGTGGTGGCGCAGGCCGCCGGCCTGGAGCTGTACGAGGTGGAGTACGCCGACCGCGACGGCAACTCACTCAGCGGCCGCGACCGCTACCGCTCGCTGCAGATCGCGCAGGTCTTCCTCAAGGGCAGCGCGCAGGCGGCGCTGCTGTTCGACGAGGTGGAGGACGTGTTCCCGCCGATCAGCACCGAGGCGGCGCAGTTCATGGCGCGCGCCGAGCAGATCGCCGCGCCTTCGGGCGGCATGTCGGGCAGCGTGAGCGGCAAGGCGTGGGTCAACCAGATCCTCGAATCCAACCCGGTGCCCACGCTGTGGGTGACCAACCGCATCGAGCAGATCGACCCGGCCTTCCGCCGGCGCTTCGCCTACCACCTCGAGCTGAAGTCGCCGCCGCCCGGCGCGCGCGAGCAGATCGTGCGCAAGGCGCTCGAGGGCGTGCCAGTGACGGAGGCCTTCGCCGCGCAACTGGCCGAGCGCAAGGGCCTGACGCCGGCGCAGATCCGCACCGCGGTGCGCTTCGCCGGGCTGGCCGCGAGCGAGAGCGTCTCGGCCGAGTCGCTGATCGAGCGCCAGCTGCGCAACGCCGACCTGGCGCTGGGCAACATGGCCGGCCGCACGCGCGGCGAGCGGCTGCAGGTCACGACCTGGGACCTGGACATGCTGCACGTCGAGACGCGCTTCCCGATCCCGCGCATCGTCGAGGCGCTGAAGGCGCGCGGCCACGGCACGCTGTGCTTCTACGGCGCGCCCGGCACCGGCAAGACGGCGCTGGCCGAGCACATCGCGCGCGCCATCGGCCGCCCGCTGATCATCAAGCAGGCCAGCGACCTGATGAGCAAATACGTCGGCGAGACCGAGCAGGCGATGGCCGCGATGTTCCGCGAGGCCGAGGCCGAGCAGGCCGTGCTGCTGCTGGACGAGGCCGATTCCTTTTTGCAGGACCGGCGCGGCGCGCAGCGCACCTACGAGGTGACCGAGGTCAATGAGATGCTGCAGGGCATGGAGCGCTACCGCGGCGTGTTCGTCTGCACCACCAACCTGATGGACCGGCTCGACCAGGCCGCGCTGCGCCGCTTCACCTTCAAGATCCGGTTCATGCCGCTCACCGCCGAGCAGCGCGAGCGCATGTTCGTCACCGAGGCGCTGGGCGGCGACGCGGCGGCGCTGACGCCGGCGCTGCGCACGCGGCTGGCGCGGCTGGAGCAGCTCGCGCCCGGCGACTTCGCGGCGGTGAAGCGCCAGTCCGACATCCTGGCGGCCGACTTCTCGGCCGACGAGTTCATCGAGCAGCTCGAATCGGAGCACCGCATCAAGCCCGAGGTGCGCGAGGCGCGGAGCATGGGCTTCGTGCAGTAGCCGTCCGCCGCCGCGCCGGCACCTCCGGAGAACGAAAAGCTAGGGGTTGCCTGCTGTCTGCGGCGGTCGCCAGGCGATGACGCCCTGCGTGCGCGCCCGCACCGCGGGAGAGGCCAGGCAGGTGGCGACGGCCTCGTAGCCGAGCGCGCCCGGCCAGGACGCCACGAAGCTTGGCGGGCTGTGGTTGGCCGGGCAGAGGATGATCGATTCGTCGGCGCCCACCGCGGCCAGGTCGAGGACCGCGCAGGAGCGCGTGATCATGAACAGCGGGCGCCCGTCCGCCGTGCGGCGGCGCAGGTGGGCGATCACGGCCTGCTGCGTGGCCTCGTCCAGGCCGTCCTCGACCATGTCGACGACCAGCGCCGCGGGCCCCGGGGCCTCCAGTCCGGCCAGCAGGGCGGTCAGCGCCGCGGAGGCCGTGGCGCCATCGTCGACGAGCCAGGCGAGCGCCTGGTCGACCCTGGCGCCCAGGGCCGGATCGGCGGCCAGCCGTGCGGGGATGTTGCCGTCCTGCGAGCGATCCAGTCCCAGGAAAGCCGCGGCCGGCAAGACCTCGGCCAGGCGCCGCGCCAGCCGCGTCTTGCCGCTGCCCAGCGGGCCGACGATGTAGTTCAGGCGCCTGGCGCCGCGCAGCGCGAACCGCTCTCCGCCCCAGGGCCAGGGAAGCCAGAACTCGACGTCGAGCCCCGGTGCCGGCGCCAGCAGGCGCGCCAGGTCCTCGAGTGCGGGGGTACGCCCCAGGTCCAGCTCCGATCGCAGGCGGCGGACCTCCTCGATCGTGGCAGCCAGTTCGCGGGCGCGGCCTTCGAGCGCCGCCGCGTGCGCGGCCAGGGCCGGCCCCAAGTCCTCGGGGTGGCCGGCGAGCACCCGCGCCACCTGGGCCAGGCTGAGGCCGAGCCGGCGGAGGGCCGCGATCCGCGCGCCGCGCGCCATCTCATCCGGCCCGTAGGCGCGCCATCCGGCCGCGGTGCGCGCCGGCGAGAGCAGGCCACGCTGCTCGTACAGGCGCAGGGCCTTGGCGGAAACGCCGAGGCGATGGGCGGCCTCGGAAGGACTCAGGAAGCGGGCGGCGGATGTCAAGGATCACCTCGCGAATCGGCAACGACACAGGATGACGCCTTTATCGAGGCGGCCCCTGGGGCCGGGTCAAGCGTCATGGGCGACGTCGCAGCGCCGGCCCGCTACGAACCGCCGGCGCACACGCCCAGCACCTGCGTGCCGTACTTCTCCAGCTTGCTGGCGCCAATGCCGCTGATGCCCTGCAGTTCGTCGAGCGAGGCCGGCGCGCGTTGGGCGATGGCCGCCAGCGTGGCGTCGTGGAAGATGACGTAGGCCGGCAGGTTGTTCGCCTTGGCCACCTCGGCGCGCCAGGTCTTCAGCGCGGCGAAGCGGGCCTGGCCGGCGGCGTCCAGCGGCGCCGCGGCGGCGGGCACCGCGGGTGCCTTGCCTTCGCCGCGGCTGCGCCGGCTGCGCGTGGACGGCGTGGGCGACGAGATGGATTCGCGCAGCCGCACCGGCACCTCGCCCTTGAGCACGGCGCGCGAGCCGTCGGTGAGCTGCAGAGTGTTGAACTTCTCCGCGTTCACCGCCACCGCGCCGATGGCGATGAGCTGGCGCAGCACGCCGCGCAGCTGCGGCTCGCTGAACTCGGCGCCGATGCCGAAGGTGCTGATGCGCTCGTGGCCGAACTGCTTGACCTTCTCCGTCGGCTTGCCGCGCAGGATGTCCATGATGTGCCCGGCGCCGAAGCCGATGCCGCTTTGCTGCTGCACGCGGTAGATGGTGCTGAGCAGCTTGCGCGCGGCGTCCGTGCCGTCCCACACCGCCGGCGGCGTGAGGCAGTTGTCGCAGTTGCCGCAGGGCTGGCTTTCCTCGCCGAAGTAGCGCAGCAGCCGCACGCGCCGGCAGTCGGTGGCCTCGGCCAGCGCCAGCAGCGCATCGAGCTTGCCGCGCATGACCTGCTTGAACTCCTCGGGCCCGGGGCTCTCGTCGATCATGCGGCGCTGGTTGACCACGTCCTGCAGGCCGTAGGCCATCCAGGCCTCGGCGGGGGCGCCGTCGCGGCCGGCGCGGCCGGTCTCCTGGTAGTAGCCCTCGATGTTCTTGGGCATGTCCAGGTGGGCGACGAAGCGCACGTCGGGCTTGTCGATGCCCATGCCGAAAGCGATGGTCGCCACCATGACCACGCCCTCCTCGCGCAGGAAGCGGTCCTGATGGCGCTGGCGCACGGCGGCGTCCAGCCCGGCGTGGTAGGGCATGGCGTCGACGCCGGCCTCGGCCAGCGCCTGCGCCACTTCTTCGACGCGCTTGCGCGACTGGCAGTAGACGACGCCGGCCTCGCCGGCATGCTCGCGCTCGATGAAGCGCAGCAGCTGCGTGGTGGCGTCCTTCTTCTCGACGATGCCGTAGCGGATGTTGGGCCGGTCGAAGCTGCTGACGAACTGGCCGGCCTCCTGCAGCTGCAGCCGCTCGACGATGTCGGCGCGCGTCAGCGCATCGGCAGTGGCCGTCAGCGCGATGCGCGGGACCTGCGGGTAGCGCTCATGCAGCAGCGCGAGCTGGCGGTACTCGGGGCGGAAGTCGTGGCCCCACTGGCTCACGCAGTGCGCCTCGTCGATGGCGAACAGCGCGAGCTGGCCGCGCGCGGCCAGGCCGTCGAGCAGTTCGAGGAAGCGCGGTGTCGTCACCCGCTCCGGCGCGGCGTACAGCAGCGTGATCTCGGCGCGGGCCAGACGGCCCTCGATCTCCTGCGTCTGCTGCCAGTCGAGCGTGGAGTTGAGGAAGGCGGCGTCGACGCCCGCCTCGTGCAGCGCGCCGACCTGGTCATGCATCAGCGCGATCAGCGGCGAGACCACCACCGTCACGCCGCGCCCGGCGCGCTGGCGGGCGATGGCCGGCACCTGGTAGCACAGCGACTTGCCGCCGCCGGTGGGCATCAGCACCAGCGCGTCGCCGCCCGCCGTGACGTGCTCGACGATGGCGGCCTGCGCGCCGCGGAAGGCCTCGTAGCCGAACACCTCGCGCAGGATCGCGAGCGGGTCGGAGGCGGAAGTCGGGGAAAGCGGCGGCGTCAGGGACACGGGTGGAATCATGAAGAAGGGAACTGCGCGGGGCGGGGCCGCGGCAGGGCACGCCTCCCGCGTGCCGGGCGCATTGTCTCAGCCCGGCGGCCTTTGCGCGGCGGCCCTCCCTCCAAGGGTTGATCCCGATCTGCTGTCTAGACAATCTGGTCATGATGGCACCCTCGCGCCGGCCCGCCCTGGTGCAGGCGCTGCGTCCGTTTGGTGCGGATTCCCACGCATCCGCACCGGAAACCCCGGCCACCGGGCCCCGGGCGCTGGCACGCTTTCTGCGAGAAGCTGTCTAGACAACAAATAGGAGGCTGAATGAGCGACGTCCGCGGCGCCCTGCCCGAGCAGGACATCGAGACCTTCCAGCGCGACGGCGTGCTCGTGCTGCGCCAGGTGTTCAACGACTGGGTCGAGCCGCTGCGCGAGGGCGTCGCGCGGCTGATGGCCGACCCCAGCCCGCTGGAGCGCTCGGTGGTGCCGGCCGACGGCACGGCGCCCTTCTTCCAGGACCTGTGCAACTGGCAGCGCATCGCGCCCTTCGAGGACTTCGTGCGCCGCTCGCCCGCGGGCCGGCTGGCCGCGGGGCTGATGCGCTCGCGCACGGCGCGCTTCTTCCACGACCACGTGCTGGTCAAGCAGCCCGGCGGCAGCACCGTCACGCCCTGGCACCAGGACCAGCCCTATTACTGCGTCGAGGGCCGCCAGAGCGTGAGCTTCTGGATCCCGCTGGACCCGGTGGCGCGCGAGGTGGTGATGGAGTGCGTGCGCGGCTCGCACCGCTGGGGCAAGGACTTCCGGCCGATGCGCTTCAACGGCACGCGGCTGTACGAGACCGACGACTTCGAGACCATGCCCGACATCGAGGGGCAGCGCGCCGAGCTGGACATCGCCGGCTGGGCGATGGAGCCCGGCGACGCCATCGCCTTCAACTTCCGCACCGTGCACGGCGCGCCGGGCAACGCCTCGAAGATGGCGCGGCGCGTGTTCTCGGCCCGCTGGGTGGGCGACGACGCGGTGTGGGCCGAGCGCGCCGGCAAGGGCTCGCCGCCCATCACCGGGCTGGGCCTGCGCGACGGCGACCCCTTCGACGCGCCGATCTTTCCCGTGGTCTGGCGCGATGGCGCGCCAGTTGCTTGAACGCTGCCTTCGTTTTCTCTTTCCTTCTTCCCCACCTCTTTCCGGAGCCTTCCCCGATGTCCCCCCTCAAGACCCTCGCCGCCGCCCTCACGCTCGCCTTCGGCATCGCCGGCCCCGCCGCCGCCCAGGACACCAAGGTGGCCATCGGCATCTCGGGCTGGACCGGCTTCGCGCCGATCACGCTGGCCAAGGAGGCCGGCATCTACAAGAAGAACGGTCTGGACGTGACGATCCGGAAGATCCCGCAGAAAGACCGCCACCTGGCCATCGCCTCGGGCGACGTGCAGTGCGCCGCCACCACGGTGGAGACCTGGATCGTCTGGAACACCAACGGCATCGCCACCACGCAGCTGTTCAAGATGGACCAGGGCATGGGCTCCGACGGCATCGTCGCCCGCCCCGGCATCGAGAAGGTGGCCGACCTGAAGGGCAAGACCATCGCCGTCTCCGCCCCGGGCACCAACCCGCACTTCACGCTGGCCTGGGTGCTCAAGAAAAACGGCCTGACACTCAAGGACGTGACGCTCGTCACGCTGGAGCCCGCGCCCGCCGCCAACGCCTTCGTGGCCGGCACCGGCAGCCTCGACGCCGCCGTGACCTACGAGCCCTACCTGAGCCTGGTGCGCGACAAGCCCGAGTCCGGCAAGCTGATCGCCGACTCGCTGCAGTACCCGATGGTGTTCGACACCTTCGGCTGCACGCCCAAGTTCATCAAGGAGAACCCGAAGGCCGCCAAGGCGCTGACCGAAAGCTACTTCGAGGCGCTCGACCTCATCAAGTCCGACAGGACCAGAGCCTTCACCATCATGGGCGCCGACGTCAAGCAGACGCCCGAGCAGTTCGAGAAGTCGCAGGCCAAGATCAGGTGGGCCGACCGCGAGGCCAACCTCAAGTTCTTCAACGGCGAGATCCAGCCCTTCAACAAGGAGGCGGCCGTGCTGCTGCAGGAGATCGGCGTCATCAAGACCGCGCCCACCAACATGGACGCGCTCTTCGACACCAGCTTCCTGAAGAAGTAGGCCGGCGCGCGTGAAGGACACACCGGCCATGCAAGCCGCCGCGCCTCCTTACGCCGAGGCGGCCACCGCCGCGGCGCCACCCCGCAGGAAGGCCCGCATGAAGCTGCTCGTGCCCGTGTCGCCGCGCGCGCGGCTGGTGCTGGGCATCGCCTTCTTCGCCGTGTTCATCGGCGTGTGGGCGCTGGTCACCGCCTCCGGGCTGGTGCCGCCGCACTTCCTGGCCTCGCCGTGGAAGACGCTGCAGTCCGGCTGGGCGCTGTTCGCCGAGCAGGGCTTCCTGCACGACGTGGGCATGACCGTCTGGCGCGTGGTCGGCGGCTTCCTGATCGCCGCCGTGATCGCCGTGCCGCTGGGCATCGCGATGGGCGCCTACAAGCCCATCGAGTCCTTCTTCGAGCCTTTTGTCTCCTTCGCCCGCTACCTGCCGGCCTCGGCCTTCATCCCGCTGCTGATCCTGTGGGTGGGCATTGGCGAGGCGCAGAAGCTGTCGGTCATCTTCCTGGGCTGCTTCTTCCAGCTCACGCTGATGATCGCGATGATCGTCGCCGGCACCCGGCGCGACCTGGTGGAGGCGGCCTACACGCTCGGCGCCAAGGATTTCGGCGTGGTGCGCCGCGTGCTGCTGCCCGGCGCCGCGCCCGAGATCGCCGAAGCGCTGCGCCAGGTGCTGGGCCTGGGCTGGACCTACGTGATCGTGGCCGAGCTGATCGGCGCCTCCTCCGGCATCGGCCACATGATCACCGACAGCCAGGCGCTGATGGCCACCGACAACATCATCGCGGGCATCGTCGTCATCGGGCTGGTGGGGCTGGCGTCCGATCTCGCCTTCAAGAAGCTGAACCAGCGCCTCTTTCCGTGGAGCCTCCTGCGATGAGCCGCCTTTCGATCCGCCAGGTCGGCAAGACCTTTCCCGGCGTGCGCGGCAAGCCGCCGACGCAGGCGCTGCTGCCCGTCAGCCTCGACGTGGCCGACAACGATTTCATCACCGTGCTCGGCCCCTCGGGCTGCGGCAAGTCGACGCTGCTGCGCCTGGTGGCGGGGCTGGAGACGCCCAGCACCGGCCAGATCCTGCTCGACGGCCAGCCCATCGACGGGCCCGGCGCCGACCGCGGCGTGGTGTTCCAGAGCTACACGCTCTTCCCCTGGCTCACGGTGCGGCAGAACATCTGCTTCGGCCTGCGCGAGAAGGGCATGCCCACCGCGCAGCAGAAGGAGATCGCCGCGCAGTTCATCGCCAAGGTGGGGCTGCGCGGCTTCGAGGACCACTTCCCCAAGCAGCTTTCGGGCGGCATGCAGCAGCGCGTGGCGATCGCCCGCGCGCTGGCCAACGACCCGAAGATCCTGCTGCTGGACGAGCCTTTCGGCGCGCTGGACAACCAGACCCGCGTGCTGATGCAGGAGCTGCTGCTGGGCATCTGGGAATCGGCGCGCAAGACGGTGCTGTTCGTCACGCACGACATCGACGAGTCCATCTTCATGGCCAGCCGCGTGGTGGTGTTCAGCGCGCGGCCGGGCCGCATCAAGGCCGATGTGCCGGTGGACCTGCCGCACCCGCGCCACTACACCGTGAAGACCACGCCCGCTTTCATGGAGCTGAAGGCGCGGCTGACGGAAGAGATCCGCGCCGAATCCCTGGCCGCCGCGGAACACTGACAAGAAGGCGCGAACGAATCCACCATGCCCGTCGCATCCCGCCGCCGCCCGCCCTCGCACCGCGCCGCCGAGCCCGCGCCCCCGCCGGCCGCCACGCCAGCCGCGCTGTACCAGCAGGTCAAGGACCACGTGGCGCGGCTGATCGCCGGCGGCCGGCTCAAGCCCGGCGACCGCATCCCGTCGGAGCAGGAGCTGGTGGCCGAGTTCGGCATCGCCCGCATGACGGTCAACCGCGCGCTGCGCGAGCTGGCCGAGCAGGGCCGCATCGTGCGCGTGGCGGGCGTGGGCTCCTTCGTGGCGGAGGAAAAGCCGCGCTCCACCCTGCTGCAGATCGCCCACATCGCCGACGAGATCCGCCAGCGCGGGCACGACCACCGCTGCGAGCTGCTGTCGCTGACGCGCGCGGCGGCGCCGCTGGACGCGGCCTCGGCGCTGGACCTGCGCATCGGCGAATCGGTGTTCGCGCTGCAGTGCGTGCACTACGAGGACGAGGTGCCGGTGCAGCTGGAGGAGCGCTACGTCAACCCGCGCATGGCGCCCGACTTCATCCGCCAGGACTTCACGCGGCAGCTGCCATCCGAGTACCTGGTGCAGCACGTGCCCTACGACGAGATCGAGCATGTGGTGGACGCCATCCTGCCCACGCCGCAGCAGGCCGAGCTGCTGCACATGGGCGCCGGCGAGCCCTGCCTGATGCTCACGCGCCGCACTTGGTCGGCCGGCGTGCCGGTGACGCTGGTGCGCTGCCTGCACCCGGCGCAGCGCTACCGGCTGGGCAGCCGCTTCCGCGCCGAAGGCACGGCGGCGCGGGCCTGACGGGCGGCGCGCCACGACGCATCAGGGTTCGGTCGGATTGAAGCTGTATAGACAAGCTTAGACAATTGGCGGCCACGACCCAGGAGGACCGATCCATGACCACCCCATCCGCTGCCGCCGCCGACGCCGCGGCCTCCGAGACGCTCGAGCCCGGCGCGGTGACGCTGGCCCAGCTGCGCCGCATCCACGCCGGTGGCCCGCAGCTGCGCCTGGACCCGGCCTCGCGCGAAGCGATGCAGGCGGCCCAGGCGGCCGTGCAGCGCATCCTCGATGCGGGCGAGGTCGCCTACGGCATCAACACCGGCTTCGGCAAGCTGGCGCAGACCATCATCCCGCCGACGCGGCTGGCCGAGCTGCAGCGCAACCTGGTGCTTTCGCACAGCGTGGGCACGGGTGCGCCGCTGCCGCCGGGCGTGGTGCGGCTGGTGCTGGCCACCAAGGCGGTGAGCCTGGCGCGCGGCCATTCCGGCGCCCGGCCCGAACTGGCCGAGGCGCTGCTGGCGCTGTTCAACGCCGGGCTGCTGCCGCGCATCCCGTCCAAGGGTTCGGTCGGCGCCTCGGGCGACCTGGCGCCGCTGGCGCACCTGGCCTGCGTGCTGATCGGCGAGGGCGAGGTGGACACGCCCGAGGGCGAGCGCATCGGCGGTGCCGAGGCGCTGCGCCGCATCGGCCTGCAGCCCTTCGTGCTCGCGCCCAAGGAAGGGCTGGCGCTGCTCAACGGCACGCAGGTCTCCACCGCGCTGGCGCTGGCCGGCCTGTTCGGCGCCGAGCAGGTGTTCGCGGCCGGGCTGATGGCCGGCGCGCTCTCGCTGGAGGCGATCCAGGGCTCGGTCAAGCCGCTCGATGCGCGCATCCACGCCGCGCGCGGGCAGCCGGGCCAGATCGCTGTCGCCGCCGCGCTGCGCGAACTGCTGGAGGGCAGCGAGATCGTGCCCAGCCACGCCCAGTGCGGCCGCGTGCAGGACCCGTACTCCATCCGCTGCGTACCGCAGGTCATGGGCGCCTGCCTCGACAACATGGCGCATGCGGCGCGCGTGCTCGCCACCGAGGCCAACGCCGCCTCGGACAACCCGCTGGTCTTCACCGACACCGGCGAGGTGATCTCCGGCGGCAACTTCCACGCCGAGCCGGTCGCCTTCGCGGCCGACATCCTGGCGCTGGCGGTGGCCGAGATCGGCGCCATCTCGGAGCGCCGCATGGCGCTGCTGCTGGACTCGGGCCTGTCGGGGCTGCCGCCCTTCCTGGTGCGCGACGGCGGCGTCAACTCCGGCTTCATGATCGCGCAGGTGACGGCCGCGGCGCTGGCCTCGGAGAACAAGTCGCTGGCGCACCCGGCCAGCGTCGACAGCCTGCCGACCTCGGCCAACCAGGAGGACCACGTCTCGATGGCCACCTTCGCCGCGCGGCGGCTGGCCGACATGGTGGACAACACCGCGGTGGTGGTCGGCATCGAGGCGATGGCGGCGTGCCAGGGCATCGAGCTGAAGCGCGACCCGGCGTCGCCGCTGCACTCCTCGCCCGCGGTGGAGGCGGAGTTCGCCGCCATCCGCCGCCGCGTCGCCTTCATCGCACAGGACCGCCTGCTCGCGCCCGACGTGGAAGCCATGCGCCGCTGGGCGCTGCGCAGCGAAAACGCCGGCGCGCCGGCCTGGCCCGCGCCGCTGACGGCTGCGCTACCGAGCCACGCGCAGGCATGACGACGATCGCGGCACGAGGAGGAGCGCTGTCATGACACCTTCCCACGACGACCTGGCCGCCCGCGTCGCCGCCTGCGTGGACGACGCCACCGTGCAGGCCTTCCAGCGCGACGGCGCCGCCGTGGTGCGCGGCCTGCTCGACGCGCAGGAACTGGCGCTGCTGACCGAGGGCATCGAGGCCAACCTGGCCAGCCCCGGCCCGATGGCCAAGGTCGCCAGCCGTCCCGACGACCCGGGCCGCTTCTTCGAGGACTTCTGCAACTGGCAGCGCATCCCCGCCTTCGAGCGCTTCATCCGCGAGACGCCGCTGGCGTTGCTGGCCCAGCGGCTGATGGGCTCGCGCACCGTGCGCCTGTACCACGACCACCTGCTGGTCAAGGAACCCGGCACGCGCCAGCGCACGCCCTGGCACCAGGACCAGCCCTACTACAACGTCGACGGCGGCCAGAACATCAGCCTGTGGATCCCCGTCGATCCCGTCTCGCGCCCCGCCACGCTGGAGTTCGTGGCCGGTTCGCACAAAGGCCCCTGGCTGATGCCGCGCACCTTCATGGACCACCAGGCCAAGTGGTTCCCCGAAGGCACCCTGGCCGACCTGCCCGACATCGAGGGCGCGCGCGAGCGCTTCCCGATCCTCGGCTGGGCGCTGGAGCCGGGCGACTTCGTGTGCTTCAACATGCTGACCCTGCATGCCTCGGCCGGCGTCGAGGGGCCGAACCGCCGGCGCGTGTTCTCGGTGCGCTTCCTCGGCGACGACATGCGGCATGCGCCGCGGACGTGGAAGACCTCGCCGGACTTTCCGGGGCTGGCGGAGGTGTTGCCGGCCGGCGCCGAGATGGATCACCCGCTCTTTCCGCGGCTGGTGGGGTGACTGCTATGGCAAATGGCTGGACCTCTTACTGACTGAAAGTACCCGAGGAGGGAGGTGTCAACGACTTTGAGAGACGAGCAAGCGTTTGCGAGTCGATTCTTGAGCGCGCCTTGAGCACATCGGGCTCCAAATAGACGGACTCATAGTTGATCGTCACTTCGATTGTGGCGGTGTGAATGAGCTTAATTAGCTCTGCAGTGCAGTTCTTGCGCAACTCTGCCGTGGTAAGGCGAAGAAGAGGGGATTCAACACCAGCCCGGATGGCTGTCTCACCTCTCGGCCACCCGCTTGCGAAACACTCTGCTGAAATACCTTCCATCGCCAGAAGTTCGGCCCAGCGATCGCTGCCGAAACCCTTGGCTTCTACATCAGCAGTTCTGACTGAAAATCCTTTGATGATCGCGGGACCCAGGCCGTCATTGGAAAGATATAGGCCATTGCGACCACCTTTTCCTTCGGCATAAGGTACCAATTGCAGAATCGGTTTGACGGAACGGCGGTTGTGATCCCGAGCAATATCTCCTTGCTCCCAAGCGAAGAAGGCCGCAACTATGGGAACAATGAAGGTCACAGCGGGAATTGCCTTGGAGAACTTGCGGTTAAACATCAGATTGGTTCCGGTTCGGATTGAAGGGCATGCCACATCCACGGCGGCCGGAGCCGCGCTTCATGGCAGGAACAGATTGCCGTATTTCCGCCCGCGTGGCAGTTATGAATTTGCGATCGAGCATTTCGCCCAATTCAGTTCTGCCGAAAAGTGGCCGTGTGATAACGGCCACGCTGAGCAGTTGCGCTGAGGAAGAGCCGCAGATGCCGGTGCCACATTCGGCATCCTGCCTCCTCCGATCAAGTAGCCACTTCTTATCGGAGCAAGATCATGTATTGCTCGGCTCTCCGTCAGCGGGCGGCGGAAGAATCCGAATGCAGTAGGCGAGTCTTTCGGTTAAGAACGAGAAACGGCCGATTTACCTTACCTATCGACACGCCGATCACCACGCCCCCGCCGCTCGCCCGCCATCGCACTGAACGACCCCTCCAGCGTGTACCGCGCCCCCGGATGCACCATCCGCACGAAGGTGACCGGCGCGCCCTTGCTCTCGGTGCGCCGCAGGATCACCAGGCAGGGCTCGCCCGCCTCGATGCCCAGCAGGCGCGCCTCGGCCGCGGTCGGGCGGCTGGCCTCGATGGAGTAGCGGGCCTCCCACAGCGGGGCGACGGCCAGCAGGTACTCGGTGGGGGTGGTGCGGGCAAAGTCCACGCCCAGGTAGTCGGGCGCCACGGCGGGGTTGACCCAGCGGTCCTCGCACAGCAGGGGCACGCCGTCCTCGTGGTGGACGATCATCGAATGGAAGGCCGGGCTGCCGGCGGGCAGGCCCAGCTTGGGGGCCAGGCGCGCGGGCAACGCCTCCTCGCGGGCGAACTGCACGCGCGCCTCGTGGCGGCGGCCGCGCTCGGCGATCTCGGTGTGGACGTCGCGGATGGTCAGGGTGGATGAGGCGCGGTACGGCTGCGCCGCGAAGGTGCCCACGCCCTGCACCCGCTCCAGGAAGCCCTCGGACTGCAGCTCGCGCATCGCGCGGTTGACGGTCATGCGGCTGACGCCGAACTGCGCCACCAGCTCCGCCTCGGAGGGCATCTGCGTGCCTGCCGGCCAGCGGCCCGAGGCCAGGCCTTCCTGCAGGAAGGCCTTGACGCGGGCGTAGGCGGCGGCGGGACGCTCGTAGTTGTTGTTCATGCGCCGAGCGTACCGGCGCCGACATGTCTAGACAAGCATGGACATGCCGGCGCGGGCTTCGGGGAAAACCCCGATACCGGCCCGCTTGCGACCAACTTGTCTATACATGTACATTCATGTCTCGCCATGCGGCCCGCGCGGGCCGACCTCTCACCGATCACACCGCAGGAGTCCACGCCCATGTCCGCCTTCCCCCGTTCCGCCCTCGCCGCCGCGCTGGCGGCCGCCTGTGCCGCCGCCGCGCCGCTGGCGCACGCCGACATCAAGGTCGGCCTGATGGTGCCGCTGACCGGCTTCGCCGCGGCCGACGGCAAGTCCGCGCTGGAAGGCGCCAAGCTGGCGGTGGCGCAGGCCAACGCCAAGGGCGGCGTCAAGGGCGAGAAGCTGGAGCTGGTGGTCTACGACGACCAGGCCTCGCCCAAGGAGGCGGTGCCGGCCGCCACCAAGCTGATCGAGAAGGACAAGGTGGTGGGCGCCGTCTCGGGCTCCTACTCGGCCTCCACCCGCGCCTCGGCGGGCGTGTTCCAGTCGACCAAGGTGCCCTATGTCACGGCCTACGCCATCCACCCCGACATCACCCGCGTGGGCGACTACATGTTCCGCGTCTCGGCCATGGGCGAGGTGCAGGGCCGCGCCGGCGCCAAGCTGGTCAGCCAGCTCGGCAAGAAGAACGTGGCGCTGATCACGGTGAAGAACGACTTCGGCCAGGCGCTGGCCGCCGGCTTCAAGGACGCCGCGCCGAAGTTCGGCCTGAACATCGTCGGCGAGCACGAGTACAGCATCCAGGACCGCCAGTTCGGCCCGCTGGTGGCCAAGGTCAAGTCGCAGTCGCCCGAGGTGATCTACGCCAGCGGCTACTTCTACACCGCCGGCCCGCTGGTGAGCCAGCTGCGCGCGGCCGGCATCACGGCGCCGGTCATCGGGCAGGAAGGCTACGACTCCGAGAAGTTCATGGAGATCGCCGGCCCCGCTGCCGAGGGCGTGCTGGTCACCACCTCGCTCGACCGCGACTCGGACCGCCCCGCCACCAAGGCCTTCCTGGCCGACTACCGCCAGGCGACCAAGGAAGGCGCCGACATGGTGGCCGCCTCCACCTACACCGCCGTCAACGTGCTGATCGACGGCCTGCAGAAGACCGGCGGCAAGGGCGGCGCCCCGCTGCGCGACGCGATCGCGGCCGGCAAGTTCGACACGCCCATCGGCGAGCTGAGCTTCAACGACCTGCACGAGGTGAAGAAGGACGTGCAGGTGCAGGTGGTCAGGGACAAGGCCTTCCACCGCCACTCGGTGATCTCCGACCCGGTGCTGCTGGCCCCGCCGTCGAAGGCGCAGTAAGACGCCACCGGCCGCCGAGCGCAACAAGGGAGCGCCCATGCTGTTCTTCGAACTCCTCGCCCAGAGCCTGGTGCAGGGCTGCATCTACGCGCTGATCGCGCTGGGGCTGACCCTGGTCTACGGCCTGCTGCGCATCCTGCACGTGGCGCATGCCGCGCTGTTCACGCTCGGCGCCTACCTGGGCGTGCTGGTCTACAACGCCAGCGGCAGCCTGCTGCTGGCCTTCGCGGTGGCGATGGCGCTGTCGGGCCTGGGCGGCGTGGCGATGTTCCGCCTGGCCTACCAGCCGCTGCTGGCGCGCCCGCCCTACGTGGCGCTGATCGCCTCCATCGGCCTGTACATCGCGGCCGAGGAGGTGTTCCGCATCGTCTTCGGCGCCTCGGGCCTGTCGTTCGCGCAGCCGCCGCTGCAGGCGCAGGTGGCCATCGGCGGCCTGCAGTTCAAGGAGGCGGAGCTGGCGGTGATGGTCAGCAGCGCCATCATCATCGGCCTCTTGGGCTGGCTGCAGACGCGCACGCGCATCGGCATCGCCTGCCAGGCGACGGTGTCCGACCCGCAGATGGCCGAGTCCTTCGGCATCCGCCTGAACACGGTGCGCGACCTGAACTTCCTGGTGGGCTCGGCGCTGGCCGGCTTTGCGGGGGTGTGGGTCGCCATCCTCAACAACCTGGTGGAGCCCACGATGGGCAGCGTGCCCTCGTACAAGGCGCTGGCGATCATCGTGCTGGGCGGGCTGGGCTCGGTGCGCGGCACGCTGCTGGCGGCGCTGGTGCTGGGGCTGATCGAGTCCTTCGGCACCACCTACATCGGCCAGCTGATGGACCGCAACGCCATCGCCTTCGCCTTCCTCATCCTGGTGCTGATGATGCGGCCGCAGGGCCTCTTCGCCCGCCGCTGATCCCCGAGGTCGATGTCATGGACTACGAGATCTCCCTGCTCACCACCATCGCGATCAGCGTGCTGTTCGCGCTGTCGCTGAACCTGATCACGGGCTTCTGCGGCCAGATCAGCCTGGGCCACGCCGCCTTCCTGGGCGTCGGCGCCTACACCTCGGCCATGCTGAGCCAGGCCGGCTGGCCCTTCCTGGCGACGCTGCCGGTGGCCATGCTGCTGGCCGCGGCGCTGGGCTGCATCGTCGGCCTGGCCTCGCTGCGGGTGCGGGCCGACTTCCTGGCCGTCACGACGATGGGCGTGGGCTTCCTCTTCATCGGCGTGGTGCGCCAGCAGGAGTGGCTGGGCGGCGAGATGGGCCTGTCGGGCTTCCCCGGCTCGGGCCTGGACAAGCCGGCCTTCCTCGCGCTGGCGCTGGGGCTGGCGGTGCTCACCGCGCTCTTGTGCCTGTACATCCGCCGCACCTGGATGGGCCGCGTCTTCGGCGGCATCGCCGAGGACGAGGACACCATGCGCGTGCTGGGCATCGACGTGCCGCGCTACAAGCTGGCGGCCTTCGCCATCGGTACCGCGCTGGCGGGGCTGGCCGGCGCGCTGTACGCGCAGCACTTCAAGTTCATCGGGCCCGACAGCTTCGGCTTCGTCGAATCCGTCACCGTGCTGTCGATGGTGGTGGTGGGCGGCATCGGCTCGGTGTTCTGGGTGGCGGTGGCGGCGGCGCTGCTGTCGGCGCTGCCGGGCTGGTTCCAGTTCATCGGCGACTACAAGCTGCTGGTGTACGGCGGCCTCTTGTTCCTGATGATGCGCTTCGCGCCGGGCGGGCTGGCCGGCATCGTGCAAAGCTGGCGCAAGCCGAAGCCGGCGGCCGCATCGGCCCCCGCAGGCGCCGTCGCCAAGGGAGTGCAGCCATGAACGCGAACACCACTTCCGCGCAGCCGCCGCTGCTGCAGGTGGCCCACATCACGGTGCGCTTCGGCGGCCTGACGGCCATCGACGACGTCTCCTTCGACGTGCACGCCGGCGAGCTGCTGGGCCTGATCGGGCCCAACGGCGCGGGCAAGACGACGATGCTGCGCTCCATCACCGGCGTGGTGCGCGCGCAGCAGGGCAGCGTGCGGCTGCAGGGTGAGGCGCTGGACGGCCTGGCCATCGAGCGGCGCATCCGCCGCGGGCTGGCGCTGTCGCAGCAGCTCGTGAAGCCGCTGCGCCACCTGAGCCTGCTGGAGAACGTGGCGCTGGCCGCGGGCAGCGCCAAGACGGCCTCGCCGCTGGGCTCGCTGCTGCACCGCTCCGAGCACGACGAGCAGGCCCGCGCGCTGGAGCTGCTGCGCAGCGTCGGCATCGCCGAGCGGGCCGACCAGCTGCCCGGCACGCAGCCCCTGGGCGTGCTCAAGCGCCTGGAGATGGCGCGCGCCCTGGCCCTGGCCCCGCGCGTGCTGCTGCTGGACGAGCCGCTGGCCGGCCTCAACTCGAAGGAGGCGCACGCCCTGGCCGAGACCATCGCCGGCATCAACCGCGGCGGCGTGACCATCGTGCTGATCGAGCACAACCTGGGCGAGGTGATGCGCATCTGCCGGCGCCTGGTGGTGCTGGACAACGGCCGCAAGATCGGCGACGGCGAGCCGCGCGCGGTGATGAACGACCCGGCGGTGCGCGCCGCCTACCTCGGCAACGACAGCGTGGCGGCCAGCGCGGCCGACGCACAGAATCAGGAGACGGCCCATGCTTGAACTCCAGACCCTGGCCTGCGGCTACGGCGCCTTCGGCGCGGTGCACGACCTGACGCTGACGCTGCGCGCCGGGACGCTCACCGCGCTGCTGGGCGCCAACGGCGCGGGCAAGTCGTCCACGCTGATGTGCATTGCCGGCCACGTGGCGCAGCAGGGCGGCCAGATGCTGCTGGACGGGCAGGACATCGGCCGCCTGCCGCCCACCGAGCGCGTGCGCCGCGGCATCGCCATCTCGCCCGAGGGGCGGCGCCTGTTCAAGGACCTGACGGTGGAGGAGAACCTGCGCGTGGGCGGCGTGATCCACCCCGCGAGCTGGTTCGCGCAGGACCGCGACCGCGTGCTGGCGCTCTTCCCGCGCCTGGGCGAGCGGCTGCATTCGCTGGCCGGCAACCTTTCCGGCGGCGAGCAGCAGATGCTGGCCATCGGCCGGGCCTTGATGACGCGCCCGCGCCTGATCATGATCGACGAACTCTCGCTCGGCCTGATGCCCAAGGTGATCGACCTGTGCTACCAGGCCCTGCAGACGCTGCGCGACGAGGGCATGACCGTGCTGCTGGTCGAGCAGAACACCGAGCGCGCGCTGGCCATCGCCGACGACGTGTGCGTGCTCGAATCGGGCGGCGTGGTGTGGCGCGGCAGCGCCGCCGACGCCCGCAACGACCCCGACCTCGCCGCCGCCTACCTGGGCTTGCACTGAACTTGCTGCCGACCGACCCGACACCCCCGACCCCATCCCGACCTGAAGGAGCGAACCGCATGACCACCACCACCGACCCGCGCCTGGACCCGACCCGCGAGATCCGCGCCCCGCGCGGCACCGCGCTGTCCTGCAAGAACTGGCTGATCGAGGCCCCCTTCCGCATGATCCAGAACAACCTGGACCCGGACGTGGCCGAGAACCCGCAGTCGCTGGTGGTGTACGGCGGCATCGGCCGCGCCGCGCGCAACTGGCAGTGCTTCGACCAGATCCTGGCCTCGCTGAAGGAGCTGGACGAGGACGAGACGCTGCTGGTGCAGTCCGGCAAGCCGGTGGGCGTGTTCAAGACGCATGCCGACGCACCGCGCGTGCTGATCGCCAACTCCAACCTGGTGCCCAAGTGGGCCAACTGGGAGCACTTCAACGAGCTGGACCGCCAGGGCCTCTTCATGTACGGCCAGATGACGGCCGGCAGCTGGATCTACATCGGCAGCCAGGGCATCGTGCAGGGCACCTTCGAGACCTTCGTCGAGGCCGGCCGCCAGCACTACGGCGGCGACCTGGGCGGCAGGTGGATCCTCACCGCCGGCCTGGGCGGCATGGGCGGCGCGCAGCCGCTGGCGGCCACGCTGGCCGGCGCGGTGTCGCTGAACATCGAGTGCCAGCAGTCGAGCATCGACTTCCGCCTGCGCACCCGCTACGTCGACAAGCAGGCCAGGGACATCGACGACGCCATCGCGCTCATCAAGCACCACACGGCGAAGAAGGAGGCCGTCTCCATCGCGCTGCTGGGCAACGCGGCCGACGTGCTGCCCGAACTGGTCAAGCGCGCCAAGGCCGGCGGCATCCGGCCCGACCTGGTGACCGACCAGACCTCGGCGCACGACCTGATCAACGGCTACCTGCCCAGCGGCTGGAGCGTGGCGCAGTGGAAGGCCGCGCAGCGCGACCCGGCGCAGCACGCGCAGCTGACCGACGCCGCCGCGAAGAGCTGCGCCGTGCACGTGCAGGCCATGCTGGACTTCCAGGCCCTGGGCATCCCCACGGTGGACTACGGCAACAACATCCGCCAGGTGGCCTTCGACATGGGCGTGAAGAACGCCTTCGACTTCCCGGGCTTCGTGCCGGCCTACATCCGCCCGCTGTTCTGCGAGGGCAAGGGCCCGTTCCGCTGGGTGGCGCTCTCGGGCGACCCGGAGGACATCTACAAGACCGACGCCAAGATCAAGGAACTGTTCCCCAACAACAAGCACACGCACCGCTGGCTGGACATGGCGCGCGAGCGCATCGCCTTCCAGGGCCTGCCGGCGCGCATCTGCTGGCTGGGCCTGGGCGAGCGCCACCTGGCGGGCCTGGCCTTCAACGAGATGGTGAAGAAGGGCGAGCTGAAGGCGCCCATCGTGATCGGCCGCGACCACCTGGACACCGGCTCGGTGGCCAGCCCCAACCGCGAGACCGAAGGCATGAAGGACGGCACCGACGCGGTGAGCGACTGGCCGCTGCTCAACGCCCTGCTCAACACCGCCGGCGGCGCCACCTGGGTCAGCCTGCACCACGGCGGCGGCGTGGGCATGGGCTACTCGCAGCACTCGGGCATGGTGATCGTGTGCGACGGCACCGAGGCCGCCGAGAAGCGCCTGGCGCGCGTGCTGGTCAACGACTGCGGCTCGGGCGTGATGCGCCATGCCGACGCGGGCTACGAGCTGGCCGTCGAGACGGCGAAGAAGTTCGGCCTGAAGCTGCCGATGGTCAGGTAAGGCACGCGCCTTGCAACCGCAGGAGGAAACGGCGTGAACCGTGCCGCGATGCTCCGGGCCCGACCTCGTCCGTACGGGGGGGCTTGTCTGGCCACGGACCGCGGCTTTCTGTTAACTTGGCGCGACTTGCCTCCCCGCGCGGCGCCACCCCATGACCTTCGAACGCTTCGCCCTCCAGGACCTGCCCGGCACCCCGTGGAAGAACGGCGGCGGCATCACGCGCGAGATCGTGTGCTGGCCGCCGGGCTCGGGCCTGGACGACTTCTGGTGGCGCGCCAGCGTGGCGACCATCGATGCGGCCGGCCCGTTCTCGGCCTTCCCCGGGGTGGACCGCACCATCATGCTGCTGGAGGGCGCCGGCGTGCTGCTGGCCGGCGAGGGCTTCTCGCACTGGCTGGACACGCCGCACCGGCCCTTCGACTTCAGCGGCGACACGCCGGTGGAGTGCAGCCTGATCGGCGGCAGCAGCACCGACTTCAACTTCATGAACCGGCGCGAGCGCGGCCAGGCCGAGCTGCGGGTGCTGCAGGACGAGGAGGTCGACCTGGCCTCGGCCGACCACGGCCTGCTGCTGACGCTGGAAGGCCAGTACCGCATCGACAGCAGCTACGTGCTGCAGGGCCGCGGCCTGTGGTGGGCGCGCGAGCCGCACGCCTGGCGGCTGACGCCGGCCAGCCGCGGCGCCCGGATGCTGTCGGTGTTGTGGTGGCCGGCGCCGGAAGTTCCGGGCGAAATCGACATCTAGCGCCCGCCCTGTCTGCGCGGGCAGCTATGAAAAACGTAGCGAACCGAGCATGACAGCCTTCTCCTCTTCCCCTTCGGCCGACGGCCTGTGGACAGGCCTGCGCGGCGTGGATGGCGCGCCGCTGGCGATCGTGGTCCGGCAGGGCCGCCTGCACTGGGTCGGCGCGCCCGACGCGCTGCCGCCCGACGCATCCGCGCTGCCGCGCCACGACGGCGGCGGCGCCCTCGTCACGCCCGGCCTGGTCGACTGCCACACCCATCTCGTCTACGGCGGCCAGCGCGCCAACGAGTTCGCGATGCGCCTGGCCGGCGCCAGCTACGAGGAGGTGGCGCGCGCCGGCGGCGGCATCGTCTCCACCGTGCGCGCCACACGCGAGGCGAGCGAGGACGAACTGTTCGAAAGCAGCAGCGCGCGCCTGGCCAACCTGCTGGCCGAAGGCGTGTGCGCCATCGAGATCAAGTCCGGCTACGGCCTGGCGCTGGAACACGAGCGCAAGCAGCTGCGCGTGGCGCGCCGGCTGGCCGAGGCGCACGGCGTGACGGTGCGCACCACCTTCCTCGGCGCGCACGCGCTGCCGCCGGAGTACGCGGGACGCAGCGCCGACTACATCGACCTCGTCTGCCGCGAGATGCTGCCCGCGCTGCACGCCGAGGGGCTGGTCGACGCGGTGGACGTGTTCTGCGAACGCATCGCCTTCTCGCTGGAGGAGACCGAGCGCGTCTTCCAGGCCGCCCGGGCGCTGGGCCTGCCGGTGAAGCTGCACGCCGAGCAGCTCAGCGACATGGGCGGCGCGGCGCTGGCGGCGCGCTACGGCGCCCTGTCGTGCGACCACATCGAGCACCTGTCGCAGGCCGGCATCGACGCGATGAAGGCCGCCGGCACCGTCGCCGTGCTGCTGCCGGGCGCCTACTACACGCTGCGCGACACGCACCTGCCGCCCATCGAGGCGCTGCGCGCGGCCGGCGTGCCGATGGCCGTCTCCACCGACCACAACCCCGGCACCTCGCCGGCGCTGAGCCTGCTGCTGATGGTCAACATGGCCTGCACGCTGTTCCGCCTGACGGTGCCCGAAGCGCTGGCCGGCGTGACCGCGCATGCGGCGCGCGCGCTCGGCCTTCAGGACACGCACGGCGCGCTCGAGGCCGGCCGCAGCGCCGACTTCGTGCTGTGGAACGTGAAGGAGGCGGCCGAGCTGGCCTACTGGTTCGGCCAGCGGCCGGTGCAGCGCGTGGTGCGGCAGAGCCGCATCGTGCAGGGCTGAAGCCGATGGCCGCGCAGGCGCTGCCGCTGCCTTTGTCGCTGCTGCCGCCGGCGCGCCGCGGCTGGGCGATGGTGGCGGCCGTGCACCTGCTGTGCGCGCTGATCTTCGGCGCCATGTACTCCTTCGGCGCCTTCGTCGAGGCGCTGCAGGCGCGCTTCGGCGCGGGGCGCTTCTCGGTGTCGCTGGTGTTCTCGCTGACGGCCTTCCTCTACTACCTGGTCGGCCCGGCGGCGGGCGCGCTGGCCGACCGCTTCGCGCCGCGCCGCGTGGTGGGCGCCGGCATCGTGCTGCTGGCGCTGGGCTTCGCGCTCGGCAGCACGGCCGGCAGCCTGGCCGCGCTCACGGCGATCTACGCCGTCTTCGTCGGCCTGGGCGTGGGGCTGGTCTACGTGCCGGCCGTGGCGGTGGTGCAGCGCTGGTTCGTGCGCCAGCGCAGCCGCGCCTCGGGCCTGGCGCTGGCCGGCACGGGGCTGGGCACGCTGGTGGCGCCGCTGCTGGCCGGCGCCCTGCTGCAGGCCCTGGGCTGGCAGGCGGCGATGCGCTGGCTGGCGCTGGGCATCGTCGTGCTGGGCCTGATGGCGGCCGCCGTGCTGGTGGCGCAGCCGGCCGACCTGGGCCTGGGGCCGGACGGCGAGCCCGCACCGGCGCCGGGCGCCGCCGCCTCCGCCGCGGCCGGGCTCTCGCTGGCGCAGGCCGTGGGCACGGCGCGCTTCTGGTGGCTGTTCGCGTCCATCCTGCTGGCCTCGGTCGGCCTGTTCGTCGCGCTGGTGCACATCGCGCCGCAAGCGCGCGGCCTGGGCTTGCCGGCCGGGCAGGCGCCGCTGCTGATCGGCCTCGTCGGCGTCGGCAACGTGGCCGGCCGGCTGGTGCTGGGCGGCCTGGGCGACCGGCTGGGCCCGCAGCGCCTGCTGCTGGCGCTGAACGTGGCGCTGGCGGCGCTGCACCTGCTGTGGCTGGCGGCCGGCAGCGTGGCCGCGCTGGGCGCCTTCGCGCTGCTGTTCGGCCTGGCGCAGGGCGGCTGCATCGCGCTGTACCCCACGGTGACGGCCGAGCTGTTCGGCACGCGGCGGCTCGGCGCCATCCTCGGCGCGCTGTACGTCAGCGTGGGCATCGCCGCGCTGTTCAGCGCCAGCGCGGCCGGCTGGCTGTTCGACCGCACCCACGGCTATGCGCTGCCGATCGCCCTGAGCGGCGCGGCGGCGCTGCTGGGCGCCGCCTGCCTGTGGCGCGCCGGGCCAACTTCCTCGACTCCTCTTTCGCCATGACTGCCTCTTCCCCGCCTTCCCGCCTCTTCGCCGCGGACGCGCTGCTGCCCACCGGCTGGACGCGCGACGTGCTGCTGGCCTGGGACGACCGCGGCGCGCTGGTGCAGGTGCAGCCCGGCGCCGCGCGGCCCGCCGGCGTGCCCGCGGCGGCCGGCCCGCTGGTCCCCGGCATGCCCAACCTGCACTCGCACGCCTTCCAGCGCGGCATCGGCGGGCTGACCGAGTTCCGCGGCAGCGGCGAGGACAGCTTCTGGAGCTGGCGCAGCCTGATGTACCGCTTCGCACTGAAGCTCACGCCGGTGCAGCTCGAAGCCATCGCCTACGGCCTGTACGTCGAGATGCTGGAGGCCGGCTACACGGCGGTGTGCGAGTTCCACTACGTGCACCACGACGCCGACGGCCGCCCCTATGCCGACGACGCCGAACTGGCCCTGGCCGTGATGCGCGCCGCGCAGCGCGCCGGCATCGGGCTGACGCTGCTGCCGGTGCTGTACCAGACGAGCGGCTTCGGCGCCAAGCCGCCGGGCGAGGGGCAGCGGCGCTTCATCCGCAGCACCGACTCGATGCTGCGGCTGCTGGAACGGCTGAAGCCGCTGTGCGAGGCGCAGGGCGCACACGCCGCCGCAGGCGGCCCAGCGGTGCGTTTGGGCGTGGCGCCGCACTCGCTGCGCGCCGTGCCGCCCGAGGCGCTGCGCGAGCTGCTGGCCGGGCTGGATGCGCTCGACCCCACGGCGCCGGTGCACATCCACATCGCCGAGCAGGTGCAGGAGGTGGAGGACTGCCTGGCCTGGAGCGGCCAGCGCCCCGTCGCCTGGCTGCTGGACCACGCGCCGGTCGATGTGCGCTGGTGCCTGGTGCATGCCACCCACATGGACGCCGGCGAGTACCGCCGCGCCGCCGCCAGCGGCGCCGTGGCGGGCCTGTGCCCCACCACCGAGGCCAACCTCGGCGACGGCATTTTCGACCTGCCCCGCTGGACCGCGGACGGCGGCGCCTGGGGCGTGGGCTCCGACAGCCACGCCTGCGTCAACGCGGCCGAGGAGCTGATGCTGCTCGAATACAGCCAGCGCCTGGCCACGCGCCGGCGCAACGTGGCGGCCGACGCGCAGCAGCCCGAGGTGGCCACCGCGATGACGCTGGCGGCCGTGCGCGGCGGTGCGCAGGCCGCGGGCCGCCACATCGCCGGCCTGGCGCCGGGCCAGCAGGCCGACTTCGTCGTACTCGATGCCGCGCACCCGGCGCTGGCCGGCCTGGTGGCGCCGCAGCAGCTGGCCGGCCACGTGTTCGCCAGCCATCGCACCAGCGCCGTGCACGATGTGTTCGTCGGCGGCCGCACACGCGTGGCGGCGGCGCGCCATCCCGACCATGATGCGGCGCAGGCCGGCTTCGTCGCCGCGCGCCGCCAGCTGCTTCAGGAATCCCCGACATGAGCTTCACCTCCACCGAGCCCCCCTTCCGCTTCCGCCAGGGCACGCGCCCGCTGCTGATCTCGATGCCGCACGTCGGCACCCACGTGCCGCCGGCGCTGGCCGCGCGCTTCACCGGCGAGGCGTGCCACGTGCCCGACACCGATTGGCACCTCGAACGCCTCTACGACTTCGCCGACGAGCTGGGCGCCTCGGTGCTGGTGGCCACGCACTCGCGCTACGTCATCGACCTGAACCGCCCGCCCGACGGCGCCAGCCTCTACCCCGGCCAGAGCGTCACCGGCCTGTGCCCGGTCGACACCTTCGACGACACGCCGCTGTACGCCGATGCGGCCGATGCGCCGGGCGAGGCCGAGATCGCCGCGCGCCGCGAGGCGATCTGGAAGCCCTACCACGCGAAGCTCGCCGAGGAGCTGGCGCGCATCCGCCTGGCGCACGGCATCGCGATGCTGTGGGACGCGCACTCCATCCGCTCCGTGCTGCCGCGCTTCTTCGAGGGAAAGCTGCCCGACCTGAACCTGGGCACCGCCGGCGGCGCGAGCTGCGACCCGGCGCTGGCGCAGGAGCTGCTGGCCATCGGCAAGGCGGCCGGCGGCTACACCGCGGTGCTCAACGGCCGCTTCAAGGGCGGCCACATCACGCGGCATTTCGGCAACCCGGCGCACGGCGTGCACGCGGTGCAGCTGGAAATGACGCAGAGCAGCTACATGCAGGAGCAGCTGCCCTTCGACTACCTGCCCGAGGTGGCCGCCGGCGTGCAGCCGCACGTGCGGCGCATGCTGGAGGCGGTGCTGGATTTCGCGGAGCGGCACGCGAAGGCGTAGGCACGGGCCGCGGACGGCGGCAACGGGCGGACGGCTCGCTTCAGGTGTCCAGTCCGCCCGAATTCTTCAGCGCTTTCTTGTCCTCGGACGCCAGGCGCCGCTCCACCTTCTTCACATCCTCGGCCGGCGGCAGGCCTTCCGGGCGGATGCCGCGTTCGAGCAGCGTTCTGCGCACCGCCTCGTTGTTGGTCGTGTGTTCGCTGGAGATGGCCCGTTCGCTGCCCAGCTGGTGCTGGCGGGCATTGAAGATCGTGATCTCGGCCGCGAAGTCCTTGGCCTTGAGGATGATGGTGGGCGCGAAGTCCGCCAGTGGCCGGCTGTCCGGCACCTTCCATTGCGCCTTCATGGCCTGGGTGGACTTGCCGAACAGGGCCTGGTCGCCCTTGCTGCGGATGAGCGCGAAGTCCTGGCTGCCGCCCGTCTGCTCGAAGATCACGTCGGACAGCTCTTTCTCCGTGGCGCTCAGCTTCCTGCGCGCCGAGACGCGCTCGGCATCGAGCAGCCGCTGCTCGATCAGCTCCGCGCGGCGGGTCTGGACGGCGAAATAGGTCTGCGCGAAGGCGATCTCCTGCTTCTTCGGATCGCCGTTCTGGGCGACGAGGTAGCAGGCGTAGCGCGTGAGCATCAGGTCGTCGACCTCGCGCTGGCTGCCCGAGCCCAGGTCGACCATTTTCCCGACGTCGGCAAAATGGTCTGCCACGGCGTGGCCCGAGACTTCGCACGCCGTCCTGGCCTTGGACACGACGTTGAGGAAGTTGTCCCACTTGGCATAGCCCAGCAGGTGCTGAAGATCGCGGGCGAGCCAGTACTCGACCCCGCCGTCGGTCTGCTGCGCGTGGCCCTCGAAGGTGTCGGTCAGTGCGCGGACGATGTCGGATTTCATGCGATGTCCCTCCCTGGTTCGATGACTCGGCCGCGGCGCTCCTGCACGGCCTTTTTGCGTTTCGGCGGCAATGATGCCCGTATTCCCAGCCGCGCGCGCTTGCCTGCTAGCAAGGGCGGTTGCTATCGAATCAATAGCTACCAGCGCCCGCCCGACGGGCTCTGGAAGCCGATTTGGCTTGAAATTTCAGGGTGCCCGCCGGCTGGGCGGGGCCGATCGCCGCGATCACCAGTGCGAGGCCGCGCAGGTCCACGCCCTCGCGCCGGGCCACGGCCATCAGGCGCTCCTGCAGCGGGGTGTCGTGCAGTTCCATCAGGCGGCCGTTGGCGGGGCACAGCAGCCGCAGCGGTGCGTCGCCGCTGTCCGGGACGAGCCGGTAGCCGGCCATGCCCGCCGACGTCTGCTCGGCCAGCAGCAGCGCCCGCGCCTCCATCTGGTAGATCGTGCGGTAGACGGTGCCCAGGCTCACCCGCCCGGCACGCCGCAGCGCGCGGCGGTGCACCTCGTCCGCGCGCAGCGCCTCCTGCGGCGCGGCGGCCAGGAAGACTTCGAGGATGCGCAGGCGCGCGGGCGTGGGCCGCAGGCCGGCGCGGCGCAGCCGCTCCAGCAGGGGCGATTGGGACGGCGTCACAAGGCCGTCTCGTCGGCCGACTGCAGACGCCACCCGCCGCCCAGCGCCCTGTACAGGTCCACCGAGGCCTGCAGCCGCCGGGCCTGGAGCTGGGCCACCAGGTCCTGCGCCGCGTAGAGGGTGCGCTGGGCATCCAGCAGCGCCAGCAGGGACTCGGCGCCAGCGCGGTAGCGGCGCTCGGCCAGCGCCAGCGCGCGCTGCGCCTGCACCCGTTCTTCGGCCTGCGCCGCCTGCTGTGCATCGAGCTGCGCAATGGCGCCGAGCGCCGCCTCCACATCCACGAAGGCCGCGACGACGGCCTGCCGGTAGCCGGCCAGCAGTTCCTCGCGGCGGGCCTGCGCGGCGTCGCGCACGGCGGCGCGGCGGCCGCCGTCGAGGATCGGCGCGGCCAGCGCCGCAGCGAGCGTGTAGGCCGGGTTGTCGAGCACCTGCCGCCAGCGCGAGGCGCCGCTGGCGAGGTCGGCCGACAGCGTCAGGGCCGGCAGCAGCGCGGCGCGGGCCGCGGCCACATCGGCATCGGCCGCGGCGAGCTGCGCCTCGGCGCGCGCGATGTCGGGGCGGCGCGCCAGCAGCGCGGCCGGCGTGCCGGGCTGGAGCGCGGGCGCGCGCAGGGCGGCGAGCGAACGCGCCTGGACGAGGGGCGCACCCTCGGCGCGGCCGAGCAGCAGGGCCAGCGCCATGTGCGCGGCATGCGCCTGCTCGCGCAGCGCGGCCAGGCCGCGCCGCTGGGCGGCGACCAGGCCGCGCTGCTGCGCCAGCTCCAGCGGCGAGGCGGCGCCGGCGCGTGCGCGGGCCTCGACCACGGCCAGCAGCCGCTCGGCGGTCTGCAGGTTCAGCGCGCCGAGGTCGATGCGCTCGTGCAGCGCCACCGCCTGCAGCCAGGCGCCGGCCACGCCGGCGGCCAGGGCGAGCCGCAGCGTGTCGCGGTCGTGCCGGCTGGCCTGCAGCAGGGCCCGGCCGCCGTCGCGCGCGGCGCGGTGGCGGCCCCAGAAGTCGGCCTCGTAGCGCATCTGCAGGCTGGCGCCGAAGGCATTGCCGGCCACGTCCGGATGGCCGCCCAGGCGCGCCTCGCGGCCGGCCGAAACGCCTGCCGTCAACGAAGGCCACAGCGCCGCACCGGCCGCGCGCGCGGCGGCCTCGGCCTGCTGCACGCGCGCGGCGGCGGCCGCGAGGTCGTGGCTGCCCTCTGCCGCCTGCTGCACCAGGGCGTCGAGTTCATTGCTGCCGAAGGCGCGCCACCAGTCGGCGGCGATCTCGTCCGCACCGGGGGCGGGCGCCTGCGCCCAGCGTTCGGGCAGCGCCGGCACGGCGGCCTGCGGCGGCGCGTGCGTCGCGCAGCCCGCCGCCGAAAGCAGCGCGGCGACGGCCGCGAAGCGACGAAGGCGCGACCGCATCCTCATTCCCCCGCCAGCGCCACCACCGGGTCCAGCCGCGCGGCGGTGCGCGCCGGCATGAAGCCGAAGACCAGCCCGGTGGCCGCCGCGCAGCCGAAGGCCAGCAGCATCGCGCTGACCGAGAACACCACCGCCGCACCGGCCGCGATGAGACCGATGCCCACCGCCAGCCCGACGCCCACGCCCGCCAGGCCGCCGGCCAGCGTGAGCAGCATGGCCTCGGTGAGGAACTGGCGCTGCACGTCGCGCCGGCGCGCGCCCACGGCCATGCGGATGCCGATCTCGCGCAGGCGCTCGCGCACCGTCATCAGCATCACGTTCATCACGCCGATGCCGCCGACCACCAGCGAGACGGTGGCGATCAGGCCGAGCATCATGGTCATGCTGCGGCGCGTCTCGGCCTCGGCCTGCAGGCGCGCGGCGGCGTTGCTGATGGCGAAGTCCTCGCGGCCGTGGCGCGCCAGCAGCACGCGGCGGATGGCCTGCTCGGCCGGCCCCACCTGCGCGGGCGAGGCGGCGGCGATGACGGTGTAGTCGGGCTGCGTCTGCACGCGGTACACGCGCGCGCGGCCGGCGCTGTAGGGGATGAAGACCATGTCGTCGTAGCTCTGCGCGCCCGACTCGGCGCCGCGCTCGGCCATCGTGCCGATCACCTCGAAGGGCGAGTCGCCGATCAGCAGCTGGCGCCCGCGCGGGTCGGCCACGCCGGGGAAGAAGTGCTGCTGCGCGCGGTGGCCCAGCACCACCAGCGGCGTGAGGGCGCGGTCCTCGGCCTCGGTGTAGTAACGGCCGAGCGCCACCTTCCACTGGTGCACCGCCGGCATGAAGTGCTGCGCCGCGAAGACGTAGACCTGCCGCTCCACGCGCCCCTGGCGCACCGGGATCGGGTCGCCGATCACCGGCATCACGTAGGCGATCTCGGGCAGCTCGGCGAGGGCGGCGAGGTCTTCCTCGGTGATGCGGCCCGGCGGCCCGCCGGTGGCCGGCGCGCGGCCGCCCAGGTACATGATGGTGGTGCCCAGCGTGCCCATCTGCTCGACCACGCGCTGGCGCGCGCCCTCGCCGATGGCCAGCATGACGATCACCGAGGCCACGCCGATCACGATGCCCAGCAGCGTGAGGCCGGTGCGCAGCCGGTTGCGGCCCATGCCGCGCGAGGCGGTGCGCGCCGCTTCCGCCAGTTCGGAGAAGAAGGTGGCGCGGCGCGCCTGCGCGTCGTCCTGCGATGGCAGCGCGGGCGCTGCGACGGGCGAAGTGCCGGCGGTGGGTGCCCCGTTCATGCGGTCGGCCACGATGCAGCCGTCGCGGATCTCCACCACGCGGCGCGCCTGCGCCGCCACCTCGCGGTCGTGGGTGATGAGCACGATGGTGTGGCCGCGGTCGGCCAGCGCGTGCAGCAGGGCCATCACCTCGGCGCCGCTGGCGCTGTCGAGCGCGCCGGTGGGCTCGTCGGCCAGCAGCACGCGCCCGCCGTTCATCAGCGCGCGGGCGATGGCCACGCGCTGCTGCTGGCCGCCCGAGAGCTGGTGCGGCCGCAGCTGCGCCTTGCCGTCCAGGCCCAATTGGTCGAGCAGTGCCTGTGCACGGCTTGCGCGTTCGTCCGCCGGCAGGCCGGCGTAGAGCGCGGGCAGCTCCACGTTCTCGCCCGCGGTCTCGCTGCCGATCAGGTGGTAGCCCTGGAACACGAAGCCGAAGGTCTGGCGCCGCAGCGCCGCCAGCGCGTCGGCGTCCAGCGCGGCCACGTCGCGGCCCTCGAAGAAATAGCTGCCGCTGCTGGGCCGGTCGAGCCCGCCGAGCAGGTTCATCAGCGTGGACTTGCCCGAGCCCGAGGCGCCGACGATGGCGACGAACTCGCCGGCGTGCACCGCCAGGTCGATGCCGTGCAGCACCTCGACCTCGGGCTGGCCGCCGCTGCCGCCGTAGCGCTTGCGCACGCCGCGCAGCTCGATCAGCGGCGGCGTCACCATTGCAGCCACTTCGGCGTGCGCGGGCGGCGCGTCTCGCCGGTGACGATGCGCTCGCCCTCCTTCAACCCTTCGCTCACCTCGGCCAGGTGGCGGCTGCGCACGCCGACGCGCACGCGGCGTGCCTCGGGGCGGCCCTGCGCGTCGAGCACGCGCGCCGCCGCCTGGCCGGGCGCATCGGCCACGGGCTGCAGCGCGGCCAGCGGCACCGCCAGCGCGTCCTCGGCGCCGGCGACGAGGAAGACCGCCTGCGCCGTCATCTGCGGCATCAGCGCGCCGTCGGCGTTGTCGACGTCGAAGAGCACGGTGTAGGTGACGGCCTTGGTGGCCGGCGCGGCGGCGGCGCCGGCGGACTCGGCGCTCTTCTCCTGCAGCGGCGGCGCGGGCAGCACCTGACGCACGCGGCTGCGCCAGCGGCGTTCGGCGCCGTCGCCAATGCTGTCGCTGCCCAGGGTGGTGAACCACACCGCCATGCCGGAGCGCACGCGGCGCACGTCGGCCTCGGACACCTCGGTCCACACCGTCATGCCGCCCAGGTCGGCGATGCGCAGGATGCGCGGCGTCTGGTAGGTGGCGTTGAGCGTCTGGCCCTCGCGCGCATCGACGCCGACCACGGTGCCGTCCATCGGCGCGAAGATGCGCGTGTAGCCCAGCCGCGCCTCGTCGGCGCGCTGCGTGGCGCGGGTCTGCGCGATCTGGGCGCGCAGCTGCGCGATGCGGGCGGCGCGCACGGCCAGCTCGGCCTCGGCGCCCTGCACGTCCTCGGCGCGCGTGGCTTCCTCGGCCGCCATCTGCCGCTGGCGCGCCATCTGCTGCGCGGCCAGGCGGTGCAGCGCCTCCTGCTCGGCCAGCTGGGCGCGCAGGCCGTCGAGCTGCGCGCGGCCGGCATCGACGGTGGCCTGCTGCACGCTGGGGTCGATCTCCACCAGCAGCTGGCCGCGCCGCACGGCGTCGCCGGCGGCCACGTGCAGGCGGCGCACCTGGCCGGACACCTGCGCGCCCACGTCCACGTACTGGCGCGGCTGCAGCGTGCCGATGGCGGTGACGGTGTCCTGCACCGGCTGGCGGCGCACGGCCTCGGTCTCGTAGCGCACCTCGGGCGGCAGGAGCAGCAAGGCGGCGGCGACCGCGACGCCGGCCACCGCCAGCGCCGCGCCGAGGGCGCGCCATTTCATCGGGCGGGCACCTCGAAGCTCAGCGTGGCGGTGTGGCGCACGTCGGGGTAGTCCTGGCCCTCGAAGCTCGCGCCCTTGCCGTCGACGCGCGCGCTGACCTCCAGCACGTACAGGCCCGGGAAGGGCGTCGTCAGCGTGACGCTGCCGTCCGCGTCGGGCCGCAGCGTGCGCGACCAGCCCTCGGAGGTCTCGACCTCGACCTGCGCGGCAGACACGGCCTTGCCCTTCCACATCAGGCGGAAGGTGTTGCCGCCGGGCGTGGTGGGCACCAGTTCGAGGTCGTTCGCCGGCGCCGTGTCGCGTCGGCCGAGGCGGGCCTGGTAGTGGGTCAGCACGCCCTGCGCGCCGGGGCGCACCGCCGTGAAGCGCAGGTCGGCATCGGCGCCCGTGTCGATCGCGAAGCGGCCGGCCTCGGCGCGTGCCGCCACGGGCTGGCCGCCCTGGCTCGCCTTGGGGTCCTTCAGCGCGGGCAGCGCAGCCAGCGGCTTGGCGAGCGTGCCGGCGCGGACCTCGGCCTGGCCGCCGCGCGCGGGCTGCAGCCACAGGGCGTCGGCCGCCGCGGGCAGCGCGGCCGTGCCAAGGGCGAGGCCGGCCAGCGCCGCGCGCAGAAGCAGCGGGGCGGTCCTGCTCATCGCGCGACGAAGCTCAGGGTGGCGGTGTAGTCCACCGCGTCCACCGTCTCGCCGGCCACCTGGCGGTTTTCCTTGACCGCGTGCGAGGCCACCAGCACGTAGCGGCCGGGGCCGCGCGCGGGCAGCGCCAGGCGGCCCTCGGCGTCGGTCTTCAGGCGCTTGGCCCACTGGTTGGGGTCCACCACCGTCACGGTCTTGCCGGCCACGGGCTGGCCCTTGAAGACGAGCGTGAAGCGGTCGCCCTGCGGCGCGGCGGGCACGAACTCGTAGTCGAGCGCGGCGCGGGTGTCGCGGCGGCCTTCGCGGGCGTTGAACACGGCGGCCTTGAGCGTGCCGTCCTTCGCGCGCCAGGGCTTCCACACCTGGTCGTTGACCAGGCGCAGGTCGGCGCCGGCGGGCGCGGCGGCTTCGAGTCGGTCGTCGTGCGCAGTCAACTTGAGCGGCGCGGCCGGGTCGGCGGCGAACAGGCGCGTGGTGGCGGCCAGCTTGGCGACGTCCTCGCCGCGGTCGCGCTCGCCGTCGACGTCGCCGACGAACACGCGCGCGGTGCCGTCGCCGTCGCGTTCGATCCAGAGCTGGTGGGCCTGGGCCGATCCGGCGAGGACGGCCAGGGCGATGGACAGCAGGGCGGGGGTTTTCATGCGGAAGGTTTCCTTGAGGACGAAGGGATTCATGTCGTTTGCGCTCAACCACCGTTCGGGCTGAGCCTGTCGAAGCCCTGGTGCGGCGCTTCGACAAGCTCAGCGTGAACGGTGGTGGGCAGGCAACAGTGCGGGAGACGTCAGAACCGCGCCTCCAGCGAAACGCGCGCGGAGCGCGGCGCGCCCCAGTAGCTGTTGCCGGTGGTGTTGTAGTAGCGCTTGTCGAAGACGTTGTAGACGTTCAGCGTGGCCGCCAGCCGCGGGTTGAAGGCGTAGCGCAGCATCAGGTCCGCCACCGCGTACGAGGGCTGCACGAAGCGCACCCGGGCCGGGCCCTGGTTGTCGCTGTAGATCTCGCTCTGCCAGCGCAGCGCGCCGCCCACCGTCAGGCCGTGGCCGATGCCGGCGATGCGGTAGCTGGTGGCCAGCTTGAAGGTGTTCTGCGGCACCTGGGTCAGCAGGCGCTGGCCGTCGCGGTCGCGCGTCATGTTGCGCGCGAAGGCGGCCGACAGCTGCCAGCCCGGCCGCAGCTCGCCGCTGGCCTCCACCTCGAAGCCGCGCGTGCTGGTGCCCGACTTGGCCTCGTAGGCGGCCGAGCCGTCGGGCGCGAAGGTGTTGGGGATCGCCACCGGCAGGTTGTCCTGCTGGGCCTTGTAGAGCGCGGCGCTGACGTTCAGCCGGTCGTCCAGCACGCTGCCCTTCACGCCCAGCTCGTAGCTGGCGCCGGTCTGCGGGTCGATGAACTCGCCGTTCACCGTCTTGTTGTTCTGCGGCTTGAAGATGTCGGTGTAGCTGGCGTAGGCGCTCCAGTCGCGGCTGAAGTCCCACACCACGGCGGCGTAGGGCGTGACCTGGCCGGTCTCGCGGCGGTCGTTGTAGGTGGTGCGGCCGGTGCTGAAGGTGGTGGTGCTCTGGTCGCGGCGCCAGTCGGTCACGCGCGCGCCCACCAGCACGGCCAGGCTGTCGGCGGGCCGGAAGCGCAGCGTGCCGTAGGCGCTGTAGAGCCGCTCGTCCGAGGTCAGCATGCTGGTCGCCGGGTTGTAGGGCTGCGCAGGCCAGGCGCCGTTCCACAGGTGGATGTTGGGGATCGCGCTGCTCCAGTTCCTGAACGTCCACAGGGTGTAGCCCGGCGCGGTGTAGGTGGCGCGCGAGGCCTCGGCGCCGAACACCAGGTCGTGCTTGCGGCCCAGCGCCTCGAACTTGCCGCTGACCTGCACGTCCAGCGTGTCCTGGCGCGGGTCGGCCGTCCAGCGGCCGGCCCACAGGCTCACGCCCGCGCCGGTGAAGCGGTTGGGGTTGCCGCCGCTGGCGTAGCCGAGCACCTCGTCGTAGACCGTCCAGCTGCGGATGGCGGTGGCCTTGAGCTTCCAGTCGGGCGCGAGCTGGTGCTCGATGCCGGCGAAGACGCTGCCGTAGCGGCGGTACGAGCTGGCCCAGTCGGCGGCGGCCGAGTCGGAGACGCGCCAGTGGGTGCGCGTGCCGTCGCTGTAGTAGGCCGGCAGGCCGCCGCGCGCGTGGCCGGTGGACTCCATGCGCTGCCACGAGAAGCCGGCGTGCACGCGCGTGTCGGGCGTCAGGTCGGCCTCGACCACGCCGTAGAGCACCTTGCGCTCTTCCTCCAGGCGGTCGATGTACGAGTCGTTCTTCTGCATCGCGGCGACCAGCCGGCCGCGCACCGTGCCGGCCTCGTTGAGCGGCGTGGAGATGTCGGCCTCGGCGCGCCGGTGCGCCCACGAGCCGAGCTCGCCGCGCACGATGGCCTGGAAGCCCGCCACCGGCCGCTTGCGGATCACGTTGATGGCCGCGCCCGGCGTGCCGATGCCGCTCATCAGGCCGCTGGCGCCGCGCAGCACCTCCACGCGGTCGACGGTGGCGATGTCGTAGGTCTGGAAAATGTCGGTGTAGCCCGAGTTGAGCTGGCGCACGCCGTCGACGAGGTAGGTGTCCACGCCGAAGCCGCGCGAGTAGATGGGCGAGCTGTCGCTGCCGGTGTTGCCGCCCTGGGCCACGACCAGGCCCGGCGTCTGCGCGATCACGTCGGTCAGCTGCGTCAGGCCCTGGTCGTCGATGCGCTGGCGGGTGATGACGCTGATGGACTGCGGCGTCTCGCGCGGCGAGAGATTCAGCCGCGTCGAGGTGCTGGTGGACTGCGTGGTGTAGGAGCCGGTGCCCTCGGTGGTGGCGCTGCGCTCGGCGTCGGCGCTGACGGTCACGGTGGCGAGCGACACGGCGGCGTCCTGCGGGCCCGTGGGCGCCGCCGAGGCGGGCTCGGCCGCGAGCACGTAGCCGCCCGCGCTGCGCACGGCGCGCAGGCCGCTGCCGCGCAGCAGCAGGGCGAAGCCTTCGTCCACCGACGCGCTGCCGCGCAGGCCTTCGGTGCGCAGGCCGGCCAGGCGCGAGGCGTCCATCGACAGCGTGACGCCGGCCTGCTGCGCGAAGCGCACCAGCGCCTGGTCGAGCGGGCCGGCGGGGATGTCGAAGCCGGGCGCGGCCGCTGCCGGCGCCTGGGCGGCCGCGGGCTGCGGCGCGGCCAGCAGGCCGGCCAGGGCCAGGCCCGCGGCGGCGGCCAGGGGAGCGAGCCGCGCGGGCACGCGGCGGCGAAGGCGCCGCGAAGGGCGCAGGGTCGGTTCGGAAGGCATGGGAGGGACGGCGGAAAGGAAGGAAAAGAAGAGGCTCTTTCTTCCTTGACGGACGGCGCCGCCGAAGCGGAACCGCTGTACCGAAAAAAGGCCCCCACGCTGCCCCGCTTCGCGTGGTCCGCTGCCCCCCAGGGGGCGCTTTCTGCCTTGGGGCGGCCCGGCGGCAGAAAAACTCAGCCTGCCCGGTCCACACGCACCCAGAAGCGCGTGAGCCGCGTCACACGCAGTTGCGGGAAGCTGCCCTGCAGCAGCGCCAGCGCGCGCTCCGCGTCGTCCAGCGGCAGCACGGCGCTCACGCGCAGGCCGGCGAGCTGCGCGGCGTCGTAGCCCAAGTGGCCGGGGTGGTGGCGCGCCAGTTCGTCCAGCACCTCGGCCAGCGGGCGGTCGAGCACCACCCACTGGCGCTGCTGCCACTGCGTGCGCAGGCCCTGCGGATCGACGGCGCCCAGCGGCGTGACGGCCTCGGGCGTGATGCGCACCTGCTGGCCGGCCTGCACGCGCACGGCATCGCCGTCATGGCGCGCCACCTGCTGCGCGCTGCGCACGGCGGTGGCGGATTCGATCATCGCCAGCCGCGTGGCCTCGGCCCCGCGCTCGACCACGAACTGCGTGCCGAGCGCGCGCACCTCGCCGTCGCGGGTGCGCACGACGAAGGGCCGGGCCGGGTCCCTGGCGACGTCCACCAGGATGTCGCCGCGCAGCAGGCGCACGGTGCGCCGCTCGCCGTCGAAATGCAGGTCCACCGCGCTGCCGCCGGCCAGCGTGAGGCGCGAGCCGTCGGGCAGCTGCTGGCTGCGCCATTCGCCGGCGCCGGTCTTCAGGTCGGCGACCAGGGCTTGGGGCCATTCCTCGCGCACGCCGGCCCACAGCGCCAGCGCCGCCACCACGGCGGCAGCCAGGCCCGCCGCGGTGCGGCTTCGGGTGCGGCGGCGACGGACGGCGGTGCTTTCTTCACCGGCCTGCAGGGCCGCGCGGGCGGCCCGGGCGCCGGCGCCCTGCAGCGGCTGCAATGCGGCCAGCCACTGTTCCATGGGCGCGGCGGCCTGGGCATGGCGTGGGTCGGCGGCCTTCCAGGCCTCGAAGCCGGCGCGGATGCGCTCGCGCTCCGCGGGGTCGGTCGCACCCAGGCCGGCCAGCCACTCGGCGGCCTGCTCGGCCAGGGTGGGGGTGTCGGGGGCGAGGGCGGGAGCGGCCATGCGTGCGCCTCAGCGCGCCAGCGCGGCGCACTGCACCAGCACCTGGGCCAGGTACTTGCGCACCATGCGGCCGGACACGCCCAGCTCGGCCGCCACCGCCTCGTGCGTCAGGCCGTCGAGGTAGTGCAGCAGGAAGGCGGCGCGCGCCTTGGCGGCTACGCGGTCGAGCACCTCGCTCAGCTCCCGCAGCGCGCGCAGGGCGGCCAGGGCCGTTTCCGGCGCGGGGTAGTGCAGCTCGCCGTGCTCGGCGAGCAGGGCCACCTCGGCGCGCCAGGCCTCCTCGACGGCCTGCCGCCGGGCATGGTCTACCAGCAGGCGCTGGGCGGTGGTGCGCAGGTAGGCACGCGGCTCGCGCAGCAGCGGCAGGGCGTCGCGCGCCGCCAGCAGGCGCACGAAGGTGTCCTGCGCCACGTCGGCGGCACGGTGCGCGCAGCCCAGGCGGCGGTGCAGCCAGCCGCGCAGCCAGCCGTGGTGGTCGCGGTAGAGCAGGCCGATGTCCTGCGCGCAAGCCAGGGGCGCGGCCGGCGTGGGCAAGGTGATCCTCCAGTCCCGGGGCGGGATGCAAAGCCGCAAATGATAATTGTTTTTATTTGATGGCCGGACAAGGCGGAGGCATCCACAACGCTGTGGCTCACTATGAAATCAGGAGCGTCTTGTACTTACTCCACCTCTTATGGAGCGCGATTTTTCTTAGAAAATTAAACAGTCAAAGCTTTGTAATTTTCAGTTGATCGCGGGCGCTGTCGGCAGTCATCAGGCATCGCCGGTCGGCGTCGCCTCGTCGGTCAGGATGCGAAAGAGCGGCTCGTTGATGTAGTAGTTATGGCGCCCCGCCTTGTGCTTGCGCACGAAGCCGGTGCCGGCCAGCAGGTCGAGGTAGCGGGTGGCCGTCAGGCGCGAGACCTGCAGGTCGTGCTGGACGAATTCGATCTTGGTGTAGGGATGGGAGAACAGGTTGTTGATCAGGTCCTGGCTGTAGAAGCGGTGCGCGGCGCGGATGCGGTGCTTGTAGTCCAGCAGCAGCGCCTTGATGGCCTGGATGGTGGCGATGGCATCGATGGCCGTGCGTTCGACGGCGCCGAGCATGTAGAGCACCCACGCTTCCCAATGCCCGTGGTCGCGCACCTCCTGGAGCAGGCGGTAGTAGTCAGCCTTGGTGCGCACGATGGCACGGCTGAGGTAGAGCACGGGAATGTCGAGCAGCCCTTCCTTGACGAGATAGAGCACGTTGACGATGCGGCCGGTGCGGCCATTGCCGTCATAGAAGGGGTGGATGCTCTCGAACTGATGGTGGATCAGCGCCATCTTGACCAGCGGATCGGCCTCGAACACGGCCGGATCGTTGACGAAGCGCTCCAGGTCGGCCATGAGCGCAGGCAGGACTTCGGGCGAAGGCGGCGTATAGACAGTGCGGCCCACGCCGTCCTTGAGGACGGTGCCGGGCAGCCGGCGCAGGCCGGCGCGGTTGTGCTCCAGTGCGGCCTGGATGGTCAGGACGTGGTTGGTACTGAGCAGCCCGCTGCCGCGCACGGCCTCGTGGCCCACGGCGAGCGCCTGCCGGTAGCGCGCCACTTCCTTGGCTGCAGCGCTGGCTGCGGCTTCCGTGAGGGCGGCTTCGCGGAACAGTTCGTCATGCGTGGTGACGATGTTCTCGATTTCCGAGCTGTCTTTCGCTTCTTGCAGGCCCAACGTGCTGACGAGGATGCCCTGATTGGGCATGGAAGCCGCCACGCCCTTCAGCTCGGCCAGGCTGCGGTGCGCGCCCACCAGCCTCTTGAGGATGGCAGGGGTATCGAACCGAGCCGGGTTCAGATGCTCCAGGGAAGGCAGCACGCGTGTTTCCTTGACTTGAGCGATTAAATATGTATAGATAATCTCATATTTCTATGCATGTTCTGAGGACATGCATAGAAACGAGCCGGAGAACTCAGGCGTCTTCCGCCATCAGCCCGCTCGCCCGCAGCACGCGCCGCCCGACCGCCTCGCGCAGCACCCGCTCACCGGCGGCGGCCGGTGCCGCCAGGGTGAACCAGGTCCTGGCGCGCGTGATGCCGGTGTAGACCAGCTCGCGCGTGAGCACCGGGCTGGCGGCGTCGGGCAGCACCAGGGCGCAGTGCTCGAACTCGGAGCCCTGCGACTTGTGGACGGTCATGGCGAAGACGGTCTCCACGGCCGCCAGGCGCGCCGGCAGCACCCAGCGCACGCCGCCGCTGCCGTCGGCCGCCGGGAAGGCGACGCGGCGCGCCAGGCCGGCGTCCGGGTCGGGCCGGCCGGTGGCGTCGTCGAAGCGGGCGGGCAGCTCCAGCACCAGGCCGACGTCGCCGTTCATCAGGCCGAGCGCGTGGTCGTTGCGGGTGACGAGCACCGGCCGGCCGGGGAACCAGCCCTGCGTGCCCTGCAGCCAGCCGGCGTCGCGCAGGATCTCGGCGACGGTGGCGTTGAGGCCGGCGACGCCCCACGGGCCTTCGCGCAGCGCGGCGAGCAGCTGGAAGCGGCCCATCGCGTGCAGCAGGCGGCCGGCCCAGGCGTCCCAGTCGGCGCGCGGCGCGTCGGGCGCGGGCCGGGCATCTCGCATCAGGCGCAGGGCATGGGCCGGGCCGACGGGCCGCGGCGCGCCGGGCGGCGCATCGGCATCGTCGGCCAGGACCAGGGCGCGCAGCGCGGCATCGTGGGCCAGCCGGACGGGCTCGGTCCGGAGGCCGCAGACGCGCAGGTCGTCGCGGCCTTCGCGCAGCAGCGCCAACGCCGCGTCCGCCTGGCCGGCGTTGACGGCGGCGGCGAGCCGGCCGATGCCGCTGTCGGCGCCGAAGCGGTGGCTCACGCGCAGCATGGCGATGGCCTGGTCCATCGGGCGGCCGGCGGCATCGCACAGCGCGGGCGGCAGCGCCTGGCCGGTGCTGTCGGCCAGCCACTGCGCGGTGGCGGCGTCGTAGTGGCCGGCCTCGGCGCGGCGGCACAGCTCGCCCAGCACGGCGCCGGCCTCGACCGAGGCGAGCTGGTCCTTGTCGCCCAGCAGCACCAGGCGCGCGGCGGGCGGCAGGGCGGCCAGCAGCGCGGCCATCATCTCCAGGTCGACCATCGAGGCTTCGTCGACCACCAGCACGTCCAGCGGCAGCGGGTGGCCGGCGTGGTGGCGGAAGCGCCGGCTGTCGGGCCGGCTGCCGAGCAGGCGGTGCAGGGTGGTGGCTTGGTCGGGCACATCTTCGCGTTGCGATGTCAGTTGCGCCCAGGGCAGGCGGTCGAGCGCGCCGCGGATGGACTCGGTCAGGCGCGCGGCGGCCTTGCCGGTGGGCGCGGCGAGCTTGATGCGCAGCGCGCTGCCACCGTGTTCGCGCGCCATCGATTGCAGCAGCGCCAGCAGACGCACCACGGTGGTGGTCTTGCCGGTGCCGGGGCCGCCGGTGACGAGGGCGAAGCGCTGGCGCAGCGCGAGGGCGCAGGCGAGCTTCTGCCAGTGGGGCCCGGCCGGCGCCGCGGCGTCGTCATCGAACAGCCGGTCGAGCACGGGGCGGATGCGTTCGGCCGGCGCGACCGGCGCGGGGGCGAGGCGTGCGTCGAGGCGCGCGCGCACCGCCTGCTCGTAGCGCCAGTAGCGGCGCAGGTACAGGCGCGGACCCTGCAGCACCAGGGGCGTGTCGCCCTCGCCCGCGCCGCACAGGCGGCTGCCGCGCAGCGCGTCCTGCCAGGCGGCGAGGGTCAGCGGGCGCAGCCAGCGGTCCAGGCCGCGGGGCGCGCTGCCGGCCTGCTGATCAGGCGGCAGCGACAGGCTGGCGCGGCTGTCGTCGAGCGTCGCGGCCAGGTCCAGGCAGACGTGGCCGCGGCCGAGCTGGTGGCTGGCGAGCGCGGCGGCCAGCAGCACCTCGGGCGGCGCCGCGCCGTCCAGCGATTGCAGGAAGAGCGCGAAGCTGCGGTCCAGCTCGCGCAGCCAGCCTTGCGCGACCCAGTGGTCGAGGTCGGACAGCAGGTCGGCGCGCTGCGCGTCGGCGGCCGCGGCGGCCGGGTCGGCGTCGAACAGGTCGGGCGTCGGCGGCGCGGGGGACGGTGCGGCGCGGCGCGTCATGCCGGAGCCTCCGCGCCGAAGAGCGCATCCAGCGCCTCGATCAACGCGTGCGGCGGCCGCTCGGCGAACACGCCGTGCGTGGCCGCATCGGCACCGCGCAGGAAGAGGTACACCGCGCCGCCCATGTGCCGCCCGTAGTCGTAGCCGGGCAGCCGCGCGCGCAGCAGGCGGTGCAGCGCGAACACGTAGAGCACGTACTGCACGTCGTAGCGGTGCGCCAGCAGCGCCGCGCGCATCGCCGCGGCGTCGTAGGCGGCGGCATCCGGCCCCAGCCAGTTGGACTTGTAGTCGGCCACCCACCAGCGGCCGTCGTGCTCGAACACCAGGTCCATGAAGCCCTTGAGCATGCCGGCCAGGCGCGTGCCGGGCAGGGCCGGGCGCGGCGCGCCGCCGAGGGTGTGGCGCGTGACCAGCACGTCGATGCGGCGCGCGTCGGCGCGCTGCACGGGCACCCAGAACTCCATCTCGGTCTGGTACTGCGCCAGGCCCGCGAGCGTGGCCGGCGCCGCGTCCGGCAGCGGCATCGGCAGCGCCAGCCAGCGCGGCAGCCAGTCGCACAGCGGGTCGATCCAGGCCTCCCAGCCGCGCACGGCGCAGCGGCGCGCGACCAGGTCGCGCAGCGCCTGCGGATGGTTCAGCACGCGGGCGAAGCCCTGCTGCGCGCACCACTCCAGCAGGCCGTGCAGGAAGCTGCCGGGCTCGGAGCCCCGGGGGAAGGCGTGCCAGGTGCCGGCCGCGGGTCGGGCCGGTGCGGCTTCGGCGGGCGTTTCGGCGGCGGCCTCCTCCAGCGCCTGGTCCTGCCGCGCGTCCTCGGGCTCCGCGCCCTCCTCGTCGGCAGCGACCGATGCGCCAAGCTCGCTGCCGAGCTGCTGCACCAGCGCCGAGTAGCTGGCGATCCACCACGGCGCGTGGCCCGGGTGCATCGGCACGCGCGCCGGGCCGAGCAGAGGCGCGGGCGCCGCCTGCCAGCGCGCCGCCTGCGGCGCGGGCGCGGGCTGCACGGCGATGTCGGGGCACCCGGCCGCGAGCGCAGCGAGGCCCTCGCGGTAGGCGTCCAGGCTGTCGACCGGCGCGCCGGCGCCGAGCACCTGGCCGAGCGCGCCCTTGTGCAGCTCGATCTTGCGCGCGCTGCCGGCGGCCAGCGGCGCCACGCCCAGCCACAGCGCATGGCGCGCGCGCGTCAGTGCCACGTAGAGCAGGCGCATGTCCTCGGCGAGGCGTTCCTCCTCGGCGCGGCGGTGCGCCTCGTCGTGCGCGCCGTCCAGCTCGAGCACGGGCGCGTCCAGCGCCTCGTCGTGGAAGCCGACGGCGCGGGCGCTGTCCTTCCTCGCGTCGCGCCAGGCGGCAATGAAGGGCAGCAGCACCAGCGGGTATTCGAGGCCCTTGGACTTGTGGATGGTCACGACCTTGATGAGCGCGTCGTCGCTTTCCAGGCGCAGGATGTCCTCCTCGCCCTCGGGCCGGGCCACGCGCTCGGCGAAGGCGCGCAGCAGCGCCTGCGGGCCGTCGAGTTCGCCGGCGCGGCGCTGCAGCCACTCGGCCAGGTGCAGCACGTTGGTCAGGCGCCGCTCGCCGCCCTCCTGCGCCAGCCAGCGCGCGGGCAGGCCGTGGGCGTGCAGCAGCTCGTGCAGCATCGGCAGCACGCCGTGGCGCTGCCACAGCTCGTGCAGGGCGCGCCAGCGCAGCGCGATTGCCTCCCAGCCCAGTTCGTCCTCCTGCAGCCGCGCCAGCTCGGCCAGCGGCAGGCCCAGCGTGCGGGTGGCCAGCGCGGTGCGCAGCAGCGCCTCGTCGCCGGGGTCGGCGGCGGCGCGCAGCCAGTGCTGCAGGTCCTGCGCCTCGGGCGTGGCGAAGACCGAAGCGCGGTCGGACAGGTAGACGCTGCGCAGGCCGCGCGCCGCGAGCGCGCCGCGGATGGCGTCGGCCTCGGTGCCGCTGCGCACCAGCACGGCGATGTCGGCCGGGCGCAGCGGCTGCCAGCCGCCGTCGGCCTGGCGGAAGCCGCTGTCGCCGCCGAGCCAGCGCACCACCTCGGAGGCGAAGACCTCGGCCATGTGCGCACGGTACTCGCCCAGGCCGACGAAGGCCCTGCCCTCCGCGGGCGCCTGCGACCACAGCGTCATCGCCGGCGCGGGCGCACCGCCGAGCCACAGCGCCTCGGGCCGGCCGCGGGCCTGCACGGGCAGGAAGGGCACGGGGTCGTCGCCGTCCCGCGCGAAGCGGAAGGCGCCGCGTTCGTGCTGCTGCGCGCGGCCGAACACGCGGTTGACGGCGCACACCGCCGCCTCGGTCGAGCGGTGGTTGGTGCTTAACACGTACATGGCCCCCAGGGCCGGGCTGCGCCCGTCCCGCCCCCCGAGGGGGGCAGGAGAACTTGGGGCGGCCCGGCGTTCTCCTGGTGCGCCTCCGATGTCAGCGCGGGCACGCAGGTAGGTGCGGATGTCGGCGCCGCGGAAGGCGTAGATCGCCTGCTTGGGGTCGCCGATCAGGATCAGCCCGGCGTCCGCGCCCGCGTGGCCGTAGATGCGGCGGAAGATGCGGTACTGCACCGGGTCGGTGTCCTGGAACTCGTCGATCAGCGCGAGGGGGAACTGCGCGCGGATGTGCGCGGCCAGCGCGTCGCCGCCTTCGCCGCGCAATGCGCGGTCGAGCTGCAGCAGCAGGTCGTCGAAGCCCAGTTCGGCGCGGCGCTGCTTCTCGGCCGCCAGGGCGCTGCGCAGCTCGGCGGCGGCGTGGGCGGCCAGGCGGGCGCGCAGGTCGTCGGGCTGCGCGGCGCCGGCTGTGTCCAGCCAGGCGTCGATGGCGGCCATCGCGGGGTGCTCGGGCACCGGCTGGCCTTTCTTCAGCTTGAGGCCGGCGCAGCCGAAGCGCTCGATGTTCTTCGGCGCCTCCGCGCCTTCGCACCAGGCGGCCAGCGCGGCCAGCCAGGCGTCGAAGACGGCGTCGTCGTCCTTGCCGCGGTAGCTGTTGCCGTTGAGGTGCGGGCGCAGCTGCTCGCGCCACAGCGATTCCAGCGCGGCGCGGTCCTGGCGCCAGAGGGCGCGCGCCGCCGCCTCCCTTTCATCGGCCAGCGCCAGCGCCTCGCCCAGCGTGCGCAGTTCCTGCATCACGTCGTGCGCCGCGTCGAGCGCCTCGCCCTTCAGGTGCAGCCGCGCGTCGTCGCGGCCCAGCAGCGGCCTGACGCCCTGCCACAGCGCCTCGGGCGAGGCGAAGCACTTCAGCAGCGCCCGCGCGGCGGCGGCGTCCAGCGGGTAGTAGTGCTTGCGCCAGTGGTCGTGCAGCACGCGCTGCTGCAGGTCCTGCAGGTCGGTCTGCAGCGTCTGCGCGAACAGGCTGCCGCTGCCCATCGCGTGCTCGCGCAGCATGCGCCAGGCCCAGCCGTGGATGGTGTGGACGGCGGCTTCGTCCATCCACTGCGCGGCGGTGCGCAGGCGGTGCGCGCAGGCGGGCCACTGGTCGGGCGGGTAGCCGCCCTGCAGCGCGCCCAGCACGTCGCCGGGCTGCGGCGCGGCTTCGCCGGCGAACACGCGCGCCGCTTCGGCCAGCCGGGCGCGGATGCGCTCGCGCAGCTCCTGCGTGGCGGCTTCGGTGAAGGTGACGACCAGGATCTCGGGCGGCGTGAGCGGCCGCGCGAAGGCGGTGCCCGGCTCGCCGTGGCCCAGCACCAGGCGCAGGTAGAGCAGCGCGATGGTCCAGGTCTTGCCGGTGCCGGCGCTGGCTTCGATCAGGCGCGCACCGTGCAGCGGGAAGCGCAGCGGGTCCAGCAGCTGCGGGCCGGTCATGCCTTGTCCTCCGCGCCCTGGCGCGGGCTGCCCAAGGCGCGCCACAGCGGCGCATAGAGCCGGTCGCGCCATGCGGTAAAGCCACCTCCGTCGGGCGTGGTGGCAGCGGACAGGTCCGCGAAGGACGGGTACGCGCGCGCCAGCGTCGGCCGGCGCGCTTCGCCGTCGCGGTTCCAGGCGCCGTCGTACTCGGCCGCGGCGTCCTTGCCGCCCAGGTCGGCGAAGGCCGTGCGGCAGGCCACGGGCAGCGGCTGGCGCATGCCCGAGGCCCAGGCCTGCATCAATGCAGACAGCCCGGCCTCGGCTTCGGCGCGCTCCAGTTCCTTCAACGCCAGCACGCCCGACTCGCTGGCCAGCACGGTGCGCGTGGGCCCGGCCGCGACCTGCAGCGCCAGGTGCGCGGGCCAGTGGCGCACGATGTGGTGCCACGCGAAGTCCTTGCCCTTGTGCAGCCGGCCGTTGGCCAGCAGCACGCGCGCGGGCGGCGCGTCGTGGCCCGGCGCGGGTAGGCGGCGCGGCGACAGCGTGTCTTCCAGCGCGAGGCCGCTGGCGGGGTCGTGCCAGCGCAGCAGGACGGGGCTGGCTTCCACCGCGGGCCATTGCTCGCACGCATCGAGGTAGTGGCCCAGCGTGCGCGCCACGCGCTGCTGCAGGCCGGCCGCCGCCAGTTCGCCGAAGGCGCGCATCGGCAGGCGGCCCTCGCGCTGCAGCTGCCCGGCCTGCGCCGCGAGCGCTTCGTGCAGGCCCGCGCGCGCCGAGGCGGCGTACGGCTGCGCATCGCACCACGGCTGCAGCGCGCCGCGCAGCGCCTGCTCCAGCTGCCAGTTCTGCAGGCCGTCGACGGCGAAGAGTTCGTCGTCCAGCGCCTCCTCGGCCTCGGCGCCGAAGCGCACGCGCAGCCGCTCGGCGAAGAAGGCCTCGACGGGCTGGGCGATGAAGGCTTCGAGTTCGCGCAGCGTGAGCGGCTCGTCGGGCAGCCAGGGCGGCAGGGGCGACTCGGCCGCCGGCGGCGCGCCGGCGCCGTGCGCGGCCTGCCATTCGGCGCCGTAGCTGTACAGGCCGTCGAGCGCCGGGGCCGGCGGCGCATCGGCGGCGAAGTAGCGCGGGCTGAAGGGCTGCAGCGGGTGCTCGGTGGTCAAGGCCGGCAGCAGCGCGTCGGCCTCCGCTTCGCGGCCCGCCAGGCGCCAGCCGGCGGCCAGGTGGTCGCGCAGCTGGCCGACCAGCACGCTGGGCGCGCGGTGGCTGTTGTCGCGCACGTCGCGGCCGACCCAGCTGACGTAGAGCTGCTCGCGCGCCGACAGCAGCGCCTCCAGCAGCAGGTAGCGGTCGTCGTCGCGGCGCGAGCGGTCGCCGGGGCGCCAGTCGCCCTGCATCAGGTCGAAGTCGGCGCGCACGGCGGGGCGGGGGAAGTCGCCGTCGTTCATGCCCAGCAGGCAGACCACGCGGAAGGGGATGGCGCGCATCGGCATCAGCGTGCAGAAGCTGACGCCGCCGGTCATGAAGCGCTGCTGCAGGCCGTGCGGCTCGGCCAGGGCGAGCCAGCTTTCGCGCACCACGGCCAGCGGCAGCGCTTCGTCGAAGGCGGCGCCGTCGCAGTCTTCGAGCCAGCGCTCCAGGGCGTGCAGCAGCTCCTGCACGCGCAGCTGGTCGCGCGGCGCCTGCGGCGCGAAGAAGCGCTGCAGCACGGCGCGCAGGCGCTCGGCCCACTGCCGGGGCGCAGCCGGCTCGGCGAGGGTGCCGAGCGTCTCGCGCAGGGCGCGCAGCAAGGCGGCCAGCGGGCCGAGCGCGGCGGCGTCGAGGCCGCCCACTTCGTCGTAGGGCGCGATGCCGTCGAAGGGCGCGCCCTCGCCGACGGCGAGGCCCAGCAGCATGCGGTCGAGCCCGAAGCGCCAGCTGTTGGCCTCGCCGGCGGCCTGCAGGCCGTGGGCGGCGCGCTGGGCCGCGTCAAGGCCCCAGCGCACGCCGGCGCCCTCGATCCAGCGCTTGAGCTGCGGCAGCGCCTCGTCGTCCAGGCCGAAGCGCGCGCGCAGGGCCTGCACGTCCAGCAGGTCGAGCACGTCGCTGGCGGCGAAGCGGCTGTCGGGGAGTTGGAGCAGTTGCTCCAGCGCGATCAACAGCGGCTCGCGCCCGCGCCGGCCCTGGTCAGCCACGGCGAAGGGGATGTGGCGCGGATCGCCGCGCGGCACGCGGCCGAACACCGCCTCGATGTGCGGCGCGTAGGCATCCACGTCGGGCAGCATCACGATCACGTCGCGCGGCTGCAGGGTGGGGTCGGCATCGAAGCGGGCCAGCAGCTGGTCGTGCAGGATCTCGACCTCGCGCTGCGCGGAGTGCGCGGCGTGGAAGCGCAGCGAGCGGTCCCGGGCGGGATGGACGGCGGGCCAGAGGGCGCGCGTTTCGGCCAGCGGGCGCAGCTCGAGGATGTCGTCCTGCAGCTGGCGCAGCAGGCTGTGCGGCGGCGGCGCCTCGTCGCTGAAGAGGTCGATGCGCCCGCCGCTGATGCCGGCCCAGGCGGCGCGGTAGCGGTCCGGCTCGTCGATGCCGTCGACCAGGTGCAGGTGGTCGCGGCCCTGCTTGCCCCAGGCGGCCAGCAGCGGATGCGCGTGCTGATGCAGCGCCTCGGGGTCGAGCACGGCGGGCATGCCGGGCCGGCGCGCCTGGCGGCGGTAGGCGCGGCGCAGCAGGTCCTGGTCGGCCACGATGTCGGTCCAGTGGTGGCGGCAGGGGTTGTGCACGAACAGCATCACCTGCGTGAAGCGCGACAGGGCGTGCAGCGCGGCCAGCGTCTGCGCCGGCAGGGCGGAAATGCCAAACACCGTGATGCGGCGCGGCAGGCCGCGCGGGGCGGGGGCGCCTTCGGGCAGCGCGGCCAGCGCGGCGATGAAGCGCTGGTGCACGCCGGCGCGGCTCTCGGCCGCCGCCTCGGGGCCGGCGTCTTGGAGGACGGCACGCCACAGCAAGGCCTGCCAGCGCTGGTCGTCGGGCAGCGGGCGGGTGCCGTGGCGCAGCGAAGCGAGCCGATCGCGGCCGGCGGCCCAGTCGTCCAGCCAGTCGGCACGGTAGACCTGGTACTGGTCGAACAGGTCGGCCAGGCGCAGGGCGAGCTGGTGGCGCTTGCGCAGGTCGGCATCGCCGGCCAGGAAGCGCGCCAGCGGCTCGAAGCCGGGGGCGTCGCGCAGGGCCGGCAGCAGGCGCATCAGGCGCCAGGCCAGCGGCGCCTCGTCCAGCGGCGAGCGCTCGGGCACCGCCTCGCGGCCCAGCACGGCGCGGTAGGCGCGCCACAGGAACTGCGCCGGCAGCTGCACGTCCAGCGCGGCGGCGATGCCCAGGCCGCCCTCGGCCGGCTCGGCCGCCAGCGCCAGCTTGAGCCACTGGGCGATGCCGTTGCTCTGCACCAGCACCACCTCGTTCTCCAGCGGGGCCAGCGGGTGGCGCTGCATCCATGCGACGAGCAACTGGCGCAGGTCTTCCGGCCGGTTGCCGTGCAGCACCATCAGGCCGGGCTGCAGCACGGGGGAAGGGTCGAGGGGAGTGGTCAGCATGAAAGGCGGGTGCAGCGGGCGATGCTAGCGCGGCGCTGTGCCAAACTCACCGGCTCCTGCCAGGAGGAAAGACGCCATGTCCACCGTTCGCCCGTTGCTGCCGCTGCTCGCGGCCCTGCTCTGCCTGCCGGCGCTGGCCCAGTCCGGCGACGACGAGGCGCTGGTGCTGCCGCGCAGCGTGCTGCGGGCCGAGCCGTCCACCCGCGCCGCCGTGCTGCAGCGGCTGGGCGCGGCGCAGCGGGCGCAGGTGCTGGGCTGCGCGCAGGACGCGCCGTGGTGCGAGGTGGTGCTGGCCGGCGGCGCCCGCGGCTGGGTGGCGGAAAGCCGGCTGCAGGATCTGCCGGAGCGCGCCGCGCAGGCCGCGGAGGAAGACCTGGACCACCGCACCAGCACCCCGCTGCCCTGGCGCGGCACGCTGCGGCCCGGTGTCGGCGTGGGCTATGAAAGCTACGGCCCCGGCTACGGCGGCACGGTGATCTACGTGGCGCCACGCGGCGGCCCGGGCGAGCCGCTGCTGCCCATGCGCCCCGGCTGGGCCCGCGGCCAGCCGATGCCGCGGTGAAATAGAACGTCCCCGGGCATGGTCCTGCTCCGCAGCCGCCGGAGCAGGGGCCTGGCGGCGCGCGCCGGCGCCGGATTCAGCCGGCGGCCAGGGGCAGCGGCGCCGGCTCGCTGGTCGCGCGGCCCTTGAAGTCCGTCCAGCAGCGGCGCGTGAAGTCGTACAGCTTGCAGCGCCGCGCGGTGCCGAAGTACCAGCGCCACGAGAAGCGCTGGATCACGATGCGGCCGGGCAGCAGCTCCTCGATGCGGGCCTGCGCCACCTTGAGCTTGTACAGCGGGATGCTCATGTCCACGTGGTGCGCCGTGTGCTCCATGATGTGGTGCATCAGCGAGCCGATGCGCCACGGGAAGGTCAGATGCACGGTGGTGGAGACGAAGGGCTGGGCACGCTGCCAGGCGGCGCGGTCGTCGTGCCACGAGACCTTGACGTGCGTGTGGTGCACGTACACCACGAAGCCGATCATTGCGAACCAGAACAGCACCGGCAGCACGAAGGCGAAGCCCAGCATCGGCAGCAGTGCGCGGCCCGTGGCGAAGCTGGCCGCCACCAGCACGCCGAGCCAGACGGCGGCGAAGGACAGCACCAGCGCACAGTCGCGCGAGAACACCGGCCGCTCGGCGGTGGCCGTCTTGTCGCGCGCGATCATGCGGCGCCACCAGATCTCGATCATGTAGTACACGCCGGGCGCCCAGCCGCTGCGGTAGACGCGCTCCATGAAGCGGCGCGCCGGCGACAGGCCCTCGTACTCGGCCTGCGTGAGCGGCGCCCAGACGAAGTCCACGCCCTTGAGGTTGGTGAAGCCGTGGTGCACGGTGTTGTGCCCCATGTCCCACAGGCTGTAGGGCGTGAGCGAGGGCAGGAAGGCGATGCGGCCGAGCCACTTGTTCAGGCGCCGGTGCGGCGTCAGGCTCTGGTGGCAGGCGTCGTGGCCGATGATGAACAGCCGCCCGATGACGAAGCCGCAGGCCATGCCGGCCAGCAGGCGCGCCCACCAGGCGTCGAGCAGCACCGCCGCCGCCGCCAGGGCGACGAAGAACACGTAGTCCAGCGCCAGCAGCGCGATCGGGCGCAGCGTGGAGCGCTGCACCAGCGGCAGCAGCCAGCCGCGGATGATCTTGCGGTGCGGCAGCGGGGCTTCGGGGGGCAGGGGAAGCGGCCCCTCCGTCAGGGAGGATTCGGACATGGCAACCTGGACAGGGCGCGCCAGCGCGCGCATTCACGAAAAAAGAAAGAAAAAGGAAAGGCCGGCAAGGCAGGCCGGTTCGGCACCGACCCTAACCGAAGCACCCGCACGGCTTCATGACAGCCGTCAAGCGCCGGCCAGACGGTCCGGACGATGGCAGGGCCGACCGGGTGCATCCGGGCGGCCCCAGGGAGCGATTCCTACAATCGCCCGATGAGCCTGCCCGCCTACACCCGCGCCCGTGAGCTGCCCGGCATTCTCGCCGATCGCATCGCCATCCTCGACGGCGCCATGGGCACCATGATCCAGCGCTTCCGCCTCACCGAGGAACAGTACCGCGGCGAGCGCTTCCGGGATTTCCACAAGGATGTGAAGGGCAACAACGAATTGCTCTCGCTGACCCGGCCCGAGGTCATCCGCGACATCCACGAGGGCTACCTGGCCGCCGGCGCCGACCTGGTCGAGACCAACACCTTCGGCGCGACCACCATCGCGCAGGAGGACTACGAGATGGCCGCGCTGGCGCGCGAGATGAACCTCGCCTCGGCCCGGCTGGCGCGCGAGGCCTGCGACAAGTTCTCCACCCCGGACAAGCCGCGCTTCGTGGCCGGCGCCCTCGGCCCGACGCCCAAGACGGCCAGCATCAGCCCCGACGTGAACGACCCGGGCGCCCGCAACGTCGACTTCGAGCAGCTGCGCGCCGCCTACCACGCGCAGACCGCGGCGCTGATCGAGGGCGGCGCCGACGTGCTGCTGGTCGAGACCATCTTCGACACCCTCAATGCCAAGGCGGCCCTGTTCGCCATCGACGAGGTGTTCGAGGCGACGGGCGAATGCCTGCCGATCATCGTCAGCGGCACCGTGACCGACGCCTCCGGCCGCATCCTCTCGGGCCAGACGGTCACCGCCTTCTGGCACAGCGTGCGGCATGCGCGGCCGCTGGCCATCGGCCTGAACTGTGCGCTGGGCGCGGCGCTGATGCGGCCCTACATCCAGGAGCTGAACAAGGTGGCGCCCGAGACCTTCGTCAGTTGCTACCCCAACGCCGGCCTGCCCAACCCGATGAGCGAGACCGGCTTCGACGAGACGCCGGACGTGACGGCGCGGCTGCTGCACGAGTTCGCGGCCGAGGGGCTGGTCAACATCGTCGGCGGCTGCTGCGGCACCACGCCCGACCACATCGCCGCCATCGGCGCGGCGGTGGCGCCGATGCGCGTCCGCGCGCTCGCCCCGGGGCCCTTCTACCGCGAAGCCGCCTGAGCACCGGCGGCCCCGCGCCGTCTGTGAAGCGCGGATGAAGCCGGTAGCCAAAGGTTGCGCCTGTCCGCCGGCCGCGTGGGCCGGGCGTTGACACGGCAGGCGGCCGGCGCCGATTGACATCGCGGCCCGGTCCTCTACCGTCGATACGGTCCATCCGCACATCCGTGCGCACCCAGGAGGCACCATGCCCGACCCGAAAACGAATTCCCTGCGCTGGCTGGCGGCCGGCGCCCTGGCGCTGGCCCTGCCGCTGGCCGCATCGGCCCAGGAGGCCTATACGCGCGGTACGCCGAGCCTGCGCGCCGGCCCGTCCCAGGACTACCCGGTGGTCGCCCGGCTGGCGGACGGCCAGCCCCTGAACGTCGTCGGCTGCACCGGCGGCTATGCCTGGTGCGACGTGGTGCTGCCCGACGGCCTGCGCGGCTGGGTGGCGGCCAGCCGCCTCGACTACGCCTGGGGCAGCGACGTGGTGCCGCTGGTGAACTACGGCGCGGCCATCGGCATCCCGATCATCGGCTTCAGCATCGGCAGCTACTGGAACGACTACTACCGCGACCGCCCGTGGTTCCGCGAGCCGCGCTGGTGGGGCAACCGCCCACCCCCGCCGCCGATGCCCGGCTGGCGCCCGGCGCCGCCGCCGCCCATCGGCTGGCAGCCGCATCCGCCGCGGCCGGGCTGGCAGCACCCGCCCGGCCCGCCGCGCCCCGGCCCCGGCTGGCAGCCGCAGCCGCCCCGTCCCGGCGGGCCGCCGCCGGGCGGCTGGCAGGGCCGGCCCCCGGGCGGGCCCGGCGGACCCGGCGGCCACGGGGGCGGCCCCCGGCCGCCGCAGTGGGGCGGCGGTGGGCGCCCTCCCGGCCCGGCCCCCATGCCGATGCCCATGCCGGGCCCGGCGCGCGGCACCGTGCAGCCCTCGGCCGGCCAGAACGCGCCCCCGGGCAGCCAGCCCTGAGCATCGTGCAGCGCCGCAGGCCGCTCAGCGCCCCTCGGCCATCAGCGCCACGAAGCGGCGCGCGCCCAGGCCCATCGGCCGCTCCTTGGACCAGACCACGTCCACCCACAGCTTGACCGCGTTGGTCAGGCCCTGGAGCGGCAGCTCGCGCAGGGTGCCGGCGGCCAGTTGCGGCCGCACCACGCTGCGCGGCAGCCAGGCCCAGCCCAGGCCGGCCTCCAGCAGGCTGCAGGCGGCCTCGGGGCTGTCGGTGTGCCAGCGCTGGCGCGCGAAGATCAGCCGCGGGTCGGCCACGCCGGCATCGCGCCCGGCCACCACGACCTGGCGCGTGCGCGAGAGCTGCGCCTCGCCCAGGCCGCCGGCCGTGCCGGCCTCCTGCAGCAGCGGATGGCCGGCGCCGACCACCGCCACCAGCGTCTCGCTGCCGACCTCCTGAAAGCCCTCGCGGCCGTCCAGCCCGGGCCGCTCGAACACCAGCGCCAGCTGGGCGCGCCCGCTGTGCAGCAGCGCCAGCGCGTCGGCCTGCGGAGCGGCCAGCACCTCCACATCGAGCAGGGGGAAGTCCTGCACCAGCCGGGCGACGGCGCCGGTCCAGGCCGCGCCCAGCAGTTCGGGGGCGATGGCCAGGGTCAGCCGGCTTTCCAGCCCCCGGGTGAGCGACAGCGCCTGCGCCTCGAGCTGCGCCAGCTGGCTGGCCAGCAGGCGCGCCTGCGGCTCCAGGGAGCGGGCCGCGGCCGTGGGCCGGGGCTCGCGGCCGGCGCGGTCGAACAGCGGCAGGTCGAGTTCCGCCTCCAGGTGCGCCATCGCCATGCTCACGGCCGAGGGCACCCGGCCCAGGGCGCGCGCCGCGGCAGAGAAGGAGCCGCTGTCGAGCACCGCCAGGAAGACCGCGACGTTCTCGCTCGTGAAAGCCATTTCTATCAATCAATCTGAAAGAAGATGACTTTTTATATCAGCAATCGAGACATAAAGTACGGTCCATGCAAGGCATCCAGCGAAAGATCGTCTACGTCACCCTCTACGAGGGCATCGCCATCGTCTGCGCCAGCGCGGGGTTGGCGTTCACTTCCGACAGCGGGCTCATGAAGGCGGGCGTCGCCTCGGTCATGGCCTCGGCCATCGCTCTGGTGTGGAACCTGGTCTTCAACACCGCCTTCGAGTGGTGGGAGGCGCGCCAGGCGGTGCGCGGGCGCAGCGTCTGGCGCCGCGTGGCGCATGCGCTGGGCTTCGAGGGCGGGCTGGGCCTGATCCTGATCCCGGTCTTCGCCTGGTGGCTGGACGTGAGCCTGCTGCAGGCACTGGGCATGGAGGCCGGCCTGATGCTGTTCTTCCTCGTCTACACCTTCGCCTTCAACTGGGGCTTCGACCGGGTGTTCGGCTTGCCCGCATCGGCGGCGGGGGCGCCGCCCGCCGCCGCGGCCGCCTGAGGGCCGCCTTCGTACAATCCGCGCCTCCCGAGGAGCGTTGCAGCGCCCGCGGCCGCCCGGCAACCGGACGGCCCCGCGCCAGGCTCGGGCACCTGTTTTCCCGCAACGACGCTCGCCTGTTCATGCGACCCGCAGGTGAGCCCATGTCGATCCCCACGCCTTCCGTTCCCCCGATGAAGCTGTCCGGCCTGGAGCCGGTCGCCATCGGCGAGGACACGCTGTTCGTCAACATCGGCGAGCGCACCAACGTCACCGGCTCCAAGGCCTTCGCGCGGATGATCCTCAACGGGCAGTTCGAGGAGGCGCTGGCCGTGGCGCGCCAGCAGGTCGAGAACGGCGCGCAGGTGATCGACATCAACATGGACGAGGCCATGCTCGACAGCAAGGCGGCCATGGTGCGCTTCCTGAACCTGATCGCCTCCGAGCCGGACATCGCGCGCGTGCCGGTGATGGTCGACTCCTCCAAGTGGGAGGTGATCGAGGCCGGCCTGCGCTGCATCCAGGGCAAGGGCATCGTCAACTCGATCTCCATGAAGGAGGGCGTCGAGAAGTTCAAGCACGAGGCGCGGCTGGTGCGGCGCTACGGCGCGGCCGCGGTGGTGATGGCCTTCGACGAGGTGGGCCAGGCCGACACCTACCAGCGCAAGATCGAGATCTGCGAGCGGGCCTACCGCATCCTGACGGACGAGGTCGGCTTCCCGCCCGAGGACATCATCTTCGACCCCAACATCTTCGCGATCGCCACCGGCATCGAGGAGCACAACAACTACGCGGTGGACTTCATCGAGGCCACGCGCTGGATCAAGCAGAACCTGCCGGGCGCCAAGGTCTCGGGCGGCGTCAGCAACGTGAGCTTCTCCTTCCGCGGCAACGACCCGGTGCGCGAGGCGATCCACACGGTGTTCCTCTACCACGCCATCCAGGCGGGCATGGACATGGGCATCGTCAACGCCGGCATGGTGGGCGTGTACGACGAGGTGGAGCCGCAGCTTCGCGAGCGGGTCGAGGACGTGATCCTCAACCGCCGGCCCGACGCCGGCGAGCGCCTGGTGGAGATCGCCGAGAGCGCCAAGGGCGCGGCCCGCGACGACAGCAGGAAGCTCGAATGGCGCGGCACGGCCGAGCAGCCGGTGCCGGTGGCGCAGCGCCTCTCGCATGCGCTGGTGCACGGCATCACCGACTTCATCGTCGAGGACACGGAAGAGGCCTACCGCGGGATCGTGGCCAAGGGCGGCCGGCCGCTGCACGTGATCGAGGGCCCGCTGATGGACGGCATGAACATCGTGGGCGACCTGTTCGGCGCCGGCAAGATGTTCCTGCCGCAGGTGGTGAAGTCGGCGCGCGTGATGAAGCAGGCGGTGGCGCACCTGATCCCCTACATCGAGGAGGAGAAGAAGCGCGACGAGGCGGCCGGCCGCGACGTGCGCAGCAAGGGCAAGATCGTCATCGCCACCGTCAAGGGCGACGTGCACGACATCGGCAAGAACATCGTGACCGTCGTGCTCCAGTGCAACAACTTCGAGGTGGTGAACATGGGCGTGATGGTCCCGTGCCACGAGATCCTGGCCAAGGCCAAGGTCGAGGGCGCGGACATCGTCGGCCTGTCGGGCCTGATCACGCCCAGCCTGGAAGAGATGCAGTACGTGGCCGGCGAGATGCAGAAGGACGAGCACTTCCGCATCAGGAAGATCCCGCTGCTGATCGGCGGCGCCACCACCAGCCGCGTGCACACCGCGGTGAAGATCGCGCCGCACTACGAAGGCCCGGTGGTCTACGTGCCCGACGCCTCGCGCAGCGTGGGCGTGGCGCAGTCGCTGCTGTCCGACCAGGCGGCAAACTACATCGCCGAGGTCAACGCCGACTACGAGAAGGTGCGCCACCAGCACGCCAACCGCAAGCAGGTGCCGCTGTGGCCGCTGGCCAGGGCGCGCGCCAACAGGACGCCGGTCGACTGGAGCGGCTACGTGCCGCCGAAGCCCAAGTTCACCGGCCGCCGCCTCTTCCGCAACTACGACCTGGCCGAGCTGGCGAAGTACATCGACTGGGGCCCCTTCTTCCAGACCTGGGACCTGGCCGGGCCCTTCCCGCAGATCCTCAAGGACGAGATCGTCGGCACCGAGGCGCAGCGCGTCTTCTCCGACGGCAAGCGCATGCTGCAGCGGCTGATCGAGGGCCGCTGGCTCACGGCCAACGGCGTGGTCGGCTTCTGGCCGGCCAACACCGAGCACGACGACGACATCGTGCTCTACGCCGACGAGGCGCGCGAGCGCAAGCTGCTCACCTGGTACGGCCTGCGCCAGCAGACCGAGAAGCAGGCCATCGACGGCGTGATGCGGCCCAGCCGCTGCCTGGCCGACTTCGTGGCGCCGCGCGGCTCGGGGCTGGCCGATTACGTGGGCGCCTTCGCCGTCACGGCCGGCATCGGCGCCGAGAAGAAGGAGAAGTACTTCCTCGACGACCTGGACGACTACTCGGCCATCATGTTCAAGGCGCTGGCCGACCGGCTGGCCGAGGCCTTCGCCGAGGCGCTGCACCAGCGCGTGCGCACGGACCTGTGGGGCTACGCCGCCGACGAGCAGCTGACCAACGAGCAGATGATCAAGGAGCAGTACCGCGGCATCCGCCCGGCGCCGGGCTACCCGGCCTGCCCCGACCACAGCGTCAAGGGCCCGCTGTTCGAGCTGCTGCAATGCGGCGAGATCGGCATGGGCCTGACCGAGAGCCTGGCGATGACGCCGGCGGCCAGCGTTTCCGGGTTCTATCTGGGGCATCCCGAGGCGACGTACTTCAACGTCGGCAAAATCGGGGCCGACCAGCTGGCCGACCAGGCGGCCCGCCGCCAGGTGGCGGAAGCCGACCTGCAGCGGCTGCTGGCGCCCAACCTGTAAGCATCCGTCGCGGCGCGGCCCCACACGCGCCGTGTTTCCTGTTCTTCTTCCACCGTTCAACGCCGCGGGGGCCGCATTCCTTTTCTGTCGTCGCTGAGTTTTGCCGTGCAGCAGTACGCGGCGCTGGCCCTGTGCGTGCTGGCCGCCTGGGGCGCGGGCGCCTGGGCCCTGGCGCTGCTGCGCATCGCGCCGGCGGAAGCGCCGGACGACCCGTGGCTGGACGCCGGCCTGGCCGCCGCGCTGGGGCTGGGGCTGTACGTGCTGGCCTTCCAGGGGCTGGGGCTGGCCGGGCAGCTGCGGCCGCCGGCGGTGCTGGCGCTGGGCGCGGCCGGGCTGCTCGGCGCCGCGCTGCGCCTGCCGGCGCTGCGGCGCTCGCTGCAGCGCCGGCCGCATCCGCCGCTGACGGTGGCCGAGCGCGCCGCGCTGGCGGTGGCCTGGGGCGCCTTCGTCGTCTCGCTGGTCGAGCCGCTGTCGCCGCCGCACGCCTTCGACGAGATGATGTACCACCTGCCGTGGGCGCGCGAGGTGGCGGCCAGCGGCCGCATCGGCGTCTACGACTGGCTGCGCTACCCCTGGTTCCCGTACAACTACAACCTGCTGTACGCGGCGGCGATGCCGCTGATGGGCGACGTGTTCCCGCACCTGCTGCACGCGCTGGCGGGGTGGATCGCGGCGCTGGTGGTCTACCGCCTGGCGCTGCGCCACACCGACCGCATCACCGCCTGCATGGCGGTGGTGATCCTGCTGGCGGTGGGCGAGTACGCCAACGCGCTGATCGACATGGGCGTAGCGCTGTTCGTGCTGGCCGCCTGCGCGCTGCTGTGGGCCTGGCAGGCCGGGCCGGCGCAGGGGCCGCGCCGCCCCGGCCGGCTGATGCTCGCGGCCTTCCTGCTCGGCGTGGCGGCGGGCAGCAAGTACCAGGCGCTGACCTTTTTGCCGCTGCTGGGCGTGTTCGTGCTGTGGCGCGAGCGCCGGCCGGGCGTGCTGCTGGCGGGCCTGGCGGTGTTCCTGCTGCCGTGCATCTACTGGTACGGCCGCAACTGGCTGCACACGGGCGACCCCTTCAACCCCATCGGCGCGCGGGTGTTCGGCTTCACCAACTGGACCGAGGCCGACTACCGCCAGCAGGTGGACGACGTGCGCGCCCATGCCGCCCTGCCCAACGTGATGCTGTGGCCGGCGCTGCTGGTGCCCTTCTGCGTCTTCTGGAAGGGCCGGCCGGGCGTGCGCGCGGCCTTCGTCTTCGGCGCCTGGTCGGTGGCCGTGTGGGTCGCCACCTCGCGCTACCCGCGCTACATGATGGCGGCCTTCCCGATGCTGGCCTGGCTGGGCGCGATGGGCTGGCGGCAGCTCTACCTGTGGGCGGCGTCGGCCGTCCGCCGCCTGGCGCCGGCGCTGGCCCGCCCGCCGGTGCCGCGCCTGGCCGGCGGCCTGTTCCTGGCCGTGCTGGCGGCCGCGGGCGCGCAGCGCATGGCGGTGCACGCCCGCATGGTCGCGGCCACGCCGGCCGCGCGCGAGGCCTTCCTGCGTGCCAACGTGCCCGGCTACGAGGTGCTGCAGTACGTGCACGCCCACGGCCGGGGCCGGCTCTACCAGGTGGGCCTGAACGACGCCATCTACTTCGCCGGCCAGCCGGCCTGGGGCGACGTGTTCGGCCCCTACCGCCTGCACGACTACATCCTGCTGCCCTCCGAGGCGCTGGCGCGCAAGCTGGCGTCGCAGGGCTTCGGTACGATGGTCGTCAACACGGCCATCGCGCCGTATGTCGACACGCAGCCGGGCTTCGGGCAGTTCTTCGCGCCGCTGTTCGAGCGCGGCGCGGTCAAGGCGTACCGCGTGCTTCCCTTCGATTCCGGCAAGGCTCCATGACCGCCCCCTTCGATCCCGCCGGGCTGCGCATCGCGGCCGTCATCCCCTGCTACAACGAGGCCGCCGCCATCGGGCAGGTGGTGGCCGGCTTCCGCGAGGCGCTGCCGCAGGCGCGCATCCACGTCTTCGACAACGCCTCGACCGACGACACCGCCGCCGTGGCGCGCGCCGCCGGCGCCGAGGTGACGCACGTGGCCCTGCGCGGCAAGGGCAACGTGGTGCGCCGCATGTTCGCCGACGTGGAGGCCGACGTGTACGTGATGGTGGACGGCGACGCCACCTACGACCTGGTGCGCCTGCGCGAGATGATCGCCCTGCTGGTCGAAGGCAACCTCGACATGGTGGTCGGCGCGCGCCAGGACGACCGCCAGGACGCCCAGACCTACCGCCGCGGCCACCGCCTCGGCAACCGCCTGCTCACCGGCACGGTGGCGGCGCTGTTCGGCGGCGGCTTCACCGACATGCTGTCGGGCCTGCGCGTGTTCTCGCGGCGCTACGTCAAGAGCTTCCCGGCGCTGGCGCAGGGCTTCGAGACGGAGACCGAGCTGACCGTGCATGCGCTGGAGCTGCGCATGCCCTGGGCCGAGACGCCGGTGCGCTACCTCTCGCGGCCGGAAGGCTCGCACAGCAAGCTCTCGACCTGGCGCGACGGCTGGCGCATCGTGCTGATGATCACGCGGCTGTTCGTCAACGAGCGGCCGCTCTCCTTCTTCAGCGGCATCGCCGCGGTGCTGGCGCTGGGTGCGGTGGCGCTGGCGGTGCCGCTGGTGCTGACCTGGCTGCAGACGGGGCTGGTGCCGCGCCTGCCCACCGCGGTGCTGGCCACGGGGATGATGCTCGCCGGCATGCTGTCGGCTGCCTGCGGCGCCGTGCTGCGCACCGTGACGCTGGGCCGGCGCGAGGTCAAGCGGCTGCGCTACCTGGCGATCCCGGGGGTGCGGCACGTGCTCGAGGCGCGATGAGCGCGCCGGGCGGCGGCCGGCGCCTGCTGCTGTTCGCCCTCGCCGGCACGGTCGGCTTCGTCGTCGATGCCGGCGTGCTGTACGCGCTGGCGCCCTGGCTGGGCTGGTATGCGGCGCGGGTGGCCTCCTTCCTGGCGGCGGCCACCGCCACCTGGCTGATCAACCGCCGCTACACCTTCGCCGTGGAGCGCCCGCCCTCGCTGTGGCGCGAGTACCTGGCCTACCTGGGCGCCATGCTGGGCGGGGCGGCGGTCAACTATGCGGTCTACGCGCTGGTGCTGCAGTTCGTGCACGGCCGCGGGGCCGCGCTGCTGGGGGTGGCGCTGGGCAGCCTGGCGGGCATGGCGGTCAACTACCTCTCGGCGCGGCATCTGGTGTTCCGACCGCGCGGCCGGCACTGATCGACAGCGGCCGCGGATGCCGCTAGGGTCAGGGCATGTCCACCGCGCCGCCGCCTCCTTCCTCCTCTTCCTCCAGCCTGCCGCCCTTCGTCCAGAAGCTGCTCGTGCCCCTACGGCCGCTGACGCCGCTGTGGCGCTCCGCCATGCTCTGGCAGGAGGCCGACGGCCTGCGCATGAGCGCCGCGATGTCGTTCTACGGCATCCTGAGCCTGGCGCCGCTCCTGGTGCTGATCGTCGCCATCCTGGGCTGGTGGCTGGACCGCGAGTTCGTCGAGACGCGGTTGGTCAGCGAGATCGCCGGCGTCGTCGGCCAGCGCGGCGCCCAGGCCGTGCAGCAGGCCATCGCCAGCGCGCAGCAGCCGAAGGAAGGGCTGATCGCCTCGGCGCTGGCCTTCGTGCTGCTGATCTCCGGCGCCACCGGCGTGTTCGCCGAGCTGCAGTCCGCCTTCGAGCGGCTGTGGCGCCAGGGCGGCCCGCCGGCGCCCAAGGCGCCCTGGTGGCACACCGCCTCGCTGCGCCTGCGCGGGCTGGGCTACATCCTGGTGTTCGGCCTGCTGCTGCTGATGTCGCTGGCGGCCAGCACGGCGATCAACTTCATCGCCGACTGGGCCGGCCAGTGGCTGTCGCTCAAGCCGCTGCTGCGTAGCATCAACGAGCTGATCTCCTTCGCCTTCTGCACCGCGCTCTTCGCCGGGCTGATGCGGCTGAGCAGCGGCCCCAAGCCGCGCCTGCGCCACATGCTGGTGGGCGGCGCGGTGGGGGCGGTGCTGTTCACGCTGGGCAAGCAGGCGCTGGCGATCTACCTCTCGACGGCGGCCGTCGTCTCGGCCTACGGCGCGGCGGGTTCGCTGGTGGTGATCCTCATGTGGATCTACTTCACCTCGGCCATCCTGCTGTTCTCGGCCGGCTGTGCGCGGGCGCTGCAGGAAGAGGCGAAGACGCGCGAGGAGGCGGTCGTGCGCTGAGCGGGTTCGGTCGAAAGGCCCATGAAACGCGGCCATGAGTCGGCACGCAGTGCCGACCGCCCCAGCATGAGCCTGCGCCCCAGGCCCCCGGCCACGGCGCGGCGCGCCCCCGAGACAAGCCTGGTCTTCAGTGCCCGACGACCACCGGCACTTCCGTCGCCGGCGGCGTGTTGCGGCTGCGCCCGCAGCGCACGATGCCGTCGATCATCACCATGCCCACGCCGGGCACGTCGCCCAGCTGAACGCTCTCCAGCAGCGTCGCGCCGGCGGTGTGCTGCGCGCGGTCCATGAAGACGAAGTCCGCCGCGCGGCCCGCTTCGACCAGGCCGCAGTTCAGGTTGCGCATGCGTGCCGTGTTGCCGGTGGCGAAGCAGAACACGACCTCGGCCGGGATGTCCGCCATCGACGAGATCAGCGAGACCATGCGCAGGATGCCCAGCGGCTGCACGCCCGAGCCGGCCGGCCCGTCGGTGCCGAGGATCACGCGGTGCGGGCACTTCAGCTCGATGGCCGCGCGCGCCGCGCCGATGGCCACCTTCTCGTTGCCGTTGTGCACGATCTCGATGCCGCGCGTGCTCTGCTCGCACAGTTCGCACACGTGCTTCATCGGCAGCGAGGTGTGGCCGCCGTTGATGTGGCCGATGATGTCGGCATCGGCCTCCAGCACCGTGTCCTTGTCGATGTAGCCCGAGCCGGGCACCGAGGGCCCGCCCGTGTGGATGGTGCTCTGGATGCCGTATTTGCGCGCCCAGGCGACCATCTCCTTGGCCTCGTAGCCGGCCTTGACCGAGCCCAGGCCGATCTCGCCGAGCAGGCCCACGCCGGCCTCGGCGAGTTCCCTGAAGTCGCTCTCGACCATGCCCTTCTCGATGACCGGCGCGCCGGCCAGCACCTTCACGCCGCCCGGGCGGAAGGCGTCGAAGGCGCGCTGCGCGGTGATGGCCAGCGCTTTCAGGCCGACGATGTCCCTGGGCCGGCCGGGGTAGTGCACCTCGCCGGCGGAGATCATGGTGGTGACGCCGCCGTTCAGGCTCGACTCGATCCAGTTGAGCTGGCTCTGGCGCGGCGTCCAGTCGCCGGCCACGGGGTGCACGTGGCTGTCGATCAGGCCGGGGGCGACGCACACGCCCTTCGCATCGATGACGGTCTTCGCGCCCTCGGTGTCGCAGTCCTTGTATTTGCCGACGGCCGTGATCAGGCCGTCGTTCACGACGATGGTGTCGGCCTCGAGGATGGGCTGGTCGATGTCGCCCGAGAGCAGCAGCCCGATGTTCTGGATGACGACCTTGCCCGACTTGCCGGCGGCGGCTTCCGTTGCCATGTCAGGACTCCCGCCGGGCCGTCCCAAGGGCGGCCTGCGCCCCCTTGGGGGGCCGCGAACGAAGGTGAGCTTTGGGGGTCATGTTTACCTCGTGGGGTGGGGTGGTGGTTTCGTTGTTCTCGTCGCTGCGCACCGTGCGCAGCACCGTCTCGATGACGAAGTCCTCCCAGTGGCCGGTCGCCGCGGGCGACTCCAGCGGCTCGCCCAGGAAGCTGGTGAGCGTGTAGCGGTTGGAGGTGTAGAAGTAGCCGGTCGCCGCGATCAGCAGGTACACGTCGCGCGCGGCCAGGTCGGCACGGAACAGGCCCTGCGCGGCGCCGCTGGCCAGGATCTGCTCGATGATCGCCACCGCGCGCGAGGAGTACTCGCGCGCCCGCAGCGACTTGGAGATGTGCCGGCCCTTGTGCAGGTTCTCGGTGTTCAGCAGGGTGACGAAGTCCGGGTTGGCGCGGTAGTAGCCGAGCACGAAGCGGATCACCTCGGTCAGCGCCTCCACCGGGCGCGCCCGGTCCAGCTCGATGGCCGCCTCGGCCTCGTCCATGCGCTGGTAGATGCCCTCCAGCACCGCGACGAACAGGCCTTCCTTGCTGCCGAAGTAGTAGTAGATCATCCGGTCGTACGACTTGGCCGCGCGGCTGATCTTCTCCACGCTGCCGCCGTCGTAGCCGTACTTCGCGAACACCTTGGTGGCCGCGCGCAGGATGGCCTCGCGCGAGGCCTGCGCCTGCGCCTCGCGCACGCCCGCCTTGCGCTGCGGCTTGGCGACGGACTTGCGGGCGGCCATGGGACTCAGCGAGGACAGGCGTCGCCCGTTGCCAGCAGTACGTCCTGTTCCACGGAGCCAGAGGCCGCGGAGCAGGCCATGCGGGAACATCCGCGGAACCGGCTTGGCCGGGCCGCAGGATGTGCCCCCCTGGGGGGGTTGGCGAAGCGGAACGAAGTCCGCGAAGACCGGGGGGGGATCATTTTTCCGCGAAGGCACGCTCGACGACGTAGTCGCCGGGGGTGCTGGTGTTGCCTTCCTTGAAGCCGCGGTGCTCCAGGATCTCCTTCATGTCCACCAGCAGGCCGGGGCTGCCGCACAGCATCACGCGGTCCTCGGCCGGGTTGATGGGCGGCAGGCCCAGGTCGTCGGTGAGCTTGTTGGTGGTGATCAGGTCGGTGATGCGGCCCTGGTTGCGGAACTCCTCGCGCGTGACGGTGGGGTAGTACAGCAGCTGGTTCTGGATCATCTCGCCTAGGATCTCGTGCTTGGGCAGGTGGTCGGTCACCAGGTCGTGGTAGGCCAGCTCGTCCACCTGGCGCACGCCGTGCACCAGGATGACCTGCTCGAACTTCTCGTAGGTCTCGGGGTCGCGGATGATGCTCATGAAGGGCGCCAGGCCGGTGCCGGTGCCGAACAGGTAGAGGCGCTTGGCCGGCAGGGTGTAGTCGATCAGCAGCGTGCCGGTGGGCTTGCGGCCCACGATGATGGTGTCGCCCACCTGGATGTGCTGCAGGCGCGAGGTCAGCGGCCCGTCCTCGACCTTGATGCTGAGGAACTCCAGGTGCTCCTCGTAGTTGGGGCTGACGATGCTGTAGGCGCGCAGCAGCGGCTTGTTGTTGACCTTCAGCCCGATCATGGTGAAGTGGCCGTTGGAAAAGCGCAGCGCCTGGTCGCGCGTGGTGGTGAAGGTGAACAGGCGGTCGGTCCAGTGGTGGACGGTGAGGACCTTTTCTTCGCTGAATGCACTCATGGCGGAGTTCCGGAAGTTGCTATGTAGGGAGAAGCCACCGCGGAGAAGGCTTGCATCCGGAAGGGGGAATGGCTGGCGGCCGCGGCGAACCGTCCATTTTCGTTCCTTCTGCACCACCGTGGGGCTCGTCTCTTCAGGAAAACACCCATGCAAGCATCGGGCCGGGGCGTTAAATTCCTTTTCATGTAGTGTTTGCCACATGAATATGGAGCGAATGCTACACAGGCGGGACGGAACGGACAAGCGCCAACCCGGCATGCTTGTTGCAGTGTTTTCCCTGTGCCCGAGCCGACAAGGACGATGGAGCCCACGATGACCGAACACACCAAGACCGACGGCCTGCCCGGCATGGACCTGCCGGTGCTGCCCGACGCCTCCGCCCTGGGCATGGGCAAGGCGCCGGTGCGCAACGAGCGCATGAGCGCCGCCAAGGTCGAATGCAACGCCTGCCCCGTGCTGTGCCAGATCTCCGAGGGCCGCACCGGCGCCTGCGACCGCTACGCCAACCGCGCCGGCGTGCTGGTGCGCGTCGACCCGGTGGTGCTGCTGCGCCGCGAGCTGGCCAGCGAGTCGCCCGCGCTGGTGCCCTTCGCCCGCGAGGGCGCCGAGGCGGCCCCGGCCGAGGCCGCGCCACCCGCGCAGGACTGGGACGGCGACCTGCTGCTGGCCGACCAGGTCTTCGTCACCGGCATCGGCGCCTCGACCACCTACCCCGACTACAAGCCGGCGCCCTTCATCGTCGCCTCCAAGGCGCAGGGCGTGGACATGGTCACGGTCGTCACCGAGGGCATCTTCAGCTACTGCAGCGTGAAGGTGAAGATCGACACCGACCGCTTCCTGGGCAGCGAGCAGGCCAACGTGCGCTACAAGGGCGAGGTGGTGGGCCACGTCACGACCGCGGAATACGGCTCGCAGATGCTCTCGCTGGGCGGCGTGCACCACCTCACCGGCGGCAGCAAGAAGGAAGGCCGCATGACGCTGGAGCTGATGCAGAACCTGTGCAACAAGCAGGCGGCCGAGTGCACCATCGACGGCGGCTCCAGCCTGGTGATCCAGGCCGGCAAGGCGCCCATCGTCAACGGCGTGGAGGAGCAGCGCATGCGCGTGGGCTGCGGCTCGGCCACGGTGGGCATCTTCGCCAAGCAGCTGCTGGGCCTGGCCGACGAGGTGGTGGTGGTGGACGACCACATCACCGGCGTGCTGACCGAGCACCAGGCCGGGCGCTGCCTGGCGATGCCGCCCTCGGGCATCCAGATGCGCGGGCGCAAGTCCACGCCGGGCCGCTACTTCCAGGTGGCCAACCCGGGCAGCGGCTGGGGCGGCACCGACATCGCCGACCCGCTGGCGATCATCGAGGGCTGGGAGCCCGGCGTCGCCAGGCCGGGCCTGCGCCTCTTGATGACCTCCACCACCGGCGAGCAGGCGCAGTGGTTCGTGCTGGACGACGACCTGCAGCCGGTCGAGCAGCCGATCCCGCCCGAGGTGCAGAAGGTGGTGGACCGCATCGGCGAGAACTGCGAGCCCTCCCTGTGCACGGTGCTCTTCCTCGGCGGCGCCGGCGGCTCGCTGCGCGCGGGCGTGACGGAGAACCCGGTGCTGCTCACGCGCGCCATCAAGAACGCGCTGGTCAACGTCACGTGCGGCGGCGCGCCGGCCTACGTGTGGCCGGGCGGCGGCATCACGGTGATGGTGGACGTGATGCGCATGCCCGAGCACAGCTTCGGCACCGTGCCGACGCCGGCCATCATCGCGCCCATCGAGTTCAGCATGCGGCTAGCCGACTACGCCGCGCTGGGCGGGCACATGGAGCACGTCATGACGCTGGAGCAGGCGCTCTCGCGCGGCGCCTGGCAGGACGACGGCGCGCCCTTGGCACGCGAGTGGCGCCGGCCCGACGCGGGCAATGCCTGGCCGCTCGGCCAGCTTCCGATGCTGGGGTGATATATGAACACCCCCCGTCTTCGCGGACGTCGTTCCGCTTCGCCAACCCCCTCGAGCGGGCCCACGCGACGGCCGGGCAAGGCCCGTTCCGTGCGTGTTCCCGCATGGCCTGCTCCGCGGCCTTCCGACGAATCGCTCGGCACGTGATGGGCATGGACGCCACCCGCAACCCGCTCGACGGCGGCCGCTGGCATTTCCAGCACGGCCCGATCGACCTGGTGATCCAGGCCGAGGGCGAGGCCGCCGCCGTGGCCGCCGCGCACGAGGCGGCGTGGGCGCGTTTCCGCGGTGTGCTGCAGGAGCTGGTGGGCGAGCTGCCCGCGCTGCGCCGGCCCGTCGCGGCCGAGGCGCCGCTGCACGGCCCCATCGCGCAGCGCATGTGGCGCGCCTGCGCCGCCTTCCGCCCGCTGTTCATCACGCCGATGGCGGCGGTGGCCGGCGCGGTGGCCGAGGAGATCGTCGCCTTCTACCGGCGGCCCGGCATCGACCGCTCGTGGGTCAACAACGGCGGCGACATCGCGCTGCACCTGGCGGCGGGTCGGTCCGCCCGCATCGGCCTGTTCGCCGACCTCTCCCGCTTCGACCCGGCCGACGCCGGGCCGCTGCGCACCGACGGCCAGTTCGCGCTGCAGGCCGCCGACCCGGTGCGCGGCGTGGCCACCAGCGGCTGGCGCGGGCGCAGCTTCTCGCTGGGCATCGCCGACAGCGTGACCATCCTCGCCGCCACGGCGGCCGAGGCGGACGCGGCCGCCACCGTGGTCGCCAACGCGGTCGACGTGGCCGACCCGGCGATCCGCCGCCTGCCCGCCAGCCAGTGCAAGGACGACAGCGACCTGGGCGACCTCCCGGTCACCGTGGACGTGCCGCCGCTGGCCCCGGCGCAGGTGGCGCGCGCGCTCGACGCCGGCCTGGCGCGCGCACGGGACCTGCAGCGTGCCGGCCGCATCCATGCGGCGATACTCGTCTGCCAGCAGCAGTGCCGCGTGCTGCAGCCGCCCGCGGTGGTGCATCCCCCGGCGCAGATCGCCGTGGGTTCCGAATTTGCTTAACGAACGCAAGGCCATGATCGACATCCGACGCGTCTTCACCCAGGTCGAGCACATCCACCACGAGTTCGGGCCGCGCGCGGCCGAGCCGCTGGTGCGGGGCGCGATCGCCGCGGTGCTCACCAACCCCTTCGCGGGCCGCTACGAGCCCGACATCCTGCCCATGATGGAACTGCTCGACCCGGTGGGCGTGGACATGGCGCACCGCCTGCACGCCGCCATGGACGTGCCGCTGGAGCGCATCGCCACCTACGGCAAGGGCGCCATTGTGGGCGCCGCCGGCGAGCTGGAGCACGGCGCGCTGTGGCACGTGCCCGGCGGCTACGCCATGCGCGAGCTGCTCGGCTGGAAGGGCGACCGCAACGCCTACCGCGCCGGCCAGGCCGAGGAGAAGACCGGGCAGCCGGGCAACGCCCTGTCCATCGTCCCCTCGACCAAGAAGGTGGGCCCGCCCGGCGCCGCGCTGGACGTGCCGCTGACCAACATCAACGCCAGCTACGTGCGCGGCCAGTTCGACGCCATCGAGGTGCGCGTGCCCGGCGCGCCGGCGGCCGACGAGATCGTCTTCATCCTCGCCATGACGACCGGCTACCGCGTGCACGACCGCGTGGGCGGCCTGCGCGCCGAGAACATCAGCAAGTGGGACGGCCTGAGATGACCGCCCGCGCCCGGTCTTCGCGGACGTCGTTCCGCTTCGCCAGCCCCCTCGAGGGGGCGCACCGTGCGGCCGGGCGAAGCCCGCGCCGTGGGTGTTCCCGCATGGCCTGCCCCGCAACCCTTTGCGCCGTGCAGTGCGAGGCCTTGCCGGCGCTGCCTGACAACCTCTGAACCGACAAGGAGCCACACCATGCCCGCAGACATCCGCAAACTGGTCATCCAGGTCGACGAGACCCGCAAGGAACAGGGCCAGGCCATCGAGCCGCCGACGCGCCGCGCGGTGGCCATCGCCGTCATCGCCAACCCGTACGCCGGCCGCTACAGCGAGAACCTGGACGAGCTGATCGCCATCGGCGAGGAACTGGGCGCGCTGCTCGGCGGCAAGGCCGTCAAGGCGCTGGGCATCGAGCCCGGCCAGGCGCAGAGCTACGGCAAGGCCGCCATCGTCGGCGAGGGCGGCGAGCTGGAGCATGCCGCCGCCATCCTGCACCCCAAGCTGGGCGCGCCGCTGCGCCAGGCCGTGGAGAAGGGCGCCGCGCTGGTGCCCTCGGCCAAGAAGCGCGGCACGCTGGGCACCGCCATCGACGTGCCGCTGGGCCACAAGGACGCGGCCTTCGTGCGCAGCCATTTCGATGCCGTGGAGGCGCGCGTGAGCGACGCGCCGCGCGCCGGCGAGATCGTGGTGGCCGTGGCCGTGACCGACAGCGGCCGCCCGCTGCCGCGCATCGGCGGCCTGCAGGTTTCCGAGATCGAGGGCAAGGACGGTCTGCGCTGACGCGCCGGCCGGCTGTATTTTTTTCATTCCAACCGAGGAGTCTTCCGATGAAGCATCTGCGTCTTGCGTTCAGCGCCGTCTCTCTGGCTGCGCTCACCGTCGCGCTCGTTCCCGCCCATGCGCAGGGCGTGATCAAGATCGGCGAGGTCAACAGCTACAAGGCGCAGCCCGCCTTCCTGGAGCCCTACAAGAAGGGCATGGAACTCGCCGTGGACGAGATCAACGCCAAGGGCGGCATCGACGGCAAGAAGGTCGAGCTGGTCATGCGCGACGACAACGCCAACCCGGGCGACGCGGTGCGCATGGCCGAGGAGCTGGTCTCGCGCGAGAAGGTGGACATCCTCACCGGCGCCTTCCTCTCCAACACCGGCCTGGCGCTGGCCGACTTCGCCAAGCAGAAGAAGTTCTTCTACCTGGCCGGCGAGCCGCTGACCGACAAGATGACCTGGCAGGGCGGCAACCAGTACACCTTCCGCCTGCGCCCCGGCACCTACATGCAGGCCGCCATGCTGGTGCCCGAGGCCGCCAAGCTGAAGAAGAAGCGCTGGGCGCTGGTGTACCCCAACTACGAGTACGGCCAGTCGGCCGTGGCGGCCTTCAAGACGCTGATGAAGGCGGCCCAGCCCGACGTGGAGTTCGTGACCGAGCAGGCCACGCCGCTGGGCAAGGTCGACGCCGGCAGCGTGGTGCAGGCCCTGGCCGACGCCAAGCCCGACGCGATCTTCAACGTGCTGTTCGCGGCCGACCTGTCGAAGTTCGTGCGCGAGGGCAACACGCGCGGCCTGTTCAAGGACCGCACGGTGGTCAGCGTGCTGACCGGCGAGCCCGAGTACATGGACCCGCTCAAGGACGAGGCGCCCGACGGCTGGATCGTGACCGGCTACCCGTACTACGGCATCAAGACGCCCGAGCACAAGACCTTCCTCGACGCCTACCAGGCCAAGTTCAAGGACTACCCGCGCCTGGGCTCGGTGGTGGGCTACAGCATGATCAAGTCGGCCGCCGCCGGCATCGCCAAGGCCAAGAGCACCGACCCCGACAAGCTGGTGGCCGCCTTCAAGGGCCTGCAGGTGGACAGCCCCTTCGGCAAGATCAGCTACCGCGCCGAGGACCACCAGTCCACCATGGGCGCCTTCGTCGGCAAGACGAAGAACGAGGGCGGCAAGGGCGTGATGGTCGACTACGTCTACTACGACGGCGCCGACGCCCGCTTCCAGCCCTCGGCCGCAGACGTCAAGAAATCGCGCGCCGCGGACTGAGCCGCCGCATCGCCCCACGGTAGAAGAAGAGAGCCATGAGTCTTTCCGGCCTGATCGTCCAGCTCCTGAACGGGCTGGCGTCCGCGTCCTCGCTGTTCCTGGTGGCGGCGGGGCTGTCGCTGATCTTCGGCGTCACGCGCATCGTCAACTTCGCCCATGGCTCCTTCTTCATGGTGGGCATCTACGTCGCCTACACCCTGGCCGAGAAGTTCGGCGATGCGCTTGGAAGCGGGGGTTTCTGGCTGGCGCTGCCGCTGGCGGCCCTGGCGGTGGGCGTGCTGGGCGCCGTCATCGAGGTGCTGCTGCTGCGGCGCATCTACAAGGCGCCCGAGCTGTTCCAGCTGCTGGCCACCTTCGCGCTGGTGCTGGTGATCAAGGACGGGGTGCTGTGGCTGTGGGGCCCCGACGAGCTGCTCGGCCCGCGCGCCCCGGGCCTGCGCGGCTCGGTGGAGGTGCTGGGCCGGCAGTTCCCCGCCTACGACCTGTTCCTGATCGTGGTCGGCCCGGTGGTGCTGGGCCTGGTGTGGCTGCTGCTGACGCGCACGCGCTTCGGCACGCTGGTGCGCGCCGCCACGCAGGACCGCGAGATGGTCAGCGCCCTGGGCGTGAACCAGGCCTGGCTGTTCACCGCCGTGTTCGCGCTGGGCGCGCTGCTGGCCGGGCTGGGCGGTGCGCTGCAGCTGCCGCGCGAGCCGGCCACGCTGGAGATGGACCTCAACACCATCGGCGCCGCCTTCGTGGTGGTGGTGGTGGGCGGCATGGGCTCGCTGCCGGGCGCCTACGTCGCGGCGCTGCTCATCGCCGAGATCAAGGCGATCTGCATCTGGCTGGGCGTGGTCGAGATCGCGGGCATCCCGATCTCGTTCTCCAAGCTCACGCTGGTGGTGGACTTCCTCGTCATGGCCGCCGTGCTGGTGTGGCGCCCCTGGGGCCTGATGGGCCGCCCGCAGGCGCCCAGCCGCTACGTCGGCATGCAGGAGGAGCCGCTGCGCCGCGCCGGCAAGGGCTACGTGGCCGTGGTCGCCGCGCTCGCCCTGGTGCTGGCCGCCATGCCGCTGCTGACGGCCGGCTCGCCCTACACCACGGTGCTGCTGATCGACCTGCTGGTGGCGGCCCTCTTCGCGGCCAGCCTGCACTTCATCATGGGGCCGGCGGGCATGCACTCCTTCGGCCACGCCGCGTACTTCGGCCTGGGCGCCTACGGGGCGGCGCTGCTGGCGCGCTCGGCGGGGCTGCCGATGGAGCTGACGCTGGTGGTCGCGCCGCTGGTCGCTGCCGCCGGCGCCTTCGTCTACGGCTGGTTCGCAGTGCGCCTGTCGGGCGTGTACCTGGCGATGCTGACGCTGGCCTTCGCGCAGATCACCTGGGCCGTCGTCTACCAGTGGGACAGCTTCACCGGCGGCAGCAACGGCCTGACGGGCGTGTGGCCCTCGCAGTGGCTGTCGGACAAGAACAACTACTACTGGCTCACGCTGGTGCTGGTGGGCCTGGGGCTGTGGGGGCTGCGGCGGGTGCTGTTCTCGCCCTTCGGCTATGCGCTGCGCGCCGGGCGCGATTCGGTGCTGCGCGCCGACGCCATCGGCATCGACGTCAAGCGCATGCAGTGGGCCGGCTTCGTGGTGGCCGGGCTGGTGGCCGGCGCGGCGGGCGCCCTGTTCGCCTACTCCAAGGGCAGCATCTCGCCCGAGACGCTGGCGGTGGGCAAGTCGGTCGACGGCCTGGTGATGGTGCTGCTGGGCGGCATCCAGACGCTGGCCGGGCCGGTGGTGGGCGCCTTCACCTTCACCTGGCTGCACGACACGGTGGCGCGCAACACCGACTACTGGCGCGCCATGCTGGGCGCCATCATCCTGATCCTGGTGCTGCTGTTCCCGCAGGGCATCGCGGGCTCGATCAAGCAGATCGCCGACCGGGTGCGCGGCCGCAGGGACGATGCCGCCGCCGACGAGGCGGGCCAGCATCCGATGCAGGCCAACGCCGCCGCGGGGGAGGTCGCGCGATGAGCGCCGCCCGGCCGCCCGAAGGCGCTCGCACCGCAGCGCGCAGCGCGAAGGGTTTCTGATGTCTCTTTTGAAAGTCACCAACCTGGGCAAGTCCTTCGGCGGCGTCAAGGCCGTCGACGGCATCAGCTTCGAGCTGGCCAAGGGCGAGCTGCTGGCGCTGATCGGCCCCAACGGCGCCGGCAAGTCCACCACCTTCAACATGGTCAACGGCCAGCTCAAGGCCGACCAGGGCTCGATCACGCTGGACGGCACCGAGCTCATCGGCAAGAAGCCGCGCGAGATCTGGCGCCTGGGCGTGGGCCGCACCTTCCAGATCGCCGAGACCTTCGCCTCGCTGACGGTGGTGGAGAACGTGCAGATGGCGCTGCTGTCGCACGACCACAAGCTGTTCTCGATGTGGCGGCGCGCCGCCGAGCACAAGCGCGACGAGGCGCTGGCCCTGCTCGACCAGGTCGGCATGAAGGCGCAGGCCGACCGGCCGTGCAGCGTGCTCGCGTACGGCGACGTCAAGCGCGTGGAGCTGGCCATCGCGATGGCCAACGACCCGAAGCTGCTGCTGATGGACGAGCCCACCGCCGGCATGGCGCCCAAGGAACGCAATTCGCTGATGGCGCTGACCAAGCAGCTGGTCATCGACCGCGGCATGGCGGTGCTCTTCACCGAGCACAGCATGGACGTGGTGTTCGCGTACGCCGACCGCATGATCGTGCTGGCACGCGGACGCCTCATCGCCGAAGGCAAGCCGCTGGAGATCCGCGACCACCCGAAGGTGCAGGAGGTGTACTTCGGCACCGGCAAGACCTTCGAGAAGAAAGAGAAAGCGGTGAGCGCATGAGTCGCCCGGCCGCCCCGAAGACTCATGGCGCCGCAGCGCGCCAGCGCGAAGGACTCCCCCGATGATCACGCCCGAACTCCTGCTGGAAGCCAAGTCGCTGTGCGCCTGGTACGGCGCCGCGCAGATCCTGTACGACGTGGACCTGGAGGTGCGCCGCGGCGAGGTGGTGGCGCTGATGGGCCGCAACGGCGCCGGCAAGTCCACCACGCTCAAGGCCGTGATGGGCATGCTGGCCAAGCGGCGCGGCGCCATCCGCTTCCTCGGGCACGACATCTCCCGCAGCGAGCCGCACCATGCCGCGCGCCTGGGCCTGGGCTTCGTGCCGGAGGACCGGCGCGTCTTCACCGACCTGACGGTGACGGAGAACCTGGAGGTGGGCCGCCAGGCCGGGCGCCGCTGGGCCGACGGCAGCGACGCGCCGCTGTGGACGCCCGAGAAGCTGTTCCGGCTCTTCCCAAACCTGGGCGAGATGCCCGACCGCCCCGGCGGCCGCATGAGCGGCGGCGAGCAGCAGATGCTCACCGTGGCGCGCACGCTGATGGGCAACCCCTACCTCGTGCTGCTGGACGAGCCCTCCGAGGGCGTGGCCCCGGTGATCGTCGAACAGATGGCGAACATGATCCTGGAGCTGAAGGCGCAGGGCGTGTCGATCCTGCTGTCGGAGCAGAACATGCACTTCGCGGAACTGGTCTCCGACCGCGCCTACGTGCTCGAAAAAGGGCAGATCCGCTACCACGCCACCATGGCCGAGCTCGCGGCCAACGAGGACGTGCGCCGCGCCTACCTCAGCGTCTGATCCAGATTCCCACTCACCCCCGGAGGGCCTTGCCATGATGACGAACACACCCCATCGCCGTTCCTTCCTGCAGGCCGCCGCCGCGCTCGGCATCGCGGGCGCCGCGCCCGCGCTGTGGGCGGCCGCGCCGGCCAAGCCCGACGCGAAGTCGGCACTGATCGTGGTCGACGTGCAGAACTGCTTCGTCGACGGCGGCACGCTGCCGGTCAAGGGCGGCGCGGAGGTGGTGCCGGTCATCAACGCGCTGGCGCCGAAGTTCCGCAACATCGTGGTCACGCAGGACTGGCACACGCCGGGCCACACCTCCTTCGCCAGCGTGCACAGCGGCCAGAAGCCCTTCTCCAGCATCAAGCTGAGCTACGGCAACCAGGTGCTGTGGCCCGACCACTGCGTGCAGGGCACCGACGACGCGGCCCTGCACAAGGACCTGAAGCTGCCCACCGCGCAGCTCATCATCCGCAAGGGCTACAACCCGGGCGTGGACAGCTACTCCGCCTTCCAGGAGGCCGACCGCAAGACGGTGACCGGCCTGGCCGGCTACCTGAAGGCGCGCGGCATCAGGACCGTGTACGTCACCGGCCTGGCGACCGACTTCTGCGTGGCCTGGACGGCGCTGGACGCGCGCGCCGCCGGCTTCGACGTCTACGTGATCGAGGACGCCACGCGCGCCATCGACCTCAACGGCTCGTTGGCCAAGGCCTGGAAGGACATGGCGGCCAAGGGCGTCAAGCGCATCCAGTCCGCCGACGTCGCCTGACCCCTGCCCTGCCCGCAGGCGCCCGCGGCGCCTGCGCCGAGCCCAGCCACATGCCAACGCTCGCTCTCTCCATCAACGGCCGGCCCTTCGCGGGCGAGGTGCCGCGCGAAGCCTCGCTGCTGCACCTGCTGCGCAACGACCTGGGCCTGAACGGGCCCAAGTACGGCTGCGGGCTGGGCCAGTGCGGCGCGTGCACGGTGCACGTCGACGGCGTGGCGGCGCGTTCGTGCGTGATCCCGGCGCATGGCGTGGCGGGCCGCACCGTCACGACGCTGGAAGGCCTGGGCAACACATGGGCCCCCACGCTCCCCGCTTCGCGTGGTTCGCTGCCCCCCGAGGGGTCTGCCGCACCTTGGGGCGGCCCGGCGGCGCGGCGCGACGACTTCCACCCCGTCCAGCAGGCCTTCGAGGACGCGCAGGCCGCGCAGTGCGGCTACTGCCTCAACGGCATGGTGATGCAGGCGGCGGCGCTGCTGGCGCGCGAGCCGCGGCCCGACGAGGCGCGCATCCGCAGCGAGCTGTCGGGCAACCTGTGCCGCTGCGGCACGCACGTGGAGATCCTGCGCGCGGTAACGCTGGCCGCCGCGCGCATCGCGGGCGCTCCGGCCGCTTCATGAGCGCCGCCCGGCCGTTCCGAAGGCGCTCGCACCCGCAGTGCGGAGCACGAAGGGTCGTTCAGTGACCACGCCGCGCCGTGCCGACCGGCCGCGCACGCGGGCCGACTTCCTCTCGGCCGAGGGCGTGCTGGTGGTGGTGCGCGAGACGCCCCCGCCGCCCCCGCCGGCGCCGGGCCAGCCGCCCGCGGTGCCGCCCAACCCGGCCGAGGGCGACGAGGTCCTGCTGGCGCTGTGGGACGACGGCAGCGTCAGCGCGCTCAACGGCCACGTCGACCTGGGCACCGGCATCCAGACCGCGCTGGCGCAGATCGTGGCCGAGGAGCTGGACCTGACGCTGGCCTGCGTGAAGATGCTGCTGGGCCACACGGCCGCGGTGCCCAACCAGGGCGCCACCATCGCCAGCGCCTCGATCCAGATCCATGCGCAGCCGCTGCGCCTGGCGGCGGCGCAGGCGCGCGCCTGGCTGCTGGCGCGCGCGGCCGAACGGCTGGAAGCGCCGGCCGAGGCACTGGACGTGCGCCTCGGCGTCGTTCGCGTGCGCGACGAGCCGGCGCGCCATGTCTCCTTTGCGGCGCTGGTCGCCGGGCAGCGCACCGTGCTGCGGCTGGACTCCGGGGCGAAACCGAAGCGCCCCGAGGACTACCGCATCGTCGGCACCGCCCAGCCGCGCGTGGACATCCCGGCCAAGCTGGCGGGCGAGCTGGTCTTCGTGCACGACATGCGCCTGCCCGGCATGCTGCACGGCCGCGTGGTGCGCCCGCCGTATGCGGGCGCGGACCACGGCGAGTTCATCGGCAACACGCTGGCATCGGTGGACGAATCCTCCATCGCGCACATCCCCGGCCTCCGCGCGGTGGTGGTGGTCCGCGACTTCGTCGGCGTGGTCGCCGAGCGCGAGGAGCACGCCGAGCAGGCCATGCGCGAGCTGCGCGTGCAGTGGAAGCCCTGGCCCGGCATGCCCGATCTCTCCGATGCAGGGCGCGTGGCCGACGCCATCCGCGCCAACCCCGCCACGCAGCGCCTGCTGGCGGACGAGGGCGACGTCGATGCCGCGCTGGCGGACGGCGGCGCGATGCGGCGCACCTACCTGTGGCCCTACCAGCTGCATGCGTCCATCGGGCCCTCGTGCGCCGTGGCGCACTGGGCGCCGGAAGACGGCAGGGCGCAGCTTCGGGTGTGGGCAGGCTCGCAGAACCCGCACGTGCTGCGCGCCGACCTGGCGAAGCTGATGGGCCTGGCGGATGTCGAGGTGGACGTGGTGCGCATGGAGGCGGCCGGCTGCTATGGCCGCAACGGCGCCGACGACGTGGCGGCCGATGCGGCGCTGCTGGCCCGCGCCGCCGGCGCCCCGGTGCGCGTGCAGCTCACCCGCGAGCAGGAGCACCAGTGGGAGCCCAAGGGCACGGCGCAGCTGATGGCGGTGGCCGGCGCGCTCTCGGCCGAAGGCGGCATCGCGGCCTACGACTTCGAGACCTCCTACCCCAGCAACGGCGCGCCCACGCTGGCGCTGCTGCTGACGCGCACCGTCGAGCCGGCAGCGCAGGCCTTCGAGATGGGCGACCGCACGGCGCGGCCGCCCTATGCGTACGACAACCTGCGCGTCAAGGTCAACGACATGGCGCCCATCGTGCGCGCCTCGTGGCTGCGCGGCGTGTCGGCGCTGCCCAACTCCTTCGCGCACGAGAGCTTCATCGACGAGCTGGCGACCGCCGCCGGCGTGGACCCGGTGCAGTTCCGGCTGCGCCACCTGCCCGATCCGCGCGCGGCCGAGCTGATCCAGGCCACCGCGCAGAAGGCCGGCTGGCGCATGCGCACCGGCCCGCAGGAGAACGCGGACGGCGGCCTGGGCCCCGGCGGCGACATCCTGTTCGGCCAGGGCTTCGCCTACGCGCGCTACGTCCACAGCAAGTGGCCCGGCTTCGGCGCCGCCTGGGCCGCGTGGGTGGCCGACGTGGAGGTGAACCGCAAGACGGGCGAGGTGCACGTGCGCCGCGTGGTGGTCGGCCACGATGCGGGCCTCGTCGTCAACCCGGCCGGCGTCGAGCACCAGGTGCACGGCAACGTGATCCAGACCACCAGCCGCGCGCTGAAGGAAGAGGTGCGCTTCGCGCCGCCCGCGGCGCCCGCGGCGAAGGAGACGCTGCCCGGCGTGCTGCCCACCGGCGTGGTCGCCAGCCGCGAATGGGGCGGCTACCCGATCCTCCAGTTCCGCGAGGTGCCGGTCATCGAGGTGCTGCAGATGCCGCGCCCCGGCGAGCCGCCGCTGGGCGCGGGCGAGTCGTCCTCGGTGCCCGGCACGGCGGCCATCGCCAACGCCATCTTCGACGCCACCGGCGTGCGCTTTCGCGCGCCGCCCTTCACGCCCGAGAAGGTGCTGGCGGCGCTGCAGCCGCTGCCGGATGGCACGGCAGGCGCCCCGCGCGAGGCGGCGCCCGCACCCCGCGCCCCGGCCCCGCCCGCCGCGGCGCACTGGCCGCGCCGCAAGGGCCTGTGGGCCACCGCCGGCGCGCTCGTCGTCGGCGGGCTGGGCACGCTCGCCGGCCTGCTCGGCTGGCGCCCGGCCATCGCGCCGGTGAACTTCACGCAGCCGGCCTTCAGCGCCGAGACCATCGAGCGCGGCCGCCAGCTCGCCGCCCTCGGCGACTGCGCCGTGTGCCACACCGCGCCGGGCGGCGCGCCCAACGCCGGCGGCCGGGCCATGGAAACGCCGTTCGGCACCATCCACACCACCAACCTCACGCCGGACGCCGAGACGGGCCTGGGCCGCTGGTCCTTCAGCGCCTTCCAGCGCGCGATGCGCGAGGGCATCTCGCGCGACGGTCGCCACCTGTACCCGGCCTTCCCCTACACCGCCTTCGCGAAGACCAGCGACGACGACCTGCAGGCCTTGTATGCCTACTTCATGTCGCTGCCACCGGTGAAGGTGGAGACGCCGGCCAACGACCTGCGCTTCCCGTTCAACCTGCGCCCGCTGATGGCCGGGTGGAACGCGCTCTTCCACGACGCGACGCCTTATCAGCCCGTCGCCACGCGAGAAAACGCCGGGCCGCCCCAAGTTTTCTCGTCCCCCTCGGGGGGCGGGCCGGGCGCAGCCCGGTCCTGGGGGCCGTCGGATCTCGCCGAATGGAACCGCGGCGCCTACCTCGTCAACGGCCTGGGCCACTGCGCCGCCTGCCACTCGCCGCGCAACGCGCTGGGCGCCGAGAAGACCGGCCCGCAGTTCCTCGCCGGCGCCTTCATCGACGGCTGGGAGGCGCCCGCGCTCACCGCGCTGTCGAAGAACCCGGTGCCCTGGGATGCCGACAGTCTCTACGCCTACCTGCGCCACGGCCACTCGCCGCGCCACGGCGTCGCCGGCGGCCCGATGGCCGAGGTGGTGCGCGAGCTGCAGCAGGTGCCGGACGCCGACGTGCGCGCGATGGCGGCGTACCTCGCCAGCTTCAACCCCGCCCCTGCGGCCGACCCGCAGCAGCAGGCGCGCGTCGCCGTGCAAGCCGCGGCCGCGCAGCAGGACCGCCTGCTCGGCCCGCCGCAGCGCCTGTTCGGCGCCGCCTGCGCCGCCTGCCACCACGACGGCGACGGCCCCACGCTGCTGGGCGTGAACACCCCGCTGGCGCTCAACAGCCAGCTCGCCAGCGACCGGCCCGACAACCTGATCCGCACCATCCTCGACGGCGTGCGCGAACCGGCGACGCAGGACCTCGGCTTCATGCCCGCCTTCCGCGACGCGCTGAGCGACGCGCAGATCGCCGAGCTGGCCGGCTACATGCGCGCCCGCTTCGCGCCGCAGGCCGCGCCCTGGTCCGACCTGGCCGCGCAGGTGGCACGCGTCCGGGCGGCGCCGGGGCATTGATGCCCCTCGCCGCGCACGCCCGCGGCGCCACTCCGACAATGCCTGCATGACCACTCCCATCGCCATCATGGGCGCCGGCGCCGTCGGCTGCTACTTCGGCGCCATGCTCGCGCGTGCCGGGCATGCCGTCACGCTCGTCGGGCGGCCCTCGCACGTCGATGCCGTGCGCCGGCAGGGCCTGCGCCTGCAGACCGCCGCGTTCGACGAACACATCGCCATGAACGCATCCACCGACGCGAGCGGCGTCGCCGGCGCGCAGCTCGTGCTGTTCTGCGTGAAATCCACCGACACGGAAGCCGCCGGCGCGCAGATGCGCGAGCACCTGCCGCCCGGCGCGCTGGTGCTGAGCCTGCAGAACGGCGTGGACAACGCCGCACGCCTGCAGGCCGTGCTGCCGCGGCAGACCGTGGTGCCGGCCGTGGTCTACGTCGCCACCGAGATGGCCGGCCCCGGCCACGTGCGGCACCACGGGCGCGGCGAGCTGGTGATCGGCCCTTCGGCCGGCAGCGAGGCCGCGGCGCAGAGCCTCGCGGCGGCCGGCGTGCCCACGCAGGTGTCCGACAACGCGATCGGCGCGCTGTGGGCCAAGCTGGTGCTCAACTGCGCCTACAACGCCGTCTCGGCCATCACGCGCCGGCCCTACGGCGAGCTGTACCCGGCGCCCGGCATCGAGCAGACGCTGCATGCCGTGGCCGACGAATGCCTGGCCGTCGCCCACGCCGACGGCATCGCCGTGCCGGGCGACGTGCATGCGGCCGTGGAAGGCATCCACCGCACCATGCCCGCGCAGTTCTCCTCCACCGCGCAGGACCTGATGCGCGGCAAGCCGACCGAGATCGACCACATCAACGGCTACGTGCTGCGGCGCGGCGACGCGCTGGGCGTGCCGGTGCCGCTGAACCGGCTGCTGCACGGGCTGGTGAAGCTGCTCGAGGACGGCCGCGCGCCGTCGCAGCCGGCTTGAGGCAGGCGGCCCCATGTCCGCACTGGCCTACGCCGTCCTGCTCTTCCTGCACGTCGCGGCCGCCGCCTTCTGGGTCGGCGGCATGGCCACGATGCACTTCGCCGTGCGGCCGGCCGCCGCGGCGCTGCTGGAGCCGCCGCAGCGTCTGGCGCTGATGGCGGGCGCGCTGGGGCGCTTCCTGCGCGGCGTGGACGGCGCGCTGCTGCTGCTGTGGGCCAGCGGGCTGGCGATGCTGACGGCCCGGGGCGGCTTCGCCGGCGCGCACTGGCGGGTGCATGCCATGGTCACGCTGGCGCTGGTGATGACGGCGATCTACGTGTGGATCCGCGCGCGGGCCTTCCGCGCGATGCGGCTGGCCGTGCAGGCGCAGCGCTGGCCCGAAGCCGCCGCGCGGCTGGCCACCGTGCGCCGCCTGGTGGCCACCAACCTGGCGCTGGGCACGGCCGTGTTCGCCGTGGCGCTGGTCGGGCGCGCGCTGTAGCCGCGCGGGCCGCTCACCCCTTGCCGGCCATCTCCAGCATCACCTCCACCACGCGCGCCACCGGGCCGTCCTGCGCCTCCTGCGCGCGGTGGCCGATGACCAGGTGGCGCACCAGCCGCGGCGCCAGCGGCAGCACGCGCACGCGCGAGCCGGCCGGCTCCACGTGGTCCGGCCGCAGCGGCAGCACGGCGGCGCCGTAGCCGGCCTCCACCAGCGCGCGCATGGCGACGTCGTAGTTGTGCTCGATGCGGGCGCGCGGCGAGAAGCCGGCGCGGCCGAACCATTCGAGCGTGAGCGTCTGCATGCGGGTGCCGGGCTCGTTCATGACCAGCGGCTGCTGCGCCAGCCAGGCCGGCGTGGCGCGCCTGGGCGCAGGCCACGCGGCGGGCACCAGGGCGCGCATCTCGTGGCGCACCCAGGGCGTGAAGCGCACGCCCGGCAGCGCCGGCTGCGGCAGCGCGACCACGGCCACGTCCACCGTGCCGGCCACCAGGCCCAGCGCCGAATCGACCGAGCCGACGAACATCGGCGACAGCTCGATGCCCGGGTAGCGCCGCGACAGCGTCTGGAACACCGGCGGCAGCAGGTCGACCACCACGCTGGTGGTGGAGACGCCGATGCGCACGCGCCCCTCCAGGCCCGCATGGCGGCGGCGCGCGGCCTCCACTGCCTCGTCGGCATCGCGCAGCAGGCGGCGGCCGCGCTCCACCAGCTCGGCGCCGGCCGGCGTGGGCTGCACGCGCCGGGCGCCGCGCACCAGCAGCGGCAGGCCCAGGCGCGACTCCAGCTCGCTCACGTGCAGGCTGACGGTGGGCTGCGCCAGGTGCAGCGCCTGCGCGGCGGCCGAGAAGGTGCCCAGGTCGGCGATGGCGACGAGCGTGCGGATCTGGTCGAGGTTGAGCTGGCGCATCAGCTATTCTGATTCCAGGCTTCAGAACTCTCAACTTCCCCGATGGTGTGGGGCGGCGCATGATCCGGCCACCTTCACTCGAAGTCCCGCCGAACACCCCTCAGGAGCCCGCCATGACCGCCACCGCACTGCACCACCCCTCGTTCCGTTCCGCCGCCCCGCTGCGCGGCCTGGCGCGCTGGTGGCAGGGCCTGGCGGCGGCACGCCGGCTGGCCGCCGAGCAGCGCGAGCTGATGGCCCTGGGGCAGCACCAGCTCAACGACCTGGGCATCGGCCACAGCGAATTGCCGCACGTTCTGCGCGGCGAACAGGACTAGGCCCGCCACGCCGCGACGACGCGCGCCGCCTCGGCGATCACGTCGTTGCGCGCCTTCGCGTCGGGCCGGCGCTGCGTGGTGTAGACCGCCAGCACGACCGGCGCACGTCCCGGCGGCCAGAGCACGCCCACGTCGTTGTTGGTGCCGTAGTCGCCGGCGCCCGTCTTGTCGCCCACGGCCCACGACGGCGGCACGCCGGCGCGGATGCGCGTGGCGCCGGTGGTGTTGCCGCGCAGCCAGGCTTCGAGCTGCGCGCGCTGCGGCGCGGGCAGCGCATCGTCCAGCACCAGGCGGCGCACGGTCTGCGCCATCGCGGCCGGCGTGGTGGTGTCGCGCGGGTCGCCCGGGATCGCGGTGTTCAGTTCCGTCTCCCACCGGTCGAGGCGGAAGACGGTGTCGCCCACGCTGCGCGCATAGGCCGTCAGCCCGGCGGGGCCGCCGAGGCGCCGCAGCATCAGGTTGGCCGCGGTGTTGTCGCTGTACTGCAGGGCGGCGGCCGACAGCTCGGCGTAGGTCATGCCGGCCGCCATGTGTTCCTGCGTGACGGGCGAATTGGTGACGAGCTCGGCGCGCGTGTAGCGCACCCGCTCGGCCAGCAGCGACGGCTCGGCCGTGCTGCGCGCCAGCAGGGCCGCGGCCGCCACCAGCTTGAAGGTGCTGCACAGCGGGAAGCGCTCCTCGCCCCGGTGCGCCAGCGTGGCGCCGTCGGCGGTGTCGAGCGCGAACAGGCCGAGCCGGCCGTCGAAGCCCGACTCGATCGCGGCGAGGCGCTCCTGCGCGTCGGCGTGGCGTGGGGCGCGGGCGGCGCAGGCCGCCGCCAGCGGGGCCACGAGGGCGGCCGCGAGCAGGGTGCGGCGAGGCATCGGAAGGCGCGCGGGCGCCAGCCAGTCGGTCATGCGGAAAGCTCCTTGAAGAGGATGGCCGGGCCCGAGAATGCGGGCCGCGGCGTGGGGGATGAAGAAGACAAGAGACGTCGCGACGCTTCGCATCCTAGGAAGCAGTCCCTGCCACGCAAAGCCTGCCGCCGCCCCGCCCGCGCACTGCCGTAACGCCTGTCACATCGCCCATGCCGCTGCCCGCCGTCACGCTCGAACTCCGCTCGCCGCAGACCGTGGACGGCCGCCGCGCGCCCTACCAGTCGCTGTGGCTGCTGCTGCGCCTGCTGCACGGCCACGCGCAGGGCGAGGCGGTGCGGCTGGACGACCTGCGCGGCCGCCTGTGCGAACCCGGCGCGCTGCGCATGGCGATCAGCCGCGCCTTCCGCGACTTCCAGGCCTGGGGCGTCGTGGCCGGCTGGGGCGAGGACGGCACACGCGACCCGCGCTTCCTCAATGCCGCCGGCCGCAGCCAGGGCCCGTTCTGGCTGCCGGCCGCTCAGGCGCGCCGGTTGAAGCCAGTGGTGGACGGCCGGCGCGCCACGCGCGCGGAGATCGCCGCCTTCCTCGGCCTGAAGCCGCAGCGCACGCCCGCCGCGCCGCAGCCGCCGTCCGACACAGTGCACCTGCAGGATGCCCATTTCTGGCAGCAGCTGGTGACGGCCCACCAGGCGATGCAGCAGGGCCGCCTGGCCGTCAGCCCCACCGCCGGCGGCGGCGACGCGGGCGGCGCCAGCGCGCTGGAGGCGATGCGCCGCGCCGGCCGGCTGGCGGGCAGCGGCTTCCAGCGCGCGCTGGTGACGCTGAACGAGGCGCTGCTGTGGCGCCGCCTGGGCGACGACGCCGAGGCGCGCAAGCGCCTCAAGGCCCTGCAGCGCCAGCGCCTGGCGGCGCAGGTGGCGGGGCACGAGTACCTGGGCGCGATGGCGGCGATCGTCTCGGCCTGGTGCGACTACGCCGCGCGCGACCTGCCGCAGGCCCGGGCGCAGCTGCGTGCCGTGGCGGCCGACCCCGCGCACGGGCCGCTGCTGCGCCACCATCCGCAGGTGCGCTTCGAGTGGCACAACCTGTGGGCGCTGGCCTGCCGCTCCGAGGCGCTGGCGATGGCCGCGGCGCGCCGCGACGACGCCACGGCGCAGGCCGAGGAGGCGCTGCGCCACTTCGACCGCGCGCTGGCCGCGGCCTTCGAGTCGCACGCCTTCGACGCCGCGCAGCACGTGGCGGCCAACATGGGCATGGCGCTGTGGCTGTTCGACCGCGTGAGCCTCGCGGTGGAGGGCACGCGCCGCGAGGGCGAGGCGCTGCGTCGCGCGGTGCAGTGGATCGCCTTCAGCGAGTGGCTGTGCCGCCAGGCCGAGGTGCAGGGCCGCTCGGCCTGGAACGCGATCTACCTGCTGCGCATCGCCCGCGGCGGCTGCGCCACGGCGCCGCGCATGCCGCTGGCGGACTTCCGCGCGCTGCGGCCGCTGCGCCGGGCGCAGGTGGCGGCGCTGGCCGGCCCGCTGGCGGACGGCTTCGTGCCCGCGCAGTGGCCGGCGGACTGGGTGGCGGTGGCGCGCCAGCGGCTGGAGGAACATGCCAGCGGCCGGCGCCGCTACCCGGGCCTGCAGCGCGCCAGCCTGCTGTTCGAGCTGGCCTGGCATGCGGCGCACGGCGGCGACCTGCGCGAGGCGGCGGCGGCGCTGGCCGCGCTGCGCGGCGAGCTGCCCGGCCTGCCGGCGGCCGACCGCGCCTACTTCCGCGAGGTGTGGAACGACGCGCTGCCGGCCGAGCTGCTGGCACTGGAGCCGCCGCCGCGCCGGGCGGCGCGCTGAGCCCCCGGGGGGCGTCCCGGGCGCGACGAGCAGCTTTGCGCGCGGGCGGTTAGGCTCGGCGCCGAGACATCCGCCGCCCGCCCTGCGCCGCCACCCGGCGGGCGCCGGCGCCAGAACGACCTGCCCTGCCGACCCATGAGCCTTCGCGCCGACTCCCCGCGCGCCGACACCGCCGGCGCCCCTGCCACGCCCGCCGCGCGCTCGCTCGGCCCCTGGGCCACGCTGCTGGTGCTGACCACCGGCTTCGCGCTGAGCCAGGCCTTCCGCACCGTCGCCGCGCTCATGGCCGCGCCGCTGCAGGCGGAGTTCCATCTCTCGGCGCAGCAGCTGGGCGTGTTCGCCGGCGCCTTCCACTTCGCCTTCGGCGCGCTGCAGCTGTTCATGGGCATCGGCATCGACCTGCACGGGCTGCGGCGCACGGTGCTGTTCGCCTCGCCGCTGATGGTGCTGGGCGCGTCGGTGTCGGCGCTGGCGACCAGCTTCCCGATGCTGGTGGCGGGCCAGGTGCTGGTCGGCGTGGGCTGCGCGCCGGCCTTCCTGGTGTGCACGGTGTACATCGCGCGGCATTTCGCGCCGGACCGCTTCGCGGCCGTCTCCGGCACCATCATGGCGGTGGGCAGCGTGGGCATGCTGGTGACGGGCACGCCGCTGGCCTGGCTGATCGAGGCCAGCTCGTGGCGCATGGGCTTCTGGGTGCTGGGGCTCACTGCGGCGCTGTCGTGGGCGGCGATCGCGCTGTGGGTGCACGAGCCCGTGCCGGTGGCCGCGCCCGGCGCGCCGCGCGAGTCGCTGGGCGAGGCCGTGCGCACCTTCGGCCAGCTGTTCAGGCTGCCGCACACCCTGGGCATCGTGCTGTTCGCGCTGGTGACGTATGCCTCCTTCGTCGCGCTGCGCGGCCTGTGGCTGGGCCCGCTGATGATGCAGCGCCACGGCTGGAGCCTGGTGGCGGCCGGCAACCTGGCGATCGTGCTGTCGGTGGTCTCGCTGGTCGGCCCGCCCCTGTTCGGCCGGGCCGACCCGGGGCCGCGGCGGCGGCGCCGCTGGCTGTTCTGGTTCTCGATCGCGGCGGCCGCGCTGTGCAGCGCGCTGGCACTGGCCACCCGCCCCGCGGTGGACGTGGCGCTGGTGCTGGTCTTCGGCCTGCTGTCGGGCTACATGGTGCTGCAGTACCCGGACGTGAAGAACGCCTACGCGCCGGCGGTGACGGGCCGCGCGATGGCGCTGTTCACGATGGCGATGTTCATGGGCGTGGCGCTGATGCAGTGGTTCACCGGCGCCGTCGCCTCGGCGGCGCAGGCGCACGGCGTCGAGCCGTTCACGGCCGTGTTCGGCAGCATCGCCGCGCTGCTGGTGGCCGGCGCGCTGGCCTTCCGCCTGCTGCCGCAGCCGGCCAGCGTGACGGACGACGCGCGCTGAGCCCGGCCGCGCTCAGGCCGCCACGTCCACCACCACCCGCCCGCGCACCTGGCCGGCCAGGAGGCGCGGCGCGAGGCTGATCGCATCGGCCAGGCCGATGGTCTCGGTGTTGGCCGCCAGCACCTCGCGCGGCAGCTCGCGCGCCAGGCGGTCCCAGGCGCTGACGCGGCGGGCCGGCGGCGCGTAGACGCTGTCCACCCCGGCCAGCGTGACGCCGCGCAGGATGAAGGGCGCGACCGTGGCGGGGAAATCCATGCCCTGCGCCAGGCCGCAGGCGGCCACGGTGCCGCCGTACTTCAGGCTGGCGCAGACGTTGGCCAGGGTGTGGCTGCCCACGCTGTCCACGGCGGCGGCCCAGCGCTCCTTCTGCAGCGGCTTGCCGGGTGCCGAGAAGGCGGCGCGGTCGACCACCTCGGCCGCGCCCAGCGCCTTCAGGTGCGCGGCCTCGTTCATGCGGCCGGTCGAGGCATGCACCTCGAAGCCCAGGCGCGACAGCAGCGCGATGGCGATGCTGCCGACGCCGCCGTTGGCGCCCGTCACCAGCACCGGGCCGGCATCGGGCATCGCGCCGCGGTCCTGCAGCGCCATCACGCACAGCATGGCGGTGTAGCCGGCCGTGCCGATGGCCATGGCGTCGTGCGTGGTGAAGGCGGCCGGCAGCGGCACCAGCCAGTCGGCCTTGACGCGCGCCTGCTGCGCCAGACCGCCCCAGTGCGCCTCGCCCACGCCCCAGCCGTTGAGCAGCACCGCGTCGCCGGGCTGGAAGCGCGCGTCGGCGCTCTCGACCACCGTGCCGGCGAAGTCGATGCCGGGCACCATCGGGAAGCTGCGCACCACCGGCGACTGGCCGGTGATGGCCAGCGCGTCCTTGTAGTTGACGGTGGAGTGCGCGACGGCGACGCGCACCTCGCCCGCGGGCAGCTGCGCCTCGTCGAGCGGCTGCACGGCGGCGTGGGTGGCCCGGTCGTCGGACCGGGTGAGCAGGAGGGCCTGGAACATGGGGACCTTTCGTCGATGCGGCGTCAGCGCGGACCGGCAGCATCGCACAGCGCGGCGCGCCCTGCATCCTGCGCCTGCTGCCGCAGCGCGGCGGTGTCGGCGCCCAGGGCCGGGGCGCCGCGCGCCGAGGGCTCGCCGTCGTGGCGGAAGCGGAAGCCCAGCCCCGGCGTGCGCACCTGCGTCGCGCCCTGGTCGAAGACCGCCGGCGCCAGCGGCATGCCGTCGCCCGCCGCCGCCTCGTCGAGGAACTCGCCGAGCCGCCGCACGCGCGCGGCCGGCACGCCGACGGCGTTGAGCCGCGCCTCCATGTCGGCCGCCGAGCGCTGGGCGAAGGCGTCGCCGAAGAGCTGCTGCAGCCGCGGCAGGTCGCGCGCCACGACGAAGCCGCCGCCCGGCGCGTTGAAGCTCTCCAGGTCCAGCGCCTGCGCGTCCTCGCACAGCGCCTCCATGCCGAGCACGGCAGCCAGCTTGCGGAACTGCGCCGGCGTGTTGGCGGCGGTGGCGAGCCAGCCGTCGGCGCAGCGGTAGGTGTCGGCGGTGGGGCTGCCGGTGTAGCCGCGGTTGCCGGCGCGCCGCGGCGCGATGCCGTGGGTGAGGTAGCTGCTGGCGTTGGGGTACATCAGCATCAGCGAGGCCTGCACCATCGAGGCGTCGATGTACTGGCCGCGCGCCTCGCCGCGCTCGCGGCCGCGCCGGTGCAGCGCCGCGGTGATCGACAGCGCGCCGAGCATGCCGACGGCCACGTCGATGGCCGGGAAGCCCACCTTCTGCGGCGGCGCGTCCTCGCTGTCGCCGGACATCATCATCATGCCGGTCAGGGCCTGGATGACGTGGTCGTAGGCGCCGCGGCCCGACCACGCGCCCTCCTGGCCGTAGCCGGAGATCGAGCAGTAGACGATGTCGGGCCGCAGCGCGCGGATGCTCTCGTAGTCCAGCCCGTACTTCGCCACCACGCCCGGGCGGTAGTTCTCGATGAACACGTCGGCGCCCTGCGCCAGCGCGCGCACCAGCGCGGCGCCCTCGGGCGTGCGGATGTCGGCCGCCAGCGAGCGCTTGCCGGCGTTGAGCGCCGCGAAGCCGGCCGGCGTGTCGCCCGCCGCGGCGTCGTGCGGCGTGCGGCTGGCGCGCATCACCTCGCCCTGCGGCGGCTCGACCTTGATCACCTCGGCGCCGAGCTGCGCCAGGTACATCGAGGCCAGCGGCCCCGCGATCACGTGCGACAGGTCGATCACGCGCACGCCTTCCAGTGGCTTGGCCATGGATGCCTTCCTTTCTTCCCGGTCCGGGTTCAGCTGTTCACGGTGACGCCGGCCAGCCGCACGATCTCGGCCCACTTGCGGTGCTCGCTGCGCACGAAGGCGGCGAAGGCCTGGGGCGAATCGCCCAGCAGGGCCGCCTCGTTGCCGGCCGCCTCGAAGGACGCCTGCAGGGCCGGCGTGCGCACCGTCTTCGCCATGGCGGCGTAGAGCGCGGCGACGATGGCGTCGGGCGTCTTCGCCGGCGCCCACAGGCCGAACCACGACTCCTGCACGGCCAGCTCGTTCTTCAGGCGCTCGTCGAGCGTCGGCACCTCGGGCAGCAGCGGCAGCCGGCGCCGGCTCGTCACGGCCAGCGCGCGCAGCTTGCCGGCCTTGACCTGCGGCACGCCGGTGCCCGCGACGGGAAAGGCGAACTGCGTGTCGCCGCGCAGCAGCGAGGCGGCGATCTCGACCGAGCCCTTCAGCGGGATGTGCGTGACCTTCAGGCCCGCCAGCGAGGCCAGCGTGGCCCCGGCCAGGTGGGCCGAGGTGCCGATGCCGCCGGAGCCGTAGTTCATCTGCCCCGGCTTCGCCTTCGCGTCGGCGACCAGCTCGTCCAGCGTCTTCCACGGCGCGTCGGCGCGCACGACCAGCACGGTGGGCGAGGACGCAAGGTTCGCCACCGGCTTGAAGTCGGCGACCGGGTCGAACTTCAGGTCGGGCTGCAGCGCCTTCTGGATCAGGTGCGTGTTCGAGCCCATCAGCAGCGTGTAGCCGTCGGCCGGCTGCTGGGCAACGTACTGCGCCGCCAGCACGCCGGCGGCGCCCACCTTGTTCTCGATCACCACCGGCTGGCCGAGCGCCTCGCCCAGCACTGGGCCGGCCTGGCGCAGCTGCACGTCGGGACCGCCGCCGGCGGCATACGGCGAGATGACGCGCACCGGGCGCGTGGGGTAGGGCACGGCGGCGCGCGCGGCCAGCGGCAGCAGCCAGGCCGCGGCGGATGCGGCCGCGCAGAAGGTCCTGCGGTCCATCGGCTTGTCTCCTTCGTTTGAGGTGCCGCCAGCTTAGGAAGATCGGGCGATGCCCGATAGTGATATGTTTTGATCGGGTGAAAACTTCTGGAGATAGCCATGCCGAGCGACCCGAAGCCCTCCGACTTCGATGCCCGCCGCCTGGTGGCGCGGCTGCGCTTCCGCCACCTGCAGCTGCTGGTGGCGCTGCGGCGCGGCGGCAGCCTGCGCGCGGCCGCCGCCGAGCTGAGCCTGACGCAGCCCGCGCTGTCGAAGGCGCTGGGCGAGGTGGAGTCGGCCTTCGGCGCGCGCCTGTTCACCCGCAGCCCGCGCGGCCTGGCACCCACGCCGCGCGGCGAGATCGCGGTCCGCGGCGCCGCGCTGCTGCTGGAGGAGCTGGCCCATGTCGGCGCCGAGGCCTGGGCGGAGCCGGCGGTCACGCTGCTGCGGCTGGGCGCGCCGCCCTTCGTCGCGCAGGGCTTCCTGCCCGAGGTGCTGGCGCGGCTGGTGGGCGACGGGCAGGCCGTGCGCGCGCACCTGATGGAAGAGCGCGTGCCGCTGCTGGTGACCGCCCTGCTGGACGGCCGGCTGGACGCGCTGGTGACGACCTACCCCGCCGAGATGCCGGAAGCGGCCGGCCAGCCGCTGCGCTTCGAGCGGCTGTTCGATGCGGACTTCGCCGTCATCGCACCGGCGGGCCATCCCGCGGCGCGGGCGCGCCGCACCACCTGGCCGCGCCTGGCCGTCGAACCCTGGGTGATGCCGGCGCGCAGTTCGATGGTGCGGCGGATGATGGAGGACGTGTTCCACCGCGAGGGCCTGGTGGCACCGCAGCCGGTGGTCGAATCGACCAGCCCGATGACCAACGTGCGGCTGGTGGCGCAGGGCCTGGGCCTGAGCGCGGTGCCGGCCGCCACGCTGCGCAGCGCGCCGGACGCGGACCGCGTGCGGCGGGTGCGGGTGCAGCCGCCGATCCCGCCCGGGCCGGTGGCGCTGGTCTACCGCGAGTCGCCGGCCAATCCGCGGCTGGCGCTGCTGCGCGCGGCGCTGGGCCTGGGCTGAGGAACGGGTCGGCCGCGGCGCGCGAGCGATCAGCCGGCCGCGGCGCCCTGCATGGACTGCACGGCCGCGTGCAGCGCGCGGATGCCGGGCTCGATCCGCGCCAGTTCGATCGAAGACAGGCGCAGGCGGAAATACGGGCAGGGCCGGGGCGGCTGCACGAAGAACACGTCGCCCGGCTCGATCAGCACGCCGTGCTGCCGCGCCCTGAGCGCCAGCGCGCCGCCGTCGAGCCATCCGGGTGCCTTCACCCACAGGGAGGCGCCGCCCTGCGCCGGCGTGCAGGCGAACCCGGGCAGATGCCGGGTCATCGCGTCGATGGCGGCGTCCATGCGCTGCCGCAGGGCCTGGTTGACCCGGCGCGCGTGCGAATCGTGGTGGCCGAGCGAAAGGAAGAGCGCGTAGGCGTGCTGCAGGAAGGCGCTGGGATGCCGCACCATCGCGTGGCGCAGCACGCGCAATTCCCGGATCAGCGCCTCCTGCGCCACGACGTAGCCCAGGCGCAGCGCCGGCGACAGGCTCTTGGAGAGCGAGCCGATGTAGATGACGCGGCCGGCGTCGTCCAGGCTCTTGAGCGCCGGCATCGGCTCGCCCCGGTAGAGGTTCTCGGCCTCGTAGTCGTCCTCGACGATCACGAAGTTCTCGCGCGCGGCGCGCCGCAGCAGGCGCTGGCGGCGCGACAGGCTCAGCGTGTGCGTCGTCGGGCCCTGGTGCGAAGGCGTCACGAACACGTAGTCGACCGGCGGCAGGGCATCGACGTCCAGGCCGTCCTCGTCGACCGGAATGCCGACCAGCCGGCAGCCGCGCAGCGAGAACGCGTTGCGCGCATGCGGGTATCCCGGCTCTTCGAAGCCGACGCGCGTCGCGCTGTCGAACAAGGCCTCGGCCACGACGTAGCAGGCCTGCTGCGCGCCGACCGTGACCAGGATCTCCTCGGGCCGGGCGAAGACGCCCCGCTTGGGCAGCAGGCGCGTGCGGATCTGTTCCACCAGGTCGGGCACGTCGTCAGTCTCGAAGTCCGGCGTCCAGTTCGGCAGCTGCGAGCGCGCCAGGCTGCGCACGCAGCACTCGCGGAATTCATCGGTCGGGAACAGCTGCGCGTCGTAGGTGCCGTAGACGAAGGGGTACGGGAACTCGCGCCAGCGATCGGGCTTGGACAGGGTCGGCCTGTCGATCAGCGAACGGCGCAGGCGCTGCCCCCAGTCCGGTGCCGTGTCCGATGCCGCTTCGTCCGGCCCGGCAGGAAGGAGGCCTCCTGCCGTCTCGCCGATCGTCGCCGGCCGTGCGCCTGCCTTGACGAACACCCCCGAGCGCGGCCGCGAATCGAGGTAGTCCTCGTCGATCAGCTGCTGGTACACCGCCGTCACGGTGCTCCGGCCCAGGCCCAGCGCCAGTGCGAGGTCGCGCGACGAGGGCAGCGGCGCGCCGACCGCGAGGCGCCCGTCGAGGATCGCCCGAACGATCTTCAGCCGCAGGCGGGCCTGCAATGGCAGGCCGGTGCTGTCATCCAGGGCGAAGAGCTGCGCCCACAACGGCGCGGCAGTGACGCGCGTCATGAGGCGGCTCCGCCTGGGCCGATGCCGGCGGCCAAGGACCGGACGCGGCACGGAAGACCGCCCCCCACATCGCATCTGGCTTGCACGATAGACCTCAACTGGCTCTATGGGTCGAAACCGGCCGAGCTTAACCTTCGGCCGCCTTTGCCACGGGCTGCAGGCGACTGTCCACGACAGGGCTGCGGCGGCGAGCGCAGAGGCCGGTTCATTCAATCGGCGCGCAGGCGCATCAGGAGGAGACAACATGACGAGAGCGGGGCTTTTCCCTGGCTGGCGGGTGGTCATCGGGTCGGGCTGCGGCCTGGCCTTCGGGTCGGTCATCTTCGCTTCGGGCGGGTTTTCACAACTGGCGAGCGCCTGGGGAAAGGAATTCGCCTGGACCCAGCCGCAGCTGGCGAAGGCAGCGACCCTTTTTCTGTTCCTGCAGATGGTCACCTATCCCGCCGTGGGGTGGCTGCTCGACCGCTGGGGCACGCGCAAGGTGGCCTGCGCCAGCATCGTGCTGTTCGCGCTGTCGCTGGTGGCGCTCAGCCGGATCGGCAACTCCCTCGGCCAGTTCTATGCGGCCTTCGCGCTCATCGGGCTGGTCAGCGCAGGCACCAACGTGGTCTCCTATGCACGGGCCATCTCCCTGTGGTTCGACCGCAAGCGCGGGCTGGCGCTGGGCCTGGCCGCGGGCTGCCAGGCCTTCGGCGGCATCCTCGTGCCGATGCTGGCGGCCCGGCTGATCGCGGCCTTCGGATGGTCCAGCGCGGTGCTGGCGCTCGCGGCGGTGCAGCTGCTGTTCTGTCTTCCGCTGGTGGGGCTGCTGGTCAAGGACAGCCCGGCCCCCTACGGGCTGGCGCCGGACGGCGACCCGCCGGGCGGCCCCGGCGCCGCGCGCGCGAAGGCGCTGTTCGGCCCGACGCGCAGTGCGATCCTGCGCAGCGCGATCTTCTGGAAGCTCGCGCTGAGCTTCGCGGTCATGGGGCTGATCGTCTATGCGCTGGCGATCAACGTGGTGTTCATCCTGTCGAGGACGGCCGGCCTGTCGCCGCTGGAAATCTCGAAGGTCCAGGCCGTGGGCGGCGCCGCCGTGCTGCTCGGCCGGGTGGGCTTCGGCTATGCCCTCGACAAGCTGCACGCCACCTGGGTCGGCATCGCCATGCTGATCGTCTCCGGGCTGGGCATCGCGATCTTCGCGACATCGACCACGCCGGCCCTGCTGTACCTCGGCGCGGTGCTGATCTGGGCGGCGATCGGCGGCGAATCGGACCTCATGCCCTACGTCGCCAGCCGCTTCTTCGGCACGCGTGCGCTGTCCAGCGTCTTCGGCTGGTTCCTGGCGGCCTTCTTCGTCGGCGCGGCGCTGGGGCCGACGGCCTTCAGCATGGTGGCGCAGGCCCTGGATTCGGTGGTGGTCCCGCTGTGGATGCTGGTGGGGTTGCAGGCGATCCCGCTGGGCCTGCTCCTGCTGCTCGGCCGCTATCCGACGGCCGCCGAGCTGTCCGGGGCGACGACGGCAGGAACGCAGGCTGCCGGGCCCGTGGGACTGACTGCGGAGATGCCATGAAGACCACCGTCTACGTCGCCCGCAGGATCATCACGATGAACCCGATGCAGCCGCAGACGACGCACGTCGCCGTGCGCGACGGCCGCATCCTGGGCGTGGGGTCCCGCGAGGGGCTGTCGGCCTGGGGCCCCTGCACGCTGGACGAGCGCTTCGCCGACAAGGTGCTGATGCCCGGCCTGGTCGAAGGCCACTGCCACCTGCAGGAAGGCAGCCTGTGGGACATGCCATACCTCGGCTGGTTCGACCGGCGCGACCCCCAGGGCACCGTCTGGCCCGGCCTGCAGTCGATGGATGCGGTGGTCGAGCGGCTGGCCGCCGTCGACGCGCGGATGAGCTCGCAGGGCGCTGCGCAGGAGACGCCCCTGATCGCCTGGGGCTTCGACCCGATCTACTTCGGCGGCGAGCGCATGACGACGGACCACCTGGACCGCGTCAGCGCCACGAGGCCGATCGTCGTCGTGCATGCCAACGCGCACCTGATGAACGTCAATTCGCCGATGCTTCGCCTGGCCGGCATCGGCCGCGACAGCGAGATCGAGGGCGTGATGCGGTTCGCCTCCGGGCCCCGGTCGGGCGAGCCCAACGGGGAGTTGCAGGAGCCGGCGGCCATGTTTCCGGTGGTTCGCAGGATCGGTGCCGTCGGCCCGCTCGCACCCATGACCGAAGCCGGGGTGCGCGCCTTCGCCCGGCTGGCCTGCATGCAGGGCGTGACCACCGCGACCGACCTCGTCAACAAGCTGACCGAGGCCGATTGCGCGGTGCTGGAGGCCGCACTCGCCGACGACGCGGTGGGGGTCCGCATCCTGCCCGCGTTCCAGGCCTTCCACGGCGCGCAGGGGGCGCAGCAGGGCGCGGAGCACGTGCAGCGCCTGCTGCCGCGCAACACCGACCGGCTGCGCTATGGCCTGGTCAAGATGATGCTGGACGGATCGATCCAGGGCTTCTCGGCGCGGCTGCGCTGGCCGGGCTACTTCAACGGCGCGCCCAACGGCATCTGGGTGACGGCGCCGGCGCAGTACGAGGCCGACTTCGAGGTCTATCACCGCGCGGGCCTGCAGATCCACACGCACACCAACGGCGACGAGGCCAGCGCGGTGGCGCTCGACGCGGTGGAGCGCGTGCTGGCCCGCGCGCCGCGCCCGGACCATCGCCACACGCTGCAGCACGGCCAGATGATCGACCGGCCGCTGTTCCTGCGCATGGCGGCCCTCGGCATGTGCGCCAACCTGTTCGCCAACCACCTCTGGTACTGGGGCGACCAGCACCACGACATGACGATGGGCCCCGATCGCGCCCACCGGCTCGATGCCTGCGCGAGCGCGCTGGCGGCCGGCGTGCCGTTGGCCATCCATTCGGACGCACCGGTCACGCCGCTGGGCCCGATGTTCACGGCCTGGTGCGCGGTCAACCGGGTGACGCCGAAAGGGCGCGTGCTCGGCGAGGCCGAGCGCATCGGGGTGCCGCAGGCACTGCACGCGATCACGCTCGGCGCCGCCTGGACGCTGAAGCTGGACCACGAGATCGGCAGCATCGAGTGCGGCAAGCGGGCGGACTTCTGCGTGCTCGAGGACGACCCCCTGGCCATGGACCCTGCCGCGCTGAAGGACGCGCGGATCTGGGGCACGGTGCTGTCGGGCCGCGTCTTCGAAGCCGGTGCGCCCCGGCCATGAACGCCGCCCCCCTGCCCTTGACCGTCATCGGCGGCTTCCTGGGCGCCGGCAAGACGAGCCTGCTGAACCGGTGGCTGCGCCACGCCGGACAGCAGCGGCTGGCGGTGCTGGTCAACGACTTCGGCGCACTCGACATCGATGCCGCGCTGATCGAGTCCAGTGCCGCCGAGACCATCGCGCTCACGAACGGCTGCGTGTGCTGCCAGATCGGCGACGACCTGTCGATGGCCCTGGTGCGCGTGCTCGAGTCCGGCACGTCCTTCGATGCGGTGGTGATCGAGGCCAGCGGCGTGTCCGACCCCGGCCGCATCGCCCAGCTCGGCCACGCGGACCCGGGCTTGCGCCTGGATTCGGTGATCGTGCTGGTCGACGCGAGCACGGCGCTCGCGCAATCGCAGGACCCGCTGCTGGCCGATACGCTGGCCCGGCCGCTGAAGGCGGCGGACCTGGTCGTCGTCAACAAGTGCGACCTGGTCGACCTGGACACCCGGCAGGCCGTGGCACGCTGGATCGAGTCGGTCGCCGGGCCCGTGCCCCGCTTCGAGGCCATGCATGCGGCCGTGCCGTTGCCGCTGCTCAGCGCACGCGCGATGCCTGCTGCGCACCGCGCCGGCGTGCACGGTGCCGGATGCGAAGCCCATGGCGGCATGGACCATGGCGCGCAGTTCGACACCTGGTGCTGCAGGCCGGCGCGGGTGTTCCGGCCCGACGCGCTGCGCGCCTGGCTGCGCGCGGCGCCGGCCGGACTGCTGCGGCTCAAGGGCTTCGTGCGCTGCGCCGCGCCAGCAGGCGGCGTGGAATGGTTCGAGGTCCAGCTCGCGGGCCGCAACGCATCGCTGCGCCCCCTGCCGGCCGGCGTCGCCCCGCCGGACGACAGCGCGCTCGTCGCCCTGGGCCTGCGCGGCCTGCTGCCCACGGCCGCGCTCGAGGCCGGCCTCGGCGACCCGACGTGCCCGGAAGCGCGATGACGACGAAACCCGATGCCGCCCCGGGCGGCCATGCCTCGTCGTCCGCGCCGCTGACGGGCCGCGACCTCGCCGCCGCGCTCTGCGTGGTGCTGGTGTGGGGCATGAACTTCGTGGCGATGAAGGTGGCGCTGCGCGACTTCACGCCGTTCCAGCTCGGCGCCGTCCGCTATGCCTTCGCGGCGCTGCCGCTGGTGCTGTTCGTCCGGCGCCCGCAGCTGCCCGCGCCCTGGCTGATCGGCTACGGCTTCGTCCAGGGGGTGGGCCAGTTCGGGCTGCTGTTCGTCGCGCTGAAGGTCGGCATGACGGCGGCGCTCGCCTCGGTGGTGATGCAGACGCAGCTTTTCTTCACCGCGATCTTCGCCTGGCTGCTGCTGCACGAACGGATCGCGGCGCCGCTGCGCGCCGGCCTGGCGCTGGCCGCGCTCGGGCTGGGGTGCTTCGCGCTCAATTTCTTCGCCGGCGGTGCGACCGGCGGGATCACCGTGCCCGGCCTGGCGCTGAACCTGGGTGCGGCGTCGATGTGGGGAACCCTGAACATCATCACGCGCAAGGCGCAGCAGGCCCATCCCGGCTATGACGCGTTCCAGCTCGTGGTCTGGGGCAGTCTGGTGCCGATCGGGCCGTTCATCGCGATGAGCCTGCTGTTCGACGCGCCGGCCGCACGCTGGCAGTGGCTGCACGCCGGCTTCGATGCCTGGGCCTGCGCGGCCTACCTCGGCTGGATCGCGACGGTGCTGGCCTACACCACCTGGACCGGCCTGTTCAAGCGCCACCCGGCCAACCGGGTCGCGCCGTTCAGCCTGGGCGTGCCGCTCGTGGGCATCGCGGCCGGCACGGGCCTGCTGGGCGAGGCCGTCACGCGGTGGCAATGGGCGGGCATCGGCTTCGTGGTGGCCGCCCTGGCGGCCGTGATGTTCGGCCCCCGGCTGGTCCGGCGGCGGCCTTCGGCGCTGCGCACCCCCGCCTGAGCGGCGCTTGCCGCGGCACCGGCTGCGGATCGGATGCGGCCGGGTCCGCGTTCCGGATTCAGCCGCGCCCCTTCCAGAAGGCCGGCGCGTCGGCGATGCGCTCCAGCGCGCGGTGCGCGCGGCGCGCCAGCACGCCGCGGCGGGCGTCCAGCCAGCCGAGCGCGTACCAGGCCCGCGCGTCGTGCGGCACCGCCTCGGCGAAGAGGTCGCGGGCGACGACGGCATCGTTGTAGACGCCCAGCGCATCCTGCGCGGGGCGCAGCGCATCGAGGAAGCGGCCGGTGCGGCGCGCGCCGAACAGCGGCGCCGCGAACTCGGCCAGGTAGCGCAGCCGCTTGAGGCGCTTGCGCACGCGGTGGCGGGCCTCGTCGTCCAGCGACTCGAAGCGGGCGCCGTCGCGCAGCACCTGCCGGCGCAGGCGGCGCAGGCGCTGCTGCAGGTGCGCCAGGGCGGCCTCGGCGTCCTGCACCGGCTGCCCGTCCGCATCCGCGGCCGCCGGCGAGGCGGCAAAGCCCACCAGGGCCACCAGCGTCGCCTGCAGGGCCGGGGCCCGCACCACGTCGGCCGCGCGCGGCGGGGCCTCGGCGGGCGGCGGCAGGTCGATGGCGGGGGCGCCGGCCGCCTGCAGCTCGGCGCGCGCCTCGGCCAGCACTAGGTCGCGGTCGCGCTGCGCGCCCAGGGCGCGGAAGGCCTCGACCAGCGGCGCCTCCCAGGCCGGGTCGAAGCCCGGCGCCAGCGCCGCCAGATCGCGCAGCGCCACGCGCAGGCGGCGGATGCCGATGCGCAGCTGGTGCACCACCTCGGCGTCCTCGCCGCCTTCGGCCACTTCGCTGGCATTGGGCAGGATCTGCGCCAGGCAGGCGGCGACGACGGCGCGCTGCACGGCGGCGCCGTCCGGCGCATCGCCGTGCGCGAAGTCTGGCGGCGCGGCCTTGGCGGGCGCCGCGGGCGGGTCGCCGTGCATCAGCCGCTCGCCGCGCTCGGCCTTGGAGACGGTGCTGAGCCACAGGCCGTGGCGCTGCGCCCACTGCGCCGCCAGCGCGGCCAGCCCGCTCACCGGGCCGCGCAGCAGTTCCAGCTCCAGCTCGCAGATGGGCGCCGTGCGCGCCGGCCCGCCGGCCGGGTCGGGCGCGGCGATGCGGCCGAGGTCCAGCGCCAGCTCCACGGTGGCGCCGGCGTGGCGCACGATGCGGGTGAGGCGGCGCACGTCGGTGCCGTAGGTCTGCACCAGCGGCGCGCCGCCGGCCCGGGCCAGCACCTCGGCCAGCCGCTCGCCCACCGGCGTGCCGGCGTGGCGCGACAGGTCCGGCAGGGCCGGCGCGGCGCCGCTGCCGAGCTCGGCGTTGTGCTCCAGCCGCTGCACCGGCCCGGCGCCGGCCGCCTTGGCGGTCTGCACCCAGCGCCGGCCTTCCTTGCGCAGGCGCAGCGCGACGGCGCCGGCGGCCAGCGCGCCCTCGGCGGTGTCGTAGTAGCGGGCCTGCAGGCGCGTCGTCTCGACGGCGCCGCGGCGCAGGGCGGCCTCCACGGCCTTCAGGCGCTCGGGCGGGATGCGGAACTTGAACTCGGTTTCCATGGGCGTGTCGTGGCCGGCAGCCCCGCATGCTCGCACGGACCACGCCGGCGAACGATGACAAGGCCTTGCGGCGCGGCCGAGAAGGCGGCGCCGGCCGACGCCGGCGGCGCCCGGGCGGCGGCACACTGGATCCCTCGTCCCCGTCCGGCCTTTTCCCATGCGCCTCCAAGCCACCAACCGCCTCGTCGTGAAGAACGACGACCCCTGCCCCGTCATCGCCATGCTCCGCCCGCGCAGCGGCCTGGCGCAGTGGATGGTGCGCGAGCAGTACACGCTCGATCCGTGGGTGCCGACGGTCGAGTACACCGACCCCTACGGCAACCTGTGCCAGCGCTTCACGGTGCCGGCGGGCGGCATGCGCATCGCGGTGGAGGTGCTGATGGAGACGGAGGACGAGCTGGCCGTGGCGCCCGATGCGCCGCCGGTGCCGGTGGCCGAACTGCCCGACTCGGTGCTGATGTACCTGCTGCAGAGCCGCTACGCCCCCAGCGACCGGATGGCGGACCACGCGCGGCGCATCGTGCAGGGCCTGGCGCCGGGCTATGCGCAGGTCGAGGGCATCCGCCGCTGGATCCACCGGAACCTGAAGTACGAATACGGCGTGAGCGACGCCAGCACCGACGCGCTGCGCACGCTCGAGCTCGGCGCCGGCGTGTGCCGCGACTTCTCGCACGTCGGCATCGGGCTGGCGCGTGCGCTGCACATCCCGGCGCGCATGGTGGTGGGCTACCTGCACGAGCTCGACCCGATGGACATGCACGCCTGGTTCGAGGCCTTCGTCGGGGGACGCTGGTACACCTTCGACGCCACGCAGGCCGAGCCGCGCGGCGGCCGGCTGGTGGTGGGCTACGGCCGCGACGCCGCGGACGTGGCCTTCCTCTCCAACTACGGCCCGCTGGACGTCGAGGACATGCAGGTGCAGGTCCGCCGCCTGGAGCGCGGCGCCTGAACCCGCCCGGCGGGCGGGGCGCGGCGGCGGCCGTTCAGTGCCAGCCGCGGTGCCAGCCCAGGCGCGGGTGGTACCAGCCCCAGCCGTAGCGCGCGTGATAGCGCCAGGCCCAGCCCGGGCCGGGGCTGGCGTAGGTCGGGGCGATGTACACCACGCCCGGCGGCGGCGCGTAGCTGGGCTCGATCATGACCGCCGGCGGCGGCCCGGGCGGCGGCGGAGGCCGATGCGGCGGGGGCGGGGGCGGCGCCACCACGCAGCCACCGAGGACGACCGCCAGCAGGCCCGCGGCCACGAGGCCCGGGCGCGCGGGGCGCGCGCGCTTCGCCGTGGTGCAGGTGGTCGTGGGGTTCGCTTGTCCGGTGGTCATGGTCGATTCCTCGGGTGGTGGAAGGGAAGCCGCCGCGCGCGAACGGCTTTCGCATCGCGCCGCACGCGCCGGCTCTGCTTCAACGGGCCGCCGGCGCGGCCGACGACGCCCGGTGTGTAACGCGCGTATCGGCGTTTTCCGTCGCTCGGCAGGCGGGGAAGCCACCGGGCGGCCGGGGGCGCGGGCTGCCGCGACAATGCACGGCCGAAGACCATCCCACTCTCTCCCGCGCCCGACATGAACATCACCAAGGACACCGTCGTCACCCTGCACTACAAGGTCTGGGACGCCGCCACCGGCCAGCTCATCGAGGCGGCCAAGGAACCCATGACCTACCTGCACGGCGGCTACGAGAACACGCTGCCGAAGATCGAGTCCGCCCTCGACGGCCGGCCCGCGGGATACCAGGCCACGCTCACGCTGGCGCCCGAGGACGCCTTCGGCGCACGCGACGAGACGCTGGTGCGCAGCATCCCCAAGGCCGAGTTCCCGCCCGGCGTGAAGGTCGGCGGCCAGTTGCGCGGCCAGCTCGACGACGGGCGCGAGCACGTCTTCAACGTGGTCAAGATCAAGGGCCCGCAGGTGCTGCTGGACGGCAACCACCCCTGGGCCGGCAAGGCGCTGAAGTTCCAGCTCACCGTGGCCGGCGTGCGCGCCGCCAGCGCCGAGGAGATCGCGCACCGGCACGTGCACGGCGCCGGCGGGCACCACCACTGAGCCCGGGCGTCGCGGCCGGCCCGCTCAGGGCCGCGCCGACACGTCGTTGGCCTGTGCCTCGCAGTAGGCCATGAAGTCTTCCAGCTCGTTGGACTTGTCGAACACGGCGTCGGCGCCGGCCTCCAGGCAGCGGCGGCGCATGTCGGGGGTGGCGTAGTTGCTCAGCACCACGGCGCGCCGCTGAGGCCCGCGCGCACGCAGGTGGCGCAGCACGCCCAGGCCCGAGCCCTGGGCAAGGAAGAGATCGACCACCGCCAGGTCCCACTGGCCGTCGTGCGCCACCAGCCAGTCCCTGGCCTCGTCCTCCCCCTCGGCGCAGGCGACCACGCGCGCCGGGGCCAACTCTTCCACCGCAGGAATCAGGCTCTCGCGGATGGTCGGGTTGTCCTCGACGAGGAAGATGCGGAGTGGTTCGGCCCTGGCTTGCACGCCGGCAACGGTAGCCGCCGCCGTGCGCGGCGGCTGGGCGCCAGCGGCCCGCCCTGAGGTCGGACGGCGCCTACCCGCTGCGCCCGCCCCGCGGCGGCACCGCGGCGCCGACCTGCGCGGCCTGCTGGGACAGTTCCTCGTGCGCCTCCTCGAGCCGGTCGACGGAGTCGCTGAGCTGCTGCTCGATGGTGTCGCCGTGCTCCAGGGCCTGGGCCACCTCGCCCACCTGGACCTCGTCGGGCAGTTGCTCGCCCAGCACGGTGTTGACGACGGCCAGGTGGTCGGCCGCCTGACGGATCTCGGCCGCGACCTCCTTGGCCTTGTCGAGGGTCTGTTCCAGCGCGGCCGCGGCCTCGGCCGCCGCCTGTTTCTTGTCGTCAGTGCTCATGGATTCTCCACACCGGCCGCGACGGCCGGCGGTCGTTGGCTCCCCCGCGGCGCAGTCCGCCACGGCGCAGGCCCCGCAGCCGGCAGCGGGGACGCAAGGGGCGATGGTACGCCCCGGCGCCGGGCCGCGTCTCGTCGAAAGACATCGTGCCGGCGCGCCGCATTGCCGGCCTTCCACAATGGCGGGCCGCCCCCACCTGTCTTCGATGAACGCCGAGACCGCCCCTCATCCCGTCCTCGCGGTGCAGCCGCTGGGTTTTCCCTGGCCGGTGGCCGATCCCTTCCTCTTCTGCGCGTGGCACGACGATGCCTACCCGCGCGGCAACGCCGCCCTGGGGCCGGACGCCCCGCTGGCCGGCCGCGAGATCGGCGCCGACTTCAGCCGCAAGGACGGCTGGAGCATGTACCACGGCGAGGCGGTGCCGGGCTTTCCCGGCCATCCGCACCGCGGCTTCGAGACCGTGACCATCGTGCGCCGCGGCCTGATCGACCACGCGGACTCGCTGGGCGCGGCGGCGCGCTTCGGCGCCGGCGACGTGCAGTGGCTCACCGCAGGCCGCGGGATCGTGCACGCGGAGATGTTCCCGCTGCTGCGCCGGGACGAAGCCAACCCGGTCGAGCTGTTCCAGATCTGGCTGAACCTGCCGGCGCGCAGCAAGATGGCGGCGCCGCACTTCACGATGTTCTGGAACGCCGAAGTGCCGGTGCACACGGCCGTCGACGCCGGGGGCCGGCGCACCGAGGTGCGCGTCGTCGCCGGCCGGCTGGCGCCGGCGGACGGCGGCGGCGTCGACCGGCCGCTGCCGCCGCCTCCGGACTCCTGGGCCGCGCAGGCCGAGGCCGACGTGGCGATCTGGACGCTGCGCATGGCGCCCGGCGCGCGCTGGACCCTGCCGCCGGCCCGCGGCCGGGGAACCCGGCGCACGCTGTACTTCTTCCGCGGCGCCGCGGTGCGCGTCGCCGGCCGCATGGTTGCGGCGCCGGCCGCCATCGCGCTGCACCCCGACGCGCCGGTCGAGCTGGCCTGCGGCGAGGAGGGCGAGGCCGAGTTCCTGCTGCTGCAGGGCCGTCCGCTGGGCGAGCCGGTCGCGCAGTACGGCCCCTTCGTGATGAACACGCAGGCCGAGATCGTGCAGGCCGTCGAGGACTACCGGCGCACCCGCTTCGGCGGCTGGCCCTGGCCCGAGGACGGCCCGGTGCACGGCCCCGCGCCGCAGCGCTTCGCGCGGCACCCGGACGGCCGGCGCGAGGAGCCGCCGCCGGCCTGAGGCGGGCGGCGCCGCTGTTGCACGCGGTTGCGAAGGCGGCGCATCTTCCGCTTGACCTGGAGTGCGCTCCAGCTTCCAGAATCCGTGCATGACCACCACCACCCTCGCCTCCCCGCCCGTCGCTGCTGCTGCTGCTGCGAACGACGAGGCGCACACCTCGCCGCTGTTGTCCATGACGATCGGCCAGATGTCGCGCGCGACTGGCCTGTCCGCCGACACGCTGCGCTACTACGAGCGCCTGTCGCTGCTCGCGCCCCGGCGCGACACCGGCCGGCGCCGCCACTACGGCCCGCAGGACCTGCTGGCGCTGCGCTTCGTGGCCAAGATGCGCGCCACCGACATGCCGCTGGCCGGCATCCGCGACTACCTGGCCCTGTCCGCCGAGGGCGACCACACGGCCGAGGCGCGGCGCGCGCTGCTGGCCGCGCACGGCGAGCGCATCCGGGCGCGGCTGCGGGCCTCGGCGGAAGCGCTGGAGCTGATCGAGTACAAGCTGCAGCACTTCGACGAGCTGTCGCGCAAGATGGCCATCGTCACGGCCGGCGGTGCGGGCTGCACCGTGCGGCGGCAGCCCGCCGAAGCGGCCGCCTGACCCGCCGTCCGCCTACGCGCGCCGCCGGACCGCGGGACTACCATGGCGCTTCGCCAACCTCCGAGAAGCGTTCGATGAACCTCCGCATCCTGCTGATCGCCGCCCTGGTGGCCGCCCCCGCCGCCGCCTTCGCGCAGCCCGGCCCGGACGGCGCCCCGTCCAAGCTGCGGGCTCCCGGGCCGCCGATGTACGGCCCCGGCGCCATGCCCCACCGCCCGCCGATGCACCACGGCCCGGCGATGCGGCCGATGCCCCACCGGCCGCCGCCGCCCGTGGCCTATCCCGACTACCGCCGCTACCAGCGCGGCGAGCGCCTGCCGCCGGGCCTGCGCGGCTCGCAGTACGTGGTCCAGGACTGGCGCGGCCATGGCCTGCGCCCGCCGCCGCGCGGCTACCACTGGGTGCAGAACGGTTCGGACTACGTGCTGGCCGCCATCGCCACGGGCGTCATCAGCGCGGTCGTCATCAACGCCCTGACGCAATGACCGCCTGAACCCTGGCAGGCCGCCGTGGCGGCCGGGGGACGGGTCACGGGGCGCAGGGCCGCATCCCGTCCAGCGCCGGCACGCGCGCGCGCATCCAGGCGGCGAAGGCGCGCAGCCGCGGCGAGTAGTGGCGGGCGTAGGGATAGACCAGGGTGACCGGCAGCGCCTCGGCCTCCCACGCGGGCAGCAGCCGCACCAGCCGGCCGGCGGCGAGGTCCTGCGCCACCACCCAGGCCGACACCAGCGCCGCCCCCGCGCCGCCCAGCGCCGCGCGCCGCGTCGCGTAGACGCTGTCCGTGCTCAGGCGCGGCGCGAGCGCGATGGTCTGCGCCTGGCCGCCCGGGCCGATCAGGCGCAGCTCGTCGCGGTAGAACAGGCTCAGCGCCACCCAGGGCAGCGCCGCCAGCGCCTGCGGCTGCGCCGGGGGCGGCCCGTCGCCCCACAGGCCGGGCGCGGCGACCACGATGCGCGGCACCTCGGCCAGCCGCACGGCGACGACGCTCGGGTCGCTCACGGGGCCGACGCGGATCGCGCAGTCGATGCCCTCGGCGATGTAGTCGGGCTGCCGGTCGTGCAGCAGCCAGTCGACGCCGACCTGCGGATGCGCCTCCAGGAAGGACAGCAGCGGGGGCATCAGCTGGTCCTGCCCGAAGGCGTGCGGCACCAGCACCCGCAGCGTGCCGCGCGGCGTGCTGCGGGCGCCGCGCGCGTCGGCCTCGAAGTCGTCCCAGCGCTCCAGCAGTTCCTTGGCATGGGCGAAGCAGCGCTCGCCGTCCTCGGTGAGCTTCATCGCGTGGGTCGAACGCTGCAGCAGCCGCAGCCCCAGCGAGCGCTCCAGCGCCTGGAGCCGGCGGCTGACGGTCGGCTGCGTGGTCGCCAGCAGCCGCGCCGCGGCGGACAGGCTGCCCGCCTCGACGATGCGCACGAAGGTCTGGAGCAGTTCGAGCCGGTCGGCGGGGGCGAGGGCCTCTTTCATGCGTTCAACGTATATCCCATCTTCATCTTGCCCGTCTACAGCGCGTCTTCATTCATTGGGAGAATTTCATCACCGCCAAGAATCCGGGTTAACCCTGAATCAGGCGGCCCGAAGGAGTCTTCCCCATGTCATCCCTGTCTCTCCCCTGCGCCGCCGAGGCGCCTGCCGCCGCGCCGGCCCTGCCCCGCCCGCTGGTGCTGCTGCTCGCCGGCGGCGCCGGCTTCTCGGTCGCCTCGCTGTACTACGCCCAGCCGCTGCTGGGCGTGCTCGGGGCCGACCTGCATGCCGGGCCGACGTCCGCCGGCCTCATTCCCACCTTCGCCCAGCTCGGCTACGCCGCGGGCCTGCTGCTGTTGGCGCCGCTGGGCGACCGTTTCGACCGGCGCCGCATCATCCTGTGGAAGGCGGCGGCGCTGGCCGTGGCCCTGCTGGCCAGCGCCGTGGCGCCCGGCATCGGCGCCCTGCTGGTGGCCAGCCTGGCCATTGGGCTGGCCGCGACGATGGCCCAGGACATCGTGCCTGCCGCCGCCACGCTGGCGCCGGAGGCGCAGCGCGGCCGGATCGTCGGCACGGTGATGACCGGGCTGCTGCTGGGCGTGCTGCTGTCGCGCGTGGCCAGCGGGATGGTGGCGCAGCAATGGGGCTGGCGCGCGATGTACTTCGCCGCGGCGGCCTCGATCGTGCTCGCCGGCGCTGCGCTGTGGCGCGGCCTGCCGCGCTTCGCGCCGACCACGCAGGTGGGCTACGGCGCGCTGATGGGCTCGCTGCGCGGCCTGTGGCGCCGCCATGCCGGGCTGCGCCGCGCCGCCTGGGCGCAGGGGTTGCTGGCCGCCGGCTTCAGCGCCTTCTGGTCCACCCTGGCGGTGATGCTGCACGACCAGTTCCACCTCGGCAGCGCCGCGGCGGGCGCCTTCGGGCTGGCCGGCGCGGCGGGGGCGCTGGGCGCCCCCCTGGCCGGCCGGCTGGCCGACCGGCACGGGCCGGCGCGGGTGACGCAGATCAGCGCGGCGCTGACGATGCTTTCCTTCGCCCTGCTCTTCCTCGGACCCTGGCTGCCGCCGTCGGCGCAGCTGGCGCTGCTGGCGGTGGCCGCGGTGGGCTTCGACTTCGGCATGCAGTCCACGCTGGTGGCGCACCAGACGCTGGTCTACGGCCTCGATGCGCAGGCGCGCAGCCGCCTGAACGCGCTGCTCTTCACGGGCATGTTCATCGGCATGGCCAGCGGCGCGGCGATCGGCAGCCTGGCGCTGGCGCGGGCCGGCTGGATGGGCGTGGTCGGCTTCGCCGTGGTCACCTCGGGCGCGGCCCTGGCGATCCGGCTGGCGGCGGGCCGCCGCTGAATGCCGGGCCGGCCTCTCAGGTCGCGGACGCGCGCAGCCTGCGGGCGGGCCCCCGCGTGTGCATGAAGGCGGCCCGCTTCCTGCCGAGCAGCCGGCGCACGGGGCGGTCGACGTAGACCAGCGTGGCGGCGGCCGCGGCCATGCACACCGCAAAGACCGGCAACCCGGCCGCCAGCCCCAGGCCCGGGAAGAGCTTCTTCAGCACGAAGCCGACCACCCACATGGTCGGCATGTGGATCGCGTAGAGCGGATAGGACAGCTCGCCGAACCACCGCGCCGCGACGGCCCAGGCCCCCTCGCAGGCCAGCCCGCGCCCGACGACGATGATCGCCGGGAAGAGCCCGGCCACGATCAGGAAGACGGCGGTGGCGTTGGTCAGGGCGGAGGGCAGCGCAAAGATGCCGAGGCAGACGATGGCCAGGCCCGCCCGGAGCGCCGCCGAATCGATGCGATACGCCTTGCCGCGCAGCAGCCGGGCCAGCAGCACGCCCGCCGGGAACGCGAAAGCCACCCGGCTGGCGCCGTCCGCCAGCTTGACCGGGACGCCCACATGGGGAGCGGCAACCATGTCGGCGGCCCAGGCGTGGAGGCCCACGGCGCCCGCCAGCATGAGGAGAACGCAGGCCACATTGCCGAAGCGGCGTGTCAGGAGCGTGCAATACACGACATAGCCGATCACCTCGAACATCAGCGACCAGTAGACGAGATTCAGCGGGAACAGGTCGCCGGAGAGAGGGGGCACCAGCAGCACCGTCCTGACGAATTCGGCCAGCAGGCCGTCGAGGCCACGGTGTTCCGCAACCGCCCTGGCGGCGGCGCGCAGCAGGCCGAGGGTGGCGCCCACCAGGATGACCGGCCACAGCCGGATCGCGCGCCTGAGCAGGAAATCGGTCCGGCCGCCGGGCGCATTGATGCGGCCGTCGCTGGCGTGGGCGATGACGAAGCCGCTGAGCAGGAAGAAGAAATCCACCGCCGTGGCCGCCATCCCGAAGGCGGTCTTGCCGTTGCCCACGAACCAGTGCAGCCACACGACCGAGATGGCGGCACAGCCCCTCAGGAAATCGAGATACAGGAAATGGCCCGCGTCTTCGGCGAGTTCCCGTCTCGTGCCGGAACTCCTGCGGCGGCGTGCAAACAAGTCTGAGGAAAAGCATTTCCTGATCACGGAACCTCCCTGGGCTTTTCACTGCGCCGGCGTCCGTGGGCCGGCAGCCCCTTTTGTAGGTCTTTATGGCTATTTGCCGGTTGGCGGATGTAACCGCAGCTAAGGCTCGGAAACCGGCCATCGCCAGCGCCAGGGCGCACAGCATGGGCCCCGGTTGCGGAGTCAGCACTTACCTTAAGTAACGCAACGGCCCTTGAGGCCAGGCCGGCTCAGGTCCGCAAGCGCGCGCCGGCCGCCGACCGCGGGAAAGGCCGGCTCAGGAAGCGTGAGCCCGCCTCGCCGAAGCGCCAGGGCACGTCCACGGCCTTGCTGATGCCGATGCGCGGCCCGGCCTGCACGGCGATCGCGGCATGCGGCGCGCCGGGCAGCAGCTCGAAGGGCGGCGCGTCGAGCCGCTTGCCGTTGAAGCCGCCGTCCACCCCCAGCGCCTGCCCGACGCGGCCGGGGCCTGCGGCCAGCAGGCGCAACTCGTGCACGCCGCGGCGGCGGCGCATGGCCTCCAGCCCGTGGGTGGGCTCCAGCGCGCGGATCAGCACCCCGGCGCCGTGGCCTTCCTCGCGGCAGACGAAGTTCATGCACCAGTGGATGCCGTAGGAGCGGTACACATAGACGCGGCCCGGCGGGCCGAACATGGCGGCATTGCGCGCCGTCGGGCCGACGTAGGCGTGCGAGGCCGGGTCTTCCCGGTCGTAGGCCTCCGTCTCGACGATGCGCCCGCCCACGCCATCGACCAGCACGGTCACGCCGATCAGCGCGCGGGCGACCTCGTGGGCCGGGGCGCCGAAGTCGATGCGAAGGGCCTGCCGGGCGGTGCCTTCGTGGCGGGCCGCCTTCGGAACGGCCGCGCGAGGGCTCATGCCAGCGCGCCCATCTGCGACGGCCGGTCGTGCGCGCAGTACGCGAAGAAGTCGTCCAGCTCGTTGGACTTGTCGAACACCGCGTCGGCGCCCAGCTCGAGGCAGCGGGCGCGGATGTCGGGCGTGGCGTAGTTGGTGAGCACGACCACGCGCTGGTGGTCGCGCCGCTGCGCGCAGGCGCTGAGCACGCCCAGGCCCGAGCCCTCGCGCAGAAACAGGTCGATCACCGCCAGGTGCCAGGTGTCGGCATGCTCGCGCAGCCAGGCGGTGGCCTCGGCCTCGGTCTCGGCCACGCCGACCACGGGCGCGTCGGCCAGGTCGGCCAGCGTGGGGATGAGGTTGTCCCGGATGGTGGGGTTGTCTTCGACGAGAAAGGTCAGCAGGGCCATGCGTTGGGCGGGCGATGCGGGGGGGCGCGGGCCAGTGTAGGGCCGCGCTTGCGCCCTCGCCACGGCCCACCACAATGGGCCGATGCAGCACGACGACGCCCTCCACCTCATCGCCCGGGGCGCCGCCGCCTGCGCCCAGGCCGTCGCCGCGGGCCGCGTCCGCGCCGCGACGCTGTGCGAGGCCGCCATCGGCGCCATCGAGGCGCGCGACGGCGGGCTCAACGCGGTGGTGGTGCGCGACTTCGAGCGCGCCCGCGCCCAGGCGCGCGAGGCCGACGCGCGCCGAGCCCGCGGCGAACGGCCGCCGCTGCTGGGCGTGCCGATGACGGTGAAGGAGTCCTTCAACGTCGCCGGCCTGCCCACCAGCTGGGGGCTGCCGCCGTTCCGCGGCTTCATGCCGGCCGCCGACGCCGCGGCGGTGCAGCGCCTGAAGGCGGCCGGCGCCGTGATCCTGGGCAAGACCAACGTGCCCACGGCGCTGGCCGACTGGCAGTGCGCCAACCCGGTGTACGGCCGCACGGTGCATCCGCTGGATGCCGCGCGCACGCCGGGCGGCTCGTCCGGCGGCGGCGCGGCGGCATTGGCCGCCGGGCTGGTGGCGCTGGAGCTGGGCTCCGACCTGATGGGCTCGCTGCGCGTGCCGGCGCACTTCTGCGGGGTGTGGGCGCACAAGCCCGGCGCCGGCGTGCTGCCGATCCGCGGCCATGCCTTCCCGGGCACGCCGGACACGCAGGGCCCGCCGCCCGACCTGCCCAGCGTGATCGGCCCGCTGGCACGCTGCGCCGACGACCTGCTGCTCGCGCTGGACGTGCTGGCCGGCCCGGAAATGCCGATGGCGCAGGCCTGGCGGCTCGCGCTGCCGGCGCCGCGGCAGTCCGATCCGGCGCGGTGGAACGTGCTGGTGCTCGACCGCCACCCGCTGGCCGCCGCGTCGCAGGACGTGCGGGGCGCGGTGGACGCGGCGGCGGCCCGGCTGGCGCGGCACGGCGCCACCCTCACCCGCCCGCCGGCGCTGCCGGACGGCCTGCTGCCGGACCTGGCCGCGTTGCACGCGGCCTATTCGCAGCAGGTGATGACCCTCCTCGGCGCCTTCGAGCCCGGCGCCACGTGCGACCTCACGGCGCACGCCTGGATCCGCCTCGGCGCGCAGCGCGCCACGCTGCGTTCGCAGTGCTTCGCGCTGATGGAGCGCTTCGACGCGGTGCTGTGCCCGGCCTTCGGCAGCGCCGCCTTTGTCCACCTGGACGGGGCCGACGAGGAGCACCGCACGCTCGGCATCGACGGCGTCGCCACGCCCTACGGCGCGCAGGCGGCGTGGTCCAGCCTCGCCTCGCTGGCCGGGCTGCCGGCAACGGTGGCGCCAGTCACGCGCGACGCCCAGGGGATGCCGCTGGGCGTGCAGGTCATCGGCCCGTGGCTGCACGACCGCGGCACCATCGAGATCGCGCGCCGCATCGGCGAGGCCTGAGCGGGCGAGGCCGCTTCTCCGGCCACCCCCCGGCCGCTCAGAACACGCCGAAGAGCTTGAGCAGGATGATGACGCTGATCGGCACGCCAAGCAGCCAGAGGATGATCGACTTCATGCGGGTCTCCGTTCGTGGATGTCGTGGCATCCATGATCGGCGGCACGCCGCATGCGGGCTTGACGGCGCGGGCGGGCTCGCCCCGTAGGAGCGGCCGCCGCCGCGCTGCGGGCCGGCGCCGCCGGGTGCCAGGGCTGGCGCAAAAAAAAGCGCGCCCGGAGGCGCGCCTTGCGTTCGGCATGGGCCGCGGACTTACTTGCTCACCACGCGCGCCATCTCCAGGCACTTGTTGGAGTAGCCCCACTCGTTGTCGTACCAGCTCACCAGCTTGACGAAGGTGCCGTCCAGCGCGATGCCCGCCTCCGCGTCGAAGATCGAGGTGCGCGCGTCGCCGCGGAAGTCCGTGGCCACCACCTTGTCCTCCGTGTAGCCCAGGATGCCCTTGAGCGCCCCTTCGCTCTGCGCCTTCATCTCCGCGCAGATCTCCTTGTAGCTGGCCTCCTTGTTCAGCTCCACCGTCAGGTCCACCACCGACACGTCGGAAGTCGGCACGCGGAAGCTCATGCCGGTGAGCTTCTTGTTCAGCTCGGGGATCACCACGCCCACCGCCTTGGCCGCACCCGTGCTGCTGGGGATGATGTTCTCCAGGATGCCCCGGCCGCCGCGCCAGTCCTTGTTGCTCGGGCCGTCCACGGTCTTCTGCGTGGCGGTGGCCGCGTGCACGGTGGTCATCAGCCCGCGCTTGATGCCCCACTTGTCGTTAAGCACCTTGGCCAGCGGCGCCAGGCAGTTGGTGGTGCAGCTGGCGTTGGAGACGATCGCCTCGCCCTTGTAGGTCTTGTCGTTGACGCCGAAGACGAACATCGGGGTGTCGTCCTTGGAGGGGGCCGAGAGGATCACCTTCTTCGCGCCCGCGTCGATGTGCTTCTGCGCCGTTTCCTTGGTCAGGAACAGGCCCGTGGATTCGAGCACCACGTCGGCGCCGACCTCGTTCCACTTCAGGGCGGCGGGGTCGCGCTCCTGAGTCAGGCGGATCTTCTTGCCGTTGACGATCAGGGTGCTGCCCTCCACGGCGACCTCGCCCTTGAAGCGCCCGTGCACCGAGTCGTACTGGAGCATGTAGGCCAGGTAGTCCGGCTCCAGCAGGTCGTTGATGCCCACGATCTCGATGTCGGGGAAGTTCTGCACCGCCGCGCGCAGCACGTTGCGGCCGATGCGGCCGAAGCCGTTGATGCCCAGTTTGATCGTCATGCGAGTTCTCCTAAGGTCAAAAAACTGCTCTTGGCAGGGATCAGGCCGCCAGCACGGCCTGCACCGTCTCGGCCACGTTCTCCGCCGTGAAGCCGAAGTGCTTGAACAGCACGCCGGCCGGCGCCGATTCGCCGTACGTGTCGAGGCCGACCACGGCCGCGACGCCGTACTTCCACCAGAAGTCCGACACGCCCATCTCCACCGCGATGCGCGGCAGGCCCTTGGGCAGCACGGACTTCTTGTACTTCACGTCCTGGCGGTCGAAGGTGGTGCTGCTGGGCACCGAGACCACGCGCACCGCGATCTTCCTCGCGGCCAGCAGCTCCTGCGCCTTGAGCGCGAGCTGCACCTCGGAACCGGTGGCGACGATGACGGCCTTGGCCTTCTTGTTCTTCAGGCCGACGCGCTCGGGCTCGGCCAGCACGTAGGCGCCGCGGCTGATGTCGGCCAGTTCGCCCTTCGGCGCATAGGGCAGGTTCTGGCGCGACAGCAGCAGCGCGGTGGGCCGCTGGCGGTTGCGCAGCGCGCAGGCCCAGGCCACGGTGGTCTCGGCGGTGTCGGCCGGGCGCCAGACGTCCAGGTTGGGGATCAGGCGCAGGCTGGCGGCGTGCTCGACGGACTGGTGCGTCGGGCCGTCCTCGCCCAGGCCGATGGAGTCGTGCGTGAAGACGTGGATCACGCGCTGCTTCATCAGCGCCGCCATGCGGATGGCGTTGCGGCTGTAGTCGCTGAAGGTCAGGAAGGTGCCGCCGTAGGGGATGTAGCCGCCGTGCAGCGCCACGCCGTTCATGATGGCGGCCATGCCGAACTCGCGCACGCCGTAGTTGATGTGGCGGCCGATCTGGCCCGCCTCGGTCTTGACCACGGCGCCCTGCGCGTCGAAGCGCAGGTCGGGCGTGGCGGCCGTCTTGGTGAGGTTGGAGCCGGTCAGGTCGGCGCTGCCGCCAAGCAGCTCGGGCAGCTGGGCCGTGAAGACCTCCAGCGCGAGCTGGCTGGCCTTGCGGCTGGCGACCGTCTCGGCCTGCGCGTGGGCGTGCAGCACGGCGTCGACCACGGTCTGGTCGAAGTGCTTCGGCAGCTCGCCCTGCATGCGGCGCTCGAACTCGGCCGCCAGGTCGGGGAAGGCCTTCGCGTAGGCGGCGAACTTCGTGTTCCACGCGGCCTCGGTGTCGGCGCCGCGGGCCTTGGCGTCCCAGGCCTGGTAGACGGCCTCGGGCAGCTCGAAGGGCGCGTGCGTCCAGCCGATGGCGCTGCGCGTCAGGCCGATCTCGTCGGCGCCCAGCGGCTCGCCGTGGGCCTTGGCGGTGCCGGCGCGGTTGGGGCTGCCCTTGCCGATTTGCGTCTTGCAGATGATGAAGGTGGGGCGGCTGCCCTTGCCCTGCTTCGCCTGCGCGATGGCCTTGGAGACGGCCTGCGCGTCGTGGCCGTCGACCGGGCCGATCACGTTCCAGCCGTAGGCCTCGAAGCGCTTGGCGCTGTCGTCGACGAACCAGGGCGCGACCTTGCCGTCGATGCTGATGCCGTTGTCGTCGTACAGCGCGATCAGCTTGCCCAGCTTCCACGCGCCGGCCAGCGCGGCGGCCTCGTGGCTGATGCCTTCCATCAGGCAGCCGTCGCCCAGGAAGGCGTAGGTGTGGTGGTCGACGATGGCGTGGCCGTCGCGGTTGAACTCGGCGGCCAGCAGCTTCTCGGCCAGCGCGAAGCCCACGGCGTTGGTGATGCCCTGGCCCAGCGGGCCGGTGGTGGTCTCGACGCCGGGGGTGACGCCCACCTCGGGGTGGCCGGCCGTCTTGCTGTGCAGCTGGCGGAAGTTCTTCAGCTCCTCGATCGGCAGCGCGTAGCCCGTCAGGTGCAGCAGCGCGTAGACCAGCATCGAGGCGTGGCCGTTGGAGAGCACGAAGCGGTCGCGGTCGGCCCAGTGCGGGTTGGCCGGGTTGTGCCTGAGGTGCTCGCCCCACAGGGCCACCGCCATGTCGGCCATGCCCATCGGGGCGCCGGGGTGGCCGGAGTTGGCTTGTTGTACGGCGTCCATCGCCAGCGCGCGGATCGCGTTGGCCATCAAGGCTTGGTTGGCCATCGGGGAGAGGCTTTCGGGGGATTGGGGGAGGGAAAGCCCTCGATTTTAGCCAGCGGGGGGGTGGCGACCGGGTGCCGCGGCCGGAATGCGCCGGGCCGATGCGGGGCCATGGCGGCTGCTAGAGTCGGCGCCATGCAGGGGCTGCACCTGACCGCCGACCTCCACGACTGCCAGTGCGACGCGCGCTGGCTGGTCGACGCGCAGGCGCTCGGCGCGCGCTGCACCGCGGCGGTCCGCGCCGCCGGGCTGCAGCCGGTCAGCCAGCTCTTCCACCGCTTTCCCGACACGGCCGAGGGCCCCGGCGGCGTGACGGCCACGGTGCTGCTGGCCGAGTCGCACCTGTGCGTCCACACCTGGCCGGAGCGGCGTGCCGTCACGCTGGACGTGTACGTGTGCAACTTCGGCGGCGACCACTCGGCGAAGGCGCGCCACCTGCTGGACGGGCTGCTCGCGCTGTTCGCGCCGGGCACGGCCGACTGCCGCAGCCTGCAGCGCGGCCGGGCCCTGGCCGACCAGCCCGGCGCGTAGCCGTTCCTCCCCGTCGCCGCCCCCTCCCCTCGAAATCGCTTCCCCATCCGATGACGCTGTCTGCGCATCCTGCCTCTGCCGCCGCCCTCTCCTGCACCCCCTTGGCCGGCCCGCGCGCGGTCGCGATGCTGCTGGCCGCCGGCCGCGGCGAGCGCATGCGCCCCCTGACCGACGCCACGCCCAAGCCGCTGCTGCCGGTGCGCGGCAAGCCGCTGATGCAGTGGCCGCTGGACGCGCTGGCGGCCGGCGGCTTCACGCGGCTGGTGGTCAACACCGCCTGGCTGGGCGCGCAGATCCCGGCCCGCTTCGGCGAGCGGCACGGCGCCGCGTCGATCGCGTATTCCGACGAGGGCCGCGACTTCGGCGGCGCGCTGGAGACGGCCGGCGGCATCGTGCGCGCCCTGCCGCTGCTGGATGAGGTCTTCTGGGTGGCGGCGGGCGACGTGTTCGCGCCGGACTTCCGCTTCACGCAGGCGGCGCTGGCGCGCTTCGCCGCCGGCACCGCCCTCGCCCACCTGTGGCTGGTGCCCAACCCGCCGCACAACCCGAAGGGCGACTTCGGCCTCGGCGCCGACGGACGGGCCCTCGACGTGCCGGCCGACGCGGGCGTGGCGCGCTTCACCTTCTCCACCATCGGCCTGTACCGCCGGTCCCTCTTCGCGCCGCCGTACTGCGACATCCCACCCGGCAACCCGCAGGGCATCAAGGCCCCGCTGGCGCCGCTGTTGCGCCGAGCGATGGACAATGGCCGCGTCAGTGCCGAGCTGTACACCGGCCCCTGGACCGACGTCGGCACCCCGGAACGCCTTGCGCAGTTGAACACCGCCCCATGAGCAGCGACACCACCCTCCCCTACGCCGCCCGCCGCGACCGGCTGGCGGCCCGTCTCGGCGCCGGCGGCATCGCCATCGTGCCCACCGCGCCGGAGCGCCAGCGCAACCGCGACAGCGACTTCCCGTTCCGCCACGACAGCTACTTCTACTACCTCACCGGCTTCACCGAGCCCCACGCCTGGCTGGTGCTGGACGGCAGCGGCCGCACCACTCTCTTCTGCGCGCCCAAGGACCTGGAACGCGAGATCTGGGACGGCTACCGCCTCGGCCCCCAAGCGGCGCCGGGCGCGCTGGGCGTGGACGAGGCCTTCTCGGTCGACGAGCTGGATGCGCGCCTGCCCCAGCTGCTGGAGAACCGCGAGACGGTGTGGTTCCCCTTCGCCACGCACGCCGGGCTGGAAGGCCGCGTCGACGGCTGGCTGCAGAAGGTGCGCGCCCGCGTGCGCTTCGGCGCCCTGTGCCCCGAGCAGCAGCGCGACCTGTGCGGCCCGCTGGACGAGATGCGCCTGGTCAAGGACGCGCACGAGCTCGACGTGATGCGCCGCGCCTCGCAGATCAGCGCCCGCGCCCACGTGCGCGCCATGCAGGCCAGCGCCCGCATGCTGCGCGCCGGCCAGGACGTGCGCGAGTACCACCTCGACGCCGAGCTGCTGCACGAGTTCCGCCTCGGCGGCTCGCAGTTCCCGGCCTACGGCTCCATCGTCGCCGCCGGCGCCAACGCCTGCGTGCTGCACTACCGTGCCGACGCCGCGCCGGTGCGCGCCGGCGAATTGGTGCTGATCGACGCCGGCTGCGAGCTCGACAGCTACGCCAGCGACATCACCCGTACCTTCCCCGCCGACGGCCGCTTCAGCGGCCCGCAGCGCGCGCTGTACGACCTGGTGCTGGCCAGCCAGGAGGCGGCGGTGGCGGCGACCAGGGCCGGCAACCGCTTCAACGACCCGCACGAGGCGACGGTGAAGGTGCTGGCGCAGGGCATGCTCGACCTGGGCCTGCTGGACGCGAACAAGGTCGGCAGCGTCGACGACGTGATCGAGCAGCGCGCCTACTTCCGCTTCTACATGCACCGCACCGGCCACTGGCTGGGCATGGACGTGCACGACTGCGGCAGCTACGTCGAGCCCTCGCAGGTGGGCGAGGTCAGCGAGCGCAAGGACCCGCTCTCGGGCGAGACCATCAAGAACCGGCCCAGCCGCATCCTGCAGCCCGGCATGGTGCTGACCATCGAGCCGGGCCTCTACGTGCGCGCAGCCGACGACGTGCCGGAGCAGTTCCACGACATCGGCATCCGCATCGAGGACGACGCCGTCGTCACCGAGGCCGGCTGCGAGCTGATCACCCGCGGCGTGCCGGTGGACGGCGACGAGATCGAGGCGCTGATGCGCGGCTGACGGCCGGCGCTGCCTTCGCGTTTTCTTCACCCCGACGAACCGGGGATCCGCGGCTCCCCGCCGCCTCACCGCTCGAAGCGCTGCGCCGCGTAGGGCGCCGGGTCCACCAGCGGCGTCTCGCCGTCGATGAGTTCGGTCAGCAGCCGCCCGCTCACCGGGCCGAGCGTGAAGCCCTGGTGCGCATGGCCGAAGTTGAACCACAGGCCGCGATGGCGCGGCGCTGGCCCGATCACCGGCTTCATGTCGGCCGTGCAGGGCCGCGCGCCCATCCAGGGCTGTGCCTCCACCGGCTCGGGCAGGTCGAGCAGCTCGCGCGCGCTGGCCTCGGCGCGGCCCAGCTGCCAGGGCGTGGCGGGCGCGTCGCGCCGCGCGAACTCGGCGCCGGTGGTCAGGCGCACGCCGCGCCGCATCGGCGCCAGCACCAGGCCGCGGCCGACGTCGTACAGTGGCAGCTTCGGCCCCGCCGCGCCGGCGTAGTGGCGGTGGTAGCCGCGCTTGACGAACAGCGGCAGGCGGTAGCCGAGCGGGCGCAGCAGCAGGTCGGCCCAGGGGCCGAGGGCGATGACGGCGTGCTCGGCTTCGAGCGGGCCGTCCGCGGTGTTCACCATCCACCCGGCCGGGCTCTGGCGCAGCGAGGCCGCGTCGCCGCGGACCAGCCTGCCGCCCAGGCGCTGGAAGTGCGCGGCGTAGCGCGCCACCAGCTCGCCGGGGTCGCTCACGCTCCAGGGGTCGAGCCAGTGGATGGCGCCGGGCAGGCGCTGCCGCAGGGCGGGCTCGGCGGCGGCCAGTGCGCCGGCGTCGAGCGCGGCGTGGCGCAGCCCGTGGCTTTGCGCCAGCGCGCGGGCCTCGGCCAGCGCCAGGTCCAGGCCGGCGTGGTCGCGGAAGAGGTGCAGGTAGCCTTCGCGCCGCACCAGGTCCCCGGCGCCGGCGGCGGCGATCAGCGGGGCGTGCTCGCCGGTGGCGTGCTCGATCAGCCGCGCATAGGCGCCGGCGATGGCCGGGTAGTGCGCCGCGCCGGAGTTGCGCCAGTAGCGCGCCAGCCCGCCGGCCACGCCCGGCAGCGCGCCCAGGTGGTAGTTGACGTCGGCCCCGCGCTTGAGCGCCACGCCGAGCAGCTTCGGGATGCTGCGCGGGAAGGCGTAGGGCGCGACCGCCTCGCGCTGGAGGATGCCGGCGTTGCCGTAGGAGGTCTCGCGCCCGGGCTCGCAGCGGTCGACCAGCGCCACCGCATGGCCGCGCATCGCCAGGTGCAGCGCGGTGCAGGTGCCGACCATGCCGGCGCCCAGGACGAGGACGGAGGAGGTCATGGCGATGTTCCTTGGCGCCCGGTGCGCGCGGCCCGTGGCGGCGGCTCGCGCAGCCGCGGCTGCATGAAGTCGATGAAGGCCCGCAGCTTGCGCGGCATCTGCGCGCGGCTGGGATGGTAGAGGTAGAAGCCCGGGAAGCTGGCCCACCAGCGCTCCAGCACCGGCACCAGCGTGCCGGCCTCGAAGTCGGCCCGCACCTCGCCCTCGAAGGCGCAGCCGATGCCCGCGCCGGCGCGCACGGCGGCGACCAGCACGCCGTTGTCGTTGGCCACCAGCGGGCCCTGCACCGCCACCTCGAACACGCGGCCGGCCTGCGCAAACTCCCAGCGGTACAGGCCGCCCGCCGCGAGGCGGATGTTGACGCAGGCGTGGTCCTTCAGCTCCTGCGGCGTGCGCGGCGGGCGGCGGCCCTGCAGGTAGCGCGGCGCGGCGAAGCACACCATCCGCTGCGCGCCGCCCAGCGGCACGGCCACCACGTCCTGCGCCAGGCTCTCGCCCAGGCGGATGCCGGCGTCGAAGCCGCCGGCCACCAGGTCGAGCAGGCGGTTGTCGCAGTGCAGGTCGAGCGTGATGCCGGGGTACGCGGCCGCGAAGTCGGCCAGGTGCGGCAGCAGCAGCACGCGCGCCGCCACGCTCGACAGGTTCAGCCGCAGCACGCCGGCCGGCGCGTCGCGCCGCTCGTCCAGCCCGTCCACCGCCTGCGCCAGCTGCGCCAGGCCGGGCGCGGCGGCGTCGAGGAACTGGCGGCCGAGTTCGGTGAGGCCGACGCGGCGCGTGCTGCGGTCCAGCAGGCGCACACCCAGGCGCCCCTCCAGCGTGCGCACGGTCTGCGACAGCGCCGAGGGCGACACGCCCATCTGCGCCGCCGCCTTGGTGAAGCTGGCGTGCCGCGCCACCTGCGCGAAGGCGGCGATGGCGGGCAGCAGCTCGGGCGACATGCGATCCATTATGAAGCGGTGCTTCAAGACGCATGCGGTCCAACCGGCTTTTTCCCGATGAATCGGCGGTCTACCTTCGGGTCCATCGACTTCTTCTTTTCCCGAAAAGGACCGCACCATGGAACTGACCGACTACCTGACCCTGGGCGCGAGCGGCCTGCGCGTGAGCCCGCTGGCGCTGGGCACCATGACCTTCGGCACCGACTGGGGCTGGGGCGCCGACGAGGGCGAGGCGCGCCGCATCTTCGACCTGTACGTCGAGCGCGGCGGCAACTTCGTCGACACTGCCAACTTCTACACCGGCGGCAGCAGCGAGGCGCTGCTGGGCCGCTTCGCCGCCGGCCGGCGCGACCGGCTGGTGCTGGCCACCAAGTACTCGCTGAACCTGCACCCGGGCGACCCCAACGGCGGCGGCAACCACCGCAAGAGCCTGGTGCGCGCGGTGGAGGAGAGCCTGAAGCGCCTGGGCACCGACTACATCGACCTGCTGTACCTGCACATCTGGGACGGCACCACGCCGGTGGAGGAGGTGATGCGCGGCTTCGACGACCTAGTGCGCGCCGGCAAGCTGCTGTACGCCGGAATCTCCGACACGCCGGCCTGGCAGGTGGCGCGCATGCAGACGCTGGCCGAGCTGCGCGGCTGGACGCCGCTGGTGGCGTTGCAGGTGGAATACAGCCTGGTGCAGCGCACGGTGGAACGCGACCTGGTGCCGATGGCCGAGGCGCTGGGCCTGGGCGTGACGGCCTGGTCGCCGCTGGGCATGGGCGTGCTGGCCGGCAAGTACGACCGCGCCGCGCTGGCGCAGGGCGACGCGCAGTCGCTCACCGTGCGCGGCACGCGCCAGCAGGTGGCGCTGACGCACGACATGCTCAGCGAGCGCAACCTGGACATCGCCGACGAGGTGAAGGCCCTCGCGCAGGCGCTGGGCCGCTCGCCGGCGCAGGTGGCGCTGGCCTGGCTGCTGCAGCGGCCGGGGCGCGGCGCCATCCCCATCGTCGGCGCCCGCACGCTGGCGCAGTTCGAGGACAACCTGGGCGCGCTGACGCTGCGGCTGGGCGAGGAGGAGCTGCGCCGCCTCGACGCGGCGAGCGCCGTGCCGCTGGGCTTCCCGCACGACTTCATCCGGCTGCCGGTGCCGCGCAACAACATCTTCGGCGGCACGCGCGTGCGCACCGGCGCGGCGGCCTGAAGGCGCCTCCGGGCCGGCTTTGCCGGCCGCCCCTGAGGGGGGTGAGGCAACTCGGGACGGCCCGGCGTTGCCTCGTGAGAGTCCCCGGGCAGGCGCGGGGCTTGGCGTGGCCGCAGGGCGGCCACGGGGAAAGAATGTGCCCATGAGCACACGCATCCCTTCCCGACCGGCCGCCCTTTCCCCGTCCACCCTGGGCGCCCGCCCGCCGGCGCTGCGCCGGCGGGTGCTCCCGGCCCTGGTGGGCGGCCTGCTGTGCGGCGCCGCCTGGCTCGCCGTCTCGCGCGCCCAGGCGGCCGAGCCGGCGGTCCTCGCGGCGATCGTCGCGCGCGCCACGGTGCCGCTGGCCGAGGCCATCGGCGGCGTGGAGAAGAGCGCGTCCGGCCGGGTGACCCAGGCCGAGCTGGAGGACGAGCGCACCGACGCCCAGGGCGCACCGCTGTACGAGATGGAGCTGGCCACGCCGCAGGGCCAGCGCGAGGACCTGATGGTGAGCGCCGCCACCGGGCAGATCGTGGGCCGCAAGGCCGACGGCGCGCTGAAGTCGAAGGACGCCGGCCGCCTGAAGGCGGCCACGCTGCCGATGCCGCAGGCCGTGCGCGCCGCGCTGGCCCGGCAGGCCGGCCACGCGGTCCAGGCGGAGCTGGACAGCCACTTCGGCACCGTCGTCTACGAAATCGACATCCTGACGCCGCAGGGCACGCTGGCCCAGGTGAAGGTGCACGCCGGCACCGGGCAGATCGTCAGCGTGCGCGGCGGATAGCGCGCAGCGCGGCGCGCTCAGGCCTGCGCGGCCTGCGCGCCGGCCAGGTGCCCGCGGGTGAAGGCCTCCTCGAAGATCGAATAGCCCGACCAGTCGGCGTGCGCGAAGTGCAGCCGGCCGGCCTGGTACGGCAGCGCGCCGATGCGCGCCAGCAGGCCCGGCGCGGGCATCGCCATCGCGTGGCCGTAGCGCGTGATCTCGATGCGGGTCGCCAGGCCCGGCAGGTCGGGGTGGGGCACGCCGAGCTCGCCCAGCAGCTCGTCGCGCCAGGCGGTCCAGGGCGCGTCGAGCAGGCGCCGGCGGCCTTCCGCGACCGTGGCGCCGTCGAAGCCGCTGGGCCCCAGCGGCCGGTACCAGCTGAGGACGGTGGCGCGCGGCGTCGGGTCCAGCGCCTGGTGGTTGGCGTCCACGTAGCCCAGGCCGCGCGTGCCGTAGAGGACGTTGTCCCAGCTCGGCGCGGCGCCGGGGCGGTCCTGCAGCGGTGCGCGCAGGTGCACGTTGGCGACCAGCCAGGGCGCATGCTGCACCCGCGCCGCGGCCTCGCGCAGGAAGGGCGGCGGCGCCTCGACCACGCGGGCGGCGACGAACACCGGCAGCGCGACGACGCACTGCGCGGCCTCCCAGCGCACCAGGCGCTGCGCGGCCGCGTCCCAGGCATCGAGCTCGACGCCGCGGCGCGTCTCGGCGATGCGCACGACCACCTGGCCGGCGTGCGCGCGCCCGCCCAGCGGCGCGGCCAGACGGCGCGTGAGCCAGCCGTTGCCCTCGGGCCAGGTGAGCACCGCGTCGCGCTCGCCGCCGTCGTCGTCGCCCGGCGCATGGAAGCCGTGGCGGCTGGCGAAGTAGTGCAGGCCGGCCCAGGCCGAGACGTGCGCCAGGCCGGCGCCGTAGTCGTCGCGGCAGCAGTAGTCCAGGTACCAGCGCAGCTGCGGGTCGGCCAGGCCCTCGCGGTCCAGCCAGGCGGCGAAGGGCAGGGCGTCGAGTTCGAGCAGCAGCGGCACCAGCGGGGCGCGCAGCGTCGGGATGGCGAAGTGCGCGGCGCGGCGCAGCTCGTCCACGCGCTGCGCGAAGCGGCGGTACTGCGCGAGCGTGGCCTCGCTCACGCCCTGCACCGGCAGCAGGCCGTCCTGCCACTGGCCCTGGAAATACAGGCGCTCCTGCGGGCTGTGGCACAGGTGGCGCTCGTCGTATTCCCAGCGGCCGGCCACGCGCCGGCGCAGGCCCAGCTCCTCCAGCAGGTCCTGCACCTCGTGCGCATCGTCGCCCGGCGTCGGCAGGTAGTGCGCGCCGAGCGGGCAGTCGATGCCGCCGACCCGACCGCCGCGCGCGTTGCCGCCGGCCTCGTCCTCCAGCTCGAGCAGCGCGAAGTCGTCGACGCCGGCCAGGCGCAGGGCCCGCGCCGCCGCCAGGCCGGCCACGCCGCCGCCGGCGATGACGACGCGCGTGCGGCGCGTCTCGGCCGGCGGCGCGGCGCGCCAGCGGCCGTCGCGCAAGGCGTGGCCGCGCGCCATGTCGATGCCGGCGAAGCCGCCTTCGATCGGCGCCGGCCGGTCGCAGGCGGCCAGTGCCAGCGGGCCGGCCACGGCGGCGGTCATGAAGCTGCGGCGGCGCATCGCTCAATGCCCGTTGACGAGCACCCTGCCCCACTCCTGCTCGTAGGTCGTCACCAGCACCTGGTTCGACAGGCGGTTGACCTCGGCCGGCACGCGGTCCATGTCCCGGGGGAAGTCGAACAGCAGCGGCAGCGTCTGCGCCGAGAGGAAGCGCAGGCCCGGCGGCAGCGTCTCGGGCAGGCGCCAGGGCCGGCGGCTGGCGATGACGAAGCCCCATTCGCCGAAGCTGGGCACGTGCGCGTGGTAGGGCGTGGCCGTGAGGCCGACCGACTCCACCGTCTGCACCACCGTCCAGAAGCTCTTGCGCGCCACCAGCGGCGAGGTGGTCTGGATGACGGCGTAGCCGCTGGCCGACAGGCGCTTGTCGAGCAGGGCGTAGAAGCTGTTGGTGAAGAGCTTGCCGATGGCGAAGTTGGTGGGGTCGGGGAAGTCGACGATCACCACGTCGAAGAGATCGTCTGCCCCCACGCTCCCCGCTTCGCGTGGTTCGCTGCCCCCCGAGGGGGCGCTCGCGCCTTGGGGCGGCCCGGCGGCGCTCGAGCCACCCTCCTGCAACCACCGGAAGGCGTCGGTGTTGACGACCTTCACCTTCGGCGAGGAGAGCGAGTGGCCGTTCAGGGCGGCCAGCGTCTCGTGCCCGGTGAAGAGCTTCGTCATGTTCGGGTCCAGCTCGACCAGCGTGACCTGCTCGACCGAGGGGTACTTGAGCACCTCGCGCACCGCCATGCCGTCGCCGCCGCCGAGCACGGCCACCTTCTTCGGCGCGCCCTGCGCGGCCATCACGGGGTGCACCAGCGCCTCGTGGTAGCGGTACTCGTCGCGCTCGGCGAACTGCAGGTTGCCGTTGAGGAAGAGCCGGTGGCCGGCGCCGCCGCGCGTGACGACGATGCGCTGGTAGGGCGAGCTGGCGGCGAAGACGATGCGGTCCTGGTAGAAGCGGTCCTCGGCGAGCGTGGTGATGCGCTCCGAGAACGCGAAGGCCGCGCCCAGCGCGGCCAGCGTGAGGCCGCAGGCCAGCACGTGCGCGGCGCGGCGGCGCAGCTCGTGCCGGAACAACCACAGCGCCCACACGCCCACCGCCGCGTTCATCAGGCCGAACAGCAGGCCGGTGCGGATCATGCCCAGCTGCGGCACCAGGACGAGCGGGAAGGCCACCGACACCGCCAGTGCGCCGAGGTAGTCGAAGGTGAGGACCTGCGACACCAGGTCCTTGAGCTGGATGTCGCGCCGCAGGATGCGCATGACCAGCGGGATCTCCAGGCCCACCAGCGTGCCCACCGCCATCACCATGCCGTACAGCAGCAGCCGGAAGGCGCCCGGCACGTAGGCGTTGGCGACGAACAGCAGGGCCGGCAGGAAGCCGCCGGCCAGCGCCACCAGCAGCTCGATGCGCAGGAAGTGCGCCGGCAGCTGGCGCTCGAACCAGCGCGACAGCCACGAGCCCACGCCCATGGCGAACAGGTAGGTGCCGATGACGGTGCTGAACTGCAGCACCGAATCGCCCAGCAGGTAGGAACTGAGGGCCGCCGCCGCCAGCTCGTACACCAGCCCGCAGGCGGCGACGACGAAGACGCTGGCCAGCAGTGCGACGGCGACGGGGGAGGGGCCCGCGCGTGCGGGAGCCGGGGTCATGAGGGGATCATGCGGCCGCCGCCGGGCCGCCCCGAGGCGGCCGCGCCTCCCCCTCGGGGGGTGGCGTTCCATGCCGCGCAGCGGCAGGAAAGGCCGGGGGGCTCAATGGATCGCCGCGGCGACGATGATGGAAATGCCCAGGCACATGGCGGCCACCACCATGCCCAGCGCCTTGTTCTGCTTCTCGACGATCTCGGCCCACAGGTCGTAGGGCGTGATCTTGTCGATGATGATGAAGGCGAGCCAGAACACGATGATGCCGATGAGGGCATACATCAGCGTGCCGCCGATCGCCAGGGGCTGGAGCCATTCGAATTTCGCCATGGAGTACCTCCGGAACAGGGGATGAAGGGTGCTTCGCCGGGTTGCCTGCCGCGCCGGGCCGCTACTTGTGGCCGCCGCCGCTGGAGTAGCCGCCGTACGAGCCGCCCGAGCTGCGGTAGCCGCTGCCGCCGGACGAGCTGGAGCAGGTGGACAGGATGATCATCAGGAAGATGATGACCACCGCGATCACGATGATGGTGCCGCAGCCCAGGCCGGAGGCCGCGCTCACCGGCGCGGCGTCGGTGCGCCTGAACAGGTCCTTCTTCGCGTCGAGCTTGAAGGCGGCGGCCACCGCGCTGGCGTCGATCTTGCTGCCGTGCGACCAGGTCAGCTCGTCGGCGCTGCGCTCCATCGACAGGATGCCGCCCTTGCCGTCGGCGTAGTCGCGGTTGCTGGTCTTCTGCCCGCGCGCCACCTGCCAGTAGAACTCGCCGAGGACATAGGTGGTCTCGGCCTCGTAGGCGTACTGCTGGCGATAGGTGCGGCCCAGGTAGCGGGCCGTCTGCCCGCCCGGTGCGGCCGTCGGCGCGCCGGTGGTCGGCCGCACCATGCTCCAGCCGTCCTCCGCGTCGACCAGGAAGCTGAAGCCGCGCTTCCTGTTGTAGAGCAGGTACTCGTCCCAGCCGAAGCGCTCGTCGTCGCCCGGTTCCTGCCCCATGCGATGCTGGAAGCCCACCACCTGCCACGGCACGCCCTGCAGCTGCCCGGTGGCGCCCAGGGGGATCAGCGGCTGCACCGGCTCGCGCTGCGTGGCGTACTTCAGCTCGCCGCCGATGCCGCTGCTGGTGTCGATGATGCTCTTGCACTGCGGGCAGGTGACGCTCTTGCTGTCGGCCAGGTTGAGCGTGACCGGCGAGCCGCAGTTGGGGCAGCTGAAGCTGCGGCCCGCGTCCTCCTTGCCGGACTCGGCGCGCAGGCCGGACATCTTCAGGTCATCCAGCAGCACCTCGCGGCCCAGCCAGGCGTTCGGGGGCTGGCTGTCGTACTCGAGGCTCAGCACCAGCGCCTGATCGTTGCGCAGCTCCACCACGCGGAAGGGCTGGCCCAGCGGCGGCAGGCGCGGCAGCTCGCCCTGGGCCGAGACGAGCCGGACCTCCTGGTTCGACGCCGTCGTGAAGGCGCGCCCGTCGATCGCGGTGGTGACGCCCACCCGCAGGCTGGCGGCCTCGGGCAGCGGCTGCTGGGGGCTGTAGGGCAGCGAGAAGACGAAGGCGCCGTTGTCCTCGCTCAGCACGCCGATGCGGTCGTCGCCGCCGCCGTCGAGCTGGGCGATCCACTCCGTCCAGCGGCCGCCCTCGTAGGCGTACTGCAGGCGGCCGACCAGGGTGAAGGGCTTGTCCTGGATGCGGCCGGCGGCGAACAGCTGCAGCGGGCTGAAGTCGTCGAACAGCTCGGCCATCTTGCCGATGCGCGCCAGCTGCTCGCCCTGGCGCGCGACGGTGCTCTGGCAGTACGGGCAGACGGCGAAGGCCGACTGCGCCGAGCGGAATTCGACCGGCGCGCCGCAGCCGGGGCAGGGCGCGCGGTAGTGGCGCTGGCTGCCGCTGTCCTCCTCAGCCATCGGCGGTCAGACGAGCTTCTTCAGGAGCTCCGCCTTCTTGGCGTCGAACTCCTCCTGCGTGAGGATGCCCTTGGTCTTGAGCTCGCCCAGCTTCTCCAGCGTCGCCATCACCTCGTTCGGGCTCACGCCCGCCACCGGCGCGGTGGCCGCCACGGCGGCCTGCGCGGCGGCGTTGGGGTTCAGGCCCTGCTGCAGGTTCTGCGCCAGCACCTGGCCCAGCGCCACGCCGGCGCCCAGGCCCATGGCATCGCCCGCGATGCCGCCGCCGTGGCCGGCGCCCTCGGCGAACTTGGGGATCGCCTGCGCCGTCTGGTACTGCATGAACTTGCCCATGTCGTTGCCGACCATGCCCATGCCGATGCGCTGGTCGAGGATCTTCTGCAGCTCCTCGGGCAGCGAGACATTCTGGACGGTGATGGTCTCCAGCTTCAGGCCGATCTTGCCGAACTCGGGGTTGAGCTGCGCCGCCAGCGCGTTGGCGAACTCGATCTGGTTGGCCGCCAGGTCGAGGAAGGGCACGCCGCTGGCCGCGATGGCGTTGCTGATGTTCTGCAGCACCAGGCCGCGCAGCTGGCCGTCGAGGTCGGCCACGGTGTAGGTGTCGCGCGTGCCGGAGATCTCGGTGTGGAACAGCTTCGGGTCGGCGATGCGGAAGGCGTAGTTGCCGAAGGCGCGCAGCCGGACGGCGCCGAAATCCTTGTCGCGGATGGTGACGGGCTGCGGCGTGCCCCACTTCTGGTCGACCTGCTGGCGGGTGCTGAAGAAGTAGACGTCGCTCTTGAAGGGCGACTCGAAGAGCTTGTCCCAGTTCTTCAGGTACGTGAGGACGGGCAGCGTCTGCGTCGTCAGCTTGTACATGCCGGGGCCGAAGACGTCGGCCACCTGGCCCTCGTTGACGAACACCGCCATCTGCGACTCGCGCACGGTGAGCGAGGCGCCGTTCTGGATCTCCATCTCCTGCATCGGGAAGCGCCAGGCCAGCGTGCCGTCGCCGGTCTCCGTCCACTGGATGATGTCGATGAACTGCTTCTTGATGAAATCCATCAGGGCCATGGTGCGCACTCCTCGCTCGACTGGGGGTGGGATGGGAGGGGGATATTGCCATAGCCGCGGCGCGTTTCCCGCGGCGGGCCCGCGCGCCTGCCCCGGCCATGCGATCTATTCCGTGGGGACGGCGGACGCGCCGTGTCGCGCGGGGGACGCGGCGCCGGGGCGCGACCTACAATCGGCGCCCCTTTCGACACGACAAACCCCGCGCGCCGGCCATCGGGCCCGTCCCCGGCAGGCGCGCCCGACGGGGATCCAAGGAGCCGCCTTCCATGTCCGAGTCCCAGAACCTGAGCGCCGAAGACAAGCGCGCCCAGCTGCGCCGCGCCGCGCTCGAGTACCACGAGCTGCCGGTGCCCGGCAAGATCGCCATCTCGGCCACCAAGCAGATGACCAACCAGCGCGACCTGTCGCTGGCCTACTCGCCCGGCGTGGCCGCGCCCTGCGAGGAGATCGTCAAGGACCCGGCCAACGCCTTCCGCTACACCGCGCGCGGCAACCTGGTGGCCGTCATCTCCAACGGCACCGCCGTGCTGGGCCTGGGCGACATCGGCCCGCTGGCCTCCAAGCCGGTGATGGAAGGCAAGGGCGTCCTGTTCAAGAAGTTCGCCGGCGTGGACGTGTTCGACATCGAGATCGACGAGAAGGACCCGGCCAGGCTGGTCGAGGTGATCGCCGCGCTCGAGCCCACCTTCGGCGCCATCAATCTCGAGGACATCAAGGCGCCGGACTGCTTCTACGTCGAGCGCGAGTTGCGCAAGCGCATGAAGATCCCGGTCTTCCACGACGACCAGCACGGCACCGCCATCACCGTGGCGGCGGCCATGGTCAACGGCCTGAAGGTCGCGGGCAAGGACATCGGCCAGGTCAGGCTGGTCACCTCCGGCGCGGGCGCGGCGGCGCTGGCCTGCCTGAAGCTGCTGCTGAAGGTGGGGCTGAAGCGCGAGAACGTCTACGTCACCGACCTGGCCGGCGTGGTCTACGAGGGCCGCACCGAGCTGATGGATGACGACAAGGCCGAGTTCGCGCAGAAGACCGAGGCGCGCACGCTGGCCGAGGTGATCGAGGGCGCCGACGTGTTCCTGGGCCTGTCGGCCGGCAACGTGCTCAAGCCCGAGATGGTGGCGAAGATGGCGGCGCGGCCGGTGATCTTCGCGCTGGCCAACCCCAACCCGGAGATCATGCCGGAGCTGGCGCACGGCGTGCGCGACGACGTGATCATGGCCACCGGGCGCACCGACTACCCGAACCAGGTCAACAACGTCCTGTGCTTCCCCTACATCTTCCGCGGCGCACTGGACTGCGGCGCCACCACCATCACCGACGAGATGGAGATCGCCGCGGTGCACGCCATCGCCGAGCTGGCGCAGGCCGAGCAGAGCGAGCGCGTGGCCGCCGCCTACGTGGGCGAGAAGCTCAGCTTCGGCCCCGAGTACCTGATCCCCAAGCCCTTCGACCCGCGGCTGATGATGAAGATCGCGCCCGCGGTCGCCAAGGCGGCCGAGGAAAGCGGCGTGGCCGCGCGCCCCATCAAGGACCTGGACGCCTACCGCGACAAGCTGCAGAACTTCGTCTACGCCTCCGGCACGACGATGAAGCCGATCTTCGAGGCCGCACGGCGCGCCGCCAAGAAGCGCGTGGCCTTCGCCGAGGGCGAGGAGGAGCGCGTGCTGCGCGCCTGCCAGATCGTGGTGGACGAGGGCATCGCCCGGCCCACGCTGATCGGCCGGCCGGCCATCATCGCGCAGCGCGTCGAGAAGTTCGGCCTGCGCCTGCAGGAAGGGCGCGACTACGACGTCGTCAACACCGACTTCGACGAGCGCTACCGCGACTTCTGGCAGACCTACCACCGCATGACAGAGCGCAAGGGCATCACCGCCCAGGTGTCGAAGATCGAGATGCGCCGGCGCCTGACGCTGATCGGCGCGATGATGCTGCACAAGGGCGAGGTCGACGGCCTGATCTGCGGCACATGGGGCACCACCGCCAACCACCTGCACTACATCGACCAGGTGATCGGCAAGCGCCCCGGCGGCGCCGCCAGCACGCCGCAGGACGTGCCGGTGTACGCCTGCATGAACGGCCTGATGCTGCCCGACCGCCTGCTGTTCCTGGTCGACACCCACGTCAACTACGACCCGACGCCGGAAGAACTGGCCGAGATCACCACCATGGCGGCCGAGGAGATGATGCGCTTCGGCCTCAAGCCCAAGGCGGCGCTGCTGTCGCACTCCAACTTCGGCACCAGCAACCACCCCAGCGCGCTCAAGATGCGCCGCACGCTGGAGTTGCTGCGCACCCAGGCGCCCTGGCTCGAGGTGGACGGCGAGATGCACGGCGACGTGGCCCTGGACGGCAAGCAGCGCATGGCCGTCATGCCCCACAGCGCGCTGGCGGGCGATGCCAACCTGCTGGTCTTCCCGAACATCGACGCCGCCAACATCGCCTACAACCTGCTCAAGACGGCGGCCGGCGGCAACATCGCCATCGGCCCGGTGCTGCTCGGCGCGGCCAAACCTGTGCACATTCTCACGGCCAGCGCCACTGTGAGGCGCATCGTGAACATGGCGGCGCTGACCGTCGCCGACGCCAACGCCGACCGCTGAACGGATTTCACGACAGCGTGCGCTAACTTATCAGTCCAATCCGACCCGCTGGCGCCTGCTCAATTCTTGGGCAGGCGCTTGCTTTTTGGGCATGGCTGATGCACACTGGCGAGCTTGAGTTTGCGGGTTAACCCGTAAGTCAAAGCCCGCATCTTCAGCCTTTCGTGCCTTGATGGCAGCAATCATGGCGGCAGCCGTTCCGCGTTCCTCCCTGGTTTCCAAGTTTGCGCTCACTGGCGTTCTCCTGGCGACTTTCTGGGCAGGAATGGCCGGCAGCCCGGACGCCATGGCGCGCGAGGCGGCGGGTGGCGGCGTGCGGGCGATGGCCGACGGCCAGACGCGTTCGGTTGCGCTGGCGGAGCTTCCCGAGCAGGGCCGGCAGACGTACCAGACCATCCTCGAGGGCGGCCCGTTCCGCTACGACAAGGACGGCACGGTGTTCGGCAACCGCGAGCGGCTGCTTCCTCGGGAGCAGCGCGGCTACTACCGCGAGTACACGGTGCCCACGCCGGGAGTGCGTCATCGCGGCGCCCGTCGCATCATCTGCGGCGGCCGCCCGACGAAGCCCGATGCCTGCTGGTACACCGCGGACCACTATGCAAGTTTCAGGAAGATCGCGCCATGAGGTGCGGTCTTCGTCAGCAGGGGTGACGCACCGACGCGTCCGGGAGACTTTTTGATCACCATGGAAACCAAAGCGGAGATGAACCAGCAGCCCCTTCGGGGCGTGCGGCCGAACATCGTGCAGTCGATTCGCGCCTTTCGCGTGAGCGACCTGCAGGAGGCCGCGCACCAGTCCGGCCAGCATTTCCTGTACGCCAACCTGGCCAACGCGCAGAGCAAGCAGGACGTGCTCGACCTGATCGCCCAGCAGTTCATGTTCCCCGCCCATTTCGGGAAGAACTTCGACGCGCTGTACGACTGCATGACCGACCCGCTGCACAAATCGGGCCCGCAGCCGGGCTTCGTGGTGGTGCTGGAGCAGATTCCTGCGACGGCCAAGTTCGACAAGGAGGCGCGCGAGCAGCTGCTCGACATCTTCCGGGACGCCGCGGACTACTGGGGCGACCGCAAGGTGCCCTTCCGATGCTTCTATTCTTTTCTGTAGCCCGTTCCGCACAAGCAGGCCAAGCGGAACGGGCGAACGAGGCCCAGGTGGCGAGCGCGCAGCAGCAAGGCGCACCCGTCCATGGCATCGATCTCGAGGCGGACCCCGCCGCCGAGAAGATGCCCACCGACAAGCTGGTGGACGTGTCGCCACTGGCGCTGCGCATGAGCAGCCCCTTCAACAGCAGCTACTGGCTGTCGGCAGCGTAGGGAGCTTCAAGACGCAAAGCGTCTTGAAGTTGTCTAGCCAGGTAAAAAGGCCGGGGAGACCCCGGCCTTTTTGTTTCGGGCCCCGTTGCGCTTCGCTTCACTGGGGGGCGCGGCACTTGCCACGCCAATGCCCGTCAACCTACGACTTGGGCAAGGGCCACGTATTCGGCAACGGGCACTTCCTCGGCGCGGCGCTGCAGGTCGAAGTCGCCGGCATAGCCGCGTGCGTCGAGCCAGCGGCCGAGGCTGTGGCGCAGCAGCTTGCGACGCTGGCTGAAGGCGGCCTGCACCAGGGGCTCGAGCACGGCCACGTCCACCGGGGCGGGCTGCGCCCGGGGCACCATGCGCACGACGGCGCTGTCGACCCGGGGCGGCGGTTCGAAGCTCTCGGGCGGCACGGCCAGGATGTTCTCCATCTCGTAGCGCCACTGCAGCATCACCGACAGGCGCCCGTAGTCGCCGGTCGAGGGCGCCGCCACCATGCGGTCGATCACTTCCTTCTGCAGCATGAAGTGCTGGTCGGCGATGCGGCCGGCGAAAGGCAGCAGGTGGAACAGGATGGGCGTGGAGATGTTGTAGGGCAGGTTGCCGACCACCCGCAGCCGCTGCCCCTCGGGCGCGGCGTCGGCCAGGGCGCCGAAGTCCACGCGCAGCACGTCGCTCTCGATCACCGCCAGCTGCGGATGCGCGCGCAGCCGCGCAGCGAGGTCGCGGTCGAGTTCGATGACGGTCAGGCGGCCGAGGCGCTCCACCAGCGGCTGGGTCAGCGCCGCCAGGCCGGGGCCGATCTCCACCATCGCCTCGCCCGGCCGCGGCGCGATGGCACGCACGATGGCGTCGATGATCGCCAGGTCGGCCAGGAAGTGCTGGCCGAAGCGCTTGCGCGGGGCGTGCGGCTTCATGCCACGTGAAGCAGGAGGGCCGCCATCCGCCGTCAGGACTGCGGTGGCTCGCGCAGCTCGACGTAGGCGCGGTTGCGCACCTCCTGCGCCCACGACTCGTAGGCGTCTTCCATCTTCTTGTCGCGCAGCGCGTTGCGGGCGGCCTCGCGCAGTTCCTCGGGCTTGAGCTTGGCGTCGCGCCGGCCTTCAACCTGGATAAGGTGCACGCCGAAGCGGGAGACCACCGGCTCGCTGATCTGGCCCGGCTGCAGGCGGTTCATGGCCTCCTCGAACTCGGGCACGAACTGGCCGGGCACCGACCAGCCCAGCTCGCCGCCGTTGCGCGCGCTGCCGGGGTCCTGCGAGTTGTCGCGCGCGAGCGCCGCGAAGTCGGCGGTGCCGGCCTGGATGCGGTGCTTGAAGTCCTGCAGCAGCGCCACGGCCTGCTCGGGCGTGCGCTTGGCGTCGGGGCGGATCAGGATGTGGCGCAGCTGCGTCTGGCGCACCACCGAGTCGGGCGAGGCACCGCGCTCGCGCGCCAGCACCTTGAGCACGTGGAAGCCCGCCGGCGAGCGCACCGGGCCGACGATGCCGCCGACCGGCGCCGACTGCGTGCTCTCGACGAACAGGGGTGGGTAGCGCTCGGCGCTGCGCAGGCCGAGCGCGCCGCCGTTGCTCTTGTCGGGCGCATCGGAGAACTCCGTCACCAGCGCGGCGAAGTCCTGGCCGGCGCGGGCGCGCTGGGCGACATCTTCCGCGCGCTTCTGCAACTGGGCGACCTGGGCGGCGCCGGCGTGCTCGGGCACGGCGATCACCACCTGCGCCAGGTTGATGTCCTGCGCGCCGGCGATCGCGCCGCTGCGCTGGTCGGCCAGGTACTGGTCGATCTCCTGGTCGCTCACCTTGGTGCGCGACTCCAGCTCGCGCTCGCGCAGGCGGGTGAGCATGATCTGGTTGCGGATGTTGTTGCGGAACTCGTCGCGCGAGATGCCCGCCTGCGCCACGCGGCGCTGCAGCTCGGACACGCTGACCTGGTTCTGCCGCGCCACGATCTCCACGCCCTGGTCGATGGCGGCCTCGTCGGCCTTGACGCCCTGCTCCTTGGCCAGCTGGAGCTGCGCGCGCTCGGAGATCAGCTGCTCGAGCACCTGGCGCGCCAGCACGTCGCGCGGCATGCCCTGCGCCTCGGGGCCGGCCTCTTCCAGCACGCGGCCGAGGCGCTTCTGCACCTCGGTGTTGGTGATGGGCTCGGAGTTGACCAGCGCCACGATGTACTCGGCGATGCGCTGCCCGCCGGGCGCCGCGGCGGCCGGCCGGGCGTTGGCCGGCGGCACCACGCCCGCGGCCGGGCCGGCGCGCATGATGTCCGTGATGCCCCGGCGCGCGGGCGCCTTGCCCGCCTGCGCGTGGGCGAGGCCGGCGCAGCCCATCGCGGCGGCGCAGGCGAGGGTCAGGGTGGAGCGCAGGAATGTCTTCATGGCGGAGGCCTCCGGGAGCCCGCGGCGGCGGGGCTCAGTCATAGTTGGTGAAGCGGCTGGGCGCCTGGACCGGGCTGCGCAGCGGCTGGTAGCGCGGCACGTTCAGCTGCAGGGTGCGCATCGGGCTGGAGCCGATGCTGGAGAAACCCATGAACTCGAGCTGGAACATGATCCGCTTGGTCGAGGTGGCCACGCCGGTGCTGATCTTCTCCAGGACGACGCGGCCGATGTAGCAGCAGCCGTCGTACTCGAAGCCGATCACGGCGTCGGTCATCACCTTGTCGCGCATGCTGTAGTTCAGGCGGCCCACCGAGTACCAGCGGCCGCCGCCCTGGCCGCGGCCGGGGCCGAGGTCCTTGCCCTTGTCGCCCCACAGGTCGTTGAGCGGCCACTGCCAGCCCAGGTCAATCGACTCGTTGCCCACGCCGTTGGTGGAGATGCGGTCGGCCTGGTAGCGGTACGAGGCGCTGAGCGTGCGGTAGGGCCCGGGCGTGTAGCGGGCGGTGACGGTGCTGCGGTTGGAGCGCCGGTCTTCCGGGTTGTACTGGACGGTGGTGTCCAGGCTCCACTTGGGGCTGAGGTTGACCTGCGCGCCGAGCATCACGTCGCTGGCCCGCTCGATCACCGGCGAGGTGCCGGCCGTGGTGACGGTGGTGCTGCCGACCAGGCCGGTGAGCGTGGGCAGCGTGACGTTCTGGTCGGCGAAGCGCCGGCGCTGGGCGATGCCGAAGCGGGCCAGCTCGGCGCCGCTGTCGGGATCGAGCAGGCGCGAGGTCAGGCCCAGGGTGAGCGCGTTGGTGGACGAGATGCGGTCGTGGCCGGAGAACTCGTTTTCGGTGAACAGGGTGGCGAAGCTGAAGTCGTTGGCCGCCGTGTCGTAGATGGGCAGCGCGTTCTGGCGGCTGCGGTAGGGCGTGTAGACGTAGAAGGCGCGCGGCTCCAGCGTCTGGCGGAAGGCGCGGCCGAAGAGCGTCATGTCGCGCTCGAAGGTCATGCCGCTGTCGAGGCTGAAGGTGGGCACCGTGCTGCTGGCCGAGCTGCGGCCGTCGGCCAGCGGCGCATCGAAGGAGTAGCTGGCGGTGTGCAGCTGCACTTTGGGGATGATGTAGGCGCCGGGCGTGATGAACGGGCGGCTCAGCTGCGCCTGCGCGAAGGCGCGGTCGCCGTTGGGCTGGCCCTGCTCGAGCGTGTTGGCGCGGAAGCGCGTGAAGTCCGTGTTCAGCGAGAAGTCGAAGCCGTTCCAGTCGTACTTGGCGTAGTTGGCCGTGATCTGCGGCAGCCGGTCGTAGGGCGGGATGATCGGCGCCGCGTCGTAGCGCAGCGTCTGGTAGGACAGCGCGCGCACCTTGCCGCTCCAGTCGCCCTTGCTCCAGTTGAGCGAACCGTCGTTGGGCAGCAGCCGGGTGATGAGCGTGGGCGTGCGGGTGAAGTCGCGCCAGTAGTCGTCGTCGCTCACCCGGTTGATCGCGAGGTTGGCCGTCAGCGAGTCCAGCCCCAGGTCGCGGGCGTTGAAGCTGTGCTGGTGCTTGGCCCACAGGCCCCAGCGCGAGCGGCGCACGCTGCCGGCCATCAGCTCGCTGGCGGTGGCGTAGTCGCCGTCGCTGATCGCGGTGGAGACGGCCTCGGCGCGCCGGCTCGCGGGCAGGTTGTCGCTGGGCATCAGGTCCAGCCGCACCTCGCCGCTGTAGTCCTTCTCGAGGTAGCGGAACTCGTTGGACAGGTTGATGCCGCGCTTGCTCATCACCGTCGGCGTGAAGGTGGCGTCGCGGTTGGGCGCGATGTTCCAGTAGTAGGGCAGCGCCAGCTCCAGCCCGTTGACGCTGTCGATGCCCAGCGTGGGCGGCAGGAAGCCACTCTTGCGCTCGTTGCTCAGCGGGAAGCTGACGCTCGGGATCGGCGGCGTGCTGATGCCCATGAAGGTCAGCTGCGCGTGCTCGGCGGTGCCGACGTTCTCCTCGCTGTCGGTGCGCAGATTGGCGGCGCTGAGGAACCAGGCCGGCATCCAGCCGGGGTAGTCCTCGCGCCGGCAGGTGGTGTAGGTGGCGTGGCGCGCGATCGCGCGGTCGGCGTCGACGAAGTCGATGCGGTCGGCCTCGCCGTGCGCGCCGGTGGCCAGCAGCTTGTAGCGCACGTTGTCGAAGAAGCCCTCGAAGGTCTCGACCTTCAGCTCCAGCTGAGGGCCTTCGTAGACGTTGCCGGCCTGGTTGACGCGCACGTTGCCGCTGGCCTTGGCCAGGTCGTCGGGCTGGTAGTACTCGAGGCGGTCGGCGTGGATGACCGTGTCGCCGCGGCGCAGCGAGGCATTGCCCTCGACCACGGTCTCCAGGTCGGGGCGGCCCGAGACCTTGTCGCCCTCGACGATGCTCGGCCGCTCGGCACGCTCGGGGCGCGGGATCTCGTCCTGCAGCATGGGCGAGCGCTTGAGCACCAGCGGCGCATCGGCCTCGGACTGCGCCCAGGCGCCCTGCGCCTGCAGCAGCGCGAGCGTCAGCAGGGCCAGGGGCCACGGCGGCGTTCGGCGGTGCCGGGTGGCTCGGGTCAGGTCGTGCATCGGTTGGGAACGGGGCAATCTCGAAGCGGTGGCGGCGGGCGGCCCAGGCGACCGATGCGCAGCAGGGTCCCGCGGGGCGCCGCCGGCCGGCGGCACGGGGGCGGATTCGTAGAATTTCGATTATCCATGACAGTCCCCCCGACCCCGGCCCCCGGCCATCCCGCGGCCGCCGCACCCGGTGCCGCCGCCGCCCCCCTGACCTGGGCCGACCCGGCGCGCGCCGAGGCCTTCCGCCGCTGGATCGAGCGCATCGCGCCGCAGCAGCAGCTGCGGCCGGACACCGTCCGCCTGGCCTCGGCCGACGCGAGCTTCCGCCGCTACCTGCGGGTGGACACCGCCACGCCCGGCCTGGCGCGCATCGTGATGGACGCGCCGCCCGACAAGGAGGACAGCCGCCCCTTCGTCCAGGTGGCCGGGCTGATGAAGGCGGCCGGCGTGACCGCGCCCCAGGTGCTCGACTGGCACCAGGCCGACGGCTTCATGCTGCTGGACGACCTGGGCCGGCAGACGATGCTCGACCTGATCGACCGCGAGCGGCCGGAGGCGAACCGTGACCGCTACGAGCAGGCCATCGACGCGCTGATCCGCTGGCAGTCGGCCTCGCAGCCCGGCGTGCTGCCGCCCTACGACGCCGCGCTGCTGACGCGCGAGCTGCAGCTCTTCCCCGACTGGTACCTGGCGCGCCACCGCGGCGTGGCGGTCGAGGGCAAGCTCAGGGAGACGCTGGACAGGACCTTCGCGCTGATCGTGGAGGCCAACCTGCGCGCCGCGCCGGTCTACGTGCACCGCGACTTCATGCCGCGCAACCTGATGATCGACGGCCCGCGGATGGGCGTGCTCGACTTCCAGGACGCGGTGTACGGCCCGGTCACCTACGACATCGCCAGCCTGATGCGCGACGCCTTCCTGAGCTGGGAGGAGGACTTCGTGCTCGACATCACCGTGCGCTACTGGCAGGCCGCGCGCAAGGCAGGGCTGCCGGTTCATGAGGACTTCGGCGACTTCTACCGCGCCGTCGAATGGATGGGCCTGCAGCGCCACCTCAAGGTGGCCGGCATCTTCGCGCGGCTGACCCTGCGCGACGGCAAGCCGAAGTACCTGGCCGACACGCCGCGCTTCATCGCCTACATCCGCGCCACCGCCGGGCGCTACCGCGAGCTCGCACCGCTGCTGCGGCTGGTCGACCAGGTCGAGGGCACCGCCACCGTCGACGCGTTCAGCTTCGGGCGGCTCTGAGGCCGGGATGCCGCGCATCCACTGCCCCGAAGCGCTCTCCCCGGGCCGCTCGCTCGCGCTGCCGCCGGGCCCGGCGCGGCACGTGCAGGTGCTGCGCCTGCAGCCGGGCGACGAAGTCACGCTGTTCGACGGCCGCGGCGGCGAATACGCGGCCCGCGTGGAACGCATGGGCCGCAGCGAGGTGCAGGTGCGCGTCGGCGCCCACGACCCGGTGGAGCGCGAGGCCCCGTGCGCCGTGCACCTGGCCGTCGGCATGCCCGCCAACGAGCGCATGGACTGGCTGGTGGAGAAGGCCGCCGAGCTGGGCGCCGCCAGCATCCAGCCGCTGCTGACGGCGCACGGCGTGCTGCGCCTGGCGGGCGAGCGTGCCGCGAAGAAGCAGGCGCACTGGCAGGCGGTGGCGATCGCCGCCTGCGAGCAGTGCGGCCGCAACCGCGTGCCGCCGGTGCATGCCGTCGAGCCCCTGGTGGCGTGGCTGGCGCATCGGCCGGCGCCGCCCGCGGAGGAACAGCGCCTGCTGCTGGCCTTCGCGCCCGACGCCCTGCCCTTGGGCGCGCTGCGGCGGCCCGGCGCCTCCTTCACGGTGCTGGGCGGCCCGGAGGGCGGACTGAATGCGCAGGAGGAAGCGGCCGCACGCGCCGCCGGCTTCCAGCCCGCCACGCTCGGTCCGCGCGTGCTGCGCGCCGAGACCGCGCCGCTCGCGGCCCTGGCCGGCCTGCTCGCGCTGGCCGGCTGAACGGCCGGCGCAGAATCGCCGGCAACCCGCTCCTTTCGACAACTCCCCCCATCGACGCCATGCCGCTGCCCTCCATCCTCGCCATGCGCCCTCTTCCCCTGGCCCGGGCCGCGTCCCTCGCCGCTGCGCTGTGCGCCGCCGGCATGGCCGCGGCGCAGGGCTTCAACGCCGTCGCGCCCACGCCCGCGCAGGTCCGGCCCGCGGTGGACCAGGCCTACACCCAGCTGCTGGCCGCGCCGCAGGTGAAGAAGCTGCTGGACGACGTGAAGGCCGACCATGCGCGCTCCATCGAGGACCTGAAGGCGCTCACCGAGATCGAGGCGCCGCCCTTCAAGGAACAGAAGCGCGCCGAGGCCTTCCTGGCCCGCATGAAGGCGCTGGGCCTGAGCGACGCGGCGATCGACGCCGAGGGCAACGTGGTCGGCCTGCGCAAGGGCACCGGCCACGGGCCGAAGCTGCTCGTCTCGGCGCACCTGGACACGGTGTTCCCGGCCGGCACCGACGTGAAGGTCAAGGAGCGCGACGGCAGGCTCCACGCGCCCGGCATCTCCGACGACACGCGCGGCCTGGCGGTATTGCTGTCGTGGCTGAAGGTGCTCAACGACAACCAGGTGCAGACGGTGGGCGACCTGCTCTTCGTCGGCAACGTCGGCGAGGAGGAGCTGGGCAACCTGCGCGGGATGAAGCGCATCTTCGCGGACCACCGCGACATCGACGGCATGGTCGGCCTGGAGCCGGCGCCCGACGGCAGCGTGCTGATCCTGGGCACCGGCAGCCACCGCTACGAGGTCACCTTCAAGGGCCCGGGCGGCCACAGCTACGGCGCCTTCGGCCAGGTGCCCAGCGCCATCCACGGCATGGGCCGCGCCATCGCCAAGATCGCCGAGGTGAAGACGCCGAGCTTCCCCAAGACCACCTTCACCGTCGGCACGGTGAGCGGCGGCACCTCGGTCAACACCATCGCGCCGGAGGCGAAGATGGCGGTGGACATCCGCTCCGACCAGATGGAGCCGCTGCTGGAGACCGAGAAGAAGATCCTCGCCGCCATCGACGAGGCGGTGGCCGAGGAGAACAGGCGCTGGAACGTCAGCACGCTGAGCGTGAGCACCAGGCTGATCGGCGACCGCCCGGGCGGCAAGACGCCGCCGGACGCGGTGATCGTCGAGGCCGCCACGCGCGCCAACGCGGCCTTCGGCCACAAGACGCTGCTCTCGGGCGCCAGCACCGACGCCAACGTGCCGATGTCGCTGGGCATCCCCGCCATCATCGTCGGCGGCGGCGGCAAGACGGGCGGCTTCCACGCGATGAGCGAATGGATCGACCTGACCGACGGCTGGAAGGGCGCGCAGAACTCGCTGGTGACGGTGCTGGGCCTGGTGGGCGTGCAGGGCGTGTCGCAGCCGCTGCTGGAGAAGCGTCCGCCGCGCACGAACTGATGGCGATCGCGCTGTGCCCGCAGCGACGGGCCGCGGCCCGCGGCGGTGCTACAACCGCCGCATGAACCGCCACCTCGGCCTGCTGGTGCTCTGCCAGGGCCTCTTCCTCACCAACAACGTCGCCTTCATCGCCATCAACGGGCTGGTCGGGCTCTCGCTGGCGCCGCGTCCGTGGATGGCCACGCTGCCGGTGATGGGCTACGTGGTCGGCGGCGCGCTGTCGACCGGCCTGGTGGCGCGCACGCAGCGGCGCTGGGGCCGGCGCGGCTCCTTCCAGATCGGCCTGGCGGTGGCCGTCGCCTCGGCCCTGGCCTGCGCCGGGGCCGCGTCCGCCCGCAGCTTCGCGCTGCTGTGCCTGGCCACGGTGGTGGCCGGCTACTACAGCGCCAACGCCACGCTGTACCGCTTCGCCGCGGCCGAACTGGTGGCGCCGGCCTGGCGCGAGAAGGCGGTCTCGCTGCTGATGGCGGGCGGGCTGCTCGGCGCGGTGATCGGCCCCAACCTGGCCGCCACCACGCGCGGCTGGCTGCCGGCGCCCTTCGCCGGTGCCTACCTGGCGCTGGCCGGCGTGGCGCTGCTGTCGATGGCGGCGATGGCCTTCATCCGCTTCCCGGCGCCGCCCGTGCGCGCGGGCGGCGCATCCGCCGGCCGGCCGCTGGCCGAGATCGCGCGCCAGCCCGCCTTCATCGTGGCGGCCGCCGGCGGTGCGCTCGGCTACGGCGTGATGAACCTGCTGATGGCCGCCACGCCGCTGGCCATGGACGTGTGCGGGCTGCCGTTCTCCGACGCGGCCTTCGTGCTGCAGTGGCACGTGATCGGCATGTTCGCGCCGGGCTTCTTCACCGGCCACCTGATCCGCCGCTTCGGCGCGCTGCCGGTGATGGCGGCGGGGCTGCTGCTCAACCTGGGCTGCATCGCGGTCGCCCTGTCGGGCGTCGAGCTGCACCGCTTCCTGGTCGCGCTGTTCCTGCTGGGGGTGGGCTGGAACTTCCTCTTCACCGGCAGCACCACGATGGCCCTGGCGACGTACCGGCCCGAGGAGAAGGACCGCGTCCAGGCGGTGCTGAACTTCTGCATCTTCGCCACGCTGGCGGTCACCTCCTTCGCCTCGGGCGTGCTGGTGACCACGCGGGGCTGGCAATGGCTGAACCTGGGCTCGCTGGTGCCGGTGGCGCTGATCGCCCTGGCGCTGGGCTGGCTGGCCGGCACGCGGCGCCGCGGGGCGGCGGCCTGATGCGCGAGCGCGTCCAATCCCCTCCCCTCCGGTCGCGCCGAGCTTGTCGAAGCGTTGGGACGGGGCTTTCGACAGGCTCAGCCCGAACGGCTCCCGTCGGTACGCATCGGCAGGCTCAGCGGCCGAACTGCTCGCCGAGCCACTGGTCCAGCGCCGCATAGACCGGCCCGGCGTCGCGCTCGTTCAGCAGCTCGTGGTACAGCGGCTCGAAGCAGATGGCGCGCAGCCGCTGCGCCGGCACCGCGGCCGCGAAGGCCCGGCTGCCCGCGGGACTGACCAGCCGGTCGTCGCCGGCATACATCAGCAGCGTGGGCACCGGCCAGCGCGGCGCGGCGGCCAGCACCTCGCGCCCCTCGTCGGCCAGGAAGCGCGCCAGCCGCGCGCCGATGCGGTCGTGCACCCGTAGATCGGCGCGGTAGGCCGCGACCACCGCCGGGTCGTGCGAGATGAAGCCGGCGTCCAGCCCGTTGCCCACGCGCAGCGCGGGCGCCAGGCGCGACAGCACGGCGACCAGCGCCTTCTGGAAGGGCGACAGGCCCGGGTCGATGGCTGGCGAGGAGAGGACCAGCGCATCCACCAGCGATGCGCCCTGCCCCGCCGACCGGGCCACGAAGCCGGACGCCACCAGGCCACCCAGGCTGTGGCCCAGCAGCACCCGGGGCCGCCCGGGATGACGTTCGCGCGTGCGAGCGACGACCGCGCCCAGGTCGTCCACCAGCCGCATCGAATGCGGCAGCCCGCCGCGCGGCCCACTGGAGCGGCCGTGGCCGAAGTGGTCGTGCGCGCACACCGTCCAGCCGCGTTCGTTGAGCCAGCGCGCCACGTGCGCATAGCGGCCGGCGTGCTCGCCCAGGCCGTGCACGATCTGCACCACGCCGCGCGACGGCCGGGCCGTCGGCCACGCGTACAGCGCCAGCGTGGCGCCATCCGGCCGCGTCAGGGTGCCGGCCAGGCCCTCGCCCTGCGGCGGCACCGCCTCCGCCGCGCCGGGGTCGCCGCGCACGGGCCGGCTCAGGCCGCGGCCGGCACGGCCGCGGTGGCCGCGTGCGCCGCGATCACCTCGGCCACGGCGGCGGTCAGTTTCTTGGCGTAGGGCACGTGCAGGAACTCGTTCGGCCCGTGCGCGTTGCTCTTCGGGCCGAGCACGCCGCAGACCATCATCTGCGCCGTCGGGAAGCCGGCGCTCAGCATGTTCATCAGCGGGATGGTGCCGCCCTGGCCGATGTAGCCGCAGGGCGCGCCGAAGTGCGCCAGGCTGGCGGCGTTGAGCGCGTCCTCGAACCACGGCACCATCGCCGGCGCGTTCCAGCCGGTGGCGCCGCCGCCGCCCTCGAAGGTGACCTTCGCCTGGTAGGGCGCGTTGTCCTCCAGCAGCGTCTTGAGTTCGGCCATCGCCGTCGCCGCATCGACCAGCGGCGGCAGGCGCAGCGAAAGCTTGAAGGCGGTGTAGGGGCGCAGCACGTTGCCGGCGTCCTGTAGCGCAGGGAAGCCCTCCGCGCCGGTGACGCTGAGCGTGGGCTTCCAGGTGCGGTTGATCAGCGCCTCCAGCGGATCGGTGGTGGTGGGCAGCGCGAAGGACGTGGACCCGCCGCAGTCCCAGTGCGCCCACGGGAAGCGCTTGTAGACCTCGTCGCCCAGGATGGCGGCGGTGGCCTTCGCCTGCGCCAGCCGGTCGGCCGGCACTTCGCAGTGGAAGCTGGCCGGCAGCAGGCGGCCCGTCTTGCTGTCCTCCAGCCGGTCGAGCACCTGCCGCATGATGCGGAAGCTCGACGGCACCAGGCCCGAGGCGTCGCCCGAGTGCACGCCCTCGGTGAGGATCTCCACCTTCAGCGTGCCGCCGGCCAGGCCGCGCAGCGAGGTGGTGAGCCACAGCTGGTCGTAGTTGCCGGCGCCCGAGTCGAGGCAGATCACCAGTGCCACGTTGCCCAGGCGCGTTCGCAGCGCATCGACGTACGGCAGCAGGTCGTAGGAGCCCGATTCCTCGCAGGTCTCGATCAGGCCGACGATGCGCGGGTGCGGCGCCTTCTGGCTTTTCAGCGCCTGCACCGCCGCGATGCTGGCGTAGACCGCGTAGCCGTCGTCGGCGCCGCCGCGGCCGTAGAGCAGGCCGCCCTCGTATTTGGGCGTCCAGGGGCCGAGGTCCTTGCGCCAGCCGGTGAACTCGGGCTGCTTGTCCAGGTGGCCGTACATCAGCACCGTGTCGGTCATCGACGTGCCGCTGGCCGGCACTTCGAAGAACAGCACGGGGGTGCGGCCTTCGAGGCGAACGATCTCCAGCTTCAGGCCTTCGACCTTCTGCGCCTCGACCCACTGTGCGGCGTTGCGCAGTACCGTCTCGAGGTAGCCGTGCTGCGCCCAGTCCTTGTCGAAGCCGGGCGACTTGGCGGGAATGGCGATGTAGTCGGTGAGCTGGCGCACGATGTCGCCGTCCCACTTCGAGGAGACGTCGGCCAGGGCGCGCTCGGCGTCGAGCAGGCCGGCCGGGATTTCGCGGTGCAGGGGTGCGTTCATCGGATGGTTCTCCGAACTGGTGCGTGGGGAAGGTCGAACGGGCCATTTTGCGCCCGGAACGCGCGGCGCGTAGAGTGCGCCCGATCAACCCGGAGCGCCCCGTGAGCACTGCGAAGAAGACAACGCCCGCGAAGAAGACCGCCGCGAAAAAGTCAGCGCCCCGGAAGGCGCCGGCGAAGCAGGCGGCCAAGGACGTGCCCGCCGTGCGCGTCGGCATCGGCGGCTGGACCTACGAGCCCTGGCGCGGCAGCTTCTACCCCCAGGGCCTGGCGCATGCGCGCGAACTGCACCATGCCAGCCGGCAGCTGACCGCCATCGAGATCAACGGCACCTACTACAGCACCTTCAAGCCGCCCACCTTCCGCAAGTGGCACGACGAGACGCCCGACGGCTTCGTCTTCTCGCTCAAGGCCAACCGCTTCGCGACCAACCGCAAGCTGCTGTCCACCGCCAGGGACTCCATCGCGCGCTTCGTCGACAGCGGCCTGGAGGAACTGCGCGCCAAGCTCGGCCCCATCGTGTGGCAGTTCATGCCCACCAAGGCCTTCGAGCCGGAGGATTTCGAGGCCTTCCTGGCGCTGCTACCGAAGAAGGCGGGCAGCCGCGCGCTGCAGCACGTCATGGACGTGCGGCACCCGAGCTTCCTGTGCGACGAATACCGCGCGCTGGCGGCGAAGTACGGCGCGGCGACGGTGTTCACCGACGCGGAGAAATTCCCGTCCTTCGAGGAGCCCGAAGGACCGATCGCCTATGCCCGGCTGATGATGGCCGAGGCGCAGCACCCGGCCGGCTACGCGCCCAAGGCGCTCGACGCCTGGGCGCAGCGCGCCCAGGGATGGGCCCGCGAGCGGCCCACCTTCGTCTATTTCATCAATGGCGCCAAGGAGCGCGCGCCGATGGCCGCGCAGGCGCTGCTCGGGCGGCTCGGCTGGACGCCGCCCGAAGGTCCGTGACTGGAAAGCGAGAGACGCTCAGGCCGCGGCCTGCAGCGCCGGCTTGCTGCTGCCGCTCTCGCTGCTGCTGCTGCCGGTGCCCACGCTGATCTCGCCGGAGAGCTGGCCGCCCTCCTCGATCACGATCTTGCCGTAGCGGATCTTGCCGGTGACCTTGCCGGTGGCGTGGATGACCAGCTTCTCGCGGGCCGTGAGGTTGCCGTCGAACTGGCCGCGGATCTCGGCGATGTCGATGGCGACCGAGCCCTTGAACGAGCCCTGCTCGGCGATCTGGATCACGCGCGAGTCCATCGTCGCCTCGACGATGCCTTCCACCACCAGCGTGTCGCAATCCGTGATCTCGACGCCCTTGAGCTTGATGTTGGGGCCGACGGTCAGCTTGCTGCCGCCTTCCTTGGCCGCCGCGGCGGCCTGGCTGGCCGCGCCGAGGCCGGCGGCACCGGCGGGGTTGAGCGAGGAGGGCGTGACGGGCGTGCCGGAGAGGTTGGTGCCGCCCATCAGGGGTGCGGGACGGGAATTCGCAGCGTCGGTGTCACGGTCGCGCTTGCCGAAGAAGGGGGATTGCGATGCCAATGGGTGCTCCTCGGGAAAAGGAGCATGGTAGGGAGCGCCCACCAGCGTGCTGCACTTCATTACGCAAGATCAGTAACCAAATCCCCGCGCCCCGCCCTCGGCGAGAACTTCCTTCTGCAGGCGGCCGGCCGCGCTCACCGCCAGCCCGCGCGGCCCTGCGTCGCGTCGCCGATGCGGGCGACCAGCGCTTCGGCCGCGTCGTCGGCGACGGTGAAGCCGATCTCCACCAGGCTGCCGTGCGCGACCTCCGTGATCTGCGCGCCGGCGGCCGCCAGTTCGCGCCGCACCGCGCCTTCGGCCGCATAGGGCAGCGCGCAGCGCAGCGGGCGCAGGCGCCGCAGCGGCACCGGCTGCGTCGCCTTGAGCGCCTGGGCCACGCTGTCGGTGTAGGCGCGCACCAGGCCGCCGGCGCCCAGCTTCACGCCGCCGAAGTAGCGCACCACCGTCGCCAGCACGCCCTCGAGGTCATGGTGGCGCAGCACCTCCAGCATCGGGCGGCCAGCGGTGCCCGCGGGCTCGCCGTCGTCCACCGCGGCCGACTGGCCGCCGGCCATCAGGGCCCAGCACACGTGCGTGGCCGCGGGATGGGCGGCCCGCAGCTGCGCCACCACCGCCTGGGCCGCCGCCCGGTCGGGCACCGGCTGCACGCAGGCGATGAAGCGGCTCTTGCGCACGAGCAGCTCGGCATGCACGGGAGCGGGGAGGGTGAAGGCCATCGGCGGCGAGGCGCGCTCAGGAGGCGTGAATGAATCCGGGCATGCCGGGCCCGTTCACACCTTCTCAGGCCCTCTCGAACTTGAACACCGCCGTGCCCGCGCGCGCGTTCGGCAGCCAGCGGACCGCGCGGCCGTCCTGCAGGCCGAAGGCGTCGAGGATGCGCAGGCGGTTCTTGCGCGCGAGCACCTCGAAGTCCTTGTAGGTGCCGACGCGGATGTTGGGCGTGTCGTACCACTGGTAGGGCAGGCGCCGCGTCACCGGCATGCGCCCGCGCGCCACGCTGATGCGGTTGGGCCAGTGGGCGAAGTTCGGGAAGGCGACGATGCCGATGCGGCCCACGCGCGCGGTCTCGCGCAGCATCACCTCGGCGTTGCGCAGGTGCTGCAGCGTGTCGATCTGCAGCACCACGTCGAAGCTGGCGTCCTCGAACATCGCCAGGCCTTCGTCGAGGTTGAGCTGGATCACGTCCACGCCGCGGCGCACGCACTGCAGCACGTTGCCGTCGGCGATCTCGACGCCGTAGCCGCTGCAGCCGCGCTCGCGCATCAGGCGCTCGAGCAGGGTGCCGTCACCGCAGCCCAGGTCGAGCACGCGCGCCCCCTCGGGCACGAGGCGCACGATCGCGTCGTGGGTGGCCTGGCCGTTCATGGCGCCGCCTCCTCGAGTTCGCGCGCGATGCCCTCGAACCAGGCGCGCACCACCCCCAGGTAGCGCACGTCGTCCAGCAGGAAGGCGTCGTGGCCGTGCGGCGCGTCGATCTCGGCGTAGCTGACGCTGCGCCGGTTGTCGAGCAGCGCCTTGACGATCTCGCGGCTGCGCGCGGGCGAGAAGCGCCAGTCGGTGGTGAAGCTCACCAGCAGGAACTTGGCCGTGGCGCGCGCCAGCGCGGCGGCGAGGTCGCCCCGGTGGCCGCCGGCCGGGTCGAAGTAGTCCAGTGCGCGGGTGATCAGCAGGTAGGTGTTGGCGTCGAAGTACTCGCTGAACTTGTCGCCCTGGTGGCGCAGGTAGCTCTCGATCTGGAATTCGATGTCCTGCGTGGTGTAGCGCACCATGCCCTCGCGCAGCTCGCGGCCGAACTTCTCGTTCATCACGTCGTCGCTGAGGTAGGTGATGTGGCCGATCATCCGCGCGATGCGCAGGCCGCGCTTGGGCACCATGCCGTGCTCGTAGAAGTGGCCGCCGTGGAAGTCCGGGTCGGTCACGATGGCGCGGCGCGCCACCTCGTTGAAGGCGATGTTCTCGGCGTTGAGGTTGGGCGCGCTGGCGATCACGGCGGCGTGGCGCACGCGCTGCGGGTACTGCAGCGTCCACGAGAGGGCCTGCATACCGCCCAGGCTGCCGCCCATCACCGCGGCCAGCGTGTCGATGCCCAGCGCGTCGAGCAGGCGGGCCTGGGCATCGACCCAGTCTTCCACCGTCACCACCGGGAAGTCCGCGCCGTAGATGCGGCCGGTGGCGGGGTTCACGTGCATCGGCCCGGTGGAGCCGAAGCACGAGCCCAGGTTGTTGATGCCGATGACGAAGAAGCGGTCGGTGTCCACCGCCTTGCCCGGGCCGATCATGTTGTCCCACCAGCCCTCGGACTTCGGCTGGCCGGCGTAGCGGCCCGCCACGTGGTGCGAGGCGTTGAGCGCATGGCACACCAGCACGGCGTTGCTGCGGTCGGCGTTGAGGGTGCCGTAGGTCTCGTAGGCCAGCGTGTAGTCACCGAGGGAAGCGCCGCTTCGCAGCGCCAGGGGCGCGGCGAAGGACATCGATTGCGGCGTGACGTCGAAGGACATGAAGGAGCAAGAAGAAAACCCGGCCTCGCCAAAAACGAGCCGGGTCCGTGCCGCGTCCGTCTTTAGCTGAACTTGTTAAGCGCCCGCAAGCTGGAGCAAATCGGCGCAGGGCGGAGTATAGGCGGGCCCGCCCTCACGCGCCCCAGCCGACGAGGGCCGCCACGCCCAGCGCCAGGAAGAGGGCCGCCGAGACGCCGTGCACCAGCTTGATCGGCACCTTGCGCACGATGCGCTCGCCCAGCCACACCACGGGCGCGTTGGCCAGCATCATGCCCAGCGTGGTGCCGATCACCACGGGCAGGTAGTCGTGGGTGAAGCGCGCGGCCAGCATCACGGTGGCGATCTGCGTCTTGTCGCCCATCTCGGCGAGGAAGAAGGCCACCAGGGTGGTGCCGAAGACGCCGAAGCGCGAGATCCGGGGCGCCTCGTCCTCGTCGAGCTTGTCGGGGATCATCATCCACACCGCCATGGCGATGAAGGAGCCGCCGAGGATCCAGCGCAGCACGTCGGGGCCGAGGGCGCGCGTGACCCAGGCGCCCACCGCGCCGGCGAGCGCGTGGTTGACCACCGTGGCGGCGAAGATGCCCAGCACGATCGGCCAGGGTTTGCGGAATCGTGCAGCGAGCACGAGGGAGAGCAGCTGGGTCTTGTCGCCCATTTCGGCCAGCGCGACGATGCCGGTGGCCACCAGAAAGGCTTCCATGATGAACGTGGGGTTCCTTGGCCGAAGGACACGATTGACCACGCAGCCCTTCGGCCTTTTTTCCCGAAGCTGCGCAGTCAATGGTCTCGCCAGGTTCTCACTGCCGGCGCCATGCCTCGCGTGGGGCAAGGCAAGTCTGTTGACGCAGGCCCCTCTCGTACGGTGACGGAAGGCGGCTACTCCCCAATGACAGCCGGCATTCTAGCCGGTGGCCGAGCGGGCCGGATTTCGGGGCATCGAAAAGTCAGTTGGCACCAACTTTCGGTGCAAAAGTGACATAGGGCGGAGGTGGGGGCAAATTCTGGTTGGCGAAGAAAATAAATCACCCATAATGGTCGGGCGCTCGACCTGCATTCCCCGCAGCCGGGCCATTGGGTGATCGGTCAGTTTCGCCGGGCCTGCCTCAGCAGGGCGGTCCCCGCGCCCGGGACTCCATCGCTTTTCTTTCGTGTTCATAGGAGTCCCTTGATGGGCAACAAACTGTACGTCGGCAACCTGCCCTATTCGGTGCGCGACGGCGATCTCGAACAGGCGTTCAGCCAATTCGGCGCGGTGACCAGCGCCAAGGTCATGATGGAGCGCGAGACCGGACGCTCCAAGGGCTTTGGCTTCGTGGAAATGGGCAGCGATGCCGAGGCGCAGGCCGCCATCCAGGGCATGAACGGCCAGCCCCTGGGCGGCCGCAGCGTCGTGGTGAACGAGGCACGCCCGATGGAGCCGCGTCCGCCGCGCAGCGGTGGCTACGGCGGTGGTGGCGGCGGCTACGGCGGCGGCGGTGGTGGCGGCTACGGCGGTGGTGGTGGCGGCGGCTATGGCGGCCGCGGCGGCAGCGGTGGTGGCGGCGGCTACGGTGGTCGCAGCGGCGGTGGTGGCGGCGGCGGCAACGACGGCAGCTTCCGCAGCCCCTACGGCACCGGCCCGCGCGGCGGCGGCGGTGGCCACCGCGGTGGCGGTGGTGGCGGCTACGGCGGCGGCAACAGCTACTGAGTCCGTGCGGTCCTCTCGGACCGCGCAGCGACAAGCGAAAGCGAAGGGCTCCCTCGGGAGCCCTTTTTGCTGCGCGCGGCCCGGAAGCAGAAGACCGCCTACTGCTCGCCGCGCCGCTTCTTGCGGCCCCGGCCCCGGGCGAGCCGGTCGAACAGGGCGTTGGGCAGCAGCCGCATGAGCTTGGCGGCCAGGTCCATCTGCCAGGGGATCACGCGGTAGCTGACGCCGGCGTCGATGGCGCGGAAGGCCCGGTCGGCGAACTCGTCGGCCTGCAGCATGAAGGGCATGCCGTAGCGGTTGCCGCGCGTGAGCGGCGTGTCGACGTAGCCAGGGCAGAGGGTCACGACCTTCACGCCGCTGCTCTGCAGTTCGCCGCGCAGGCTCTCGCAGTAGGCGACGACCCCGGCCTTGCTGGCGCAGTAGGCGCCGTGGCCGGGCAGGCCGCGGATGGAAGCCACGCTGGCGATGCCCACCAGCCGCCCGCTGCCGCGCTGCTGCATCGCGGCGACAAAAGGATGGAAGGTGGCGGCCAGCCCCACGTTGTTGATGGCGAAGGTCTGGGCCATCACGTCGAGGTCCTCGCGCTCGGCGGTGTCCATGCCGACGCTGATGCCGGCATTGGCGATGACCACATCCGGCAGCCCCTGCGCCTCGATGCAGGCCCGGCCCGCGGCGACGATGCTGTCGACGACGGCCACGTCGGCGCGGTAGACCCGCCAGGCATGCGCCTCCAGCCCGCGGGCGCGGGCCCAGGATTCGACCTCCGAAGTGCGGCGTGCGACGAGGGCCAGCCGCCAGCCCGCCTCCGCATAGCGCGCCGCCAGCGCCTGGCCGATGCCGCTGGACGCGCCGGTGATGAACACCAGGGGAGCCGTCGGTGCCATGGTGGAGCTCGGCCCCGGCGTGGCTCAGCGCCGCACGCCCGGCGTGGGCGGGGCGATGAAGCCGCGCACCCGCCCGTTGAGGTGGGCGACGCCGGAGAGATGGTCGTAGTCCATCGCATCGGCCGTGAAGCGGTCGCCGCCGCGGATGAGGGTGACGGGCTTGTCCGAGCGCACCCGCTCGGTGTTCACGTAGGCGTGCAGGAAGTCGCCCTGGAACTCCAGCCGCGGCAGGACGCGCCCATTGGGCTGCACGGCCGCATCGCGGATCACGATGGCGTTGCCGAAGAGCTGGACCTCGCTGCCGTCGCCGTTCGACAGGCCGCGGTCGGCGCTGGCGTGTGTGACCAGCCCCTGCGGCGAGATCGAGCGCACGCGGACCTGGTCGACCTCCATGGTGTCGGTGTCGGGATAGTGCCGGCCTTCCTTGCCGGTCAGCTCGCTGCGCAGCTGGCCGGTGCCGAGGAAGTTCTTGACCGTGAAGTCGCGCATGAAGAAGTCCGGCTCGTGCACCGGCGCCTGCTTGGCCGACGGCTGCATCAGGCGCGGCGCGTTGCGCACCAGCCAGTAGGTGCCCAGCGCCAGCGCGCCCATCAGGATGATGGGCAGGTACAGGCTGGCGCGGTCCAGCGCCATGCGCAGCAGCGCCCAGCTTTTCTTCCAGTCCATCAGGACGCCGCTCCCTCGGCCGCCTCGAGCAGGCGGTGGTAGTGCCCGCCGGCCATCAGCAGCAGGTCGCAGAATTCGCGCGCGGCGCCCTCGCCGCCGCGCGCCGCGGTGACGTGGTGCACGGTGGCGCGCACTTCGGCATGTGCGTTGGCGGGCGCAGCGGAGAAGCCGGCCCGCCTGAGCACCGGCAGGTCCGGCCAGTCGTCGCCGATGGCGGCGGCCTGCGGCCAGGCCAGGCCCAGCTCGCCCAGCAGCGCCTCGGCCGCCGGCCGCTTGTCGCTGACGCCGTAGCGCGCGTGCTGCACGCCCAGCGCCTCCAGCCGCACGCGCAGCGGCTGCGAGTCGCGGCCGGTGATCACCACCGGCTCGATGCCGGCGCGGCGCAGCAGCTGCAGGCCGTAGCCGTCGAGGATGGAGAAGCGCTTGAGCGTCTCGCCCTCGGCGCTGAAGTACACGCCGCCGTCGGTGAGCACGCCGTCCACGTCGAAGAAGGCGATGCGCACGTCCTGCGCGGCCAGCAGCCGTTCGGGCGCGAAATGCAGGGCCGGCATCAGATGACCTTGGCCCGCATCAGGTCGGTGGTGTTGAGCGCACCGACCAGCCGGCCCTCGCCGTCGACCACGAACAGGCGGGTGATGCCGTGCTGCTCCATCAGCTCGGCGGCTTCCACCGCCAGCGCGTCGGTGCGGATGGTGCGCGGGCCGCGGTGCATCACGTCGGCGGCGGTGGGCGTGCGCAGGTCGGCGCCGGCCTCGATCAGGCGGCGCAGGTCGCCGTCGGTGAAGATGCCCTCGGCGCGGCCGTCGGCGCCCATCACCGCGGCGGCGCCGAAGCCCTGGTTGCTCATCGCGCGCATCAGTTCCGGGATGCCGGCCGCGGGCGCCACGCGCGGCACCGCGTCGCCGCTGCGCATGACGTCGCTGACGTGGGTGAGCAGCTTGCGGCCCAGCGCGCCGCCGGGGTGCGAACGGGCGAAGTCCTCGGCGCCGAAGCCGCGCGCGTCCAGCAGTGCAACGGCCAGCGCGTCGCCCAGCGCCATCTGCGCGGTGGTGCTGGCGGTGGGCGCGAGGTTGAGCGGGCAGGCCTCCTTCTCGACGCCGCTGTCGAGCACGATGTCGGCATGGCGGGCCAGGGAGGACTCGCGGCCGCCTGTCATCGCGATGAGCGGCACGCCCTGGCGCTTGACCACCGGCAGGATGGCGGCCAGCTCGTCGCTCTCGCCGCTGTTGGAAATGGCCAGCACGATGTCGACCGTCTTGATCATGCCCAGGTCGCCATGGCTGGCCTCGGCCGGATGGACGAACATGGCCGGCGTGCCGGTGGAGGCCAGCGTGGCGGCGATCTTGCGGCCCACGTGGCCGCTCTTGCCCATGCCCATCACGACCACGCGGCCGCGCACCTCGAGGATGCGGCGCACGGCCTCGACGAAGGCAGGGCCGAGCCGCGCCTTCAGGCCGAGCACGGCCGCGGACTCGATGTCGAAGGTCGCGCGGGCGCGCGCCAGCAGCGCGTCGGGATCCAGGGGCGGGGAAGACATCCCGGAATTTTATCGGCCGCCCCCGGCCTCGCCGGCGGCGTTGCATGCCCCTTGCTAGCATCCGGCCATGCGCTCGTTCGAACTCACGCTGATGTATCTGCTGGCCGCGGTGCTCGGCGTGGTGACCTGCCGCTCCTTCCGGCTGCCGCCGATGCTGGGCTACCTGGTGGCCGGCGTGCTGATCGGGCCGCACGCGCTCAGGCTCTCGGACAACGACGAGGGCGTCAAGCACCTGGGCGAGTTCGGCGTGGTGTTCCTGATGTTCGTGATCGGCCTGGAGTTCAGCCTGCCCAAGCTGCGCGCGATGCGCAAGCACGTGTTCGGGCTGGGCGCGCTGCAGGTGACGCTGACCATGCTGGTGGCGACGCTGGGCGCCCTGGGCCTCTCGCGCGTCCTGCCGCCGGCGTGGCAGCTCGGCTGGCAGACGGCGCTGGCGCTGTCCGGCGCGCTGGCGATGAGCAGCACGGCGATCGTGGTCAAGCTGATGGCCGAGCGGCTGGAGCTGGAGAGCGAGCACGGCCGCCGCGTGATGGGCGTGCTGCTGTTCCAGGATCTGGCCGTGGTGCCGCTGCTGGTGCTGGTGCCGGCCCTGGGCGCCGCGCCGGGCGCGCTGGCCCAGGACCTGATCGTGGCGATGCTCAAGGCCTCGGTGCTGGTGGGCGTGCTGCTGTACGGCGGCCCGCGCGTGATGCGCTGGTGGCTGACGCTGGTGGCGCGCCGGCGCAGCGAGGAGCTGTTCATGCTCAACCTGCTGCTGGTGACGCTGGGCCTGGCCTGGCTGACGGAGAAGGCCGGGCTGTCGCTGGCACTGGGCGCCTTCATCGCCGGCATGCTGGTGTCGGAGACAGAATACAAGCACCAGGTGGAGACCGACATCCGCGCCTTCCACGACGTGCTGCTGGGCCTGTTCTTCATCACCATCGGCATGTCGCTCGACTGGCACGTGGTGGTCGACCACTGGGCGCTGGTGGCGCTGCTGCTGGTGCTGCCGCTGGCCTTCAAGCTGGCGCTGGTGACGCTGTTGGCGCGCGGGCTGGGCGCGACCACCGGCGTGTCGCTGCGCACCGGCCTGTACCTGGCGCAGGCGGGCGAGTTCGGCTTCGTGCTGCTGGCGCTGGCGCAGTCGCGCGCGCTGCTGCCCGAGTGGCTGGCCAGCCCGGTGCTGGCCTCGATGATCTTGTCGATGCTGGCCACGCCCTTCATCGTGATGTACAGCGAGGCGATCGTGCGCAAGCTGGTGGCCAGCGACTGGCTGCAGCAGTCGCTGCAGATGACGCAGATCGCGCGCAAGACCATCAACACCGCGCGCCACGTGATCATCTGCGGCTACGGCCGCTGCGGGCAGAACCTGGCGCGCATGCTGGAGCGCGAAGGCATCCCCTACATGGCGCTGGACCTGGACCCGGACCGCGTGCGGCAGGCCGCCGCGGCGGGCGATTCGGTGGTCTTCGGCGACGCCGCGCGCCTGCAGGCGCTGATGGCCGCCGGCCTGGCCCGCGCCAGCGCCGTGGTCGTGACCTACCTGGACGTGCCGGGCGCGCTGAAGGTGCTGGCCCACACCCGCACCCACGCGCCGCAGGTGCCGGTGATCGTGCGCACCCAGGACGACCGCGACCTGGAGAAGCTCCAGGCCGCCGGCGCGACCGAGGTGGTGCCCGAGGCGATCGAGGGCTCGCTGATGCTGGCCAGCCACGCGCTGGCGCTGGTGGGCGTGCCGATGCGCCGGGTGATCCGGGTGGTGCAGGACCAGCGCGACGCCCGCTACAACCTGCTGCGCGGCTACTTCCACGGCGCCGATGACGACACCGGCGACGAGATGGAGCACGAGCGGCTGGACACGCTCACGCTGGCCCCCGGCGCCCGCGCCATCGGCCGCACGCTGGCGCAGCTGGCCCTGCATGCCGTCGGGGTGCGGGTGGCCAGCCTGCGCCGCCACGACGGCCAGGCCGCCGAGCCCCAGGACGACATCGTGCTGGCCGACGGCGACACGCTGGTGCTGTCGGGCAAGCCCGGCGCGCTGGCCGCGGCGATGGACAAGCTGCAGCGCGGCTGAGCGCGCGGCTTCAGGGCGCGGTGCGGGGCGGCAGGCCGGCGCTGCGCTCCAGCAGGTCGGCCGTCAGCCACTCGTCGCGATACCGGTAGAAGTGGCGGCGCTGTGTCATGTGCCAGCCCAGGGGACCGGCCTGCCAGCGCCCGCCGCGCCAGGCCGGCAGTTCCTTGACGAAAGCGCTGGCGACGTCCGGCGAGGCCAGCCAGGGGGCGGCATCGTCGAGCGACCAGACCACCTCGGCAGCGACGCCCGGATAGGCCTGGCCGCGCACGCGCATGGGCTCGACCACCCCGATGCTGCGCACGGAGGACAGCCGCAGCCCGCGCGCGATGCACAGGCGCCGGGCGCCGGCCCATGCAGCCAGGCCGGGCTCGGGGAGGTAGGTGCGCAGGGCCCCGCGTTCCGCGCCCTCGGGCGCCTCCGGCTCGCGCCCGTACAGGCCGGCCGAGGCCAGCGTGTCCATCCACGACAGCGTGGCCGCATCGCTGGCCTGCACGTGGACGGGCGTCGCGTCGTAGGCCAGTCCGTTGGCGACGCACAGCGGGTCGTGCGAGAGCGCATCGCTGCGCTCCAGCGTGGCGCGGAGCACCTGCGGCGAAACCGCGGGCATCGGCTCGCGCCAGGTGGCGATCGCCACGCCGGCAGTCCCCAGCACTGCGAGCGCCACCAGCAGCCAGCCCGAGCGGCGCCACGCCGGCGGCCGGCCGGGGCCGGCGTCCGTGTCGTCCGGCAGGTGCACCGGCCGGGTGTAGACCACGGCGCCGCAGGCCTCGCAGAGCGTCGCGTTCGCCTTCAGTTCGGCGGAGCACGCGGCGCAGCGCGGCGAGGATCGCGCGGGGCGCTGCTCGTCCGCCGCCGGCTGCGGTTGGGGCGGAAAGAGGAGAGGACGCAGACGAAGGGCCATGAACGTCGCCGCCGTGTCAGTTCACGAGCGTCGGATTGCGGCGCTCCTCCTCGAGCCGCTGCTGCCGGCGCACCGCCTCGCACTGCGCATGCGCACGCTGGGCGGGCTTGGCGCATTCCGCCGCCAGGCACTGGGCGCGGGCGATGAAGTTGCGGCCGGCGCAGGCCTCCTCGGGCGATGGCGGCGGCGGCGGCGGGGGCGCCGGCGGCGCCTCGGCCACGGCCGGTGCCGGCGCCGCGACCGGTGCCGATGGCAGGGCCGGCTTGCGTGCCGGTGCCGGCTTGCGCGCCGGTGCAGGGGCGGGCGGGGGCGAGGCGGCGGCCGGCGCCGCGTCCGGAGCCGGTGCAGGTTCGGGCACCGCCGCGGGGGGCGGGGGTGGCGGAGGGGGTGGCGGTTCCGCGACGACCGGCACGGCGGTCGAAGGAGAAGGTGCTTCTGCCGTCGCGGCAGGTGCGGGCGCCGGTGGCGGTGCCGGCTCGGGCGCGCTGGCCACGGCCGCGGTCGGCGCCCGGTCGCGCATCAGGTAGGCGCCGCCCGCGGCGACCAGCACGGCGACGGCGAGCACGCCCGCCACGAGCGGCCCCTTGCCGCCGCGCGTCGCGCCGGGCGGGAGAGCAGGCGGCCGTGCCGCCTCCATGCCGGAAACCGCGGGCGAAGCGGCGGGCGGAGGCGCGCCCCGGCCGGCCGGCCTGGGCGCGCTCAGGATCACCGTGCGATCGCCGTGCTCGTCGAAATCGGCCGGCATCGTGGCAGGCCATTCGCTTTCGGCAGCCTCCGGCGCCGCAGACCCCAGCCGCGCGCCGCAACTCCGGCAGAACTTGGCCGCCTCGCGGTTCTCCGAGCCACAGGCGCCGCATACCACAGGCATTCGAGCCCTCCTATCACCATTTGTAACAATGGTATAGGGTGCCGATCGCGTTGTGCGAAAAAAATCGCGGCTGTTACACGTTCGAGAGCGGTGTGCGCCCCCGCGTCAGGTCACCGCCACCCGGCGTCCCTTGTGCTGCAGGCGCCGCGACATCACCAGCCCGAGCGCCATCGCCAGTTCCAGGGCGATGCCCGGCTGGCGGTTGCCCATCTCGCTGAAGCGCAGTGGCGTCAGGCGCCACATGCGGCAGGTGGCCGAGGCCGTGACGCTGGCCGAGCGCGGCTGGCGCGAGAAGAAGGCACCCTCGCCGACGACCGAGCCGGCGTTGACGATGGCGATCTGCACCTCGCCCTTGCTGGAGAGCCGGTGCACGCTCAGCGAGCCGGACTCGACGAAGAACAGCGTGCGGTCGTGCGCGCCCTCGTCGATCAGCTTCTGCGTGGGCGCCAGCTCGAAGGGCTGCAGGTAGGAGCCCAGCACCTCCCACTGGGCCGGCTGGAGGGCCGGCGCGAAGGCATCGTCACTGGTGTTCTGGGCGATGGCCTGGCACAGATCCTGGATGGTGGCGGGCATGGTCGTCTTTCGGATGGCGGAACGCCAAGCGCCATTGTTGGGCGCTTTCTCTTACTTTCCAATACAGAAACGCGAAAAGATCACGCCCAACAACTCGTCGGCACCGAACTCCCCGGTGATCTCGTTCAGCGCGTTCTGCGCCAGCCGCAGCTCTTCGGCGAGCAGGTCGAGCGGCGGAGGCGCCGCGTGCAGGTGCGCCCGGGCCAGCCCCAGGTGTTCGCCCACGCGGGCCAAGGCTTCAACGTGCCTGGCACGCGCCAGGTAGACACCTTCGGGCATGGCCTGCCAGCCGGCCAGTTCCAGGAGGCGCTGGCGCAGCGCGTCCAGGCCGTCGCCGGTGCGGGCCGACAGGTGCAGCCCGCCTTCGGGCACGTCGGCCCCCGGCGCCGCGTCGGCCTTGTTCCACACCTCGAGCACGGGCACCTGCGGCGGCAGGCGGGCGGCCAGGGTGGCACGGATGGCGGCATCCGCCGCGCGGTAGTCGGCCCGGCCGGCGCGGGTCAGGTCGTGCAGGAACAGCAGCGCATCCGCTTCCTCGATCTGCCCCCAGGCGCGCGCGATGCCGATGCGCTCGACCTCGTCGCCGCTCTCGCGCAGGCCGGCGGTGTCGATGACGTGCAGCGGCACGCCCTGGATCTGGATGGTCTGGGAGACGACGTCGCGCGTGGTGCCGGGGATGTTGCTGACGATGGCCAGCTCGGCCCCGGCCAGCGCGTTGAGCAGCGAGCTCTTGCCGGCGTTGGGCTGGCCGGCGATGACGATGCGGATGCCCTCGCGCAGCAGCGCCCCCTGGCGCGCCCGCTGCTGCACGGCCGCCAGTTGCGCCTGCAGCGCGTCGAGCTGGCCGGCCGCGTCGGCCTGCTGCAGGAAGTCGATGTCCTCCTCGGGGAAGTCCAGCGTGGCCTCGACCAGCATGCGCAGGTGGATCAGCGCCTCGCGCAGGGCATGGACCTCGCGCGAGAAGGCGCCGCCCAGCGAGCGGCCGGCGCTGCGCGCGGCGGCCTCGGTGCTGGCGTCGATCAGGTCGGCGATGGCCTCGGCCTGGGCCAGGTCGATCTTGCCGTTCTGGAAGGCGCGGCGGCTGAACTCGCCGGGCTGCGCCACGCGCAGGCCGGGCAGGCGCGCCCGGCCGCTGGCCGGGTCCGTCTCGGCCGCCGCCTCCAGGCAGCGCGCCAGCAGCAGTTGCAGCACGACCGGGCCGCCGTGGGCCTGCAGCTCCAGCACGTCCTCGCCGGTGAAGGAGCGCGGGCCGGGAAAGAAGATCGCCAGGCCGTGGTCGATGGCCTGGCCGGCCGCGTCGAGGAAGGGCAGGTAGGTCGCTTCGCGCGGCGCCAGGCCGCGCCCGCACAGCGCCTGCGCGAGCGGCGCCAGGCCGTGGCCCGACACGCGCACGATGCCCACCGCGCCGCGCCCCGGCGCGGTGGCGATGGCAGCGATCGGGTCGTCGAACTGGGCCAGCATGCGGCGATTCTTCCAGCAAAAACAGGAAGGGCCGCGTTGCGGCGGCCCCTCGTGCGTCGTCGCCGGGCGGCGCGGCTACTTCTTGGTGCCGAGCACGCCCAGGCGCTTGTTGATCACCCACTGCTGGGTGATCGACAGGATGTTGTTGGTGATCCAGTACAGCACCAGGCCGGCCGGGAAGAAGAAGAACATCACGCTGAACACCAGCGGCATGATCCACATCAGGCGCGCCTGCATCGGGTCCGGCGGCGTCGGGTTGAGCCAGGTCTGCAGCAGGGTGGTGGCGGTCATCACCAGCGGCAGGATGAACCACGGGTCGGGCGCCGAGAGGTCCTTGATCCACAGGATCCAGGGCGCGTGGCGCATCTCCACCGAGGACAGCAGCACCCAGTACAGCGCGATGAACACCGGGATCTGGATGACGATCGGGAAGCAGCCGCCCAGCGGGTTGACCTTCTCCTCGCGGTAGATGCGCATCATCTCCTGCTGCATCTCCTGCGGCTTGTCCTTCAGGCGCTCGCGCATCTCCATGATGCGCGGGTTGATCGCCTTCATCTTGGCCATGCTGGCGTAGGCCTTGGCGTTGAGCCAGTAGAAGGCGGCCTTGATCAGCACCACCAGCGCGACGATGGCCCAGCCCCAGTTGCCCAGCAGCTTGTGCAGCTGGTCGAGCAGCCAGTACAGCGGCTTGGAGATGATGGCGAAGATGCCGTAGTCCTTGACCAGGTCCAGGCCGGGGGCCAGGGCCTCGAGCTTCTTCTCCTCCTCGGGGCCGGCGAACAGGCTCGTGTCCACCGTGTAGGTGGCGCCGGGCGCCAGGCTCGGCAGGCTGGCCACCATCGAGATCGCGAACTGGTTCTCGCCCAGGTCGGCAACGCGGAACTCGCGCCGCAGCTTGCCGCTGCCCTCGCCCTGCAGCAGCCACGCCGAGGCGAAGTAGTGCTGCACCATGGCGATCCAGCCGCTCTCGGAGGCCGGCGGCACCTCGGCCTTCTTCTTGGCGATGTCGGCGAAGCTGATCTTGTGGAACTTCTTCTCGTCGGTGTAGGCGGCCGGGCCGGTGAAGGTGCTGGTGCCGAACATGTGGCCGCTCTGCTCGGTGCCGTGGCGCAACAACTGCAGGTACAGCTGCGGCTCGCGCGGCTGGTCGCCCACGTTGACGATCTGGTGCTTCACGCCGATCACGTACTGCCCGCGCTTGAACACGTAGGTCTTGACGTACTTGAGGCCGCCCACGGGCTGCGACTCGAAGGGCACTTCCAGCGTGTCCTGGCCGTCGGCCAGGCGGTACGGGCCGGGCCGGGCCGCCATCAGGCTCAGGTGCGTCGGAAAGGCCGGGCCGCCGGCGGCCGGGTTGAGCAGGCCGGACTGCGCCAGGTAGCGGTCGGCCGGGGCATCGTCGTCCATCAGCGTCACGTTGCGGTCGATCACCGGCAGCGGGGGCAAGCCCAGCAGCTTGCGCCCGAGGGGGACGAGGCCCGTCTTGTTCAGCTCTTCGTCGAACTGCGTCAGCTCCAGGCGCGCCAGCGTGCCGCCCTGGCCGTCGATGCTGGCCTTGTAGACGTCGGTCTCGATGTCGACCCGCTGCGCGGCGGCGGCGGCCGCGCCCGTGGGCGGTGCCGCGGCGGCCGTGGCGGCCGGCGCCGGGGTGCCGGAGGCGGCGCCGCTGCCGGCCGGCGTGGCAGGCTGCTGCTGTTGCTGCTGCGTCTGATGCGCCGAAGGCAGGAAGGTCGGCTTGCGGCCGTTGTAGACCTGCCACTGGTCCCACAGCATCACCAGCGAGAACCCGAAGATCACCCAGAGGATGGTGCGGCGTATGTCGTTCATGAAGACTTCTTGTTGGAGGTCAGAGAGGAGAACAGCCCCGCGCCGGACGCGGCCCGGCCGGCCGGCGGCACCGGGTCATGTCCGCCGGCGCACCAGGGCTGGCAGCGCACCAGGCGGCGCGCCGCGAGGTAGCTGCCGCGCGCGGCGCCATGCCGTTCGAGCGCCTCGATGGCATAGACCGAGCAGGTGGGCGTGAAGCGGCAGGCGCCGCCCAGCCAGGGGCTGAGCAGCAGCCGGTAGCCGCGCACCAGGGCGATGAGCAGGCGCCGCATCACGATGCGCCGGCCCGCGCGGCGCGCGCGAAGAGCTGCTCGAGTTCGGCGCGCACGGCGCGCTTGAGGGCGTCCGAGCTGGCGCTCGCGAAGCGGCTGCGGTCGAAGCCGGCGCGCAGCCGCACCACATGGGCGGCCTGCGGCAGCGGCGCACCGTCCGCCAGGGCATAGATCTGCCGGCGGATGGCGTTGCGCGTGACGGCGCGGCGTGCCCAGCGCTTGGGCACCATGGCGCCGAGCCAGACGTCGGCGGGCTGGAAAAGGGAAGGCTGCGCGGACGCCCCGGCCACAGCAGGGGCGTCGAGCGCGCAGCGATGCAACGCGAAATGCGCGGTCCGCGCCACGGTCACAGCCGACAGGGCCGCCTGGAACTGGGCGCGCGTCCGGAGCCGGCGCATGCCGATCCCGTCCCTGCGCCCGGCGGCCCGTCGCCTCAGACGGCCAGGCGCTTGCGGCCCTTGGCGCGGCGGGCGTTGATGACGGCGCGGCCGCCGCGGGTCTTCATGCGGACCAGGAAGCCGTGGGTGCGGGCGCGGCGGATCTTCGACGGTTGATAGGTGCGTTTCATGGTGCTTCTTCCAAGGACAGGGCGGCCCGCCGGAAGGCTTCGGAACCGTCACCGCAGGGAAGCGGGACGCCAAGGCCTTCGCAACCCTTTGGGGGTGTTATCGGGCATGGGGATTCCGCCCTGCCGGGCCAGGCCGACGTGCGGACTCAAGAGAACCGGCGATTATCGCAAAGATTTGCCGGGCCGCAATGTCCGTCGGACATCAAGCGGGTTTTGCCGGCCCCGTCAAGGGGTGTGGATAAGTTTTTGACAAGTTAGAATCGAGCCGGCATGCCGACCCCTGCTATCCACACCACCAACAACAAACCCGATGCCCAAGGGACACCTTCTTGACGCACCCCCTCATGTCGGCTGAAGGGGTCGGTGCCAGCCTGTGGCAGGCCTGCGTCGACCAGTTCGCGCAGGAGCTGTCCGAGCAGCAGTTCAACACCTGGATCAAGCCCCTCACCGCGCAGGTCACGGACGACCTGGCGCGGATGACGGTGTACGTCGCCAACCGCTTCAAGCTGGACTGGATCCGCGCCCAGTATGCGGCCCGCCTGGCCGACATGGCGGAGAAGCTGTCGGGCCAGCCCGTGATCATTGAGTTAGCGCTTGCTCCTCGCGAAATGCCCGTGCGTGTGGCCGTTGCCGCCCCAGCCGTGGCCGAGGTGGAGCTGCCGCGCGAGGCCGCTGGCGGCGCCGAGGAACCGGCCGGGGGCTTCCGCAACCGGCTCAATGCGCAGCTCACCTTCGACACGCTGGTGGAAGGCTCGGCCAACCGCATGGCGCGCGCCGCCGCGATGCACGTGGCGGGCACGCCGGGCCACCTGTACAACCCGCTGTTCATCTACGGCGGCGTCGGCCTGGGCAAGACGCACCTGATGCACGCGGTGGGCAACAAGCTGCTGGCCGACCGCGCGGATTCCAAGGTTCTCTACATCCACGCCGAGCAGTTCGTCTCGGATGTGGTCAAGGCCTACCAGCGCAAGACCTTCGACGAGTTCAAGGAGCGCTACCACTCGCTGGACCTGCTGCTGATCGACGACGTGCAGTTCTTTGCCAACAAGGACCGCACGCAGGAGGAGTTCTTCAACGCCTTCGAGGCCCTGCTGGCGAAGAAGTCGCACATCGTGATGACCAGCGACACCTACCCGAAGGGCCTGACGGACATCCACGAGCGGCTGGTGTCGCGCTTCGACTCGGGCCTGACGGTCGCGATCGAGCCGCCCGAGCTGGAGATGCGCGTGGCCATCCTGATCAACAAGGCCCACGCCGAGGGCGCCGAGATGCCGGAGGAGGTTGCCTTCTTCGTGGCGAAGAACGTGCGCTCCAACGTGCGCGAGCTCGAAGGCGCGCTGCGCAAGATCCTGGCGTACTCGCGCTTCAACCAGAAGGAGATCTCCATCCAGCTGGCGCGCGAGGCGCTGCGCGATCTGCTGTCGATCCAGAACCGGCAGATCAGCGTGGAGAACATCCAGAAGACGGTGGCCGACTACTACAAGATCAAGGTCGCCGACATGTACAGCAAGAAGCGCCCGGCCTCCATCGCGCGGCCGCGGCAGATCGCGATGTACCTGGCCAAGGAGCTGACGCAGAAGAGCCTGCCGGAGATCGGCGAGCTGTTCGGCGGCCGCGACCACACCACCGTGCTGCACGCGGTGCGCAAGATCGCAGGCGAGCGCCAGCAGCTGACCGAGCTGAACCAGCAGCTTCACGTGCTGGAGCAGACGCTGAAGGGATGAACGGGGCGTCACGCCCGGCGTAGACAATGCGCCGGCGCGGCAACGCGAGATCGAAGTTCGAGGACGAAGAGTAGTAGAGGTCGATTCATCATGATTGTTCTGAAGGCTCCCCAAAGCCAGGTGCTGGCAGCGCTGCAGTCCGTGGCGGGCATCGTCGAGCGGCGGCACACGCTGCCGATCCTGGCCAACGTGCTGATCCGCAAGGCCGGCGGCCAGCTGCAGCTGACCACCAGCGACCTGGAGATCCAGATCCGCACCCATGCCGAGCTGGGCGGCGACGAGGGCGCCTTCACCACCACGGTGGGCGCGCGCAAGCTGATCGACATCCTGCGCACCATGCCGGCCGACCAGGTGGTAAGCCTGGAGTCGAGCCAGAACAAGCTGGTGCTCAAGGGCGGCAAGAGCCGCTTCACGCTGCAGTCGCTGCCGGCCGAGGACTTCCCGCTGGTGCAGGAGTCGGCCAGCTTCGGCCCCGCCTTCAGCGTGCCGCAGAAGACGCTGAAGGACCTGCTCTCGCAGGTGTCCTTCGCGATGGCCGTGCACGACATCCGCTACTACCTCAACGGCATCCTCTTCGTGGCCGAAGGCAAGCAGCTCAGCCTGGTGGCCACCGACGGCCACCGCCTGGCCTTCGCCTCGGCCCTGCTCGACGTGGAAGTGCCCAAGCAGGAGGTGATCCTGCCGCGCAAGACGGTGATCGAGCTGCAGCGCCTGCTCTCGGACGCGGGCGGCGAGGACGCGCCGGCCATCGAGATGCAGTTCGCCAACAACCAGGCGAAGTTCAGCTTCGGCGGCATGGAGTTCGTCACCAAGCTGGTCGAGGGCAAGTTCCCCGACTACAACCGCGTGATCCCCAAGAACCACAAGAACAGCGTGACGCTGGGCCGCGCGCCGCTTTTGGCCAGCCTGCAGCGCACCGCCATCCTGACCAGCGAGAAGTTCAAGGGCGTGCGGCTGAACATCGAGCCGGGCACGCTTCGCATCGCGTCGAACAACGCCGAGCAGGAAGAGGCGGTGGACGAGCTGGACATCGACTACGGCGGCGACGCGATCGAGATCGGCTTCAACGTGAGCTACCTGATCGACGCGCTGGCCAACATGGGCCAGGACATGGTCACGCTGGAGCTGCAGGACAGCAACAGCTCGGCGCTGATCACCATCCCCGACGACGCGCATTTCAAATACGTCGTGATGCCGATGCGGATCTGAGGCCGCCGGCCCAACGGCAACATGCAGACACCCCGCGGGCCTCCCGCGGGTTTTGTCTTTGAAGCGCAGAAGAAGACCAGGGAACGACCGGAAAGACGAGTGCAAAGATGAGCGACAACCAGCAGCCCGACAGCCCCGAGAACCTGCCGCAGGGCGCAGCACAGAACGCCGGCGACGGCTACGGCGCCGGCTCGATCCAGATCCTCGAGGGGCTGGAAGCGGTGCGCAAGCGCCCCGGCATGTACATCGGCGACACCTCCGACGGCACGGGCCTGCACCACCTGGTGTTCGAGGTGGTGGACAACTCCATCGACGAGGCGCTGGCGGGCTTCTGCGACGACATCGTCGTCACCATCCACACCGACAACTCCATCAGCGTGACCGACAACGGCCGCGGCATCCCGACCGGGATCAAGATGGACGACAAGCACGAGCCCAAGCGCTCGGCGGCCGAGATCGCGCTGACCGAGCTGCACGCCGGCGGCAAGTTCAACCAGAACAGCTACAAGGTCTCGGGCGGCCTGCACGGCGTGGGCGTGTCGTGCGTGAACGCGCTGTCCAAGATGCTGCGCCTGACGGTGCGGCGCGAGGGCAAGGTGCACGTGCTGGAGTTCAGCAAGGGCTTCGTGCAAAACCGCCTGCTGGAGCAGGTCGACGGCGTCGAGGTCTCGCCGATGCGGATCACCGGCGACACGGACAAGCGGGGCACCGAGGTGCACTTCCTGCCCGACACGGAGATCTTCAAGGAGAACAGCGACTTCCACTACGAGATCCTCAGCAAGCGGCTGCGCGAGCTCTCGTTCCTGAACAACGGCGTGCGCATCCGCCTGGTCGACGAGCGCACCGGCAAGGAGGACGACTTCTCCGGCGCCGGCGGCGTCAAGGGCTTCGTGGAGTTCATCAACGGCGCCAAGAAGGTGCTGCATCCCACGCCCTTCCACGCCATCGGCGAGCGCCCGGCCGACAGCTACGGCGGCATTCCCGGCACCCACATCTCGGTCGAGGTGGCGATGCAGTGGAACGACGCCTACAGCGAGCAGGTGCTGTGCTTCACCAACAACATCCCGCAGCGCGACGGCGGCACCCACCTGACGGGCCTGCGCGCGGCGATGACGCGGGTGATCGGCAAGTACATCGAGAGCAACGAGCTGGCCAAGAAGGCCAAGGTCGAGGTCAGCGGCGACGACATGCGCGAGGGCCTGTGCTGCGTGCTGAGCGTGAAGGTGCCCGAGCCCAAGTTCAGCAGCCAGACCAAGGACAAGCTGGTCAGCTCCGAGGTGCGCGCGCCGGTGGAGGACATCGTCGCCAAGGCGCTGACCGACTACCTGGAGGAGCGTCCCAACGACGCCAAGATCATCTGCGGCAAGATCGTCGAGGCCGCCCGCGCCCGCGAGGCGGCGCGCAAGGCGCGCGAGATGACGCGCCGCAAGGGCGTGCTCGACGGCATGGGCCTGCCGGGCAAGCTGGCCGACTGCCAGGAGAAGGACGCCTCGCAGTGCGAGATCTACCTGGTGGAGGGCGACTCCGCCGGCGGCAGCGCCAAGCAGGGCCGCGACCGCAAGTTCCAGGCGATCCTGCCGCTGCGCGGCAAGATCCTGAACGTGGAGAAGGCGCGCTACGAGAAGCTCCTGACCAGCAACGAGATCGTCACGCTCATCACCGCCCTGGGCACCGGCATCGGCAAGGCCAGCGCCGAGAGCGGCAAGAGCGGCGCCGACGACTTCGACCTGGCCAAGCTGCGCTACCACCGCATCATCATCATGACCGACGCGGACGTGGACGGTGCGCACATCCGCACGCTGCTGCTGACCTTCTTCTACCGGCAGATGCCCGAACTGGTGGAGAACGGCCACATCTACATCGCGCAGCCGCCGCTGTACAAGGTCAAGGTCGGCAAGGAGGAGCAGTACCTCAAGGACGGCTCGGCGCTCGACGCCTTCCTGCTGCGCGTGGCGCTGAAGGACGCCAGCGTGGCCACCGGCGGCGCGAACCCCTCCGTCATCAGCGGCGAGACGCTGGACGAGCTGGCGCGCAAGCACCAGCTGGCCGAGTCGGTGATCGAGCGCCTGAGCGCCTTCATGGACGTGGAGGCGCTGCGCGCCATCGCCGACGGCGTGTCGCTGAACCTGGACACCACGCCCGATGTCGAGGCCAGCGCCATCGCGCTGCAGGCCAAGCTGCGCGAGCTCAGCAGCAACGGCGCGCCGGCCGAGGTCGCCAGCGAGTTCGACGCCCGCACCGACAAGCCGCTGCTGCGCATCAGCCGCCGCCACCACGGCAACATCAAGAGCAGCGTGATCACGCAGGACTTCGTGCACGGCGCCGACTACGCCGCGCTGGCCGAGGCCGCCCACACCTTCCGTGGCCTGCTGGGCGAGGGCGCCAGCGTCAGGCGCGGCGAGGGCGAGAGGGCCAAGGAGGAGAAGGTCGGCGACTTCCGCGGCGCCATGGCCTGGCTCATCGGCGAGGCCGAGCGCGCCACCAGCCGCCAGCGCTACAAGGGCCTGGGCGAGATGAACCCCGAGCAGCTGTGGGAAACGACGATGGACCCCGGGGTGCGCCGCCTGCTGAAGGTGCAGATCGACGACGCCATCGAGGCCGACCGCGTGTTCACCATGCTGATGGGCGACGAGGTTGAGCCGCGCCGCAACTTCATCGAGAGCAATGCGCTCCGGGCGGCGAACATCGACGTGTGATCAGGCAGGCGCCGGGCGCCACCCCCGCGCTTCCATCAGGCCGCCTCGTGCGGCCTTTTTCTTGGCTGCGGCCGCCGGATTGTTTCGCGTCCGCGAACACCGCGGTTCCGTACGCCAAGGGTTTTCCCTGGGTTCCGGGCGCACACTTCTCTTTACAGAACGACGCCTGCCACCGGCAAGGAAAAACGAAGGTGAAAGGCGGTTCTGGATGGACTCGGCACCGCTGCGGTGGCCGCCCCGAACGACCAGCGAAGGACGGCGCGCCCCCCGATACCCGGTTCGACATTCATCCTTGAGCTACAGATATTCGAAAGGAATTGCCATGAAGAAGACCTCCCGACTCCTCGGTGCCGCGATGCTCGCCCTGCTGGGCGTGGCCGGTGCGGCACATGCCGAAACCTACGAAGGCGTGCTGACCTTCAACTCGGTGCGCAGCCGCGCCGAAGTCGCCGCCGAAGCGCAGCAGGCCGCGCGCCAGGGCGACCAGTTCGGTGAAGCCGCCTTTGCCGGCGTCACCACGGTGCCCGCAACCTCGATGGTCTCGCGCGCCGCGGTGCGCCAGGGCGCCATCGAGGCGGCCCATGCCGGCGACCAGTATGGCGAAGCGGCCTGGCAGCAGCCCGTGGCCACCGGCCAGCTCGACCGGGCCGCGGTGCGCGCGGAAGCCCGCGAGGCCGCGCACTCGGCACCGACGCTGTAAGCCTGCCTGTCCGCGCATCCGGCGCTGACCGCGTGAAGCGAAGCCTCCTGCTCTGGCAGGGGGCTTTTTCTTTTTGTGCGGAGCGGGCCGGCAGAACGGCCGGGCAGCCTACCGGCCGAGCGGCCGGCCGCTGAGGCCGGCCACGATGCGCGCCAGCCGCGCGACGCCGCCGGTGCCGCTGGCGGCGCGGCCGATGAGGGCGCCGCCGACGCCCGCCTTGGCCAGCCGGCCCAGCAGCGAACGGCTGCGGCCCGCGTACAGCAGCAGCGCAAGGCCCAGCCCCAGCACGACCAGGTGCTCGCCCGGCAGGTCGGGGCGGCGCTCGTCGGCCTCCTTCAGGGCCTGCAGCCAGGGGCGCGCGCCCGCCGCCGCGGGGGCGGAAGAAGCAGAAGAAGCGGTCTCGGGGTCGAACTCGGTGTCGGGCATGGCAGCTCCTCGGGCGTGCAGGGGCGTGAAGGGATGGGGGTCGGGCGCCGGCGGACCTCCGCACCGCGCCAAGGGTGCCATTGTGGGCACGGCAGGAAGGCGGCCGCCCCGGGCGCCGGCCCGCGCGGCTGTAGGCGGGCGGCGCGCGCCCACACCGCCTTCATGCCGCCGACATGCGGGCCGGCGATGCTGGCGGCCCCTGCAGATGCCCACGGGTGGTGCGGCCCCGGCGGCCCCGGCGGCCGGCGCCCGCGTCGTGCCGCAGCGGCGTGCATCGACTGCCCCGGCTCGACGCGCCGCTACGAATTTCATAGCGATTGGCGTAAATACCGACGCTGAGCCCGACTCTTGCTAAGCAGAATCCGACGGCAGCCGGCCGCTGCCCTTTTGCCGCCTCCCTTCTTTCTCCCCGTCGCCCCGCCATGAAGCTCCTCGTCCTCGCCGCCTCGGCCGCCAGCGCCCTGCTGATCGCCGCCGCTCCCGCCCAGGCCGCCGCCAATCCGCCGATCCGCATGGCGCCGGAAGGCGTCGAGTACATGTGCGGCGGCAGGAACCAGGACGAACTGGCCTTCATGGAGCGGGTTTCGCCGCGCTGGGCCGCCACGCTGGAGTTCGCCGTCGCGCGCGGACCGCGCGGGGAGTTCTCGGAGCCGGTGCGGGTGGATGTGCGCAACAAGTACAACGGCGACCATGTGCTCTCCGCCCAGACCAACGGCCCGCTGATGCTGGCGCGGCTGGAGCCGGGCACCTACGAGGTGGAGGCCACGCTGGGCACGCTGACGCTCAAGCAGACGCTGACCATCGGCCTGGGCGCGCCCGGCCGCACGCTGTTCCTGTGGCCCTCGAATTTCGACATGGCGGCGGCCTCGCTGCCGCGCCAGGCCCTGGCGCAGGGCGCGAGCGCCAAGGGCGAGTGAGCCGCGCGCGGCGCACCGCCACCTTCCGATGAAGCGGCCGGCGCATGCCGGCCGTTCTTCTTTCTTGGGCATCGGCCGCGGCGCCTCCTTCCCCTTAAGCACGGCCTAAGCCGCGAGGCCCACAGTGCGCCCACGGCCCCTGCCTCCGTCGCCCGCATCGGCCGCCTCGGAAGCCATGCCGCGGCGACGCAGAACACTGGAAAGGATTCCGCCATGAACACCTCGCGCCTCATCGCCTTCGCCGTGCAGCCGCTGGCCATCGGCACATTGCTCGCCCTGGGCGTGCTGGCCGGCGCCGCCCACGCCACCACCTACAACCCGCCGATCCGCCTCGCGGCCTCGGGCGTGGAATACATGAGCGGCGGCATCGGCGCCGACGAGGAAAAGCTGATGGAGACCGTCGCGCCGCGCTGGCCGGCGACCTTCGAGTTCGCCGTGAAGGACCACCAGAAGGCGGACTTCGCGGCCAACGTGCGCGTCTCGGTGCGCGACCTGGCCAGCGGCGCCACCGTGCTGGACGGCGTGCAGGCCAGCGGCCCCTTCATGCTCGCCCGGCTGGAACCCGGCCGCTACGAGGTCGATGCCACGCTGGGCGGGCGCACCCTGCAGCGCACCGTCACCCTCAACGGCACCGGGCCGGTGCACGAGCTCTTCCTGTGGCCGGCCGGCACGGACATGGCCAGCAACGGCTAGCCAGCCCCCGCGGCTGCGGCAGGATTTCTCGTTTCGCCGCGCTTTCTTGCCGCAGATCCGCAGGCGTCGCTGCCCGCCAATGAAAGCGGCGCCGTGGCGCACCGGCGCTGGCTTTGCAGCTCCTGTTTGCATAGCGGCACACGACGGATTCCAGGGGCGGCCGGCGCAGCGCCGCGCCAAGCAGAAAACGGGGTTTCAGCGTATGCTGCGCTGCAACATAGACCTGCCATGCCCCTGGCCTCCCTCACTGTCCTGACGACCCTTGTGCACGTGTTCGTCGCCCTGCGCCTGCTGCCGGCGCTGGCGACGGCCACGCCTGCCTGGCCGCTGGTGGCCGTGCTGCTGGCGCTGTCGGCGGTGTGCCTGCCGCTGCCCTTCGTCCGGCAGCGCGGGCCGCGCTGGCTGTGGACGGCGGTGCAGTGGACCGGCCTGCTGGCCATGGGCTGGTTCTCCTCGCTGTTCCTGCTCACGCTGGTGCGCGACGCCGGGCTGCTGCTGGCCTGGGGCGGCGCGTGGATCGCCGGCGCCGCGCCGGACTGGCCGCGCTGGCAGGGCACCAGCGCGCTGGCGGCGGTGGCGCTGGCGACGGCGGTGACGCTGGTGGGCTACGTCAACGCGCGGCGCACCGCCACTGTGCGGCGCGTGGAGGTGCCCATCGAGGGCCTGCCCAGGCACCTGCAGGGCTTCACCATCGCGCAGCTGTCGGACCTGCACGTCGGCCCGACCATCCGCCAGCGCTACCTGCAGCGCGTCGTCGAGGCGGTCAATGCGCTGGGCGCGGACATGGTCGCCATCACCGGCGACCTGGTGGACGGCACGGTGCCGGAACTGCGCGAGCACATCGCGCCGCTGGCGCGGCTGAAGGCGCGCCACGGCACCTTCGTGGTGACCGGCAACCACGAGTACTACGCCGGCGCGCCGGCCTGGATCGACGAGCTGCGCCGCCTGGGCCTGCGCGTGCTGCTCAACGAGCACGTGGTGCTGAACGTGCGCAGCGTGCACGGCGCGCAGACGGACGAGGAGCTGTTCGAGTGCGCGCTGCTGGTGGCGGGCGTGACGGACTACACCGCCGGCCACTTCGTGCCGGCGCACGCCAGCGACCCGGGCCTCGCGCTGCACGACGCGCCGCCGCTGGTGCACACCCGCGTGCTGCTGGCGCACCAGCCGCGCAGCGCGCCGGCCGCGGCGGCGGCGGGCTTCACGCTGCAGCTGTCGGGCCACACGCACGGCGGCCAGTTCTTTCCCTGGAACCTGTTCGTGCCGCTGCAGCAGCCCTTCACCGCGGGCCTGCACCGGCTGCAGCGGATGTGGGTGTACGTCAGCCGCGGCACCGGCTACTGGGGCCCGCCCAAGCGCTTCGGCGCGCCCTCCGAGATCGCGCTGATCACGCTGACCGCCGCCGCGGACTGAGGCAGGCTGCGGCGGCGTCCTACCGCCCGATGCGCATGCCGTGCAGTGCGCTGCCGGCGCACGCGGCGCAGCATCGGAGGCATGGATCGGAGCTGAAAAGAATGAACCACCCCTCGGGCTTCCCCCTTGCCGCGCCGTACCGTGCGCGGGCCTTCGGCCTCGCCGTGCTGGCGGCGGCGTCGCTGCTGGCCGCGCCCGCGGCGCAGGCCTTCGAGGACCGCGACACCGGCGTCTACGTCGAGGCCGGCCAGGCACCCCACGGCGGCGGCGGCACGGACGTGCTGGCGGCCGGCGTCATGATTCCGTGGACCCCGCGCCAGTCGGTGCGGGCCGGCGCGCTGTCGTTCTACTGGGACGTGTTCGCCAGCCAGTGGCGCGCGCCGGCGGGCAGCCTGCGGCGCGACTACGCGCAGCTCGGCGTCATCGGCACCTGGCGCCTGCGCTTTGACGAGGGCCGCTCGCCGTGGTTCGTCGAAGGCGGCGTGGGCGCTTCGGTGATGGACCACCTCTACCACACGCCCTCGCGCGACTTCAGCACCACCTTCCAGTTCACCGAGGTGCTGGGCGCCGGCTACAGCTTCGGCGAGCGCGGCCAGCACGAGCTGTCGCTGCGGCTGCAGCACTTCTCCAACGCCGGCATCAAGAAGCCCAACCCGGGCGAGAACTTCGTGCGGCTGCGCTACGCCTACCGCTTCTGACGCCGGGCGCGAGGAGGCGCCATAGGCCATCCGGGGACTGACGCCGGCCCGCGCGGGCGGCCTAAGATCGCCTCCCGTTTCAACAGGAGGAGGTGCATCGTGCCGACGTTCACAACCTGGATCGCGCGCGCCGCCGCGCTGGTGCTGGCCGGCCTGCTGCTGGCCGGCTGCGGCAGCAAGGAGCCCGAGCAGCGGGCCGCCTTCATCCAGTTCCTGCAGACGCGCGTGATCGACCGCCCGGGCGTGCGCGTGCCGCAGCCGACGGACGAGCAGAAGAAGCCCTTCGGCGACTACGCGCAGCACTACGCGGTGATCACCGACTTCAACACGGCGATGAACCAGGCCGCCCAGCAGCTCGACGGCTTCATCTCGAAGGGTTCGCTGCGCTCGCTGTCGGACGTGGTGGCGCGGCGCGACGACCTGCGCGGCGTGCGCGAGGGCGTGCAGCAGATGCGCAAGGCGCTCGACGAGAACGTGGCCAAGGCGGACGCGGCGCGCGCGCAGCTCCAGCAGCCGGAGGATCTGAAGGCGGTGTTCGACAAGGCCTACGACAAGACGGTGACGGCGCCGGCCGCCATCTTCAGGGAGGTGTTCCCGGCGCTGGACGCGGTGTTCGACGGCGCCATCAGGATCGGCGACTATGTCGAGGCGCACCGCTCGCAGATCCAGATCTCGGGCAGCACCTTCACGGTGAGCGACCCGAAGGTGCTGCAGGAACTCAACGGCATGCTGCAGGCGCTCAACAGCCATGCCGGCGCGATCTCCACCGCGCAGCGCCGGATGCGCACGACGATGACGGGCAGCTGAGGCGCCGCCCTCAGCCCGCGGGCCGGCCCTGCTGCTGCGCCGCCAGGCGGCGCGCGCCGGCCTCCATCGCCAGGTACAGCAGCGCCGCCACGCCCAGCGGCAGCCAGTAGTACATCGCCCGGTAGCACAGCACGGCGGCGATGATCCCGGTCTTGGTCAGCGGCGGCGCGAGCAGGGCGACGAACACCGCCTCCAGCACGCCCAGCCCCGCCGGCACGCGCGAGAGCAGGCCGGCGACGGCGCCGATGAGCAGCACGCCCAGCGCCATGGGGTAGGCCACCTTGTCCTGCAGCAGCACATGCATCGCGGCGCCCATCACGCTCCAGTTGGCGCACGACAGCACCAGCTGCACCAGCGCCACGCGCAGCGAGGGCAGCGCGATCTCGTGGCCGCGCAGCGTCCACTCGCGCCGGGGCGAGAAGGCGCAGGCCAGCAGGTACAGCACCGCCACCGCCACCAGGGCCGCGCCCAGCACGCGCTGCGCGATGCGGCCCAGGTGCCAGTCGTCGGGCATCGCCAGCGGCCACAGCAGGAAGGCCAGGCCCGCCAGCAGGCAGTAGCCCAGCCAGTTGGTGAGCATGCTGCTGCCGACGATGCGGGCGATCACCGGCGCCGGCAGGCCCAGCCGCGCATACAGCCGCGCCCGCATCCCGACGGCGCCCACCAGCGTGCCCATGTTGAGGTTGAAGGCGTAGCTGACGAAGGTGATGGCCATCACCGTGCCGGCGCCCAGCGTGTGGCCGGTGTAGTGGCGCCCGATCAGGTCGAAGGTCGAATAGATCAGGTGGCTGAGCGCCGCGAAGCCGGCGGCCAGCGCCAGCACTTGCCACGGGTAGGCCCGCATCGTGGACAGCACCTGGTCCCATTCGATGGCGCGCGCCTGAGCCACCAGCATCACCACCACGAAGCCGAGGAAGCCGGCGATGGCGATGCGCCGGGCCCAGGGCCACCAGGGCCGCCCGGTCAGCGGCGGGTGGCGGCGGCGCGGCGCGGCGGAGGAAGGGACGGAGGCGGACGGGCAGGCCATGCGGTACGGCGCGCGCCTCAGGCCGCGTCGGTCTGCGTGACGGCGCCCTGCCGGCCGGGCGTCGGCCTCGCGCCGTCGGCCAGATCGGTGGCGTGCGCCGGCTCCAGCCGGGGCACGTGCCGCGGCAGCCAGCCGGCCCACGAGGGGTACCAGCGCATGAAGTGGAAGACGAAGAAGCTGCGCACCAGCCGCCACAGGCTCCACTCCTGCAGCTGCGCCGCCTCCACCTGGGTGCAGCTGTGCTGCATGAGCCGGTCGAGCCGGCCGTGCAGCTCGGCGTTGAAGGCGCGGTCGCGCACCATCACGTTGGCCTCGAGGTTGAGCGACAGGCTGAGCGGGTCGAGGTTGCTGGAGCCGACGGTGCTCCACGTGCGGTCGACCACCGCCACCTTGCCGTGCAGCGGCCGCTCGCAGTACTCGTGGATGCGCACGCCGGCATGCAGCAGGTGGTGGTAGAGCATGCTCGCCGCCGTCTTGACGATCGGCATGTCGGGCTCGCCCTGCAGGATCAGCCGCACGTCGACACCGCGCCGCGCCGCGCGCCGCAGCGCCTTGATGATGCGGTAGCCGGGGAAGAAGTAGGCGTTGGCGATGACGATGCGCTCGCGCGCGCTGCGGATGGCCGCCAGGTAGTGGCGCTCGATGTCGGTGGTGTGGCGGCGGTTGTCGCGGCTGACGAACATCACCTCGGCATCGCCGGCGGGCGCGACTGCGGCGTCGGCCGTGTGGTCGAGGCGCCGGCGGAACCAGCGCGCGCCCTTGCCGCCCAGCGCGATGGCGCGCAGCACGAAGCGGTGGATCTCGGCCACCACCGGGCCGGCGAGCTCCACCGCGTAGTCCTGCTTGGCCTTGGGGCCGAAGTCCATCACGTGGTCGGCCGAGTAGTTGATGCCGCCGACGAAGGCGCGCTCGCCGTCGACGACGACGATCTTGCGGTGCATGCGGCGGAACACGTTCAGCCGCTGGCCGAGCAGGCGCCGGCCGGGATCGAACACCCGCACCTTCACGCCGGCCTCGGCCAGCGCGCCCAGGAAGCCGGCCGACAGGTCGGGCGAACCGAAGCCGTCGATCATCAGGTCCACCTTGACGCCGTGGCGCGCGGCCTCGCACAGGGCGGCGTGCAGGCCCAGGCCGATCTTGTCCTCGAACAGGATGAAGGTCTCGACGATGACCTCGCGCCGCGCCCGGCGGATGGCCTCGAACACGCGCGGGAAGAAGGTCTCGCCGTTCTCCAGCAGCTCGACGCGGTTGCCCGGAATCCAGCGGTGCGCGCTCACAGGAAGACCTCCGCCACCAGCGGCGCATGGTCCGACAGGTGCGACCACGGGCGGCGCGGCAGCACCACCGGCGCATGCGCCTCGGCGTTGCGCACGTAGATGCGGTCCAGCGGCAGCAGCGGGAAGCGCGCGGGGAAGGTGCGCGCCGCCGCGCCGTTGGCGTGGCGGAAGACCTCGTGCAGGCCGGCGCCGTCCTCCAGCACCTCGTGCGCGCGGTTGCGCCAGTCGTTGAAGTCGCCCGCGACGATCAGCGGCGCGTCGGCCGCCACCTCGTCGCGCACGATGTGGCACAGCAGCTCCAGCTGCTGCTGGCGGTGCGCCTCGGCCAGGCCCAGGTGGGCGCAGATCACGTGCACGTCCACCGGCCGGCCGGGCAGCCGCAGCACGCAGTGCAGCAGGCCGCGCCGCTCGGGGCCGGCCACCGAGACGTCGTGGTTGCGGTGGTGCACGATGGGGAACTTCGACAGCACCGCGTTGCCGTGGTGGCCTTTCGGGTACACCGCGTTGCGGCCGTAGGCGAACTGCGGCCACATGGTGTCGGCCAGGAATTCGTAGTGCGGCGCCTCGGGCCAGTTGTCGACCTTGCGCTCGTGGCGCGAGTGCGTGCCCAGCACCTCCTGCAGGAACACCACGTCGGCGCCGACGGTGCGCACCGCGTCGCGCAGCTCCGGCAGGATGAAGCGGCGGTTGAGCGCGGTGAAGCCCTTGTGGGTGTTGACGGTCATCACCTTCAGCGACCTCTGGGCCGGCGCGGCAGCGAGCGGGAGATGGGCTTCTGAGAGGAGGGACACCCGGCGTTTGTACGCGGCGGGCGCGCCAGGCCCTGTAGGAACGCGCCAAATCTTCCCGCCCGCCGAGGCTGGGGCGGCGCCCGCCGGCCTCCCTTCCTACAGCGCGGCGCAGGCCGCCCCGACAGGGCGCGGGCCGCCGCGGGGCCTACCTTGGGTGCAAGAGGCCGGGGCTGCGGCCCCTGCTTCCCTTTTCATCCAACCGACCCGAAAGGAAACCCGCCCATGAAGATGCAAGCCCTCCGCTTCACCTCCGTCCTGGCGGCCGCGCTGCTGGCCGCCGGCGCCGCCAGCGCCCAGAGCGCCGCGCCGAACCCGTCGACCACCTCGGGCGAGGCCAGCACGGTGACGCCCGCCGGCGTGCCCAACCCGCCGCAGCGCCCCGACGCGACGATGCCCAACTCGCGCGCCAGCGTGAAGGCCGAAGCCCGCATGAACAACCACAACCTGGCCAACAGCAACACGCCGCCCGGCCAGGCCAGCACGACCACCAACAACCAGCCCAACATGACGCCCCCGGTCAGCCAGCGCACGCGCGGCGAGGTGCGGCAGGAGGCGCTGCACCAGCCCCGCCCCTTCGGCGACACGGGCGAGCGGCCGGGCAACGTGCCGACCAACCCGACCACGCGCACCGGCACGCCGAACTGAGTCGGCCGCTCGGCCGAATCGGCCGTGAAAAAAGCCCGCGGCACCGGCCGCGGGCTTTTCTTCGGGGCGCCGCTCAGCTGCGCGGCGTGGCGGCTTCGCCGCCGGCCGGCTGGTGGCGCGGCCCGTGGTGGCCATGGTGCATGCCGTGGCCGCGGCCGCCGAAGCGCAGGCTCTCGGCGTCGAAGGTCTTCTGCTGCTCGGGCGAGAGCTGGGCGTAGAAGGCCTTGGTCGCGTCGGCGCGCTTGGCGAACATCGCGGCGCGCTCGGCCTGGCGGGCCTGCATGCGGTCCAGCCGCTCGGGCGTGGTCAGCTTGCCGAACTCGGCGCGGTCCGGGCGCTGCGGCGGCTTCGCGTCGCGCGGGGGCTGCACGGCGGCGGCGTAGGTGCTCCACGCGCCTTCCTGGCCGGTGCTCAGCTTGAGCTTGTCCTTGAGCGCGGCGAAGCGCTCGGCGCGGCGCTGCTGCATGCGCTCGAAGCGCTTGGCGAAGTCCTTGCGGTCGGCATGGGGCTTGGCCGGCGCCGCGCCCTGGGCCTGCGTGGGTGCGGGCTGAGGCGTGGCCGCAGGCGGCGTCTGGGCCGAGGCGGCGAAGGCGGCGGAGGCCAGCACGCCGGCCCACAGAACACGTTGGCGAAGAGAGATCATGCGAGTCCTTCCTTTCCTTGGAGGCTGCTGCGAAGGGATTTGCACAGCAGGTGGACGCAGTGTGGAAGGCGCGCTTGTCCCCTCCATGAGAGCGCGGTCAAGGCGCTGTGAGCGAAGGTAAAGAAGGATGAAGCCGGCGCCGGCGCCTCACTTCGGCCGCAGCCGGCTCAGGCCCCGGTCAGGGCGGCTCAGGCGGCCGGCGCGCAGCTCGCCCACCGCGTGGACGACGGCACGGGCGACGTTGCGCACCTCTTCCTGCACGGCCTCGTCGGCGTCCAGGGCGTCGTGGCTGTCGGCGTAGGGCTCGTAGTAGCCGATGTAGCGGTCCAGCCGGGCCTGCGTGCCGGCATCGACCAGGCCCATCCAGTCCAGCCAGTCGCTCAGGTTGCGGCGCAGGCTCTCGGTGCCGGCCACGTCGCCGTGCACCACCAGGCCGTAGGCGCGGCCCTCGAGGTGCTTGGGGTAGTCCCATCCCTTCAGTTCGAGGGCCTTGGCTTCCGCCGGCTTCTTGCCGTGGGTGGAGGTCGGGTCGGGGTTGCCGCCGTCGGCGCAGACCAGCCGGTCGATCATCAGCTTGAGCGCGCTGGTGGCCTGGTACCAGTGGGTGGGCGTGAGCACGACGACGCCGTGCGCCGCGACCCAGCGCTCGTAGATCTCGTTCATCCAGTCGCCCGTCTGCCGCAGCGCGTGGTTGGGGTAGCAGCTGCACGGCCAGTGGCACAGCGGCATGGCGGTGGAGACGCAGCCCTTGCAGGGATGGATGTGCCGGCCGTAGCCGGAGGTGAGCAGGCTCAGGTCCAGCAGGTCGGCCTGCAGGCCGGCGGCCTTCACTTCCTCGACGGCGATGTTCGCCATGCGCCAGGTCTTGGACACCTCGCCCGGGCAGGTGCCGTCGTTGCGCGGCGAGCCGTTGACCAGCAGCACGCGCGAGGGCGTCTCCGGCCGGCCCCAGGCGGCCTGCGCCGCGTCGATGCGGGCGCGGGCCTCGAGCCAGTCCACGGAGAGTTCGTAGTCCGGGTCCGCATGACCCGGCCCGGCCTTGCGCGTGACGGGCGACTTGCGGCCTTCGTCGTAGGCCTGCCAGGCGATGGACTCGATCCGCGCCAGGGCGCCGGCCTCGGCCGCGAAGGCGGGATCGTGGAAGTCCTGCATGAAGCGCAGGCGGAATTCGTCGCGGCCCAGGGTGCCCGGCGCCTGGCCCTTGCGGATCGTGGGGGTCTTCATCGTGCGGCCATGGTGCGACCGCCGCGCCGGCCGCGATGACGGCGCAGGCGCCGTCCCGGCCGCGGTGCGCCGCCGACAGCGCCCGCTTCAGCCGAGCGCGGCCAGCTCGGGCGAGACGTTGTGCCAGGGCACGCCGAAGCCGGCCGGCCGGCCCTGCGCCGGCGCCTGCGCGAGCGCCGTGCGCGCCCATGCGGCGCCGGCCTGCACGCTGTCGACCAGCGGCACCGGCACCTGCGGCGCGATGTCCGCGGCCATGCCGGCCAGCGCCGCGCCGCCGAGGACCACGGCGTCGGCGCGGAACCGTGCGGCGGCCTCGCGGCAGGCCTGCGCCAGCAGGGCCCGCGCGCCCTGCGGGTCGGCCAGCAGCTCGGCGCCGCTGGGCGCCACGGTGTGCACGCCGGCCAGGCGTTCGCCCTGGCCCAGCGCCTGCGCCAGCCGCTGCAGCATCGGCTTCCAGCGCTCGCCGCCGGTGACGACGGCGAAGCGGCCGTGGCGCGCCGCCGCGGCGAAGGCCGCCTCGGCCAGCCCGCCGACCGGCACGCCCGCACCTTCGCGCAGGGCCAGCAGGCCCGGGTCGCCGAAGCAGCCGATCAGCACGGCCGAGGGCGCCAGACCCTGCGCCTGCGCGACGGCCCACGCATCGAGCACCGCATGCTGCGCCACCGCGTAGCTGGCCTCGCAGGCGATGTAGGGGGCGCCGAAGCGGGCGGTGAGCGTGTGGACGTCGGCGGCATCGCCCAGCGCTGCGCGCACGTGCGATTGCAGCAGCGCGCTGACGCCCGTCGAGGTGTTGGGATTGACGAGCAGCAGGCCCGGCATCGGCGGCAGGGCGCGCTTCAGCCGCGCCGCTTCGACGCGCGCCGGCGCAGCAGCGCGGCACCGCCCAGCGCCGCGCCGATGACCAGGAAGGACACCACCGTCGTCACCGTGCCCAGCGCATAGATGGCCGGCGTGGTGACGGTGGAGGTCAGGCCCTGCAGCTCCAGCGGCAGCGTGTTGACGTCGCCGATGGCCTGCGAGGTGCGGGCGATCTCGTCCCAGCTGAGCGTGAAGCCGAACATGCCGATGCCCACCACCGAGGCGCCGATCAGCGGCAGCACCACGTGGCGGAAGCTCTGCCACGGCGAGGCGCCGAGGTCGCGCGCCGCCTCCTCGTAGGCCGGGTTGAAGCGGTTGAACACGGCGAACATGATCAGGAGGCCGAAGGGCAGCGTCCAGGTGAGGTGCGCGCCCAGCGCAGAGGTGAGCAGGCCCAGCGCGGTGCCGTAGTTCTCCAGCGCGCCTTCGGCGCCCATCGACGCGAGCGCGGCCTTGATGCCGGTGTCGAGCAGGCGGAACTGCAGCCCGATGCCCAGCGACACGATGATGCTGGGCATGATGAGACTCGCCACCGCGACGTAGAAGAGCGCGTTGCCGCCGGCCAGCCGCTTGCGGAAGGCCAGCCCGGCCAGCACCGACAGCACCACCGTCAGCAGCATGACCACCGCGCCCAGCATCAGCGAGCGGCGGAAGGCGGCCGCGATGTCGACCGTGCCCAGCCCCTCGGCCAGCTGGCGGAACCAGTGCAGCGACCAGCCGCGCATCGGGAAGGTGAGGCCGCCTTCCGGGCCCTGGAAGCTGAGCGTGAAGATGGTCAGCATGGGCCCGTACATGAAGAGCACGAACAGGCCGAAGACCAGGGCCAGCGGCCAGAAGCCGGGGGCGCGGGCGTCGGAGGTGCGGGCCTGCATCTCAGCGCCCGCCCGGCCGCCCGAAGGGCGCTGAGTGCCCCCTCGGGGGGCAGCGACGGCACGAAGTGCGGAGCGTGGGGGCCGGCATTCCTACAGCTCCTTGCGGATGTCGACCAGGCGGGTCAGGCCCCAGATGATCATCAGCACCACCGCCAGCAGGATCACCGCGTTGGCCGCCGCCAGCGGGAACTGCAGGTAGCTGGTCTGCACCTGGATGATCTTGCCCACCGAGGCGATCTGCTGGCCGCCCATCACGCCGATGGTGACGAAGTCGCCCATCACGATGGTGACGACGAAGATGGAGCCGATGATGATGCCCGTCTTGCACAGCGGCACGACCACGTTCCACAGCGTCTGCCAGCCGCTGGCGCCGGCGTCGGTGGCGGCTTCCAGCAGCGAGCGGTCGATGCGCATCATGCTGTTGAAGATCGGCACGATCATGAACATCGTGTACAGGTGCACGAAGGCCAGCACGACGGAGAAGTCGGAGAACAGCAGCCACTCGACGGGCGAGTCGACCAGGCCGATGCCCTGCAGCGTCTGGTTCACGAGGCCGTTGCGGCCCAGCAGCGGCACCCACGAGATCATGCGGATGACGTTGCTGGTCCAGAAGGGGACGGTGCACAGCACGAACAGCAGCGTCTGCAGGCCCGGCGAGCGCACGTGGAAGGCCAGGAAGTAGGCCACCGCGAAGCCCAGCACCAGCGTGATGGCCCACACCAGCAGGCAGAACTTCAGCGTCGAGAGGTAGGTGGACAGCGTGACGCACAGGTCGCCGTTGTCCGTGAGGTGCAAGCAGCCCTCGAAGATCGAGAGGTAGTTGCGCAGCGAGAGCGCCGGGATCAGCTCGTACTCGTTGAAATCCCACAGGCTGACCATCGCGATGAGGGCCAGCGGGACGATGAAGAACAGCGCGAACACCAGCGCGAAGGGCGCCGCCTGCCACCAGGCCCTGACGGTGTGCAGGGGCTGGGCAGCCGCGTGGCCGGCGGTCGCTGGTGCGCTCATCGCTGCAAGGTCAGGCGGCCACGAACTCGTTCCACTTGCGGACCATGTACTCGTTCTCGTCCATCACGGCGTTCCAGCACGCGATGCCGCCCATGCGCTGCTCGTAGCTGCCGCCGTCGCGCCTGCTCCCGGCCTTGGCGATCACCACGCCCTGCGGGCTCTTGATGTCCTGCGCGGCGGGCTTGCCTTCCATCCAGTAGGCCCACTCGTAGGGCTCCATCTTGGCCTGGGCCGTTTCCAGCACGGCGCTGTAGTAGCCCTGGCGGTTGAGGTAGGCGCCGGCCCAGCCGTCGAGGAACCAGTTGATGAACTCGTAGGCCGCGTCGAGCTTCTTGCCCGACAGCGTGGCCGGCAGCCCGAAGCCCGAGGCCCAGGCGCGGTAGCCTTCCTTGAGCGGCTGGAACACGCAGTCGATGCCCTTGCTGCGCACCGCGGTGACGGCCGGGCTCCACATCGACTGGATCACCACCTCGCCCGAGGACATGAGGTTGACCGACTCGTTGAAGTCCTTCCACAGCGCGCGGAACTGGCCGCTCTTCTTGGCCTCGATGAGCGTCTTGATCGTCAGGTCGATCTCGGCCTTGCTCATGTTGCCCTTGTCCTTGTACTTGTGCAGGCCCTTGGCCTCCACCACCATCGCCGCGTCCATGATGCCGATGGAGGGGATGTTCAGGATCGCGGCCTTGCCCTTGAACTCGGGGTTGAGCAATTCGGCCCAGCTCTCGATCGGGCGCTTGATCAGGTCGGGCCGGATGCCCAGCGTGTCGGCGTTGTAGGTGGTGGGGATGAGCGTCATCCACTGCGTCGGCGCCTTGGCGAAGGCCTTGCTCTTCTCGCCTTCCAGGAAGATCACCTTCTTGGGCGCCGTGCCCTGGTCGCCCACGGCCTTGCCGGCGACTTCGCCCCTGGTGAAGAGGGGAGTGATCTTGTCGGCGTTCTTCACGCGCCGGGCGTCGATGCCCTTGAGGTTGCCGGTGGGCACGATCTTCCGGAGCGAGAAGAACTCGGTGTCGATCAGGTCGAAGCTGTTGGGTGCGGTGACGGCGCGCTTGGTCACGTCGTCGGTGGTGACGGCCACGTACTGGATCTCGATGCCGGTGTCGGCCTTGAACTTCTCGGCGATGGCCTTGTCCTGGTTCACCGCGGTGCCCAGGTAGCGCAGCACCACCTTGTCCTGCGCGTGGACGAAGGGCGCGATGCCGGTCGCGAGGATGCCCGCGGTGCCCTGGAGCAGCGTGCGGCGGCTGACGGAAGGGGAGCGGTCGTTGCGGTCGTGTTCGGACATCGGTGCCTCTTTGGTGATGTGGCGGTTGCGGAAAGGAGAAAGGTCGGGGGCGCCGGCGGCGCGGTTCAGAATGCGACGGCGGGCAATGCCGCCGCATCGGGCGCGACGGCCGGGTCGGCGGCGGGCGGCGCGGCCGGCTGGTGCCCGGCGGGCGGCACGGCGCCAGGGCCCAGCGGCCGGGCGTGCGCGTCGGCCCAGCCCAGGCGCACCGCCTCGCCCACGGCGTAGGGGCGCGCGTCGAAGGCGGCCTCGGCCAGCTGCACCGACACGCCGGCCTTGCCGGGCGGCGCCTCGGCCAGCCGCAGGCCCAGCAGCACGTAGGTGCCCTGGTACTCGACGTCGGTCACGGTGGCGAGGAGGCCCGAGGGCGAGCTGTCGGCCGGCGCGATGCGCATGTGGTCGTTGCGCACGGCGATCGGCCCGGCGGGGGTGAACAGCACGTTGTGCCCGCCCATAAAGCGCGCCACGAACTCGCTGGCCGGGTGGTTGTAGACCGCGTGCGGCGAGCCGACCTGCTCGATCAGGCCGTGGTTCATCACCACCATCGTGTCGGCCAGCGCCATCGCCTCTTCCTGGCTGTGGGTGACGTGCACGAAGGTCAGGCCCAGCTCCTTCTGCCAGCGGCGCAGCTCGGCGCGCATCTGGATGCGCAGGAAGGGGTCCAGCGCCGACAGCGGCTCGTCCAGCAGCAGCACCTTGGGCTGCGTGATGAGGGCGCGCGCCAGCGCCACGCGCTGCTGCTGGCCGCCCGACAGTTCGCCCGGCCTGCGCGCGGCGAGGTGGCCCATCGCCACGCGGTCGAGCAGGTCCTGCGCGCGCCGGTGGCGCTCGGCCCTGGCCACGCCCTTCATCTTCATGCTGAAGGCCACGTTGTCCAGCGCCGACAGGTGCGGAAAGAGCGCGAAGCTCTGGAACATCATGGCCGTGCCGCGCTCGGCGGCCGGCAGGTCGGTGATGTTGCGGTGGCCCTGCAGGATGTCGCCGCTGGTGGCGCGCTCGTGGCCGGCGATCATGCGCAGCGTGGTGCTCTTGCCGCAGCCCGAGGGCCCCAGCAGGCAGCAGTAGCTGCCGGCGGCGATGCGCAGGTCGATGGCGTCCACGGCGGCCGGCGTGCCGGGGGCATAGCGCTTGGTCAGCGCGACGATTTCGATGGCCGCGGGCTCGGGTGCCGGGGTGTCGGGCATGCACGCACCATCGCAAGACATGTGCCAAGGCCTTGCGGGCCGGCACGGCCGGCCGCCGCACCAGCGCGGTGCCGCCCGGCGGGGCGGCGGCTCATGGGAAACGCCGGGCCGCGCCGGGTGGCCCGTCCGGGCGCTCAGCCGGGCGGCGCGCGGCGCGCCCGCACCCGGGCGGTGTACCAGAGCGTGAAGCGCACGGCCGCCAGCAGCGCGGCCACCGTGACGGCGATGCCTACCCAGAGCGGCACGGCCGGCACGTACAGCATCAGCAGGTCGGCCGCCACCATGGCGGCGAAGGCGGCGGCCCAGCCGGCGGTGATCACGTCGTTGACATGCAGGAAGGCCGGGTTGCGCCACACCTCGGGCGGCGTCTGCTCCTTGGCGTACTGCAGCGTGAAGGGCTGGCGCACGGCCAGCGAGACCAGCACGATGGCCAGCAGGCCGCCGTCCACGTACAGGCGCATCTCGATCACCGAGCCGCGGTGGTGCGCCAGCCCGGTCCACAGCGCCAGGCCGCCGAAGAGCAGCACCGTGCCCACCTCCAGCAGCTTGACGGTGCGGCCGGCGCCGAGCGCGTCGCGCACCAGGAACACGGCCGAGATGGCGGCCGCCACGGCCAGCGCCGCCACCAGGCCGATCCAGCGGTCGAGCAGCGCGAAGGCGATGAAGGGGAGGAAGCCCAGCAGGATGCCCATCACGCCGCTCCCTGCGCCGCGCCGGCGGCGAACCAGTTGCCATGGAAGCCTTCCGGCACGCGGTGCGGCAGCGAGGCCAGGCACAGCGGGCCGGCCGAGAGGCGGCAGGCGTCGAAGACGGCCAGGTCGCTGGTGTGGCTGGCAGCGCGGTAGAGCACGGCCAGCACCCAGCCGTCGCCCTCCGGCGCACCGGCGTGGCGCGGCACGAACACCGGCTCGGAGGCCCTGTCGCCGGCGGGCAGCGCCCACAGGTCGATGCGCTCGGAGGCGTGGTCCACGTGCACCAGGGCGCCGGCGGGCAACGGCTGGTCCTGCGCGTCGGCCAGGTTGCCTGTGAACCAGCCGTGGCGGTAGGGCAGGCCGGTGCGGCGGTCGTCGATGCGGGGGAATTCGCCCGAGACCGGATGCAGCCGCCGGGTGCGCAGGGTGCGCGACGGATCGGCCAGGTCGAGCTCCCAGCGCACCAGCACGGCGGGCGCCGGGCCATCCGGCGACGACGGCCGGCCGTCGGGCAGCGGGAACAGGGGCGGCTGGGCGTACTGCATCACGTCCAGGAAGACGCGCTCGCCGTCCTCCCAGGCGTTCATGACGTGGAAGACGTAGCAGGCCGGGCCCTCCCACCACTGGATGCCGGCGGCGCCGCCGGCGCGCGGCAGCAGGCCGACGCGGGTGCCGTGCTGCGGCTCCCAGGCATAGGGCGGCCGGCCCGATTCGGCGCGCTCGCGGCTGGCGGTCAGCGGCATGACGGGGAAGACGGCGAAGCGCTCGGTGATGGCGAAGTCGTGGACCATCGAGGCATAGGGCGCCTCGAAGGTTTCGAAGCGCGTCACCTCGCCCTGCGGCGAGAGCACGCCGAAGCTCATGCCGGCCGAGAGGCGCTCGGGCGTGCCGTAGCCGAAGAACAGCAGCTCGCCGGTGGCCGGGTCGGTCTTCGGATGGGCGGTGAAGGGCTTGGCGCGCAGGCCGCCGCCGAAGTCCGTCGGGCCCCGCGTGTCCAGCCCCGGCAGCGCGACCTCGATCGGCAGGTGCGCCTCTTCCAGCGCGAACAGCCGGCCGGCATGGCCGACGATGTTGGTGTTGGCGGCGCCGTCGTTCTCGATGCCTTCGAACTCCTTGGCCAGGCGCATGCCGTCGAGCGGGTTGCGGCCGGTGCGGCGCGCCAGGTCCAGCTGCACGGTGCGCACCCAGCGGTTGCGGTAGTCCACCCGGCCGCCGGCGATGCGGAAGGCGTGCAGCATGCCGTCGCCGCCGAACCAGTGCGCCCGGGGGTCGGGCACCAGCGGGTTGGGGCCGTTGCGCACCAGGGTGCCCTCCAGGCCGGGCGGCAGTTCGCCGGCCAGGGGCAGCGCCTCGATGTCGCCCTCGACATCGATGGGCAGGCGGTTGGGCGGCGGCGCGGGGCGGACGGGGTCGGTCGCGATGCTCATGGCTCGGCTCCTGGAAAGGGAAGGACGTCGTGGAAATATTTGCCAGTGGCAATATAAAGACTTGCCGCATGCCGGCGCAAATATTTTCCAGTGTTAAGATGTAACGCCTTCATGCCCGCCTCACCCCGCGTTCCCCGACCCTCGCGCCCGCCTCCTGCCGGCCAGGACGCCGCGCCGGCCCCGCGCCCGCGCGGCCGCCCGCGCAAGGACGCCGCCGATGCGCTGCCCTATCACCACGGCGCCCTGCCCGAGGCGCTGCTGGCCGCCGCCGAGCGCGTGCTGGTGCGCGAGGGCATCGCCGGGCTGGGCCTGCGCGCCATCGCCCGCGAGGCGGGCGTCTCGCACACGGCGCCGCGCCACCATTTCGGCGACACGACGGCGCTGCTCAGCCAGCTGGCGGCGGTGGGCTTCCGGCGGCTGCGCGCTGCGATGGTGCGGGCGCTCGAGGCCGGGGCGCCGGATGCGCGCGCGCGGCGCAACGCCATCGGCCGCGCCTACATCCACTTCGCGCACGCCAACCCGGCGCTGTTCGGCCTGATGTTCCGCAACGAGATCATCGACATGCGCCACTCCGTGCTGGCCGAGGCCGCCGCCGCGGCGATGCGGGTGATGGCGCCCACCATCAGCGGCGAGGCCGAGCTGCCGGCGGACCGCACGGTCGAGCTCTCGGCCGAGGAGGCGATGCGCGTGACCTCCGCCTGGGCCTATGTGCACGGCCTGGCGACGCTGCTGATCGACGGGCGGCTGCGCGGCATCCTCAAGTCGACCCGCGCCTTCGACGACCCGCTGGCGCTGGTCGATGCCGTGCTGGCGGACGTGAGCCTGGGGCTGGAGTTCAAGGGCGCCGGCGGCTGAGGCCGGCCAGCACCGCCGCGCCGGCCCAGGCGCGCCACAGCCCCAGGGGCGCCAGCGCCGCGCCCGCAAGGCGCTGCCAGAGCGGGTCCGGGCGCAGGACCGCCCAGGCGCCCAGTGCCGCGAGCGCCAGCCCGCCGGCCAGGTTCACCAGGCCGCCGGCGATCCACTGCAGGGCCAGGCCGCGGACCGTCCAGTCCAGGATGCGCCCGGCCGCCTTCAGGCCGAGGCGGTCGGCCAGCAGGTACAGCCCGAGCAGCAGCAGCGGGAGGAGCGCGATCCCGGCGAGCGCGAACGCGAGGGCGCCGATCAGGCGGTCCATCGCCCGGCGCCCTCGTGCCTCACGCGCGGCGGCGCGTCATTCGGCGGCGGGCGCCGGATAGCGCGCGCTCTCCACGCTGCGCAGCAGCGCGGCGCGCTGGGCGCGCGAGATGCCGCGGATGCCCTCGGCCACCCACTTCAGCCGCTGCGGGTCGAGCGTGCCCTCGCGCGCCCAGCGCTCCGCCGCCAGCCCGGGCGCGTGCAGCATGGAGGCCAGCCACACCGCCTGCGCCGGCTCCAGCCGCGCCGCCGGGCGCTTGAAGTAGTGGCGCGCCGCCGCCTCGGCGCCGCACACGCGGCCCCAGGGCGCGTTGTCCAGGTACAGCTGCAGGATGCGCGCCTTGCCCAGCGTCTGCTCCATCTCGACGGCGTAGAGCAGCTCGCGCAGCTTGCGCTCCAGCGAGCGTTCGCTGCCGGTGACCAGCATCTTCGCCAGCTGCTGGGTGATGGTGCTGCCGCCGCGGTCGATGCCGCCCTTCTGCTGGTTCCTGTCGAAGGCGACGCCGAGCTCGACCAAGTCGTAGCCGGGGTGCTGGAAGAAGCGCTGGTCCTCGGCGGCGATCACGGCGCGCGCCAGCCAGCTGTCGGCCTTCAGGTTGGCGCCGGGGCCGCAGGCGGTGCGCGCGCCCAGCATGGCCTCGGTGCCCAGGCCCGAGACGGTGAACTGCGCCACGCGCGGCTGCACGCCGAGCGCGCCGGCGGGCAGGGTGAACTGCGTCTTCAGCCCGGCCGTGCCGCCGATCTGCGCGCGCTGCAGCTCGGGCAGATCGGGCACCAGCACGGCGTACCAGCGGGCGATGGGCGCGTCGGCGAGGTCGGCGTCGACGTGCAGCTCGCGCTGCGTGAGGCGGCCGCTCCACCGGCCCTGCAGCGGCCCGCCGCCCCGCGTGCCCTCGGGCGGCGCCGCCTCCAGCTCGCCCGCCAGGCGGTCGGCATCGCGGCGCACGGTGATGCCGAGGTGGTCCAGCTTCAGCGGCTGCGGGCCCAGCGCCGGCAGCGTGGCCTGGCAGGGCGCGCAGCGGACCTCGAGCTGGCGGCGGCCTGCGTCCCAGCGCAGCCGCACCGGGCCGTGCGCGGTGTCGAGGCTGCGCCCGTCGAGCCAGGGCGCGAACCAGGGCGTGGTGGCCAGGCGGATCAGCGTGGGCACGCCCAGGTCCAGGGTCAGCGGGCCCACCTTGTGCTGCACGGCCCACTCGTCCTTCGACGGGGCCAGGGCGATCCGCACGATCAGGGCCAGCGCCACCGCCGCCGTCAACACCAGGGCCAGCAGGCTCCACAGCACGAATCGCAAGGCCTTGTTCACCGTTCTCCCCCGCACGTCTCGCTCACAGCGGCGTGACGACCGTCACCGCCTGCCACGGGCCGGTGGAATGTCCTCCCACGCCGGCCCAGTACCAGGCCGAAGTGTCGGTGAAAGCCCGGCCCGCGGCGTCCTCGATGCGCTCGCAGACGCGCAAACCGGGCATGCCGTCGCGCCGGGCGTGGAAACAGCGCCACAGCCGGGCCTGCCCGTCGCGCTCCAGCCGCGTCTGCACGATGCGCCAGCCCAGCGCGCGGTAGCAGTCGGCGGCCGGATGCAGCATGCGGGTGGGCTGCACCACGTGGCGCAGCACGAAGAGGTGGCGGCCGTCGGTCATGCGCGCGATGTCGCCGGGGAACTGGCGGGCGAAGCGGGCCTCGACGGCGCTCAGGGCCAGCGGGCGCAGGGGCGCGCCGTCCCATTCGCGCGGCCACTCGTGGGCCGCGGCGACGGCGGGCGCGGTGCCGGCCGCGCGCCCGCCGGCCAGCGTGGCCGCCAGGCACAGCACCATCGCCAGGGCGAACAGCGCCTTGTGCAGCACGCGATGCACGAAGGTGTTGGCGAACAGGCGCGCCGGGGCCGTCGCGTCAGGCCAGCGCATGGCGGCCTCCGGTTGAAGCGTCCGGCACCGGCGTGCCGCCGCGCCGCAGCATCGCCCAGGCGATGCCGCCGCACACCGCGGCCAGCACCGCCAGGCCCAGCGCCTCGTGGGCCCAGGGCGCCAGCGGCCGGCCGGCGCCCTCCAGACCCACCAGCACGGCATTGCGCAGCACGTTGCCGGCCAGCACCAAGGCGCTGACGGCGGGCAGGCGGGCGAGGAAGTGCCGGTCGCCGCAGCGCATCAGGAACAGCGCCGCCGCGCAGGCGGTGAAGTAGCCCAGCCACACCATCTGCACGCCGGAGCAGGGCGCGTCGACGATGACCAGCTGCCCGTCGATCCACAGGCTGCTGCCCTCGCGCGCCACGGCGAAGAAGGGCGCCAGCAGCCAGCGCCCGGCCTCGGCCGTGACCACGCGCAGCGGGTAGCCGGCATAGAACTGCAGCGACGAGAGCAGCGGCAGCGCCAGCACGGCCAGGCCCAGCACCGGCGCCGCCGCCTGCCGGCGCGGCAGGAAGGCCAGCAGGCCGGTGGCGAGGGCCAGCACCGCCAGCAGGCCGGTGGCCAGCGGCGGCAGCGCGGGCAGGCCCAGGAGGCCGGCGCGCAGCAGGCTGGCGGCAAGCGTCAGCCCGGCCGCCAGGGCCAGCAGGCCCAGCCGCGGGGCGGCACGCAGCTCGCGCCGCCGCTGCCAGGCCAGGGCGGCGAGCGCGGCGAGCGCCAGCAGCCCGAGGGGGTCGTCGGAGCCGTCGGCCAGCCGCGCCGCCATCCAGCGCCAGGTGGGCCACAGGGCGAGGGCCTGCGCGGCCAGCCAGGCGGCGGGCGGCACGCGGTCCAGGCGGATGCCGGCGTCGAGCCAGCGCGGGTGGTGGGTGGCGAGGGAAGCAAGTGTCATGGCGCCGGCCTCACGCCGTCAGCTTGCGCGCGTCGTGGCGGCGGGCCCGGCGGCGCAGCATCAGCAGCATCGACAGGGCGACGGCCATGGCGCCGAACACCTCAGGCTCCGGCGTGCTGGGCACCTCGGCGCCGAGCGCGTTCTCGCCCACGCCCTGCGGCAGCGGCAGGGGCTGGTCCACGGACGTGGCGGCAGCCGCGGTGCGCACCACCTTGTCCACCGCAATGAAGCTGGTGTACTGCGTCAGCAGGCTGTACTTGAGGCCGAGGTCGGTGATGGCCTGGCGCAGGCCGTCGCCGCCTTCCAGGGCTTCCTGGTCGCTCAGCGCGGCGATGCGGTGGCGTGCCCACAGCGCGCGCAGGGCGGAGGCGTCCTGGGCGGTGCGGCCGTCGATGCGCAGCTCCTGCGACCACGGGCCGGTGGCGCTGCGCCCCTCGATGCGCACGCCGCCGCGGGCCTCGCCGCGCCACTTGCCGAAGACGATCACGGGGCGCTCGCCCAGCACGTCGGGCAGCTGCTGCGGTTCCACGTCGTAGACGTCCAGGCCGGTGAAGACGACGCGCACGTTGGTCAGCACGGGCGACTCGATCATGCGGCGGAAGCGCGCCGCCTGCTCCGGCGCCTGCACCGGGTCGGTGATGACGAAGGGCTCGCCCATGCCGGCGCGCGCCAGGCCTTCCATCAGGTGGCGGTTGACCGAGGAGCCGATGCCGAAGGAGAACAGGTTCGCCTTGCCCAGGTTGCGGCGCACCAGGTCGAAGGCCTCGCGCTCGACGGTGACGTAGCCGTCGGTGACGACCACGATGCTGCGCGACACGCCCTCGGCCTTGGGCTCGGCATAGGCGCGCTTCAGGGCCGGGATCAGCTCGGTGCTGCCGCTGCCGTTGTAGTTCTTGATGGTGGCCAGCGCCTGCTCGATGTTGGCGCGCGTGGCCGGCACGGAATGCGCATTCAGCATCCTGTTGCTGCCCGAGAACAGCAGCACGTTGAAGGTGTCGCTGGGCCGCAGGCCGCCGATCAGGCGCTCCAGCACGGTCTTGGCGGTGTCGAGCGGGAAGCCGTGCATCGAGCCCGAGATGTCGACCACGAAGATGTAGTCGCGCGGGCTGATGGCGCTGGCCGGCACGGCCTTGGGCGGCTCGACCATGGCGAGGAAGAAGTTCTCCGCGCCTTCGCCCTGGCCCTTGTAGAGCATCAGGCCCGATTCGATCTTCTCGCCGGCCAGGCGGTAGTCGATGACGACGTCGCGGTTGTCCAGCGGACGGCCGTCGGCGGCGAGCACCACGTCGGCGTGGCGGCCCTCGCCGTCCTTCTTCACGTCGATGGCGTGCGTGAGCGAGCGCACCTCCTTGATGCCCAGCGGCGTGTCGATGCTGGCCTTGAGGGTGAAGCGGGTCGAGGGCGCCACGTCCGCGCGCAGCGTCGGCTGCGCCACCCACTTGGCTTGCGCGTTCTCCGACTGCGGGCTGTTGTAGCGCGGCCCCACCACCGTGGGAAAGACGAAGCGGTAGTTGCCGGCCTCGGGCACCAGCAGCTCGGTGTAGCGCAGCTCCACCTTCACGTCGTCGCCGGGCAGGATGTTGGCGACGTTCATCTGGAAGACGTTGGGCAGGTGCTGCTCCAGCAGGGCCGCCGTCTTGCCTTCCTTCTTCGCGGCGTCGTACTCGATCTTCGCCTGCTGCTTCTCGCGGATCTGCGCGGTGATGAGGCGGTCGGCCAGCCGCACGTTCAGCCCGCCGACGGCCGCCTTGGTGGAGCCGGGGAAGACGTACTTCGCCTCGATCGGCCGCTGGCCCTCGTTGCGGTAGGTCTGCGTGACGGTGACATCGGCGATCACGCCGGAGATGCGCACCTGCACGTCGGTGCCCTTGAGCGGGAGGCGGTCGAGCTCGGGCGAATCGCTCTTGACGAAGAAGTAGGGGCTCTCGGTCTTCTGGCGCGGTGCGTCGGCCTCCTGCGCGTGCAGCGGGCGGGCCAGCAGCAGCGCGAAGCCGGCGGCCGCCAGGCCGACGGTGGCGAACCACAGCCAGCGGGCGCGGCGCGGCGGCGCGGTGTCTTCGGGGAGTTCGATGGCGTTCATGGTGCGGTTCCTTCCTCGGTGGTGACGCATGGCGCCACTGTTGCGGCGCGCCGAGAAGGCAGAAGGAAGCGCATGCGAAGCGCCGTGCGCTGTGTGAAGCCGGCGTGAAGTCCGCGTGGCGAAGCCTTCATACCGGCTTCGGCTGCGCTGGCGAGCATCGGCCCGTCGTCTGTCACACGAAACGAAGGAGAAGAAGACGTGATCCAGAACCTCGCCCGCACATTGCGCCAGTCGGCGCTCGTCAAGGTGCTCGTGCTGCTGCTGCTGTGGCTGCTGCTGTGCATCCCGCTCGGCCGCATCGAGGCGCTGGTCGGCGAGCGCGGCGCCAGCCAGAGCGAGGCCGAGGAGGAGCTGGCCTCCACCTACGCCGGCGGGCAGACCGTCACCGGCCCCTTCCTGGTGCTGCCCTACGTGGAGCAGTGGACCGAGACCGAGCGCGACAGCCAGGGCAAGGTGATCGGCCAGAGCCGCCGCAGCAAGGCGCGCACGGTGCTGGCCTTCCCGCAGCAGCTGCGCATCGACGGCGGCCTGCAGCCGGAGGAACGCTACCGCGGCCTGTTCCGCGTGCTCTTCTACAAGCTCGACGGGCGCTTCAGCGGCCGCTTCGCCGCCGCCGGCCCCGCGCCGCGCCCCACCGAGCGCGACGCCACGCTGGTGCCCGGCACGCCGATGCTGGCCTTCTCGGTGAGCGACGTGCGCGGCATCGAGGGCCTGCCCGACGCCACGCTGGACGGCGCGCCGCTGCGCTTCACCCAGGGCGTGCCAGGCCTGGACAACGCCCCGCAGGGCATCCATGCGCCGCTGCCGCCCGCGCTGGCGCAGCGCGTGCTGGCCGGCGAGGCGCTGGACTTCCAGCTGGCGCTCAGGCTGGTCGGCCAGCGCCACCTCAACCTGGTGCCGGCGGCCGACGACACCGAGGCGCACCTCGCCTCGCCGTGGCCGCACCCGAGCTTCGGCGGCCGCTTCCTGCCGGCCGAGCGCACGGTGGCGGACGGCGGCTTCGACGCGCGCTGGCGCATCTCCTCGCTGGTGAGCACGGCGCGGGCGCAGCTGGTGCGGGACTGGACGGCAGGCAAGGGCACGGCCCAGGTGGACGTCGCCTGCGCCGGCGACGACAGGGCCTGCATCGCCGCGGCCAGCGCCGCCGCGGCCGCCACGGCGCAGGCCACCGGCGCACCCGTGCGCGAGACCGACACCTTCGGCGTGGTGCTGTCGCAGCCGGTCAACATCTACTTCATGGCGCACCGCGCGGCCAAGTACGGCGCCCTGTTCATCGGCCTGGTGCTGATGGCCAGCTTCATGTCCGAGCTGCTGCGCCGCCTGCGCCTGCACCCGGTCCAGTACGGGCTGGTGGGCCTGTCCATCGCGCTGTTCTTTTTGTTGCTGCTGGCGCTGTCGGAAAAGCTAAGCTTCCTGCCCGCTTATGCGGCCTCGGCTGGCGCCAGCGTGGCGCTGCTGATGGCCTACTTCAGCGCGGTGCTGCGGGGCTGGAAGCGCGGCGCGGGGCTCGCGGCCTTCGTGGCGGTGCTGTATGCGGCGCTGTACGTGCTGCTGGCTTCCGAGGGCAACGCCCTGCTGCTGGGTGCGCTGCTGACCTTCGGCATGCTGGCCGTGCTGATGCTCGCCACGCGGAACGTCGACTGGTACGCGCTGTCTGAAGGAGGCAGCGCCGACGCCGCTCCCCCGGCCCCGGCTTCCGTATCGCTATGAATTTGATAGCTCCCGGCGACCGCTCCACGGGCGCTGGGACCTGATTTCGTTCACCGACTTTTCTCTTTTTTCTCTCTGGCTTTCTCCATGCGACGACCCGCCTTTCTTTCCGACCCGCGCACCCGGCGCATCCTGCTGTGGAGCGCCGGCGGCGCCGGCGCGCTGGTGCTGGCGGCCGCCCTCACGGTGGGCGTCGCCGCCGCGGTGGCCTGGCGCCAGCTGCCGGACGTCTCCTCGCTGGAGAACTACCAGCCCAAGCTGCCGCTGCGCGTGTTCACTTCCGACGGCCAGCTGATCGGCGAGTTCGGCGAGGAGCGCCGCCAGCTCGTGCCCATCGACCAGATGCCGCGCGTCCTCAAGGACGCGGTGCTGGCCACCGAGGACGCGCGCTTCTACCAGCACGGCGGCCTGGACTACCGGGGGCTGGCGCGCGCCGTGATCGCCAACACGCTCAGGGGCCGCGTGCACCAGGGCGCCTCCACCATCACGCAGCAGGTGGCGCGCAACATGTTCCTCAGCAGCGAGCGCACCTTCAGCCGCAAGTTCAACGAGGCGCTGCTGGCCTGGAAGCTGGAGAAGTTCCTCACCAAGGACCAGATCCTCGAGATCTACCTGAACCAGATCTACCTGGGCAACCGCGCCTACGGCTTCGCGGCGGCGGCGCAGACCTACTTCGGCAAGCCGGTGCAGCAGCTCACGGTGGCCGAGGCCGCGATGCTGGCCGGGCTGCCCAAGGCGCCGGGCACCAACAACCCGGTGGCCAACCCGCGCCGCGCGATGGCGCGCCAGCAGTACGTGATCCAGCGCATGGTGGAGACTGGCTACCTGAGCGCCGCCGACGCGGACAAGGCGCGCGCCGAGCCGCTGAAGCTGCGCGACGCCGCCGACCCACAGCGCGTGCATGCCGAGTACGTCGCCGAGATGGTGCGCCAGCAGATGGTGGAGAAGTACGGCGACGCCGCCTACACGCGCGGCCTGAAGGTCTACACCACGATCGCCGCGGCCGACCAGCAGGCCGCGTACGCCGCGCTGCGCGCCGGCCTGATGGACTACGAGCAGCGCCAGCCCTACCGCGGCCCCGAGGGCTTCGTCGCCGACCTGCCCACCGAACCCAAGGCGCTGGACCAGGCCGTGGACGAGGCCCTGGCCGACCACCCCGACAACGGCGACCTGGTGGCCGCGGTGGTGCTGGAGGCGAGTCCGAAGAAGGTGGTCGCCGCGCGCGCCAACGGCGACACGGTGGAGATCACCGGCCGCGGCCTGCAGCCGGTGCAGCGCGGCCTGGCGCCCAAGGCGCCGCAGAACGTGCGCATCGCGCGCGGCGCCATCATCCGCCTCGAGCCCAACGACAAGGGCTGGGAGGTGGCGCAGCTGCCCGAAGTCGAAGGCGCCTTCGTCGGCCTGGACCCGCACGACGGCGCGGTGCGCGCGCTGGTCGGCGGCTTCGACTTCAACAAGAACAAGTTCAACCACGTCACGCAGGCCTGGCGCCAGCCGGGCTCCAGCTTCAAGCCCTTCATCTACTCGGCGGCGCTCGAGAAGGGCTTCTCGCCCGCCACGGTGGTCAACGACGCGCCGCTGGTCTTCGACGCCGCCGCCACCGGCGGCCAGCCCTGGGAGCCGAAGAACTACGACGGCGGCTTCGAGGGCCCGATGACGCTGCGCACGGCGCTGCAGAAATCGAAGAACCTGGTGACCATCCGCGTGCTGCAGTCCATCGGCCCGCAGTACGCGCAGGAGTGGATCGGCCGCTTCGGCTTCGACCCGGCGCGGCACCCGGCCTTCCTCACCATGGGCCTGGGCGCCGGCTCGGTGACGCCGATGCAGATGGCGGCGGCGTACGCCGTCTTCGCCAACGGCGGCCTGCGCGTGCAGCCGCAGCTGGTCACCCGCATCACCGACGCGCGCGACCAGGTGCTGGAAGACCGGCCGCTGCCCTCGCCCGACGAGGCGCAGCGCGCCATCCCCGCGCGCAACGCCTTCGTGATGGACACGCTGCTCAACAGCGTGGTGAAGAGCGGCACCGGCTACAAGGCCTACGCCGCGCTGCGCCGCGACGACCTGTACGGCAAGACCGGCACCACCAACGACTCCTTCGATGCCTGGTTCGCCGGCTTCCAGCCCACGCGTGTGGGCATCGCCTGGGTCGGCTACGACACGCCGCGCCAGCTGGGCGTGCGCGGCGAGACAGGCGGCAGCGTCGCGCTGCCGGTGTGGACGGCCTACATGAAGGCTGCGCTCAAGGGCGTGCCGGTGGCGAAGCCCACGGTGCCCGAAGGCGTGACCGACGTGGCCGGCGACTGGGCCTACAACGAATACGCCAACGGCGGCGGCGTGCAGGCGCTGGACGTGGACCCGGGCCTGTCGCCCTATCCGCCCGGCACGCCGGGCGCCGAGGCCGGCCAGGTGCCCGGCATGGGCACCAACGTGCCGGCCGAACTGGGCATGTTCCCGATGGGGCAGCCGGCGCCGGCGCCGCAGGGCGACTCGAAGGAACGCAACCGGATCCTGGATCTGTTCCGGTGAAGGCTGGCCCCGGCCTCAGGAACGGAGCAACCGGCGGGCCAGCACGCTCTGCATGTCCCGCCGGCCATCCACGATCATGTGGATGAAGACCTGCCGGCCTTCAACGCGGTAGATCACCCGGTAGGGCTTGAACGCGGTCTGCCGATAGAACTTGATGCCCAGCGCGGCGAGTTCTTTCGGATAGCTGCCCCGTTCCGGGAAGCGCGCCAGGCTGGCCGCGATCTCCATCAGCCGATTCAGCACGTGGTCCGCACGGTCCAGGCCATCGAATTGCGCGATGTAGCCATGGATGTCCTCCAGGTCCTGCTCCGCGCCGGCCGTGAGCAGGACCTCGAAGTCACCCTTCATCGACCCGCGGGGGGCTTGTTGCGAAGACGGGCCACCACCTCGGCCACCGGCTTGACCTTTCCTGCCGCGATCTCCTCGCGGCCCAGCGCAAGGATCTTCAGCATCGCCAGCGTCTCCTGCGTCTCTTCGTAGGAGGCGACATCCTGGATGACAGCCTTGGCCTCGCCGTTCTGGGTGATGACCAGCGGCTCGCGGCCTTCGGCCAGTCGGGCAAGCACCTCGGCCGCGTTGGCCTTGAGATAGCTGATGGGTTTGACCTGTGAAGAAAAGCGCATCGCGTGGCCGGTCCATTTCAGATGGACTGAATTTAGTCTTTATAAGGTCTTTCCACAAGTCAGAACGACACCGGCTCCCGCCGCGCCGTGGACAGCGGCAGCGTCAGCACCGCCATTGCCCCGCCACCGGCCGCGTTGCCCAGCTCGACGCGGCCCTGGTGCAGCGCGGCGATCTCCTTGACGAAGGCCAGGCCCAGGCCGGTGCTCTTCTTCTGGCTGTGCGGGCGGGCCAATGAATAGAACTTCTCGAACACCTTCTCGCGCGCATAGGCCGGGATGCCGGGGCCCTGGTCGCGCACGGTGATGCGCGCCTGGCGCGCGGTGGCGGCCAGGCCGACGACGACCTCGCCGCCCTCGGGCGAGAAGTCCACCGCGTTGGCCAGCAGGTTGGCCACCGCGCGGCGCAGCAGGAAGGGGTCGCCCTCGGCCGCCGCGTCGGCCTTGGCCTCGACGCGGATGCGCACGCCGCGGCGCGCGGCGGCGGTGCGGGCGCTGTCGGCCACCTCGTCGACCAAAGGGCGCAGCGGCACGGTCTGCACCTTGTCGAGCACGCGGCGCGCCTCCAGCGTCGCCAGTTCCATCATGCGGTCGACGATCTCCTGGATGCGCTGGGTCTCGCGCACGATGTTGCCGAGGAAGCGCTCGCGCTCGCCGGCCGGCATGCCGGGCTCCTGCACCAGCTCGGCGGCGCCGCGGATGGCCGACAGCGGGCTCTTGATCTCGTGGGTGAAGGTCTGGATGGCATCGGCCGTGCTGTTGCGGCCGGTGACGGCGTCGCGCATCTCGTGCGCCGTGGCGCGCAGCATCGAGAGGCCCTGGCGCACCATGCGCACGGGGTGGAAGCCACGCTGCGCGCGCAGCCAGCGCAGGTAGTCGGCCGTCAGGCCGAAGGGCCGCACCAGCCACACCGACAGGATCAGCGCCAGCAGCAGCAGCGCCACCGCCGAGCCGATGCCCACGGCCAGGGTGCGCTCGCGCGCGCCCTGCACCAACTGGCCGAAGCTCTGCACCGGCTTGCCGGCGCTGACCATGCCGACGATCTCGCCGTTCCAGCGCACCGGCGCGCCGACGTACATGACGGAGCTGAGCGGGTCGCTGGCGACGTCGCGCGTGGTGCGGGCGCCGTAGCGGCCTTCGAGCGTCATGCGCACGTCGCGCCACTGCGAGAAGTCGGCGCCGGCGGCGCGGCCGGTGGAGTCGAAGAGCACGTGGCCGGCCCGGTCGGTGACGTAGACGCGCAGCTCCACCCGCCGCTTGTGCAGGTTGTAGATCTGGGCCGAGAACTCGCGCGCGTAGACGCTGCGGAACAGCGGCTCCAGCCGTGCCGGGTTGATGGCGCCGGCCACCACATCCTGCTCGACCAGGCTGGCCAGCAGCTGCGAGGTCTCGACCAGCGACTCCTCGGCCGACTCGCGGTAGCGCGGGTCGATGTCGCCCATCACCCGGTACAGCAGCACGCCGATGCCGGCCGCGTACAGCAGCAGGATGCCGATGAAGATGCGCGTGCGGCGGGACAGCATCACACCGGCGCGGCCGGCGGCAGGTCTTCCGCCAGCGCGTAGCCGGTGCCGCGCAGGGTGCGGATGGGATCGAGGTCGGGCGCGATGGCGCGCAGCTTGGCGCGCAGCGTCTTGACGTGGGCGTCGACAGTGCGGTCGAAGCTGTCGCTCGACTCGTCCCACACCAGCGAGAGCAGCTCGTCGCGGGTGAAGACCCGGCCCGGCCGCTGCACCAGCACGCGCAGCAGGCCGTATTCGTAGCGCGAAAGTTCCAGCGGCCGGCCGTAGTAGCGGATCTGCATGCGCTCGGCATCGACCGCGAAGGGCAGCAGCGCCGCCGGCGCCGGCGGGGGCGCTGCCGGCGAGGCCGTGACCGCCGCGGGGGCAGCCGCGCCGCGCTGGCTGCGCCGCAGGATGGTGCGCACCCGCGCCACCAGCTCGCGCGGCGAGAAGGGCTTGGCGATGTAGTCGTCGGCGCCCAGTTCCAGCCCGACCACGCGGTCGATCTCGTCGCTGCGCGCCGTGAGGAAGACGATCGGCACCTCCGGCCCGCCGCGCTCGCGCATCAGCTCCTGCAGGCGCTTGAAGACCTCGAAGCCGTTCAGGTCCGGCAGGCCGACGTCCAGCACCACCAGCGCCGGCGGCTCGGCCGCGAAGCGGGCCAGGGCGGCCTCGGCGGTGTCGCACCACAGCGGCTCGAAGCCGTCGCTGCGCAGCACGTACTGCAGCGTGTCGGCGATGCCGGACTCGTCTTCGACGACCAGGATGCGCGGCTTGGTGGACATGGGGGCGGATGGTAGCCGGCGCGCCTCCGCGGCGGCGCCGCAGCGTGGGCGGGACGCCACCCCGGAAGAAAAGTTCGGGCGGGTCTTGCTTCTCTTTATCTTCCTTATCTGATTAGTAGTAGTAGCTAAGGACCCGCGCCCGCTGTGGAAAGGGCATTTTTCTCCCATGGCGACAAGGCCTTGGCGCATCGCGACGGCTGTGCGCAGCCATGCTTCTGTGCTGTCGCGCCCGGGCGGACAACCTGCGCGCCGTGTCCGCGCCTGTGGACAAGCCCCTTCTTGTGCCGGAAATCTCCCCAGAGTTGTCCTTTGACAGGGCCTCGAAAATCTGGGACAGAGGCCTGCGCAGCGCGAGATGTGCACTGCACAAAAAAATGGCAATCTGTCTATTTCTCTTGTAAATCAACGGGTTGTGATTGCTTTACAAGGAAATACGTGAGTTGCCCACAAAGTTATCCAGAAGGCGTGGGGAGAAAGCGGCGATGAGCGCAGAAGCGACCGGGGCCATGCGTTGCGTGGTCGTAGGAACCAGCGGTTCGGGCAAATCCACCTTTGCGCAGGCGCTGGCCCACGCCGCGGGTTGCCCGTGCATCGAACTCGACCAGCTTTACTGGGGGCCTGGGTGGACGGCGGTGCCGCACGAGCAGTTCGAGGACGCCGTGCGTGCCGCAAGCTCGGGCGATCGCTGGGTGGCCGACGGCAACTACAGCGCCGTGCGTGACGTGCTCTGGTCACGCGCCACCCACATCGTCTGGCTCAATTTCGGCCGCTGGACGGTCTTCTCGCGGGTGCTCTGGCGCACGCTTCGCCACGGGCTGACGCGAAGGAAGCTCTCGCATGGCAACCGCGAATCGCTGCGCATGGCGTTCTTTTCCAGGGAATCGGTCCTGCTCTGGTCGTGGACGACCTTCGCCGGGAATCGAAGCAAGTTCGCGGCATTGCGGGAGGATGCCCGCTACGCCCACCTGCATTGGACGGAGATCACGGACCCCGCCCGGATCGCCGAGGTCATCGCCTTGCATGCGCACTTCGGCAATGCCTCAGGACCTTCTATCCGGCCAGGTCTTCCAGAATAGGGCAGTCGGGCCGATCGTCGCCCTGGCAGCAGTGCACCAGGTGCGACAGCGTGCGGTGCATCGACTGCAGCGCGGCGATGCGCTGCTCCAGCTCGCCCAGGTGCTGCTGGGCGATGCGCTTGACGCTGGCGCTGGCGCGGCCGTGGTCGTGCCAGAGGCCGACCAGCTCGGCGATCTCGTCCATCGAGAAGCCCAGGTCGCGCGCGCGGCGGATGAAGCGCAGGGTGTGGACGTCGGCCTCGGTGTACTGGCGGTAGCCGCTCTCGGTGCGCGTCACCGGCGGCAGCAGGCCCAGGCCTTCGTAGTGCCGCACCATGCGCGGCGAGACGCCGGAGCGCTCGGCCGCGACGCCGATGGACACCGGCGCTGCCTTGGCGGCGCTCATGGCTGCACGCGGTAGCCGGCCGAGGCGATGGCGGCGGCCAGCTGCGCGCGCGGCGCGGCGCTGGCGATGTCCACCCGGCCGGCCGGCAGGTCGACCTGCACGTCGGCCCCGGGGTCGGCGGCCCAGACGGCGTCCTGCACCGAACGGACGCAGTGCTGGCAGCTCATGCCCTCGACGTGGAACTGCTGGGCGGGGGCGGGGGTGGAAGCGGTCATGGCGAAGGTTCTCCTTGAAAAAGCAGCCGCAAGTCTGAACCTTCACATCATGGCAAGGTCAAGCGCTCAAGACCGGCGGGCCGGGGCTTGACCCTCACACCATGTCAGACCTTAGCCTCCGATCCATGACCACCCAGACTCTCGCCGCCTTGCCGGCCCTGCAGACCCTCGACCTCGGCGTGGAGGGCATGACCTGCGCCTCCTGCGTGACGCGGGTGGAGAACGCGCTGCGTCAGGTGCCCGGCGTGCAGGACGCGAGCGTGAACCTGGCGACCGAGTCGGCGCGCGTCACGCTGGCCGGCACCGCCGGCGGCGACCCGATGCCGCGGCTGGCGCGCGCCGTGCGCGACGCCGGCTACGCGCCGCACGCCGCCGACGCGCCCGGCGCACAGGATGCCTCGCCCTGGGCCGGCTTCGGCCCGGTGGCGGCCGGGCTGCTGCTGGCGGCGCCGCTGGTGCTGCCGATGCTGCTCTCGCCCTTCGGCATCGACGCGATGCTGCCGCCGTGGATCCAGTTCCTGCTGGCGGCGCCGGTGCAGTTCTGGCTGGGGGCGCGCTTCTACCGCGCCGGCTGGCACGCGGCGCGCGCCGGCACCGGCAACATGGACCTGCTGGTGGCACTGGGCACCAGCGCGGCCTTCGGCCTGTCGCTGTGGCTGTGGTGGCGCTGGTCGGCCGACGGCCATGCGGCGCACGGCATGGCGCCGCACCTGTACTTCGAGGCCTCGGCGGTGGTGATCGCGCTGGTGCTGCTGGGCAAGTGGCTGGAAGCGCGCGCCAAGCGGCAGGCGACGGCTGCCATCCGCGCCCTGCAGAACCTGCGGCCGGAGCTCGCGCACCTGCTGCGCCGGCGCGGCCCGCGCTGGGAGGAGTCGGACCTCCCGGTGGCCGAGCTGCGCGCCGGCGACCGCGTGGCGGTGCGTCCGGGCGAGCGCGTGCCGGCCGACGCCCGTGTGGTCGAGGGGCGCTCGTCGGTGGACGAATCGATGCTCACGGGCGAGCCGCTGCCGGTGGCCAAGGCCGAGGGCGACCGGCTCACCGGCGGCTCCGTCAACGGCGAGGGCCGGCTGGTGGCCGAGGTCACGGCCGTCGGCGCCGAGAGCGTGCTGGCGCGCATCATCCGCCTGGTCGAGGACGCGCAGGCGGCCAAGGCGCCGATCCAGCGGCTGGTGGACAAGGTGGCGGCGGTGTTCGTGCCGGTGGTGCTGGGCATCGCGCTGCTGACGCTGCTGGGCTGGCTGTCCGTGGGCGGCGCGGACGTCGAGACGGCGCTGATCCATGCCGTGGCGGTGCTGGTGATCGCCTGCCCTTGCGCGCTGGGCCTGGCGACGCCGGTGGCGGTGATGGCGGGCACCGGCGCGGCGGCGAAGCAGGGCATCCTGATCAAGGACGCGCGCGCGCTCGAGCTGGCGCACCGCGTCGACACGGTGGCCTTCGACAAGACCGGCACGCTGACGCGCGGCCAGCCGGTGCTGTCGGCGCTGGCGCCCGCGGCGGATCAGGAAGGACCGCACGCTCTGGCGATAGCCGCCGCGCTGCAGAGCGGCAGCGAGCACCCGCTGGCGCGGGCCGTGGTGCGCGAGGCGCAGGCGCGCAGCGTGGCCTGGCCCGATGCGCAGGCCGTCGAGGCGGTGCCGGGCCGCGGCGTGCGCGGCCGGGTGGAGGGCACGGCCTGGGCCATCGCCAGCCTGCGCTGGTGCGAGGAGCTCGGCGTGCCGGTGCCGGCCGATGAGGCGCAGCGCCTGCTGTCCGGCGGCGCCTCGGTGTCGGCGCTGCTGCACTGGCCGGACGGCGAGGGCGCCGCACCCCGGCGCGTGGCGCTGCTCGCCTTCAGCGACGAGCCCAAGCCCGGCGCCGCCGAGGCCGTGGCCCGGCTGCGTGCGCGGGGCCTGCGCGTGGTGATGATCTCGGGCGACAACCCGCAGGCGGCGCAGGCGGTGGCGGCCCGCGTGGGCATCGACGCGGCCGACGTGCGTGCGCAGGTGCTGCCCGGGGACAAGGCGGCGGCCGTCGGCGCGCTGAAGGAGGGCGGCCACGTCGTGGCCATGGTGGGCGACGGGGCCAACGACGCTCCTGCGCTGGCCGCGGCCGACGTCGGCATCGCGATGGGCGGCGGCACCGACGTGGCGATGGAGGCGGCCGGCATCACCCTGATGCGCGGCGACCTCGCGCTGGTGGATGCGGCGCTGGCGCTGTCCGACCGCACGGTGGCGAAGATCCGCCAGAACCTGTTCTGGGCCTTCTTCTACAACGTGGTCGGCATCCCCTTCGCCGCCTTCGGCCTGCTCAGCCCGGTGGTGGCCGGCGCGGCGATGGCGGCCTCGAGCGTGAGCGTGATGGCCAACGCGCTGCTGCTGCGCCGTCAGCCCGCGCGCCGCGTGGCGCGTTGAACCCGCACGGCGCCGACCGGCCCGCCTGACCCGGCCCTGACTCCCCGGCGCCGCGCGGACGCATCGCCGCCCGCGCTGGCGGCGCGGGCCGCGGCGGTCCATCATCGCCACCCGGTTCCCTCATCTGCCCCTTTGCCTCTCTTTTTCTCAACGCCATGCGAATCCTCCTGGTCGAAGACGATGCCACCCTGCGCGACGTGATGCTGCGCAGCCTCGACGACGCCGGCCACCGCGTCGACATCGCCAGCAGCGTGGAGGAGGCCGACTACCTCTGGCGCGTGCAGCCCTTCGACGTGGTGCTGCTGGACCTGAACCTGCCCGAGCGCGCCCAGGCCGGCAGCGGCCTGGGCAGCGGCCTGACAGTGCTGCGCCACGCCCGCGCCCGCGGCGACCGCACGCCGGTGCTGGTGCTGACCGCGCGCGACCGCACCGAGGAGCGCATCGCCGGCCTGGACGCCGGCGCCGACGACTACCTGGGCAAGCCCTTCGACCTGGCCGAGGTGGAGGCGCGCCTGCGCGCCCTGGTGCGCCGCGCCCAGGGCACCGACGACGTGGCCCTGCTCGGCCAGCTCAAGCTGGACCGCAAGGCGCGCCGCTTCTTCGTCGGCAGCGCCGCGCTGGACCTGCCGGCGCGCGAGTTCGAGGTGCTGTGGGAGCTGATGAGCCCGCCCGGCCACGCGGTGAGCAAGCGCACCCTGTCCGACAAGCTCTCCGGCTTCGACGAGGCGCTGGGCGACAACGCGCTGGAGGCCTTCATCTCGCGCCTGCGCAAGAAGCTGTCGGGCAGCGGCGCGGCCATCCGCACGCTGCGCGGCATCGGCTACCTGCTGGAAGCGGAGAATCCGTGACCGACCCCGTCCGCCCCCCAGCCGCTTGACCGACCGCCGCCCCGACCGCACCGCCCCCGCGCTCAGCACCCGCGTGCTGCGGCACGTGATGCTGCCGCTGGCGCTGATGTGGCTGGCCGGCACGCTGGTGACCTTCGGCGTGGCCAGCTTCTTCACCCAGCAGGCCTTCGACCGTGCGCTGCTGGACGACGCGTATTCCATCGCGTCCAACGTGCGCGCGGGCCCCGACGGGAAGGTGGCGCTGCAGCTGTCGCCGCGCGAGCTGACGGCGGCGCTGTTCGACCAGGCCGAGACGGTGTTCTATGCGGTGCTGCGGCCCGACGGCAGCCTGCTGTCCGGCTACGCCATCGGCGCGGTGCAGCCGGCGCCCGGCGAGGCCTACCGCTTCTCGGAGGTGGAGCACCAGGGCCGCCTCGTGCGCGCGGTGGTGCTGCGCCACCAGGTGGACGGCGCGGATGCCGCCCGGGGCGGCGACTACCGCGTGATGGTGGCCCACACCACCATCACGCGCGGGGCGCTGGCCAAGCGCGTGTTGCTCTACGCCACGCTGCCGCAGGTGCTGTTGCTGGCCCTGCTGGCCCTGTGGCTGTGGCGCGGCGTCGCGCGCGACCTGGCGCCGCTGGTTTCGCTGCACGACACGCTGGAGAAGCGCGACGCGAGCGACCTTTCGCCGGTGGCGGTGCCGCCGACGGCGCGCGAGATCGAGCGCCTGGGCCAGGCCGTGAATGCGCTGTTCGGGCGGCTGGACGGCAGCGTGCGCGCCCAGCGCGAGTTCGCCGGCAACGTGGCGCACGAGCTGCGCACGCCGCTGGCAGGCATCCGTGCCCTGGTCGAATACGGCCTGCACCATGCCTCGCCCGAGGTGTGGCGCGAGCAGCTGCAGCGCATCGGCGCCAGCGAGGCGCGCGCCAGCCACCGCGTCGACCAGCTGCTGGCGCTGGCCCTGGCGGACGAGAACGATGCGGTGCTGCAGCGCGAATCGGTGCGGCTCGACGTGCTGGTGCAGGAGGCCGTGCTGCGCCACCTGGCCAAGGCCGATGCGCGCGGCGTGGACCTCGGCGCGCGCGGGCTGGACGAGGGCGAGCCGCGCGATTTCACGGTGCTGGCCGATGCCGCGCTGGTGGAAGGCATCCTCGACAACCTGATCGACAACGCGCTGCGCTATGGCGGCCGCACCATCACCGTGGAGCTGGAGGCCGACGCGAAGGGCGGCACCTGCGCGCTGGCGGTGGCGGACGACGGCCCCGGCATCCCCGAGGCCGACCGGCGTGCGCTGATGCAGCGCTGGGCGCAGGGGCCCGACGGGCATCGGCTCGGCCAGGGCGCCGGCCTGGGCCTGGCCATCGTGGCGCGCTATGCGCAGCTGCTGAGCGCGCGCCTCGTGCTGGAATCGGCCACGCCGCAGGGCACGGGCCTGAGGGTCGGCCTGCGGCTGGGCCTGGCGCCTCAGCCGGTGGCCTCGCGGTAGATCAACCCGATCTCCCGCCTGCGGATCCACGGGCAGTCGGAAGCCGCCATCCACTCGTTCTTGTAGGGGTCGCAGATCACCGCCTCGCCGTTCCAGGTGGACGAATCGGCGGGGTTGGTGACGCCGGCGCGGCCGATGACCACGAAGCCGTGCTCCAGCTGGTTGATCTGCATCCAGTCGAGCGGGAAGATCTGCTGCCGCTCGCGCAGGTAGACGAAGGCCATGGCGCTGTGCTCGCCGCAGTTGCCGCAGCCGTAGTGCCTGGACCAGTAGGCCCAGGTGTCGACCGTGGCGCGCATCGGGTCCTTGCCCTCGCGCTCGATGTCCGGCTGCTGGCTGGCCAGGTCCTTGATGATGTGGTCGCGCGACTCGGCCACGCACAGCACGCGGGCCGGCGTGCCCCAGAAGTTGGGCAAGAACTTGTTGGACGTGCCGATGTCCATCTTGCCGCGCACGTACTTGACGGCATCGCCGGCCGCGCGCAGGTTGCGCTGCCAGTCGTGCAGGACTTCGAGGGCCATGTCGATCGACTCCGTGACGCCGCCATGCCGGCGGCGGGCGCAGCTTGCCACGGGCCTGCGGCGGCGCCCAATATGGCGTTGGCGCTAGGCCGGTCGCCTCAGGGCCGCGGCGCCAGCACCAGGATCGCCATGCCGGCCAGCGTGACCGCCACGCCGAGCAGGTCCCAGTGCGTCGGCCGCACGCCGTCGACCAGCCACAGCCAGCCCAGCGCGATGGCCACGTACACGCCGCCGTACGCGGCGTAGACGCGCCCCGCCGCCTGCGGGTGCAGCGTCAGCAGCCAGGCGAAGAGCGCCAGGCTGGCCGCGGCCGGCAGCAGCAGCCAGGCCGGCCCGCCCTTGCGCAGCCACAGCCAGGGCAGGTAGCAGCCCACGATCTCGGCGACGGCCGTGGCGGCGAAGAGCAGCAGCGTGCCGCCGAAGCGGAGCAGGGCATCGGACATGCGGCCGATGATCGCAGGCCGCGCCGCTCAATACGTCGCCAGCGGCGTGAGCTTCTCGCCCTTGAAGGTGAACACGGTGGTGGGCGCGTTCTTCAGGTTGCCCTTGTCGTCGTAGGTGTAGGTGCCGGCCACGCCCTTGTAGCTGGAGCGGCGCAGGTCGGCGGCGACCTTCTCCGGATCGGCCGCGCCGACGCGCGCGATGGCCTCGCCGAGGAACAGGGTCTGGTCGTAGTAGTAGGGCGCGTAGACGTCCGGGTCGGCGTTGAACTTCTGCTTGAAGCGGGTCTTGAAGGACGGCCCGCCGGGCGTCTTGTCGAGCACCGCGCCGCCCTGCGCGCAGAACACGGTGTCGTTGACGGCGCTGCCGCCGATCTTGCCCATCTCGGGGCTGCACAGCGTGTCGCCGCCCAGCAGCTTGGCGTCGAGGCCGAGCTGCTTCATCTGGCGCAGCATCGGCGCGCCCTGCGGGGCGTAGCCGCCGAAGAAGACCGCCTCGGGGTTCTTTGCCTTCAGGCGCGTCAGGATGGCGTTGAAGTCCACCGACTTCTCGGTGGTGAACTCCTGGCCCACCACGTTCAGGCCGAGCTTCTTCGCCTCCTTGCCGAACTCGTCGGCCAGGCCCTGGCCGAAGGCGGAGCGGTCGTCGATGATGCCGACGTTCTTCACCTTGAGCACCTTGGCCGCGTAGCCGGCCATGCTGGCGCCGATCTGCGCGTCGCTGGCGATGATGCGGAACACGTTGGTGTAGCCGGCCGCGGTGATCTTGGGGTTGGTGCCGACGGTGGACATCAGCGTGCCGCCGTCGCTGTACACGCGCGAGGCCGGGATGGCCACGCCCGAGCAGTAGGGCCCGACCACGAACTTCACGTTGTCGTCGACGAACTTCTGCGCCACCGCCACGCCGGTCTTGGCGTCGCACTGGTCGTCCTCGGAGCGCAGCACGAACTTCAGCGTCCTGCCGCCGGCCTTGAGCTGGCGCGCGTTCAGGTCCTCGATGGCCAGGCGCATGCCGTTCTCGTTGTCCTTGCCGGCGAAGGCGTTGGCGCCCGAGAGCGGGCCGGTGTGGCCGATGGGGACGGTCAGTTCCTGCGCATGGACGGGGCCGGCGGCCGCGGCGGCGGCAACGGCCAGCAGGGAGGCGAGGCGGGTGGTTGCGGTCATGGTGTGTCTCCTTGGATCGAAGCGGCCGGCACCGCCCGGTCGGCAGCGCTGGCCTGCGCGCAACGATACCCGCAGCGGGCGGGTGGTTCAGCCCAGCGCCGGGTAGTCGGTGTAGCCCTGCTCGCCGCCGCCGTAGAAGGTCGCCTTGTCCCAGGCGTTGAGCGGGGCGCCCTCGCGCAGCCGGCGCACCAGGTCGGGGTTGGAGATGAACAGCTTGCCGAAGGCGACCAGGTCCGCATCGCCGCTCTCGACGGCGCGCTCGGCGCTGGCGGCGTCGTAGCCGTTGTTGACCATCCAGGCGCCGCGCCCGCCGGCCTCGCGCCAGGCAAGCCTCATGGCCTGGTAGTCGAAGGGCCGGCCCTCCACCTCGCGCGGGCCGCCGGTGGCGCCCTCGATGACGTGGATGTACGCCAGGCCGAGCTGCGCCAGCTGCTTCACGACGTGGTCGAACAGGGGCTGCGGGTCGCTGTCGGCGATGTCGTTGGCCGGCGTGACGGGCGACAGGCGGATGCCCACCTTGCCGTGCCCCACCGCATCGGCCACGGCGCGCGTGACTTCCAGCAGCAGGCGGGCGCGGTTCTCGATGCTGCCGCCGTAGTCGTCGGTGCGGTGGTTGGCGCCGTCCTTGAGGAACTGGTCGAGCAGGTAGCCGTTGGCGCCGTGGATCTCGACGCCGTCGAAGCCGCAGGTCTCCACCGCGTTGCGCGCGGCGGCGGCGTAGGCGTGGACGATCGCGGGGATCTCCTCGGCGCGCAGCGCGCGCGGCGTGGAGGTGGCGGCGAAGCTGCCGCGGCCCTGCGCGTCGATGAGGTAGGTCTTGGTGTTGGCCGCGATGGCCGAGGGCGCCACCGGGGGCTGGCCGCCGGGTTGCAGCGAATCGTGCGAGACGCGGCCGACGTGCCACAGCTGCGTGACGATCCTGCCGCCGCGGGCGTGCACGGCCGCGGTCACCTTCTTCCAGCCGTCGAGCTGCTCGGTGCCGTAGAAGCCGGGCACGTCGGCATAGCCCTGGCCCTGGTGGCTGATGGCGGTGGCCTCGGTGATCAGCAGCCCGGCCGAGGCGCGCTGCGCGTAGTAGGTGGCGGTGATGTCGCGCGGGACCGCGTCCGGCGAGCGGTTGCGCGTGAGCGGCGCCATCACGATGCGGTTGGCCAGGTGCAGGTCGCCGGCCTGGATCGGGTCGAAGAGGGTGGGCATGGTGTGCAGGGTGCGAGGAGGGAAGGCCCGGAGGCAGGAAAGCGCAAGCCTACCGGGCCGCGCGAAGCCCTGCATTGACCCGGCCGGAGCAGGGCGGGCGTGCCGTGCCTATGATGGCGCGCCCCTGCGGCGCCCCTTCCGATGAACCTGCCTCGCCTCCCTGGCGGCCGCTGCGGCGACCCGCGACGATGACGATGAACGCGGCCTCCGCGCGCGCCGCCGCCCCCTGGCGCATCGCCCTCGGCCTGTCGATGGGCGCGGCGGTGTCGCTGGGCATCACGCGCTTCGCCTACGGCCTGCTGCTGCCGCCGATGCGCGAGGACCTGGACTGGAGCTACCTGCTGGCCGGCGGCATGAACACGGCCAATGCGCTGGGCTACCTGCTCGGCGCGCTGGGCACGCCCTGGCTGATGCGGCGGCTGGGCGCGGGCCGGCTGCTGGTGGGCGGGGCCGTGGTGGCGAGCCTGTTCATGGCGGCGAGCGGCTTCTTCACCGACGCGGGCGCGCTGCTCGCGCAGCGGCTGCTGGCGGGCGTCGCCAGCGCGTGGGTGTTCATCGCCGGCGGGCTGCTGGCGGCGCGGCTGGGCACGCTGCAGTCGGGGCGCAGCGGCTTCCTGCTGGGCCTGTACTACGGCGGCACGGGCTTCGGCATCGTGCTGTCGGCGCTGCTGGTGCCGTGGCTGCTGCAGCGGGCGGCCGGGGTGCCACACGGGTGGGCCTGGGCCTGGTGGGTGCTGGCGGCGGCCTGCGCGGGGGCGGTGCTGCCGCTGGCCTGGGCGGCGCGGGCGATGGCGGCGGCCGAGGGCGCGGCTTCGGCGGGCGACGCGCGCGCGCCCTCGACGCCGCCGCACCACCAGCGGCCGCGCGCGCCCCTGCCGCGGCTCGGCTGGGCGCTGGCGGGCTACACCTGCTTCGGCGCCGGCTACATCGGCTACATGACCTTCGTGATCGCGCTGCTGCGGGCGCAGGGCGCGTCGGCGGGGCAGCTGACGTTGTTCTATGCGCTGCTGGGCGCGGCGGTGGTGCTGTCGTCGCGGCTGTGGGCGGGGCTGCTGGACCGCTGGCGCGGCGGCGGCCCGCAGGCGCTGCTCAACGCGCTGCTGGGCGTGGCGACGCTGCTGCCGGTGCTCAGTCCGGCCTGGCCGGTGGCGCTGGCGTCGGGGCTGCTGTTCGGCGGGGTGTTCCTGTCGGTGGTGGCGTCGACCACGGCGCTGGTGCGGCACAACCTGCCGCCGGCGCAGTGGGCGGCGGGCATCAGCGCGTTCACGATCGTGTTCGCCTTCGGGCAGATCGCGGGGCCGACGCTGGTGGGCTGGATCGCCGACGGCCCGGGCGGGCTGGCGCGCGGGCTGCTCGCATCGGCCCTCGCGCTGTGGGTGGGCGCCGCGCTGGCCTGGCGGCAGCGGACGCTCTGAGCGCGGCGCCCGCGTGGAACGGGCGCCGCGGAGAGCGGGCCTACTTGATCAGGCCCTCGGCCTTCATGGCCGCCTGCACCGCCGGGCGCGCGCCGACGCGCGCATGCCAGGCCTGCACGTGCGGGTACGGGGACAGGTCGATGGCCATGGGCTTGGTCCAGTTGGTCACCGTGAAGAGGTAGCCGTCGGCCACGGTGAAGTGCTCGCCCATCAGGAACTCCTTGCCTTCCAGTTCGCCGTTGAGCCACTGGTAGCGGGACTTGAGCTTGTCCTTGAAGATCGTCTTCACCTCGTCCGGGATGGCCGGGTTGAACAGCGGGCTGAAGCCCTTGTGGATCTCGGTGCCGATGAAGGTGAGCCACTCCTGCAGGCGGTAGCGCTGCAGGGTGCCGTTGGCGGGCGCCAGGTTCTTGGTGGGCGCCTGGTCGGCCACGTACTGCACGATGGCGGGGCCTTCGCGCAGGTGCGTGCCGTCGTCCAGCTCCAGCAGGGGCACGTAGCCCAGCGGGTTGATGGTGTAGTAGTCCGTGCCGTCCTGCAGCTTGTGGCTCTTGGTGCTGGCGAGCACGGCCTCGAAGGCCAGGCCGGCTTCGAGCAGCGCGATGTGCGGCGAGAGCGAACAGGCGCCGGGAGAGTAGTACAGCTTCATGGGTGGACTCCTTGGATCGGGAAAGGAAAGGGCGGGAAGGCTGCCGCGGGCCTCTTGCGGCGGCCGCCCGGCATGGCGCCGGCGGCGCCGGGATGCGGGCCAGCGCGGACTGTAGCCGTTTGCCGCCGGCCGCGCCGGCGCGCCGGTGTCCTACGGGGCCTCGCGGGGCATGCCGATCGGGCCGGGGGCGGGAACTTCCTAGGCTGGTGGGCACCGCGGGCCGAGGCGCCCGCATCTGATCCGAAGGAGCCCGCATCATGTTGAAGTACGCCCTCATCTTCGCGCTCATCTCCCTGGTCGCCGGGGCGCTGGGCTTCGGCGGCGTGGCCGCCGGCGCGGCCGGCATCGCCAAGGTGCTGTTCGGCCTGTTCCTGCTGCTGGCCGTGGTGTTCCTGGTGCTGGCGGCGCTGGGCATCGGCGCCGCACGAAAAGCCTTGGACTGAGCCCGTGCATCGCGGCTCGACGCCGCCATCGATTGCTATCTATTTCATAGCAATCGACGCAGACGCCATGGGCATCGGGGCCTCGCGGAGCAGGAAGGCGAGATGCCCATAATTTCAGCAGAAGAGAGCCGCAGCCGCTAAAATTGCGGCCCTTTTCCTGTGCGCCGCGCACGCGAGCGCCCGCCGGCTGTCCGGCGGGCCGTGCGCCCCCGATCCCACCATGCTGTATCCCGAAGAGTTCGACGTCATCGTCGTCGGCGGCGGCCATGCCGGCACCGAGGCCGCGCTGGCCTCCGCCCGCATGGGCGCGAAGACCCTGCTGCTGACCCACAACATCGAGACGCTGGGCCAGATGAGCTGCAACCCCAGCATCGGCGGCATCGGCAAGGGGCACCTGGTCAAGGAGGTGGATGCGCTGGGCGGTGCCATGGCCATCGCCACCGACGAGGCGGGCATCCAGTTCCGCATCCTCAATTCCAGCAAGGGCCCGGCCGTGCGCGCGACGCGGGCGCAGGCCGACCGCATCCTCTACAAGGCCGCGATCCGCCGCCGACTGGAGAACCAGCCGAACCTGATGCTCTTCCAGCAAGCGGTGGACGACCTGATGGTGGAGGGCGACCGCGTGGTCGGCGCCGTGACGCAAGTCGGCATCGCCTTTCGCGCCCGCGCCGTGGTGCTGACGGCCGGCACCTTCCTCGACGGCCGCATCCACGTCGGCCTGGACAACTACCAGGCCGGCCGGGCCGGCGACCCGCCGGCGGTGAGCCTGTCGGCGCGCCTGAAGGAACTGAAGCTGCCGCAGGGCCGCCTGAAGACCGGCACGCCGCCGCGGCTGGACGGCCGGACCATCGATTTCTCGAAGTGCACCGAGCAACCCGGCGACGGCATGCCCGGCGGCGGCAACCCGGCCATGCCGGTGTTCAGCTTCATGGGCCGCGCCGACATGCACCCGCGGCAGATGCCCTGCTGGATCACCCACACCAACGAGCGCACGCACGAGATCATCCGCTCCGGCTTCGACCGCAGCCCGATGTTCACCGGCAAGATCGACGGGGTGGGGCCGCGCTACTGCCCGAGCGTCGAGGACAAGATCAACCGCTTCGCCGACAAGGACAGCCACCAGATCTTCCTGGAGCCCGAGGGGCTGACGACCAACGAGTACTACCCGAACGGCATCTCCACGAGCCTGCCCTTCGACATCCAGTACGCCCTGGTGCGCTCGATGCCTGGCCTGGAGAACGCCCACATCCTGCGGCCGGGCTATGCCATCGAGTACGACTACTTCGACCCGCGGGGCTTGAAGAGCAGCTTCGAGACGCGCGCGATCCAGGGCCTGTTCTTCGCCGGCCAGATCAACGGCACCACCGGCTACGAGGAGGCGGCGGCGCAGGGCCTGTTCGCCGGCATCAACGCCGCGCTGCTGTGCCGGGGCGAAGACGCCTGGGTGCCGCGCCGCGACGAGGCCTACCTGGGCGTGCTGGTGGACGACCTCATCACCAAGGGCGTGACCGAGCCCTACCGCATGTTCACCAGCCGCGCCGAATTCCGGCTGCAGCTGCGCGAGGACAACGCCGACATGCGCCTGACCGAAACCGGCCGCCGGCTGGGCTTGGTGGACGACGTGCAGTGGGGCGCCTTCTGCCGCAAGCGCGACGCTGTTTCACGTGAAACAGCACGCCTCAAGGCCACTTGGGTGAACCCCCGCAACCTGCCGGCCAGCGAGTCGGAGCGGGTGCTGGGCAAGGCCATCGAGCACGAATACAACCTGGGCGACCTGCTGCGCCGGCCGGGCGTGAGCTACGAGGCCCTGTTGTCGCTGGACGGCGGCAAGTACCGGCCCGAGCAGCCGCTGGCGGCGGAGGAGGTCGAACAGGTCGAGATCGCCGCCAAGTACGCCGGCTACATCGACCGCCAGCACGGGGAAGTGCAGCGCGCCGCGCACCTGGAGCACCTGAAACTGCCCGAAGACCTGGACTACGCCAAGGTGCAGGCACTGAGCTTCGAGGTGCGGCAGAAGCTGGCCAAGCACCGGCCCGAGACGCTGGGCCAGGCCTCGCGCATCTCCGGCGTGACGCCGGCCGCGATCTCGCTGCTGCTGATCCACCTGCGCAAGGGCGGCTACCGCGCCTTCCAGGCAGAAGCGGCGGCCGCGGAATCCGCCGGCGCATGAGCGGACTGGCAGGTCAGCGCGCGGCGCTGGAAGAGGGCGCTCGCGCCCTCGGCCTCTCGCCCGATGCGGCGCAGGTCGACCAGTTGCTGGCCTATGGCGCGCTCATCCTCAAGTGGAACAAGGTCTACAACCTCACGGCGCTGCGTGATCCGGCAGCGGTGCTCACGCACCACCTGCTGGACAGCCTGGCCGTGGTCGGCCCGCTGACGCGCGAGCGCCCCGATGCAGGTCGATTGCTCGATGTGGGCGCCGGCGCCGGGCTGCCCGGGGTGGTCATCGCCATCCTGCGCCGCGACCTCGAGGTGCATTGCCTGGATGCGGTGGCCAAGAAGATGGCGTTCGTCCAGCAGGTGGCAGGAGAGTTGCGGCTGGCGAACCTGCGCGGCATCCATGCCCGCGTCGAGTCGCACACCGGCGCCTACCAGGTCATCAGCTCCCGCGCCTTCGCCACCCTGGCCGACTTCGTCCATGGTTCCAGCCCACTGCTGGCGCCGGAAGGGGTGTGGATGGCCATGAAGGGCAAGCGCCCCGACGCCGAGATCGCCGGGTTGCCGGCCGACGTGGAGGTGTTTCACGTGGAACAACTGAGCGTGCCCGGCCTGGACGCCGAGCGCTGCATCGCCTGGATGCGGCGCCGCCCGGGTTGATCACCTGCGATCACCGGTTCTCCACGGCTTGTCCACCGGCAAAGGGCAGTTCTCCACCGGTTGAGCACTGCCGCCGCCGGCACATGGCCGCCCGGGCCGCACTTCCTCGCGTAGACTCGACGGCTCCTCCCTCCGTCTCCTTTTTCCCCATGTTCGGCATCGCGGACTATGGCGCCTTCGTCGCCGCCATCCTTCTTTTCCTGGCGATTCCCGGCCCCGGCAACCTGGCGCTCGTGACGTCGACCGGCAAGGGCGGCATTCGCGCCGGCCTGGCCGCGACCATGGGCCTGATCTTGGGCGACCAGGTGCTGCTGTGGTCGGCGGTGGCTGGCGTGGCGGCGCTGCTGGCGGCCTGGCCCACGGTCTTCCACCTGGTGCAGTGGGGTGGGGCGGCCTACCTGGCCTGGATGGGGCTGAAGATGCTGCGCGCCCGGCCGGGCGACGCGCCGATCCTGCAGATCCAGCCGCGCCACTACCTGCGCCAGGCCTTCTTCATCACGCTGCTCAATCCCAAGGCCATCGTCTTCTACATGGCCTTCTTCCCGCTCTTCATCGATCCGGCCCGCCACCAGGGCCTGCCCACCTTCGCCGTGATGGCGGCCACCATCGCCGGCCTGACCTTCCTCTACTGCCTGACGGCCACGCTGCTCACCCACTTCCTGGCCGAGCGCATCCGCGCCAGCCGGCGCCTGTCGAAGGGGCTGGAGCGGCTGGCCGGCGTCTTCCTGCTGGGCTTCGGCGTCAAGCTGGCGCTGGGTCAGTAAGCCATGGCGCGCATCTTCTGCATCGCCAACCAGAAAGGCGGGGTGGGCAAGACCACCACCACCGTCAACCTCGCCGCCGGCTTGGCCAAGGTCGGCCAGCGGGTGCTGATGATCGACCTGGACCCGCAGGGCAACGCCACCATGGGCTCGGGCATCGACAAGCGCGAGGCCGAGCTGACCGTCTACGACGTGCTGCTCGAATCCGCCTCGGTGGCCGAGGCGCGGGTGCGCGCCGAGTCCTGCGGCTACGACGTGCTGGCCGCCAACCGCGAACTGGCCGGCGCCGAGGTGGAGATGGTCGCGCTGGACCGCCGCGAGAAGCGCCTGCGCACCGCGCTGGCGGGGGTCGGCGCCGAGTACGACTTCATCCTCATCGACTGCCCGCCCTCGCTCAGCCTGCTGACGCTCAACGGCCTGTGCGCGGCGCATGGCGTGATCGTGCCGATGCAGTGCGAGTACTTCGCGCTCGAGGGGCTGACGGACCTGGTCAACACCATCAAGCAGGTGCATGCCAACCTGAACAAGAACCTGCAGATCATCGGCCTGCTGCGGGTGATGTTCGACCCGCGCATCACGCTGCAGCAGCAGGTCAGCGAGCAGCTCAAGGCGCATTTCGGCGACAAGGTCTTCGACACGGTCATCCCGCGCAACGTGCGGCTGGCCGAGGCGCCCAGCTACGGGCTGCCCGGCGTGGTCTTCGACGCCGGCGCGCGCGGCAGTCAGGCGTATGTCGCCTTCGCCGAGGAGCTGGTGCGCAAGATGCCGCCTGCCAGCGCCTTCGCCCCGCCCGTGCCGGAGCCGCCGCCGGTGGCAGTCCCGGCGCCTGAAGTTTCCGAATGAAATCGGCGTTCGGCTCTCGGCCTGCTTGCGCAGGCAGCTATCGAAAAGAGAGCGAAGAATGAACGGCGCACCGCCCTCCGTCCTGCTGCTGCCCGGCTGGCTGAACAGCGGCCCCGGCCACTGGCAGACGCGCTGGGAGGCGCTGCATGGCGACCGCCGCGTCGAGCAGCACGACTGGCTGCGCCCGCTGCGCGGCGACTGGTCGGCCCGCCTGGAGGAAGAAGTGATCGCCGCCCCCGGCCCGGTGCTGCTGGCCGCGCACAGCCTGGGCTGCATCCTCGTCGCCGCCTGGGCCGCCCACTCGAAGAACACGGCGAAGGTGCAGGGCGCCTTGCTGGTCGCGCCCGGCGACGTGGAGCGCGAGGACCTGCGCCAGCAGATCCCCGGCTGGGCGCCCATCGTGCGCCAGCGGCTGCCCTTCGCCGCCGTGCTGGTGGGCTCTGCCGACGACCCGTACTGCAGCGCCGAGCGCGCCCGCGGCCTGGCGGCCGACTGGGGCGCCCGCTTCGTCGATGCCGGCGCGCGCGGGCATCTCAACGCCGAGTCCGGCCTGGGCGACTGGCCCGAAGGCCGGGCACTGCTTCTCGAACCGAACCGGAAGACGTCCTAGATGGTCACCAAGAAACCCAAGGGCCTCGGCCGCGGGCTCGAAGCCCTGCTCGGCCCGGCCGCCTCCCTCGCCGCCGCCTCGAACGACGACGCGCCCCAGGGCGCCGCCGCGCCGCGCGACGGCCAGCCCAGCGCCCTCGCGCTGGACCAGCTGGTCCCGGGCGTCTACCAGCCGCGCACCCGCATGGACGAGGGCGCGCTGTACGAACTGGCCGAGAGCATCAAGGCGCAGGGGATCATGCAGCCGATCCTGGTGCGCCGGCTGGAGGCGGCGCAGGCGGCGGCCAAGAACGCGCCCTACGAGATCATCGCCGGCGAACGCCGCTTCCGCGCCGCGAAGCTGGCCGGCCTGGCCGAAGTGCCGGTGCTGGTGCGCGACGTGCCGGACGAGGCGGCGGCGGCCATGTCGCTGATCGAGAACATCCAGCGCGAGGACCTCAACCCGTTGGAGGAGGCGCAGGGCCTGCAACGTCTAGTCAGCGAGTTTGGGCTCACTCACGAAGCCGCGGCCCAGGCCGTCGGGCGCTCGCGCAGCGCCGCCAGCAACCTGCTGCGCCTGCTCAACCTGGCCGAACCGGTGCAGGGCCTGCTGATGGCGGGCGACTTGGACATGGGCCATGCGCGCGCGCTGCTGGCGCTGGAGCGGGCGGCACAGATCACGGCCGCCAACCAGATCGTCGCCAAGAAACTCTCGGTGCGCGAGACGGAAGGGCTGGTCAAGCGGCTGGCGGCCGAGTTCAGCCTCACCCCCCCGCGGCGCTCGGCGCATGCCGAGGAAAAATCGCGCGACCTGCAGCGCGTGGAAGAGGAGCTGGCCGACCTGCTCACTGCCGAGGTCGAGGTGCGCATCAAGAAGCGCAGCAAGCGCGGCGGCAAGGTGGAGGAAAGCGGCGAACTGGCCATCCACTTCGGCTCGTTGGAAGCGCTCAACGGCCTGATCGACCGGCTGCGGCGCTCCACGGCTTGAAGGTTGGCCGGCCTCGTTCGTCCTCGTGGCGTCCACGAAGCGGGCAAGCCCTGAGGCTCGGCCCATCGAACCGACAGGGTTTGCCGGTATCCTTACGCGCTGTTTCAAACATTGTCTCAGGGTGACTTTGATGACTTCCTTCGCCAAACTTCCTCTTGTCGCTGCCGTGGCGGGCCTGCTCGCCCTGGCCGGCTGCCAGACCACCGACATGCAGATGGGCAGCCAGGGCGCCAAGACGGTGGCCACCGGCAGCGCCGCCGGCGCCGCCTCCGCCAACGCCAGCAGCGCGCTGGAGCGCTGCGAATCGCCGCTGGGCACCGTCTCGCTGATCGAGAACCAGTCGGCCGGCTGGTACACCATCGTCACCGGCGAATACAAGCTGCCGCCCACCGCCACGCTGCTGCGCCTCCTGATCCAGCAGTCCAACTGCTTCGTCGTGGTCGAGCGCGGCGCCGCCGGCATGAACGCCATGAACCGCGAGCGCGCGCTGATGCAGTCCGGCGAGATGCGCGCCGGCAGCAACTTCGGCCGCGGCCAGATGGTCGCCTCCGACTACGGCATCTCGCCCGAGGTCATCATCAGCAACAGCGACGCCGGCGGCATGGGCGCGGCGCTGGGCGGCATCGTCAACCGCGGCCGCTACAGCAACGTGCTGGCCAACATCGGCGGCAGCCTGCAGACGCGCGAGGCCGCGGCCATGCTGACGCTGATCGACAACCGCTCGGGCGTGCAGGTGGGCGTGTCCGAAGGCAGTGCCTCCAAGACCGACTTCGGCGGCTTCCTGGGCGCGGCCGGCGCCTCGGCGGCCGGCAGCATCGGCGGCTATTCGCGCACGCCGCAGGGCAAGGTGATCGCCGCGGCCTTCATGGACGCCTACAACCAGCTCGTGGTTTCGCTGCGCAACTACACGGCGCAGTCGGTGCGCGGGCAGGGCCTGGGCGGCGGCGGCCGGCTGGGCGTGGACGGCGGCGCGGCGCCGTCGCAGACCTCGGCCCCCGGCGCGCGCCGTCGCCGCTGAAGCTCCCACACGCCAGAAGCAAAGCCCGGCAGCGCCGGGCTTTTTTCATGGCCGCGCGGGTCCGCGGCTGCCCATAGAATGAGACAAGTTCTCATTTGCATTGGCGCCGATCCGCCATGTCGACCCCTGAATTCGCGCCGCCGCAGCCCAGCATCGAAGGCCTGTACGCCGACCACCACGGCTGGCTGCAGGGATGGCTGCGCCGCCGCCTCGACAATGCCGCGGATGCGGCCGACCTGGCGCACGACACCTTCCTGCGCATCATCGCCTCGCGCGATGCGCTGCTGGGCATCCAGGAGCCGCGCGCCTTTCTCACCACCACCGCCAGGCGGCTGCTGGTGGACCGTTCCCGCAGGCAGGCGCTCGCGCGGGCCTACCTGGGCGAACTGGCGCTGGTCGCCCGAAGCCTGCCCGGCCATCCATCGCCGGACGAGATCCTGATGGCGGTCCAGGCGCTCGAGCAGATCGGCGCGGCGCTGCAGGGGGTCGCGCCGCGGGCGCGCGAGGCCTTCCTGCGGCACTACCTGGAGGAGCAGACGCAGGCCGAGATCGCCGCCAGCCTCGGTGTCTCCAAGCGCATGGTGCAGAAATACCTGGTGCAGGCGCTGCTGCACTGCCGCGCCCGCTGCCCGGCGATGGGCGAGCATGGCGCCTGAGGACGACGCACTGGCCGAGCAGGCCGCGCACTGGATCGTCCGGCTGACGGACGGCGACGCGGCCGAACGCCGCCGCGTGCGCGACGCATTCGAGGCCTGGAAGCAGGCCGATCCCCGGCATGCGGCGGCGGCCCGGGACATGGAGCGGTTCATTGGCGAGACGCATGCCGTGCGCGACCGGGCCGCTGGCCATGCGCGGCCGGCGCGCGCGGCGCTCGACGCCGCCTTCGCCGCCGAGGGCCGCCGGCGCCAGCGCGTGCGCCGCGCCGGCACCGCCCTCGCGGTCGCATGCCTGCTGGCCGTGCCCGCCTGGGCGCTGCTGCAGGCCTGGCCGGCGGGCTACCTGGCGGCCGACCTGCGCACGGCCACCGGCCAGTGGGAGAGCCGGATGCTGCCCGACGGCACCCGCATCACGCTCAACAGCGCCAGCGCCGTCAACCTGCGCTACGACCCGCACCGCCGCGCCATCGAACTGGTGCAGGGCGAGATCCTCGTGGACGTGGCGCGGGACGCCGCGCGTCCCTTCCTCGTGGAGACCGTGCACGGCAGCATCCGGGCGCTGGGCACGCGCTTCGTGGTCGACCGGCAGGCCGACGCCACGGTGCTCGGCATGATCGAGTCGCGCGTGTCGGTGCAGACGGCCGCCCAGCGCGCGGCGGGCAGCGCCGAGGCGACCACCGTCAGCGCCGGCCAGCGGGTGCGCATCACCGCGGAGGCCGTGGGGCCGGCCGAGGCCATCGACGCGCGCACGCTTGCCGAGGCCTGGCAGCAGCACCAGCTCGTCGCCAGCGACCAGCCGCTGCCCGAGGTGCTGGACGCGCTGTCGCGCCACCGGCCGGGCCGCATCCAGTACGACCGGGCGCGCCTGCAGCACATCCGCGTCAATGCCGTGCTGCCGCTGGACGACACCGACCGGGCGCTGGCGCTGCTGCTGGCCAGCTTCCCGGAGCTGCGCATCCGGACCGTGACGCCCTGGCTGGTGTGGGTCAGCGCGCCGCACTGAGCGGCGGCGCCGCGGCGGCCGGCATTTTTTCCCGCAGGCGGTTCGCCTTTTCCGTTCTCGTTCGTCAAGCCCTCCGAGAGAGTCCGCCAACGAACGAAGGAACCCCTCCGCCATGCGCACACCGCAGAACCCTCCCCGGCCCGCGCGGCCGGCCGCCGTGCAGGCCCGCCTCGCGCCGCTGGCCGCGGCCGCCCATCTGGCCCTCGCCGCCGCGCTGTCGCTGGGCCTGGCCGGGCAGGCCGGTGCCCAACCGGCGCCGCAGGCCGTCCCGTACGACATCCCGGCCGGCCCGCTGGCCGATGCACTGAACCGCTTCGCCCTGCAGTCGGGCGTCGCGCTCGTCGTCGATGCCGCCGCGCTGCGCGGCCTGAACTCGCCGGGGCTGCAGGGCCGCCATGGCGTGGAGGAGGGCTTCGCCATCCTGCTGCGCGGCAGCGGCTACGTCGCCACGAAGACGACGCAGGGCTACGTGCTGCGCCCGGTACCCGCCGCGGCGTCCGGCCAGGAGGCCACGCTGCCGCCCGTCCAGGTCGAAGGCCGCGCCTGGAACGACGGCACGACCGAGGGCTCGGGCAGCTACGCCCCCCGCAGCACGGCCGCCGCGACCGGCCTGCCGCTGTCGGTCCAGGAGACGCCGCAGTCCGTCAGCGTCGTCACGCGCCAGCGCATCGACGACCAGGGCCTGCAGGACCTGGGCAACATCCTGCAGAACGCGACCGGCATCGGCACGCTGCAGCTCGACAGCGAACGCACGACCTTCTCCTCGCGCGGCTTCCCGATCGACAACCTGCAGTACGACGGCATCTCCACGTACTACAAGAACAACTACGCCGCCGGCGAGTCGGAGCTGGACTCGATCATCTACGACCGGATCGAGATCGTGCGCGGCGCCACCGGCCTGCTCACGGGCGCCGGCGAACCGTCGGCCTCGGTCAACCTGGTGCGCAAGCGTGCCGACAGCAAGACCTTCAAGGCGGAAGCGTCGCTCAGCGCCGGCTCGTGGAACAACCTGCGCGGCACGGTCGACCTGTCCGCGCCGGTGACGCAGGACGGCCGCGTGCGCGCACGGGTGGTCGCCTCGCACGAGGACAAGGAGGCCTTCTTCGACCGGTACCGGCGCAAGCGCAGCGTCATCCACGGCGTGGTCGATGCGGACCTGACGCCGGCCACCACGCTGAGCCTCGGCGCCAGCTACCAGACGAGCGACGCCAGCGGGCTGACCTATGGCGGCGTGCCGCTCTGGTACACCGACGGCACGCCGACCCGGTTCAGCCGCTCGTTCACCGTCGCGCCGAAATGGAACCGGGAAGACGTCGAGATCCGCAACGTCTTCGCCCACCTCGAGCATCGCTTCGGCAACGGCTGGGGCGCGCAGGTGCGCCTGATGCACAGCCGCAGCGACGTCGACAACCAGCGGCTGTTCGCGTGGGGCTTCCCCGACCGTGCCACGGGGCTGATGGCCGACACGCCCTCCATCGGCCGCTTCCCGGGCTATCGTCGGCAGAACAGCTTCGACGCCCGGCTTTCCGGGCCCTTCACGCTGGTGGGGCGGGAGCACGAGGCGGTCGTGGGCCTCGCCCACGTGGACCACAAGTACCAGTTCGACTGGATCGGCGCGGGCACGTCCTGGGAGTCGCCGCTCAGCGTCTATGCCTTCGGCGCGGTGCCCGAGCCGGTGTGGGACTTCACGACGAGGGAGCTGTCCGAGCGCAACCACACGAAGCAGCGGGCCGTGTACGGCGCGCTGCGCCTGTCGCTCGCCGACCCGCTCAAGCTGATCGTCGGTGGCCGGCTGACCCGCTACCACCGCGAAGGCGCGGGCTGGGCGTCGGAGGGCGAGTACGAGTACAGCCGCACCCGCTTCGTGCCCTACGCGGGCGTCGTCTACGACCTGAGCCCCCGCTACTCCGCCTATGCCAGCTACACGGGCATCTTCAACTACCAGGACCTGCGCGACCGCAACGGCCAGTGGCTCGAGCCCGTGACCGGCAAGGCCTACGAGGCCGGACTCAAGGGCCGGTTCCTGGATGGCGGGCTCAACGCATCGCTGGCCCTGTTCAGGATCGAGCAGGACCATCTCGCGCAGGAGGATGCGGGCCACCTGGTCCCCGGAACGGACGCCACCGCGTACTACGCCACCAGCGGCGCGGTGTCCAGGGGCGTCGAGTTCGAGCTCGCCGGCGAACTGGCGCCGGACTGGAATCTCGCCTTCGGCCTCACCCACTTCAGCGCGAAGGATGCGCAGGGCAAGGACGTCAACACCTACCAGCCGCGCACGCTGCTGCGCCTGTTCACCGCCTACCGCCTGCCGGTCGAAGGCGGCCGGCTGACGCTGGGCGGCGGCGTCAACTGGCAGAGCCGCATCCACTACGACAACGTCGGGCCGAACGGCGAGACCCAGGCGCAGGGCGCCTACGCGGTGGTCAACCTGATGGCCCGCTACCAGTTCAGCCCGAGGCTGTCGCTCCAGCTGAACCTGAACAATGCGCTGGACAAGCGATACCAGCGCGCCGTCAACTGGTACGGGCAGGGCGTCTGGGGCACGCCGCGGGAGGTCGTGGCGACGCTGCGGTACAAGCTGTGAATCTGCCCCTGCATCGGCCCGGGGCCGGGCGCTTCTTCAACCCAGGCTGAAGATCTTCCCCGGGTTCATGATGTTCTTCGGGTCCAGCGCGCGCTTGATGGTGCGCATCATGTCCACCGCGCCGGCGCCGGCCTCGTCCAGCAGGAAGCTCATCTTGTGCAGCCCCACGCCGTGCTCGCCGGTGCAGGTGCCCTGCAGCGCGATGGCGCGGGCCACCAGGGTGTGGTTCAGTTCCTCGGCCTTGGCGCGCTCGGCCGCGTCGTCGGGGTCGATCAGGTAGCCGAAGTGGAAGTTGCCGTCGCCCACGTGGCCGACGAGGAAGTAGGGGATGCCGCTGGCGTCCGCCTCGGCCACCGAATCGAGCAGGCAGTCGGCCAGGCGCGAGATCGGCACGCAGGTGTCGGTGCTGATGGCGCGGCAGCCGGGCCGGCTCTGGATGGCGGCGAAATACGCGTTGTGCCGCGCCGTCCACAGGCGGGTGCGCTCCTCGGGCGTGGTGGCCCACTCGAAGGCGTTGCCGCCGAACTCGGCGGCGATCTCCTGCACCGTCTCGGCCTGCTCCTTCACGCCGGCCGGCGAGCCGTGGAACTCCATCAGCAGCATCGGCTCCTCGCGCAGGCCCAGCTTGCTGTGCGCGTTGACCATGCGCACCGTGTTCGAGTCGATCAGCTCCACCCGCGCGATCGGCACGCCGAGCTGGATGGTCTGGATCACCGTGCGCACGGCCGCCTCGATGCTGGGGAAGGAGCAGATCGCGGCCGACACCGCCTCGGGCAGCGGGTACAGGCGCAGCGTGACCTCGGTCACCACGCCCAGCGTGCCCTCGCTGCCGACGAAGAGGCGCGTGAGGTCGTAGCCGGCGCTGGACTTCTTGGCGCGCGTGCCGGTGCGGATCGCCTCGCCGGCGGCCGTCACCACCTCCAGCGCCAGCACGTTCTCGCGCATGGTGCCGTAGCGCACGGCGTTGGTGCCGCTGGCGCGCGTGGCGGTCATGCCGCCGAGCGAGGCGTCGGCGCCCGGGTCGATGGGGAAGAACAGGCCGGTGGACTTGATCTCGTCGTTGAGCTGCTTGCGCGTGACGCCCGGCTGCACGGTGACGGTGAGGTCGTCCGCGTTGACCGACAGCACGCGGTTCATGCGCGAGACGTCGATGCTGATGCCGCCCTGCACCGCCAGCAGGTGCCCTTCGAGCGAGGAGCCGACGCCGTAGGGGATCACCGGCACCGCGTGCTCGGCCGCCAGCTTCACCGCATCGGCCACGTCCTGCGTGCTCTCGGCGAAGACCACCGCCGCGGGCGGCGGCACCTCGGTGAAGGCGGACTCGTCGCGCCCGTGCTGCGTGCGCACCGCCATCGCGGTGGAGCACTGCGCGCCGAAGCGCGTGGACAGCGCCTCCAGCAGCGCCTCGGGCACGGGGCGGGGCGCGATCTCGGGGGCCACGTGGGCCAGGGCGGCGGGCGCGTTCATGGGGATCTCCTGGGGCTGCGCCGCCGGCGGCGGCGTGCGGTCTACCATTCTAGGAATCCCCCACTCCCCGAGCGACCTCCATGGGCAACCGACTCACCCAGATCGCCACCCGCACCGGCGACGACGGCACCTCCGGCCTGGCCGACAACACGCGCCTGCCCAAGCACCACCTGCGCTTCGCGGCGATGGGCGACGTGGACGAGCTGAACTCGCACATCGGCCTGCTGCTGTGCGAGCCGCTCCCCGGCGGCGTGCGCGAGCTGCTGGTCGACGTGCAGCACCAGCTCTTCAACCTGGGCGGCGAGTTGTCGATGCCGGGCCATGCGCTGCTCAAGGACGAGGCGGTGCTCCAGCTCGACAACGCGCTGGCCGAGCACAACGCCGCGCTGCCGCGGCTGATGGAATTCATCCTGCCGGCCGGCACCCGCGCCGCGTCGCAGGCGCACGTCTGCCGCACCGTGGCGCGCCGCGCCGAGCGCGCCGTCGTCGCGCTGGCCGCGCAGGAGGGCCAGGCCGTCAACGCCGCGCCGCGCCACTACCTGAACCGCCTGTCGGACCTGATGTTCGTGCTGGCGCGCGTGCTCAACCGCGTGGACGGCGGCGACGACGTGTACTGGAAGAGCGAGCGCCTGGCCCGCGCGCAGCGCGAAGAAAAAGAAGAAGGCGAACGCTGAGCCGATGCGGCTGCGCCACATCGAGGTCTTCAACGCCGTCATGCTCACCGGCAGCGTGAGTGCGGCGGCGCGCCTGATCAACGTCACCCAGCCCGCCGTCAGCCGCACGCTGCAGCATGCCGAGCTGCAGCTGGGCTTCGCGCTGTTCCGCCGCGACAAGGGCCGCCTCACGCCCACCGCCGAGGCGCAGGCGCTCTATCCGCACATCGAGCGCCTGTTCGCACAGATGGACGAGGTGCAGCGCCTGGCCGCCAGCCTGCGCGCCGCCGGCGACGCCAGCGAATTGCGCATCCTCTGCGTCATGGCGCTCACCCACGAGGTGCTGCCGCGTGCGCTGGTGGCCTTCCGCCGCCGGCATCCGAAGGTGGCGATCCACATCGAGGCGCTGCACACGCCGCAGATCGTCTCGGCCCTGCTGCTGCGCGAGGCCGAGGTGGGCCTGGCCTTCAGCCCCGTGCCGCACCCCGGCCTGGCGCACGAGACGCTGGCCGACAGCGCCATCGTCTGCGTCGCGCCGCGCGGCCTGCTGCCGCGCAAGGCGGTGGCGCAGGGCGCCGTCGACCTGACGGCGCTGGACGGCGTGCCCGTCGTGGCCCTGGATGCGCGCGACCCGGTGGGCACCAGCCTCAACCAGGCCTGCCGCGATGCCGGCGTGGGCCTGCAGGCCGTCATCACCGTGCAGACCTACCACGCCGCCCTGGCGATGGCACACCACGGCCTGGGCGCGGCGCTGGTGGACGGCTGCACCGCGCTGTCGGCCGACCGTGCCCGGGTCGACGTGCTGCAACTGCGCCCGCAGGTGCCGGTGCCCGTGCGCGCGCTGCGGCCGCCGCACGCCACGGAATCGGTGGCGGTGCGCAGCCTGCTGCAGTGCGTGCAGCAGGTGCTGGCCAGCTGAGCTCGCTCGGAGGGCCGGCGTCAGGGCGTGGTGGCCGCCACCTGCGCCGCGATCTCGGCGGCCGTGCCGAAGGCGAGGGTGAAGCCGAGGGCGCCGTGCCCGGTGTTGAAGAGCATGTTCGCCGGCGCGCCGCCGACGCGCCCGACGATGGGCGTGCCGCGCGGCGTGGCGGGCCGCAGGCCGGCCCAGGCCTGCGGCGCGTCGAAGTCGCGCGCCGCCTGCGGGAAGACGGCCCGGGTCGCCGCGATGAGCGTGTCGATGCGGTCGCGCGGCGTGGACAGGTCCTCGCCCACCAGTTCCGCCATGCCGGCCACGCGCAGCCGGCCGCCCAGGCGGGCGAACACCGTCTTGCGGGCGGTGTCCGTCACGCTCACGCGCGGCGCGGCGCCGGGGGCGGTGTCGACGGGCACCGTGATGCTGTAGCCCTTGAGCGGGTAGACCGGCAGGTAGGCGCCCAACTGCCGGCCCAGGCGCACGCTGGCGGTGCCCAGCGCCATGACGAAGACGTCGGCCCGCACCGGGCCGGCGGCGGTCTGCACCGCCTGCACGCGGCCGCTGCGCAGTTCGAAGGCTTCGGCCGCATGCCCCAGCGCGAAGCGCACCCCGCGCTGCGCCAGCGCCGCCGCCAGCGCCTGGCAGACCTTCAGGCAGTCGGCGGCACATTCGCTGGGCGTGTGCACGCCGCCGGCGATCTCGCGCGCGTACTGCGCCAGCGCCGGCTCCAGCGCAGCGCATTCCCCGGGCGTCACGATGGCCTGCGCCGGCGCGCCCAGGCGCTGCTGCAGCTCGATCTGGCGGCGGGCGGCCTCCACGCCGGCGGCGCTGCGGTAGACCACCAGCTTGCCGGTGGCGGAGAAGTCGCAGTCCGGCGCCAGCTCGGCGCGCATCGCCTCGAAGCCCACGCGGCTGACGGCGGCCAGCGAGAGCAGGCGCGCGGTGCTGTCGGCGGCGGTCCTGGCGTTGCAGGCGGCCAGGAAGGCCAGGCCCCAGCGCCACTGGTGCGGGTCCAGGCGCGGGCGCAGCTTGAGCGGCGAGTCGGCCGCCAGCAGCAGGTGCGGCAACTGGCCCCAGATCGACGCATCGGCCAGCGGCGCGACGTAGGAATAGCTCAGCTGCGCGCCGTTGCCGCTGCTGGTGCCCGCGCCGGGCGTGGCCTGGTCGATCAGCGTGACCTCGTGGCCCTGGCGGCGCAGTTCCCAGGCGCAGGCCAGGCCCACGATGCCGGCGCCGAGCACGCAGATGTGCATGGGTTGAGAAAAGGAAAAAAGGTGGAAGGGAGAGCGCGAGCCGCCACTCTAGGCGCGCCGGCGGCTTCTGGAAAATGCCGATGGCACGCGCACCCATGCCGGAAGGTAATGGGCGATCCCCCTTTCCGGCCCCTTTCCATAAGCTTTGGGCATGGGCCGGCGGCAAAAAGGAATGCCACGGCGCGGCGGCTTGCCTCCACACTGGCCGGACCCTTGCTTGTGTCTGGGTGTTTCTTCCATTTCATTCCAGAAAGGTGCCCATGAAGCTTTCCGCACTGTCCGCCGCTGTCCTGACCGCCCTGCTGGCGGCCACGTCCGCGCAGGCCGGCGATACCTTGGCCAAGGCCGCCGAGGCCAACAAGATCACCTTCGCCTACCGCGAGTCCTCCGTGCCCTTCAGCTACCTGGACGGGCCCGGCAAGCCGATCGGCTTCGCGGTGGACATCTCCAACGCCGTCGCCGAGGCGGTGAAGAAGCAGACCGGCAAGGCCGACCTGAAGGTCGAGTGGATGCCCGTCACCTCGCAGAACCGCATCCCGCTGCTGACCAACGGCACCATCGACCTGGAGTGCGGCTCCACCACCAACAACACCGCGCGCGGCAAGGACGTGGACTTCGCCATCAACCACTTCTACACCGGCACGCGCCTCCTGGTGAAGAAGAGCTCCGGCATCAAGAACTGGGCCGACCTCAAGGGCAAGAAGGTGGCCATCACCACCGGCACCACCAACATGCTCGTCGTGCGCAAGTACAACGACGAGAAGAAGCTGGACATCGACGTGGTCGGCACCAAGGACCACGCCGACGCGCTGCTGTTGGTCGAAACCGACCGCGCGTCCGCTTTCCCGATGGACGACATCCTGCTGTACGGCCTGAAGGCCAACGCCAAGGACCCGGCCAGCCTGGACGTGGTGGGCGATGCGCTGCAGGTCGAGCCCTACGCCTGCATGGTCCGCAAGGAGGACCCGAAGTTCAAGGCGCTGGTCGATGGCGTCATCACCGGCATGATGAAGTCGGGCGAGTTCGAGAAGCTCTACAACAAGTGGTTCATGGGGCCGATTCCGCCGAAGAACCAGGCGGTCGGCCTACCGATGAGCGACGAACTGCGCAATAACATCAAGGCGCCGAGCGACAAGCCGGCGACGTGATCCGGCGGCGGCTCCTGCGGGCGCTGCGCCGGCAGGAGCTGTCCATGACGCAACGACACCCTTCGTTCTTCTTCTGCGTGCCCCGCGCCCTGGTGCTGGCCGGCGCGGCACTTTCCTTTGCCACCCTGTCGGCCGCGGCGCCACCGGACGGCAACGACCCGCCCCAGGCCCACCAGCGCGCCCACACGCTCAAGCCGCCGGCGCAGGACGGCAGGGTCGTCGGCGGGGTCCGGCGCGGCACCGATGCGGCCGGCCGGGGCATCGACCGGGCCGAGGACGCCACCCGCCGCGGCATCAACCGCGGCGCCGAGGCCGCCAGCGCGCCGATCCGTCGCGTGGGCGAGGCCTTCGGCCGGAAGCTGGCGCCCGGCAGCAGCGGGCGGCCGACGCCGCCGGCGACCGGTCCCCAAGGCAACGGACCCTGAGCACGGCCCCGGCCATCTCCTCACATTTGGACACCTTCCAATGGGGAGGAGTGTGAGTTGCTTCACAGCGGCGTGGCGCCAGGCGTGACACAGTTCACACGTCACACACCTCAGGCAACCTGACGCTGCGGCCCCGCGAGCCGCAGCGCTCCTCGCGAACCTCGCGGTTCGTTCGGCCCGCCCCTCCGGCGGGCTTTCTTTTGCTTGGCTGCGCCGCGTCAGCGGCGGCGGGGCGCGGGGCCGCGCGCCTTCCAGTGGCCGAACTCGTCCTCGTGGCAGTCGATGTCCAGTTCGAGCACCCGCGCCTGCAGTCGCTCCTGGGCATCGGCGATGGCCGCGTTGTAGACGCTGGGCGCGATCTCCTCGAGGAAGAAGTTCAGCAGTGCCCCGGCCTGGATGTTGCCGATGCGCTGCTGCAGCTCCTCGTCGAAATAGCGCTCGATCGACTGGATCGCCGCGGCGCGGGTCTCCCGGGGAAGTTCGATGGTCATGGCGTGCTCGTGGCGCGGTTCGGCGACAGCGCGATGGTAGGCCGCGCGGCTATGCTGGCCCGCTACCGACGACCCCCGAAGAACGACCCATGGACATCCGCAAAGACGCCCATCCCCTCCTGCAGGCCATCGGCTTCGACCGCCTGCTGCACAGCGACCCGCAGGGCGTGGCCCGCGTTCGCTTCGCGCCCCGCCCGGAATTCGCCCACACCGACGGCACCATCGTCCAGGGCGGCTTCATCACCGCCTGGCTGGACAACGCGATGGCCTTCGCCGTCGCCGCGCGCGACGCGGGCGTGCGGCTGGCCTCGCTGGAGCTGAAGGTGAGCTTCCTGGAGCGCGTGGGCGTGGCGCCGGTGGAAGCCGAGGCCCGCGTGCTGCGCTGGGGCGGCAGCGTGGCCTTCCTGGAGGCGCAGCTCACCAACGCGCAGGGCGAGGTGCTGGCGCGCGCCTCGTCCACCGGCAAGCTGCTGCGGCCGCGCTGAGGCGGCGGCGCCGCGCTATCTACTTCTTCTTGCCCGTGCCCTGCTGGAGCAGCTGGGTGACCTGTTCCACGTTGTCGCTGACGCGCTTGCGCACGATCTCGAAGGCCTCGGCCTGCGACTTGGCGGCCACGTCGGCCAGCTCGCGGATGTCGTTGAGCGCCTGCTGGAAGGCCGCCTTGCCCAGCGTGTCGAGCTTGGCCAGGTTCGCGTTCATGTCCTGGCCGGTCGCCCCGGACATCGCTGCCTGCCAGTCGGTGACCGACTTGCGCAGCATCTCGGTCTGGCGCTGCACCACGGTCTGCAGCCCCTGGTAGGAGCGCTTGTTCGCCTCGACCAGGGCCTCGATGTCCTTGCGGCCGTTCTCCAGCAGCGCGGCGGCGGTGCCGGTGAGGTTCAGGTCCTGCATGCGGTCCGTGATGCCCTTGAGCGACTGCGTGAACGCCTCCTGCATGTCGGCGGCGGGGTTCGGGATCGCGCCGCGCTTGTCGTCCGTGCCGGCAGTCTTGCGAGTGGCCATGCCATGTCTCCTGGTCGTTGGAAGGGATGGGCCGCCACGATACCGTGCGGCGCCCCGCGCGCCTAGGGGGGCTCAGCGCGCCGGGGCCGCCTCGGGCAGCTCGATCTTCACCTCCAGCACCTCCAGGTCGTCCTGCTTCTCCAGGTTGACCTTGATGTCCTCGGGCTTGATCGACACGTACTTGGAGATCACCGCCACCAGCTCGCGCTGCAGCTCGGGCAGGTAGTTGGGCCGGCGCGTGCCGAGGCTGCCGCGCTCGTGCGCCAGGATGATCTGCAGCCGCTCCTTGGCGACGGTGGCCGTCTTCTTCTTCTCGCCGAGCAGGAAGGAGAGAAAGGACATGGCCCTTACCTCCCGAACAGGCGCTTGAAGAAGCCGGGCTTCTCGGCCTCGATGAAGCGCAGCGGCCGGTCTTCGCCGAGGAAGCGCGCCACCACGTCGCTGTAGGCCTGCGCCACCTCGGTCTCCTTGTCGTGGATCGCCGGCACGCCCTGGTTGGAGGCCTGCAGCACCGTCTCGGACTCGGGGATCACGCCGATCAGCTTGATGCGCAGGATGTCCTGGATGTCCTCCAGCGAGAGCATCTGGCCGTCGGCCACGCGGTTCGGGTTGTAACGGGTGATGAGCAGGTGCTCCTTGATCGGCTCGGCGCCGTCCTTGGCGCGCTTGGTCTTGGAGCCCAGCATGCCGAGGATGCGGTCGGAGTCGCGCACCGAGGAGACCTCGGGGTTGGTCACGATCAGCGCCTCGTCGGCGAAGTGCATGGCCATCAGCGCGCCGGTCTCGATGCCGGCCGGCGAGTCGCAGACGATGTAGTCGAAGTCCATGCCCTTGAGTTCGTCGAGCACCTTCTCGACGCCCTCCTGCGTCAGCGCCTCCTTGTCGCGCGTCTGCGAGGCGGCCAGCACGTAGAGGTTGTCCAGCTGCTTGTCCTTGATCAGCGCCTGCTTGAGGTTGGCCTCGCCCTGGATCACGTTGACGAAGTCGTACACCACGCGCCGCTCGCAGCCCATGATCAGGTCGAGGTTGCGCAGCCCGACGTCGAAGTCGATCACGGCCGTCTTCTTGCCCGCCAGCGCCAGGCCCGACGAAAAGCTGGCGCTGGTGGTCGTCTTGCCGACGCCGCCCTTGCCCGAGGTCACCACCACGATCTTGGTCATTTGCCTGAAATCCTTGTTGCCTTGTCTGTGTCGGTCGAAAGTGTCGTTCAGCTCGCGATGGGTTCCATCAGCAGCTTGTCGTCGGCCAGCCGGATCTGTGCGGATTTGCCCGCCACGGCCGCCGGCAGCGCCACCTCGGAGGTGCGGTAGATGCCCGCGATGGCCACCAGCTGCGCTTCCAGGCAGGTGGTGAAGATGCGCGCCTCCGTGTTGCCCCGCGCGCCGGCGATGGCCTTGCCGCGCAGCGGCGCGTAGACGTGGATGTGGCCGTCGGCGATCACCTCGGCGCCGAAGTTCACCACCTCGGTCACGATCACGTCGCCGCCGCGCGCGTACACCTGCTGGCCCGAGCGCAGCGGCCGGTCGATCAGCAGCGTGCCGCCCTGCGGCACCGGCACCTCGCGCACGATCTGCGGCGCCGGGCTGGGCGCCTCGGCCGGCGCGGGCGGGCGCGCCGGCGGCGCCACCGGCATGGCCGCGATCGCCAGGCCCGCCGCGCGCGCGGCCAGCGCCTGCGCCTCGGTGGCGCCGCGCACCGCCACCGGCTGCGTCTGGTGGCGCGCCAGGATGCGGCGCAGCGCGGCGAAGTCGAGGGGCGGCTGCGCCTCGTCCTCGGGCAGCTGCGAGAGGTCGATCACCACCGGCTCCTGCTCGAAGAAGTCGGGCGAGTCCGCCAGTTGGGCGTCGAGCGCCGTGGTCAGCACCGCCAGGTCGGCGGTCTTCAGGATCACCGCGATCAGCGGCAGCGTGGCGCTCTTGAACTCGAACACCGCGCGGCTGCGCGCGGCGGATGCATCGGTCATCGACAAAGGGGGGAAAAGAGGCTGCGGAAGGCCGCACGGGAAGTGCGCGGCCGCAAAGCGCACGAGTCTAACGGCCCGGGCCGCCGCTTCCGGGGCGCGGGGCAGCCGCGCAGCGCCAGGCCACAGCTGTTTCATGAGGTTGCACTTCAATCGGATGAAAGCCGAAGAACTGCGCATGCACGCGGACTTTGTGCGGCAGCAGCCCTGAATCGCCATTGGCCTACGCCGAAAGTTCTCATACATGGCGCAGACTCGCGGCTGCACCACGGCGTCTGCGTCGCCGTGGCGGCATGCACAAAGTACGTCAGGGAGAGAGCGCACATGAATCCGATCCTGGACCTGCGGCCCGTGCGGCCCGGCGTCTATACCTACAGCCTTCGCGCGCCGGGGCAGCCCGGCCATCCGTGCCCCGACTTCTTCGAAAGCGTGGCCGACTGCCTGCACGATGCGGCCAGCAGCTTGATGTCGTACTTCGAGCGGGTCGACGTGCGCCTGGGCGGACACCCCGCCGGCGTCTATGCCGTGCGTGCCGTGGCCGCCGATCCCGACACCGTCGCGGCCGACCTGCCCCTGGCCGATTGACCGCCGCGCCGCGCGCTTCGGTTTCTCCTCCGCTTCCCTCCTTGCGGCCCCCTCGTTTACGCGGGGGCTTGCGTGTTGCCGGCCGCTGTACAAAGAACCCCGCGACCAGCAGCCCGCGGACCCGTTTCCGGCACGCCGGCCGCGGCGCACCCCTGGACAACGACGCGGAGACACACGTGAAACACCTGAGCGGCCTGGACGCCACCTTCCTGCACTTCGAGACGCCCGAGATGCCCATGCACGTGGGCTCGCTCAACGTGCTGCAGTTGCCCAAGGGCTACCAGGGCGACTTCTACGAGGACGCCAAGGCCTTCATGGCCAGCCGCATCCACCTGGCCGACGTGTTCACGCGCAAGCTGGCGCTGATGCCCTTCGACCTGTCCAACCCGGTGTGGGTGGACGACGACGACGTCGACATCGACTACCACGTGCGCCACATCACGCTGCCGCGGCCCGGCACCAACCGGCAGCTGCAGCAGTACGTGGCGCGGCTGCATTCGTCGCTGATCGACCGCAGCCGTCCGCTGTGGGAGTTCTACATCATCGACGGCCTCAAGAGCGGTGAGGTGGCGCTCTACACCAAGGTGCACCATGCCGGCATCGACGGCCAGGCCGGCGTCGAGGTGGGCAAGGCGATCTTCGACATCGAGCCCGGGGGCCGCACGGTGCGGCCGCCGCGCCCCAAGACGCGCCGCAGCGGCTACCAGCTGGGCATGGCGGAGCTGGCCACGGCCGCGCTGCGCAACACCGCGGCGCAGTACGTCAAGCTCTACAAGATGCTGCCGGCCCTGGGCAAGGCGCTGGCCGACCTGGCCACGCCCTCGCAGGAACTACCGCGCGAACTCGATCCGCGCGCCCTGGCCAAGCGCTACAACCTCACGGCGCCGCGCACGCCCTTCAACGTCTCCATCACCAACCAGCGCGCCTTCGCCGGCCGCACCATCCCGCTGGCCGAGACCAAGGCCATCGCGAAGCACTTCGGCGTGACGCTCAACGACGTCGTGCTGGCCACCGTCTCCGGCGCCCTGCGCCAGTACCTCAAGGCCAGCAGCGAGCTGCCGGCCGAGTCCATGGTGGCGGCCGTGCCCGTGAGCCTGCGCGAGGCCGGCGACGACACGGCCAACAACCAGGCCAGCATGATCCTGGTGAACCTGGGCTCCGACCTCAAGGACCCGCTGGAGCGGCTCCAGGCGATCAACGAGTCGTCGGCCCGCTCCAAGTCGACCATGAACAAGTTCAAGGCGGTGATCCTGGACGACTTCCCGATGTTCGCCGCGCCCTGGCTGATGTCGGGCATGGCTTCCATCGTGGGTCGCTCGGGGCTGGTCAATGTGTTGCCGCCGGCGGCCAACGTGGCCGTCTCCAACGTGCAGGGCGCGCCCTTCCCGATGTACTTTTCCGGCGCGCTGGTCACCAGCTACTACCCGGTGTCCATCGCCAGCCACGGCACGGCGCTCAACATCACGCTGCAGAGCTACAACGGCCGGCTGGACTACGGCCTGATCGCGTGCCGCCGCGCCGTCCCCGACGTGAACGAGATCGGCGACTACCTGCTGGCCGAGCACCGCAAGCTGCTGGACCTGATGCAGCTCACCGAGCCCGCGCCAGCGGCCGCGCCGGCCAAGGCCGGGCGGGCCCCGGCGGCCTCCGCCGCGGCGGCGCCGCAGGCGCCCGCAGCGCCGGCGAAGAAGGCGGCCGCGCGCAAGGCGGCCGCGCCCAGGAAGGCGCCTGCCGTGGCCGCGCAGAAGGCGGTGGCGCCCATCCGCACCAAGGCGCCGGCCGGCAAGGCCGCACCGGCGAAGAAGGTGGCTGCGAAGGCGCCGCGCGCCGCGGCGAAGGCGGCCGGCGTCCGCTGAACGGCGCCGGCCCGGCCCGCGCTCCGGCGGGCCGGCGCGCCGCGGCTCAGGCGTTGCGTGCGCGCCCGAGCAGGGCCCACAGGACGATGGCGCCGAAGGTCGCGGTGCCGATGCCGCCGAGCGCGAACTGGCCGAACTTCAGCGTGAAGTCGCCCGTGCCGAGGATCAGCGTGATGGCCGCGACGATGAGGTTGCGGTTCTGCGAGAAGTCCACCTTGTTGTCGACCCAGATCTTGGCGCCGGCCACCGCGATCAGACCGAACACCACGATGCTCACGCCGCCCATCACCGGCAGCGGGATGGCCTGGATCAGCGCGCCGAACTTCGGCGAGAAGCCCAGCAGCAGCGCGATCAGCGCCGCCACCACGAACACGGCGGTGGAGTAGATGCGCGTGGCCGCCATCACGCCGATGTTCTCGGCGTAGGTGGTCACGCCGGTGCCGCCGGCCGCGCCGCTCACCACCGTGGCGATGCCGTCGCCGATGAAGGCGCGGCCGATCAGCGGGTCGAGGTTGCGGCCGGTCATGGCCGTCACCGCCTTCAGGTGGCCCAGGTTCTCGGCCACCAGGATGATGACCACCGGCACGATCAGCAGCAGGGCATGGGTCTCGAACACCGGCGCGGTGAAGGTCGGCGCGCCGAACCAGGCCGCCGCCGCGATGCCGGAGAAGTCCATCGGCTTGCCCAGGCCGGCGCCGTTGGTCAGCAGCACGTAGACCAGCGTCGCCAGCAGCAGCCCCACCACGATCAGCAGGCGCTGCACCATGCCGCGCGCGAACACCGCGACCAGGCCCACGCACAGGAAGGTCACGGCCTGCATCCAGGCGTCGAAGTTGCCGGCCGCCATGTTCTTGACGGGCACCTGCGCCAGGTTCAGGCCGATCACCGCCACCACCGCGCCCGTCACCACGGGCGGCATGAAGCGTTCGATCCAGCCGGTGCCGACGGCCTGCACCACCAGGCCGATGGCCACGTACACCGCGCCGCAGGCCACGATGCCGCCCAGCGCCACCGCGAGGTTGGCGTTGGGCCCCTTGCCGGCGTAGCCGGTGGCCGCGATCACCACGCCGATGAAAGCGAAGCTCGAGCCCAGCCAGCTCGGCACCCGGCCGCCGGTGACCAGGTAGAAGATCAGCGTGCCGATGCCGCCCATGAGGATGGCGATGTTGGGGTCGAAGCCCATCAGGATGGGCGCCAGCACGGTGGAGCCGAACATGGCGATGACGTGCTGCACGCCCATCGCGGCCGTCTGCGGCCAGGGCAGGCGCTCGTCGGGCGCGACGACGGCGCCGGGGGTCATGGCGACTTCGCGCCAGCGGAACAGGCTCATGGATGTCTCCTCGGGAGTTGTTGTCTGTCGTGAAGGGACCAGCTTCAGCGGGCCTGCAGCACCGCCATGGTCAGGCGCGAGATGCAGGTCAGCTCGCCGGCGTCGTTGCGCAGCTCGATCTGCCAGACCTGGGTGCTGCGGCCGCGGTGCACCGGCCGCGCCACGCCCGTCACCCAGCCGCTGGCGGCGGCGCGCAGGTGGTTGGCGTTGATGTCCAGGCCCACCGTGCGCTCGCCCTCGGGCACGGAGAAGTGCGCGCCGCAGGAGCCCAGCGTCTCGGCCAGCACCACCGACACGCCGCCGTGCAGGATGCCGTAGGGCTGGCGCGTGCGCTCGTCCACCGGCACGCGGGCCGCGATGTGGTCGTCGCCCACCTCCAGGAACTCGATGCCCAGGTGCGCGGCGGCGGTGCCGGCCTGGCCGCGGGTGAGGATGTCGACCGAGATCTCTTTCTGCCAGATGCGCATGGGTTCTCCGGAAACAGGGAAGCGGGAAAGGGGGAGGAAGAAGGGGGCGGCGCGTGCCGGGTCGCGAGACTATATAGAGCCAGCGGCCGCCGCTACCGGCGCGGCGTGCCAGGGGCTATAAGCGGTGCATGGCTGCTCCCGCGTCCGACGCTTCCCCCGCCCGGCGGCCGGCCGGCCGCCGGGTGCTGCGCATCGTGGCCGCGGCGGCGGCGCTGCTGGCCGTGCTGCTGCTGGGCGCCGTCGCGCTGCTGGCGGCCCGGCTGCCCGGCGACGACGCGCTGGCCCGGCGTGCCGCCGAGCTGTTCGAGCAGCGCTTCGGCGTGCCCGTCGACGTGGGCCGCGCGCACTGGGCCTGGCGGCCGGTGCCGGTGATCGTGTTCGAGCAGGTCGCCACGCGCCAGCCCCAGCCGATCACGCTGCGCCGCGTCGCGGCGTACCCCGCGTGGCGCGCGGCGCTGTCGCGCCGCATCGAGCTCACGCGCGTGGAGGCCGAGGGCCTGGTGCTGCCGCGCGCCTCGGTGCGCGCCTTCCGCGGGCGCGAGGCGGCGGCCGACGACGCGCCGGCCGGGAGCGGCTGGACGCTGGCGCCGATCCCGGTGCAGCGCCTGGTGCTGCGCGACCTCACCTGGATCGACCGCCGCGGCATCGCCCTGGCCTACGACGCGCAGGTGGACTTCGGCCAGCAGTGGCGCCCGCGCGATGCCGTGGTCGAGCGGCCCGGCGTCTCGCCGCCCGCGCGGCTGCGCCTGGCGCGCCAGGGCGAGCAGTACGACGACAGCGCCGGCCGCGGCGACGTGCTGACCGAGCGCTGGCGCGTGGACATCGAGGTCGGCGGCGGCAGCTGGAACGGCGAGGCCACGCTGGTCGAGTCGCCCCAGGGCCGCCTGCGCCTGCAGGCCGCGCTGGCGCCGCGCGACGTCGACATCGAGGCGCTGGTCGGCGCCTTCGGCCGCCATGCCGCCGTGTCCGGCCGCGTCAGCGGCGAGACGACGCTGGAGGCCGAGGGCGGCCAGGTCGGCGAGCTGGTGCGCAGCCTGCACACCCGCACCCGCTTCGCCGTGCGGCCGGCGACGCTGCGGCGCTTCGACCTCGCGCGCACCGTGCGCACCGCCGGCCTGCAGCGCGACGGGCAGACCGTGCTGGACGAACTCACCGGCGTGCTCGACACGCAGGCCACCGGCGACGGCGTGCGCCTGCGCTACAGCGCGCTGAAGGCGCGCTCGGGCGTGCTCAGCGCCAGTGGCCGGGTGCAGGTGCTCAACCGCCGGCTGGACGGCGACGTGGCGGTGGACCTGGTCGACGGCGTGGTCGGCATGCCGCTGCACCTGGGCGGCACGCTGGACGCACCCCAGCTGTCGCTCACCGGCGGCGCGCTGGCCGGCGCCGCGGCGGGCAGCGCGGTGCTGCCGGGCGCGGGTGCGGTCATCGGCGCGCGCATCGGGCAGAAGCTGGAGCAGTGGTTCGGCGACGAGGAGGCCGCCGGGAAGGCGCCGCCGGCGCCGGCCAGGCCGCCGGCGCGCCGCTGAGCGCGGCGCGTGCGCCTCCCTCCTACCTGCATCGCGGCCCCTTCCCACACGGTGGGCGGCCCTGCGCGCTAGCCTGTCATGGACGGCGGGCTTCCGCCCGATGCTGCCGCCGCGCACCGGAGGCCCGCCCGCCACCGCCGAGGTGCCTGCCATGAACCGAATCCGCCCTGCCGCCGCCCCCATCACCCCGCTCTCGCTGGCGCCCAACGAGCACGACGAGCTGGCCCGCAGCGGCGCGCTCGCCGTCACCGCCGGCGGCGAGGAGGTGCTGGCCGGCCTGAGCGCCGAGGAGAGCGACGAGTACCTGCGCTTCCTGCGCGATCCGCGCGAGGACGACGAGGCCGCGCAGGCGCGCCACCTGGCCCTCACGCTCAAGCTGGAGCGCGCCCGCCTGCAGCGCAGCGCGGAGGCGCCGGATGGCGACCCGCTGCGCCGCTGATGGGAGGCCGCCGTCCGCTTTTTCCATCCTTCCCAGGAGCTGCCCATGAACCCCCCCGCCGCCGACACCGACACCCGCGAGGCCTTCCGCTTCCCCACCGCGAGCCAGCCCGAGGCCGCCGAGAAGGTGCCCTCGCCCCCCCGCAGCGCGCCCGACGAGGGCACGCTGGACGAGGGCATCGAGGCCTCCTTCCCGGCCAGCGACCCGGTGTCGGTGACCGTCAGCCCGGTGCCTTCGCCCGAGGCCGCCCGGCGCGGCGCGCCCGCGCCGGCACGCGGCCGCTGGCGCACGCCGGCGCTGGCGATGGTGGCCTCGTCGGCGCTGGTCGGCCTGGGCCTGGCCGCGCTGGTCAACCAGCGCCGGCGCCGGCCGGCGCTGCGGCTGCCCTTCCTGCGCTGAGGCGGGAAGCCGCCGCGGCTCAGCCCTTGGGCGGCGCGGGGATCTGCAACCCGCGCTCCACCGCCGGCCGCTTGACGAAGGCGTCCAGCACGCGCGCCACGTTGGCGAAGTCGTCGAAGCCCACCAGTTCGCGCGCCTCGTAGAAGCCGATCAGGTTGCGGATCCACGGGAAGGTGGCGATGTCGGCCACCGTGTAGTCGCTGCCCATGATCCAGTCGCGGCCGGCCAGGTGTTTGTCGAGCACGCCCAGCAGGCGCTTGGCTTCCGCCACGTAGCGGTCGCGCGGGCGCTTGTCCTCATACTCCTTGCCGGCGAACTTGTGGAAGAAGCCGAGCTGGCCGAACATGGGCCCGATCCCGCCCATCTGGAACATCACCCACTGCAGCGTGTGCCAGCGCGCGGCGGCGTCCTGCGGGATGAAGCGGCCCGTCTTGTCGGCCAGGTACATCAGGATCGCGCCCGACTCGAAGAGCGCCAGCGGCTGCCCGCCCGGGCCGTCGGGGTCGATGATCGCGGGGATCTTGTTGTTCGGGTTGAGCGACACGAACTCGGGCGAGAGCTGGTCGTTGCTGCCGAAGTCCACGCGGTGCGGCTCATAGGGCAGGCCGCATTCCTCCAGCATGATCGACACCTTCACGCCGTTGGGCGTGGGCAGCGAATACAGCTGCAGCCGCTCGGGGTGGGCGGCGGGCCACTTCTTCGTGATGGGGAAGGCGGACAGGTCGGTGGGCATGCAGGCTCCGTTGGGGCGCAAAAGGCAGAGGATGCCAAAACCCGGCCGGCGCCGTGCGGCGGCGCGGCCAAGCCCCGCGGGCGCGGCCGTTCAGCGCGTGTGGAACAGGCGGATCAGCGCGTTGGCCACTTTCTCGCGCCAGGACCGCGCGGCGCCCAGCGCGGCGTACTCGCGCCGCAGCGCGACCAGCAGCGTCTCGCTCAGCGTCTTCGGCGGCAGGTCCAGCAGCGCCTGGTAGGCGGCGATGGCCGCGTCGCGCTGCCCCGCCTCGCGGTGGCCGCGGGCGACCTGCACCCGCAGCTTCTCGAGCTGCTCGGCGAAGTCCGGGTGGGTCTCGTGCGCCAGCTGCGCCAGGGTGCCCTGGCAGGTCGAGGCCGCCTCGGCCGCGCGCCCGGTGCGGCGCAGCAGCACGCCCAGGTCGACCGCGGCCTTGGCGGCGGGCAGGCGCACGGCCACCTCGGGCGCGTGGAGGTAGCGTGCCAGCGTCTCGCGGTAGGCCGCCTCGGCGGCCGCGGCGTCGCTGTCGGCCAGCGTCAGGCCCTTGGCGTGCAGGGCGCGGGCCACCCGCATGCGCAGGTCGTCCACGGTGGTGTCGCGCCAGCGCTCGACGATGCGGTCGTAGACCGCCACCTCCTCGTCGTGCCGCCCCAGTCGGTCGAGCTCGACCGCGCTGTTCGCCAGCGCCAGCGCCACGTCCTTCTCGGCGGAGGTGTTGCTCTCGTGGCCATAGCGCTCCACCACCTCGCCGTACACCGCCAGCGCCTGCTCGCCCTGCCCCAGGCGGCCCAGGCAGAAGCCCTTGTTCACCATCGCGTCCAGGCACAGGCGGCGCAGCTCGGGATGGGCCGACGCGACGTGCTCGCGCAGGATGCCGTCGTAGATGTCGACGGCCTGCCGGTACTGCTTCGTGCCGTGGTGCGCGCGCGCCGCGTCGATGCGCGCCCACAGCGCGTCGCGCCGCTCCAGCGGCAGGTCTTCCACCGCATCGCCGTAGGACACCTCGGCGCCGCGGCGCTGCAGCCGGTTCAGGCAGGTCAGCCGGCTGGCGCTGAGCTTGGCCATCACCTCGCGCAGGCGCGGCTCGGTGCGCGCGCCGAAGCGCTCCAGCATCCGGTCGTAGACCGGCAGCGCTTCCTCCTCGCGGCCCATCAGCATCATCAGCAGATAGCCCAGGTTGAGCCCGGCACTGGCCGTGCGAAAGACGATCTCCGGGTCTTCGTCGTCCAGGAAGAGGTCGATGCGCCGCTGGTTGCTGGCGCGGGCGGCCTCGAAGTGCAGGCGCTCGCGCTGGTGCACCGCGAGGTTGTACAGCCGGTAGGCCAGCCGCTGCCGGATGCGCGGGCTGCGGTCCGCGCCGAAGCGCTCCGCCATCGCTGCCACGGCGCGGGCGCAGTGGTCTTCCGCCGGCGTGAGTTCGCTCACCTCGGCGGGAGGGTCCTCGCCCTCGGCCGGGGCGTCGGGCACGGGCGGGGCCTGTATCGCCCACAGGTGGGCGCGGGTGTCCAGGCGCAGCAGCTGCAGCCAGCGGTCGGGCTCTTCCTCAGCCGGCGCCTCGTCGGCGGGGGCGTCGAGCAGGGCCAGCGCCTCGTCGAAGCGACCGGCGTCGCCCAGCCAGTGGGCGCGGGTGCAGGCCAGGTCGCGCAGGGTGCGCTGCACGGCCGGCTGCGGGTCGTTGTCGAAGCGGCGCTGGGCGGCCTCCAGCGTGGCCAGGGCCTCCGGCAGCCGCTGCATCTCGTGCTGCAGGAAGGCGATGTCGGTCCACACCGCCAGCAGCGGGCTTTGCAGCGGGGCGGCCGGGTCGTCGCCGACGCGCTGCAGCACGGCCTGCCAGGCGGCGAGCCGGTCGGCCGGCGCGCCGGCCCGGCGTTCGACCTCGTCGCGGTGGGCGCGCAGCGCGTTGCGCCGCGTGAGCGCGTCGGGGTGGTCGGCGTAGTCGGCCCACAGGCGTTCCGCCAGGGCGCGGGCCTGTTCGTCCAGCGCATCCGCGCCCGCCGCATCGCCGTCGGCCTCCCGCATCCGGCGGGCCTGTTCGCGCAGCAGGCCGGCGTGCAGGCCGGCGCACTGGCTCAGGCAGCGGTCGACCAGGGCCGGCCGCGGCGTACGTGCCAGCGGAAAGCGCGCTTCCATCGCCTCGCAGGCCAGGCGCATCTGTTCCTGCGCGGTGCTGCCCTCGGGCGGCTCGGGGTCTTCGCCGTACCACCAGAGCACGACGTCGAGGTGGGCGAGCGCCAGGGTCTCGAGGCTGCCCGGGTGGGCGGTGTCCGCCAGCCGCCCGGCCAGCGAGCGCTGGGCCGCCAGCGCCTCGGACCAGCGCCCCAGCGAGGCCAGCAGGCGCATCTGCTCCAGCCGCCCGTCGGCCGCCGCCTCGCGCACCTCGTCGTCCGGCGAGGCGCCGCTGTCGCGCCACAGCGCCTCCCAGCCGGACAGCGCCTCCTCGGGGTCGTCCAGCTCGGCCAGCAGCCGGGCCCGGCGCCGCCGCAGCTGCGCCACCAGGGCGCGGGTGGCCGGCCACTCGTCCGCCGCGAAGCGCGTGGCGAGGCGGTGCGCGTGCCGCACCATGTCCACCTTGGCGAAGGTGGCGCCGTGGCGGGCGCGCAGGTTGACTTCGGCCAGGCCGGCGCGGGCCAGCCATTGGCGCACCGGCAGCGCCTCGGCATGCTCGAAGCGCTGCTGCACCTGCGCCAGCACCGCCAGCGCGGCCTCGATGTCGCCCGTGCCGGCCAGCGCCCGGCCCTTGGCGACCAGCGCTCGCGCGACCTGGGGCCATCGCTCCAGCGGCAGGGCGCCCGGCGCGTCCTCGCCGTCGCCCAGGTGGCGCAGCCAGTCGTCGGCGGCCGCCACCGCCTCGCCGGCGCGGTCCGCCCCGGCGAGGGCATGGACCCGCTCTTCCCAGGCGGCGCCGAGGTGGTCGAGGAGTTCAGGCTGGACGGGCAGGCCGGCGCGCGTCAGCGGAACCAGGCGGTCGAGGACGGCCTGAGCGCGGGCCAGCGCCTCTTCGGGCGATGAAGCGATGTGTGACATGGGCGGATTGTCGGCGCCCGTCAGTCGTCCTCCACCCATGCCACCTGCGCGCCCAGGCTGCACAGGTTCTCCACGAAGCGCGGGTGGGCGCGGCGGATCGGCGCGGCATGGCGAATCACCGAGCGGCCCGGGATGCTGGCCGCCACCATGAGCAAGGCGATGGCGACGCGGATGATGTAGGGACTGTCCACCACCGCCGGCCGCAGCGGCCGCCCGCCGAAGGTGACGATGCGGTGCGGGTCGGACGAGAAGGTCATGGCGTCGAACCTGGCCAGCTCGCCCGTCCAGTGCAGGGCGCCGTCGTAGACCTTGTTCCAGAACAGCACCTGGCCCTGCGCGCGCACGCCCAGGGCGATGAAGATCGGCAGCAGGTCCGCCGGCACGTAGGGCCAGGGCGCCGCCTCGACCTTGGGCAGCAGGTTGCCGGTGAAGGGCGCCTGCACCTTCAGCCCGCCGGGGCAGCGGGCCTGCGACCAGCCGTCGCGGTGCTCGATGTCCACCCCGAACTTCGCGAAGGTGCGGTCGATCAGCGGGAACAGCGCCGGCGCGCCGTTGCGCACCGCCACCTCGCCGCCGGTGATGGCGCCGAGCGCGAGGAAGGTCGCGATCTCGTGGAAGTCCTCGTCGAAGCGGAATTCACCGCCGCCGAACGGTGCGCTGCCGTGCACCGTCAACCGCGAGGTGCCGATGCCCTCGATGCGCACGCCCAGCATCGCCATGAAGCGGCACAGCTCCTGCACGTGCGGCTCCGAGGCCGCGTTGGTCAGCGTGGAGGCGCCCGGGCCGCGGCGGCGCACAGCACGAAGTTCTCCGTCGTGGTGACGGAGGCGTAGTCCAGCCAGTGGTCGGCGGCGCGCAGCGTGCCGGGGCAGTGCACGCCCAGGCCGTCCTCGCAGGGCTCCACCATCGCGCCGAAGCGCTGGAAGACCTCCACGTGCGGATCGATCTCGCGCGCGCCCAGGGTGCAGCCCTTCACCTCGTCCTCGATGCGCGCGGTGCCGAAGCGGGCCAGCAGCGGCGGCACCAGCAGGATGGACGAGCGCATCTGCTGCGGCAGGCGGTGCCGCCGCGGGTCGAAAGCGGCATGGCGGTGGCACAGCGCCAGCGCGCCCTCCGGTGCTTCGGTGTCCACCTCGCTGCCGATCGCGCGGAAGAAGTCGAGCAGCTTGCGCACGTCCGTGGTGTCGGGCACGCCGACGAGGCGCAGCGGCTCGCGCGTGAGCAGCGACGCGCACAGCACGGGCAGGACGGCGTTCTTGTTGGCGGAAGGGACGATGCGGCCGCGCAGGGGCGTGCCGCCGTGGACGACGAGGCTGGTCATGGGCTGGCGGGAAGAGCGAAGGGGAAGGCCTCACTCTAGGAACGCCGCGCGCCCGCACGAAGAAGCGCCGGAGAAGTGCGCGTGAATTCGACGTGAAGCGCGGGCCGGCCGGCGGCTTCCTCCTCAACCCGCCACGATCACCCCCGCGTCCGGCACCTCGGCATGTAGCCGCGCGACCTCGGCGGCGCGCCGCGCCAGCACGGCGCGCTGGTTGATGTAGCCCTTGTCGGTGATCTCGCCGCTGTCGGCGTGCGGCGGCGCATCGAGCACCAGCGCGCGGGTGGGGCAGCGCGCCGAGCCGAGGCCGGCCGCCAGGCGCGCGGCCAGCACCTCGCGCAGGGCGGTGGCGAGCCGCAGCGGATCCGCCGCGCCCTGCGGGCTGGGGAAGACCAGCAGGCCGACGGCCTCGCGGTCGTGGCCGGTGAGCACCAGGTCCTGCACCCAGGGCGCGAGCTGCGACACCAGCTCGATGCGCAGCGGGCCGACCGAGACCCAGGTGCCGCTGCCGAGCTTGAAGTCCTCCGCCACGCGGCCGTCGAACACGATGCCGCGTTCAGGCCGTGTCGCATCGAGCAGCCGGCCGGCGTCGCCGATGCGGTAGTAGCCCTCGTCGTCGAAGGCGGCGGCCGTCTCGCGCGGCATGTCGCGGTAGCCGGGGAAGACGGAGACGCCCTTGATGCGCATTTCCAGCTTGCCGCCGTTGGGCACGAAGCGCACCTCCATGCCGGGCAGCGGATTGCCGATGCAGCCGGCGCCGTCGAGCGCCCAGTGCGCCGAGGTGATGGCCGGCGAGGTCTCGGTGCAGCCCCAGGAGGTGGTGAGCCACAGCGGCCGGCCGGGCCGCACGCGCTCGGCCAGCGCCTGCAGCCGCTGCCAGGTGGAGGGCGACAGCGCCGCCGCCGCATAGAAGGCCAGCCGCAGGCGCGAGAGCACGTCCGCGGCCAGCGCCTCGTCGGCCTCCATCAGGGGCAGCATCATGTCGAAGCCGCGCGGCACGTTGAACCACAGCGTGGGCTTCACCTCGCGCAGGTTGCGCGCCGTCTTCTCGACCAGGCCCGGCGCGGGCCGGCCCTCGTCGATGTAGAGCGCGCCGCCGTGCGCCAGCACCATGTGCAGGTTGTGGTTGCCGCCGAAGGTGTGGCTCCAGGGCAGCCAGTCCACCAGCACCGGCCTTTCCCGTCCGAGGAAGCGCCAGGTCTGCGCCATCATCTGCTGATTGGCGCACAGCATGCGGTGCGTGTTGATGACCGCCTTGGGGTGGCCGGTGGAGCCGGAGGTCAGCAGGTACTTGGCGTGCGTCTCGGGCGTGATCGCCTCGAAGGCCTCGCGCACGGCCAGCGTCTCGGGCGTATCGCGCAGGGCGGTGAAGCCGATGCCGCCGGGCCACTGGTCCGCGTTCGCGCTGAAGACGCAGGGCACGTCCAGGTCGCAGGCGGCGATGGCGGGGCCGTAGACCTTGGCGTCGGCGGCGTAGACCAGCGCCGGGCCCAGCAGCCGCAGCATGCCGCGCAGGCGGCCGAAGTCCTGCGTCATGCGCGAATAGGCGCTCGACAGCGAGCAGCTCGCGCGGCCGACGTGCATCGTCGCGAGCATCATCACGGCGTGGTCGATCGCGTTGTCGGAGAGGATGGCGATGGGCCGCTCTGGCGGCAGGTCCAGGTCGAGCAGCGCCTGCGCGACGCGGCCGACGTCGCGCCGCAGCTCGCCGTAGCTCAGGCGCCGCCAGCCGCTGCCGTCGGGCGTGCGCTCGGCCAGCGCGACGGCGTCGGGCGTCTCGCGCGCCCAGCGCTCGATCCATTCGCCGACGCAGCGTGCGTAGGGCTGCAGCGCGACCGGCGAGCGCAGCGAGAAGCTGCCGTCGTCGAAGTCGATGCGCACGGTGCGCGGCGGCGCGACCTGGGCCGGGTCGGCCAGGAAGTCGATGGCTTGCATGGCGCGTCTCCTCGTCTACGGCAGCGTGCCGCCGGCCGCCTTGGCGCGCATCAGGTCGATCAGCAGGTCGTCGCGGGTGCGCTCCAGCGCTTCTTCCCTGCGCGCGCCGCGCTCGTCGGCCACGCCCTGCACCACGCGGGCCTTCAGCTCCGCCGTCATCGACGGGTCGCCCAGGTCGCGCCACCAGCTTTCGATGGGGCCGCCCAGGTGCTCCAGCAAGTGCTGCATGCCGCCTTCGCCGCCCGAGAGGTGCAGGTTCATGAAGGGCCCCATCAGCGCCCAGCGCAGGCCGGGGCCGTGCGCGATGGCGGTGTCGATGTCGGCCACGCTGGCCACGCCCTGGTCGACCAGGTGGAAGGCCTCGCGCCACAGCGCGGCCTGCAGCCGGTTGGCGATGTGGCCGAGGATCTCGCACCGCACGTGGATCGGCCGCTTGCCGAGCGCGGCGTAGAAGTCCATCGCGCGCCGGATGCTTTCCGGCGAGGTGGCCTCGCCGCCGCCCACTTCCACCAGCGGGATCAGGTGCGGCGGGTTGAAGGGGTGGCCCAGCACCACGCGCTGCGGCGCCTCGCAGCGCACCTGCATGCCGCTGACGGGCAGGCCGCTGCTGCTGCTGGCGAGCAGCACCTGCGGCGGCGTGGCGGCGTCCATGCGCGCGTACAGCTCGGCCTTGAAGTCGGCGCGCTCGGGGCCACTTTCCTGCACGAAGTCGCAGCCGTCCAGCGCGCGTTCGAGTTGGGGCTCGAAGCGCAGGCGATCCGGCGAGGCGCCTTCGGCCAGGCCCATGCGCTGCATCGTCGGCCAGTGACGCTGCACCGCGTCGTGCAGGCGCTGCTCGGCGCCGGGCGCCGGGTCGGTGGCCGTGACGTCGAGGCCGCGGGCGAGGAAGAAGGCGGCCCAGCTGGCGCCGATCACGCCGGTGCCGACCACGCCGACGCGGCGGATCGCGGTGTCGCTCATTGGAATACCTTCGCCCTGGCGGGCTTCGGTGCGAGCGCCTTCGGGCGGCCGGGCGGCGCTCATGACGCCTTCCAGCGCGTGCACCTGCTTTCGGCGCGCGTGGTCCAGGCGGCCTCGCCGCGGATCGACTCCACCACCTTGTAGTAGTCCCAGGGCTCCTTCGACTCGGCCGGCGTCTTCACCTGCATCAGGTGCATGTCGTGCACCATCAGGCCGTCGTCGCGCAGCCAGCCGTCCTTGACGAACAGGTCGTTGAACTTCGTCTTCTTCAGCTGCGCCATCACCTTCGCGCCGTCGTCGCTGCCGGCGGCCTGCACCGCCTTCAGGTACTGCAGCGCGGCCGAGTAGTCGCCGGCGTGGAAGGAGGTGGGCATGCGCTTGTGCTTCTCGTAGAAGCGCTGCGCCCAGCTGCGCGCCTCGGGGCTCTGGTTCCAGTACCAGCTGTCGGTGAGGTACATGCCCTGCGCCGTCTTCAGGCCCAGCGCGTGCACGTCCTGGATGGTGATGATCATGCCGGCCAGCTTCATCTTCTGCGCCAGGCCGAACTCGGCCGCCGACTTGATGGCGTTGACGGTGTCGCCGCCGGCGTTGGCCAACGCCAGCACGTCGGGCTTGGCGTTGGTGGCCTGCAGCATGTAGGAGGAGAAGTCGCTCGCGCCCAGCGGGTGCTTGACCGCGCCGGCCACCGCGCCGCCGCCGGCCTCCAGCACCTTGGTCGCGTCGGTCTGCAGCGCGTTGCCGAAGGCGTAGTCGGCAGTCACGAAGAACCAGCGCTTGCCGCCGTTCTTCAGCACCGCGCTGGCGGTGCCGCGCGCCATCGCCACCGTGTCGTAGGCGTACATCACGGTGTAGGGCGAGCAGTGCTCGTTGGTCAGGCTCGACGCGCCGGAGCCGACGACGAAGTAGGGCTTGCCCTTGTCGCGCGCGACGCCGGCCATGGCGATGGCGGCGCCGGAGTTCACGCCGCCGATCAGCATGTCCACCTTGTCCACGTCGAACCACTCGCGCGCCTTGGCGGCGGCGATGTCGGGCTTGTTCTGGTGGTCGGCCGCGACCAGCTCGATCTTCTTGCCGTCGATCGCGCCGCCCATGTCGGCGATGGCCATGCGGATCGCCTCCGCGCCGGCCGGGCCGTCGTAGTCGCGGTAGACGCCCGACATGTCGCTGATGAAGCCGATGCGGATGGTGTCGTCCGAGATCTGGGCCGAGGCGGTGGCGGCGCAGGCCAGCGCGACGGCGGCGGCCAGCGGGGCGCGGGGGAAGTTCATCGTCGTGTCTCCTCGTGGTGATGCAAAGGTCGTTCAGGCGGCCTGTGCCAGCGCCGCAGGGGCGAACGCGGGCCGCGGCGTGCCGGTGCGCGGCAGGCCCATGATCTGCCGCGCTTCCTCGGGCGTGGCCGGCTCCATGTCCAGCTCGCGGATCAGCCGCACGATGCGCTCGGTCAGCTGCACGTTGGTCGCCAGCTCGCCCTGGCGGTAGTAGAGGTTGTCCTCCAGCCCCACGCGCGCATGGCCGCCCAGCAGCAGCGCGGCCACATTGGCCTCCAGCTGCGAGGGCCCGATGCCGCTCACGCAGAAGATGCTGTTCGCCGGCAGCACGTCCACCATCTGCTGCAGGTAGCGCGGCGAGAAGGGCATGGCGTTCTGGAAGTTGCGGTGCACGTTCATCACCAGGTTGATGAAGTGCGGCGCCTCGTCGTGGCCTTCCTCGATCAGCGTCGTCACGTCCTGCAGGATGTGCGTGTGGGCGAACACCTCCCACTCGGGCTTGATGCCGCGCGCCTTCATGCCGGCGGCCAGCTCGCGGCCCCTGGACAGCGGCGTGTCCATCAGGATCTCGCGCCCGCCGAAGCTCAGGTTCAGCGTGGTGGCGTCCAGCGTGCACATCTCGGCGCCGGCGTCCATGCCCTTGATGCGTTCCTCCCAGGCGATCTCGAAGCGCCCGCCGGGCAGTGCGCGAACCATGTCGCCGTGCACGCCGCCGCCGGTGGAGTTGTTCAGCACGATGTCGCAGCCGGCGCGGCGGATGCGCGTGTTGATGTCGCGGTAGACGTCCGCATCGCAGGTGGCGCCGTCGTCGGGCCGCCGCGCGTGGATGGCCGCCACGCTGGCGCCGGCGTTCCAGCAGCGCACCACGTCCTCGGCGATCTCGCCGGGCTGCGTGGGCAGGTGGGGGTTCTGCGACTTGTGGGCCATGCCGCCGGTGGGGGCGATGGTCACGATCACTTTGCGCCGGGTCATCTCGTCTCGTCTCCGCTCGGGGGTGGGGTGCCGCATGTTCGGCCGGCGAGCGGGGCGACTCAGTCGTCGCGATGACATTCCGCCTCAGGGTTTTCGCGGTGCGGCGGGCGCGCGCCCGGGGCCGGGCCGGCCTCGGGAAAACCATGAATTTGGATATATTTACTTTTCAAGCGATGTCGCTAAGATCCATCCGAAATCATCGATTCCCGCACCCCACGCGGGCTTGAAAAGAAGGATCCGGCATGGCCGAGCGTTCGTTCGTCGAGGAAGTCAAGAAGCTGCGCCTGGGCGCCGGCGAGGTGTTCCGCGGCGAGGGCATCCTGGCCGTGACCAAGGCGCTGCTGGAGTCGGGCGTGAACTACATCGCCGGCTACCAGGGCGCGCCGATCTCGCACCTGATGGACGTGCTGGCCGACGCGCAGGACATCCTCTCCGAACACGGCATCCGCTTCGAGAACAGCGCCAGCGAGGCCACCGCCGCCGCCACGCTGGCTGCCTCGGTCAACTACCCGCTGCGCGGCGCGGTGACCTTCAAGGCCACGGTGGGCACCAACGTCGCCTCCGACGCGCTGGCCAACCTCGCCTCCGGCGGCGTCACCGGCGGCGCGCTCGTCATCGTGGGCGAGGACTACGGCGAGGGCTCGTCGATCATGCAGGAGCGCAGCCACGCCTTCGCGATGAAGTCGCAGATCTGGCTGCTCGACCCGCGGCCCAACCTCCCCGGCATCGTGCAGGCGGTCAAGGACGGTTTCGACCTCTCGGAGGCCAGCCGCACGCCGGTGATGCTGCAGCTGCGCATCCGCGCCTGCCACGTGCACGGCGAGTTCACCGCCAGCGACAACCGCCGCGCCGCCTTCAGCATCCAGCAGGCGATGGAGCAGCCGCAGCGCGACGTCAGCCGCATCGTGCTGCCGCCGGCCAGCTTCGTGCACGAGCAGGAGAAGGTGAAGGAGCGCTGGCCGGCCGCGGTGCGCTTCATCCAGGAGCGCGGCCTGAACGAGTTCTTCGCCGAGCAGGCCGACGACGTCGGCATCGCGGTGCAGGGCGGCAGCTACAACACCGTCGTGCGCGCGCTGCAGCAGCTCGGCCTGGCCGACGTGTACGGCAACACCCGGGTGCCGCTGTACGTGATGAACGTGGCCTACCCGCTGGTCGACGCGGAGCTGCTGCGCTTTTGCGAAGGCAAGCGCGCGCTGCTGGTGGTGGAGGAGGGGCAGCCCAACTTCGTCGAGCAGAACGTCGCCACCATCCTGCGCCAGGCCGGCAGCACGACCGCGCTGCACGGCAAGGACCTGCTGCCGATGGCCGGCGAATACACCACGGCCGCGGTGCTGCAGGGCCTGCGCGGCTTCCTGCAGGCGCACGGCAAGCTGGCGGCGCAGCCCGCGCCCGTGCGCGAGCGCCGCACGATTCCCCTGCTGCCCGAGCCGGCGCGGCCCATCGAGGCCAGCATCGCCGCGCGGCCGCCGGGCTTTTGCACCGGCTGCCCCGAGCGGCCGATCTTCACCGCCATGAAGCTGGTGGAGCGCGAGCTGGGCGAGCACCACGTCAGCGCCGACATCGGCTGCCACCTGTTCTCCATCCTGCCGCCCTTCAACCTGGGCAACACCACCATGGGCTACGGCCTGGGCGGCGCCGGCGCCGCGGCGCTGAACGTGCCGGCGGGCAAGCGCGCCATCTCGGTGATGGGCGACGGCGGCTTCTGGCACAACGGGCTGACCAGCGGCATCGCCAACGCGGTGTTCAACAAGAGCGACAACCTCACCATCGTCGTCGACAACAGCTACACCTCGGCCACCGGCGGGCAGGACATCCTCTCGTCGAAGGCGCAGAACCCCACGCGCAGCACCAACCACGCGATCGAGAACGCGGTGCGCGGCGTCGGCGTGCGGTGGGTCAAGACGGTGCGCCGCACCTACGACCTGAAGACCATGGTCGGCACGCTGCGCGAGGCGCTGACCACCGGCGAGAAGGGCCCCAAGGTGCTGGTGGCGCAGAGCGAATGCATGCTCAACCGCCAGCGCCGCGAGAAGCCGCTGCAGCGCGCCGCCGCCGCGCGCGGCGAGCGCGTGGTGCGCGAGCGCTTCGGCATCGACCCGGACACCTGCACCGGCGACCACTCCTGCATCCGCCTGTCGGGCTGCCCCTCGCTGTCGATCAAGCCCAACCCCGACCCGCTGCGCACCGACCCGGTGGCCACCGTGCTCGACAGCTGCGTGGGCTGCGGCCTGTGCGGCGAGGTCTCGCACGCGGCCGTGCTGTGCCCCTCCTTCTACCGCGCGCAGATCGTCAGCAACCCGACGCGCTGGGACCGCCTGCGCGCCCGCCTGCGCCGCGGCGTGATCGGCTGGCTGCAGGCCCGCGACGCCCGCCGCCGCCTTCGCTACGCCTTCTGAACATGAAACAACCCCCAGTCTCCGCGCTCCGCGCTCCGCCAACCCCCTTCTGCTGCGCGAAGGGGGCGCACCCAGCGGCCTGGCAAAGCCAGTTCCGCGGGTGCCCTGGCATGGCCTGCTCCGCGGCCTTCGGTCCAGGGTGGAGGCGTCCGCCGCTGCTTCTGGACAACGAGGTGCAGCAGTGATCACCCAGCAACCGATCAAGATCGCCATCCTCGCCATGGGCGGCGAAGGCGGCGGCGTGCTGGCCGACTGGATCGTCGACCTCGGCGAGCACAACGGCTGGATCGCCCAGACCACCTCGGTGCCCGGCGTGGCGCAGCGCACCGGCGCCACCATCTATTACGTCGAGCTGTTCCCCGCCGAGCAGGCGCGGCGCGACGGCGGCCAGCCGGTGCTGGCGCTGATGCCGCTGCCCGGCGACGTGGACGTGGTGCTGGCCTCCGAGCTGATGGAGGCCGGCCGCGCCGTGCAGCGCGGCCTGGTCACGCCCGAGCGCACCACGCTCATCGCCTCCACCCATCGCGTCTACGCCATCGCCGAGAAGACGGCGATGGGCGACGGCCGCGTGGACGATACCGAGTTGCTGGCCCATGCCTCGCGTGCCGCGAAACGCTTCGTGCGCTTCGACATGGCCGCCGCCGCCGAGGCCGCGGGCAGCGTGGTCAGCGCCGTGCTGTTCGGCGCACTCGCAGGCACCGGCGTGCTGCCCTTCGGCCGCGCGCAGTTCGAGGCCACCATCGAGCGCGGCGGCGTCGGCGTGAAGGCCAGCCTCAAGGCCTTCGGCCGGGCCTGCGCGCAGGCGGCCGAGTCGCCGGACGAACAGCCCGCCCCGCTGCCCGCGCAGGCCGCCGCGCAGGCGGCACCGCCGCGCGACCCGCAGGTCGCCGCGCTGCTGCAGCGCGTGCGCAGCGGCTTCCCGGCCGATGCGCAGCACCTCGTCACCGAAGGCGTGCGCCGCCTGATCGACTACCAGGACCCGGCCTACGCCGCGCTGTACCTGGACCGCCTCGACCGGCTGGCCCGGGGCGCCGACGACGGTGGCGCCCTGCTGCGCGCGGCCGCCCGCCACCTGGCGCTGTGGATGAGCTACGAGGACACCATCCGCGTGGCCGACCTCAAGACGCGCGACAGCCGCTTCGCGCGCGTGCAGTCCGAGGTGCGCCTGCAGGACGGCCAGCAGCTGGCCATCAGCGAGTTCATGCACCCGCGCGTCGAGGAGATCTGCGAGACCCTGCCCGCCGGCCTGGGCCGCTGGCTGGCGCGCCCGCACGCCGCGCACCGCCTGGTGGCGCGCATGGCGCGCGAGGGGCGCGCCGTCACCACCACCTCGCTGCGCGGCTACCTGCTGCTGTGGGGCCTGTCGCGGCTGCGCGGCCTGCGGCGCCGCACGCTGCGCTACGAACTCGAGAACGCCCGCATCGAGCAATGGCTGGCGCACCTCGCCGACGCCGCCGGCCACAACCCGGCGCTGGCGGTGGAGATCGCGCAGTGCCAGCGCCTGGTCAAGGGCTACAGCGACACGCACGCCCGCGGCCTGGCGAACTACCAGCGGCTGATGGACGCGGTGCAGCGCGCCGGCCGCCACCTGGCGCCGGCCACCCTGCGCGAGCTGCGCGAGGCCGCGCTGGCCGACGAGCACGGCAAGGCGCTGCAGGCCGCGCTGGCGCGCCACGCCCTGGCCTGAAGGAGAGACGCGTCATGGACACCCTTGCCGTCGAAGTCGTCGCCGCCGATGCGCTGAACCCGCTGATCCGCCGCTTCACGCTGCGTGCCGTGGACGGCGCGCCGCTGCCCGGCTTCTCGGCGGGCGCGCACGTGCGGGTGCAGGTCGCGCTGCCGGACGGCACCAGCGACTGGCGCCACTACTCTCTCGTCAACACCGCCGCCGAGGCAGACACCGGCGCGCCCCAGCCGCACTACACCATCGCCGTGCGCCGCGAGGACGAGGGCCGCGGCGGCTCGCGCTGGATGCACGCGCTACAGGTGGGGCAGCGCGTCGCGATCGAGCCGCCGAAGAACGACTTCCCGCTCGGCGCGCACGCGGGCTGCGCCGTGCTGGTGGCCGGCGGCATCGGCATCACGCCGCTGGCCAGCATGGCGGCCGCGCGCCGCGCCGCCGGCCTGCCGGTGCGGATGCTCTACGCCGGCCGCAGCCGCGCGCTGATGGCCTTCCTGCCCGAGCTGCAGGTCTTGCTCGGCGAGTCGCTGGCCGTGCATGCCGACGAAGAGCGGCAGGGCGCGCCGCTGGACGTGGCCGCGCTGCTCGACGGCTGCGCGGCAGAGGACCAACTCTACGTCTGCGGCCCGCGCGTGATGCTCGACGCCGTGCTGGCCGCCGCCGACGCGCGCGGCTGGCCGCGCGAGCGCGTGCACTTCGAGCTGTTCACCGCGCCGGTGGCGGCCGCGGGCGACCAGCCCATCGACGTCGTGCTGGCGCAGAGCGGCCAGCAGTTCACCGTGCCGGCCGGCCAGTCCATCCTCGACTGCCTGATCGAGCACGGCTGCGACCCGCTGTTCGACTGCAAGCGCGGCGAATGCGGCGTGTGCTCCGCCGCCGTCCTCGAAGGCGAGCCAGAGCACCGCGACCACTTCCTCAGCGACGCCGAGAAGGCCGGCGGCAAGGTGATGCAGATCTGCGTCTCCCGCGCCAAGGGCCGGCGCCTCGTGCTCGACCTCTGATTCCTCCCCCCAATCACTCCTGGAGCCCCGCGATGAAGTCCTCCCTGCTGTCCCGCCGCCAAGTGCTCTCCCTGCTGCCGCTGGCCGCGGCGCCCACGCTGGCCCTTGCCGACAGCAAGCCTGTCGAATGGGTGGTCGGCTATGCGCCGGGCGGGGGCTCCGACACCGTGGCGCGCATGCTGGCCGAGGCCATGGGCAAGTCCATGGGCCGGAGCTTCATCGTCATCAACAAGCCCGGCGCCGGCTCGAACATCGCGGCCGACTACGTGGCCAAGTCGCGCGACGCCGAGCACATGGTGTTCACTGCCGACTCAGCCGTGATCGCGGCCAACCCCTTCCTCTACAGCAAGCTCACCTACAGCGCGGAAAAAGACTTCGCGCCGGTCGGCACCATCGCCCGCTTCCCGCTGGTGCTGGTGGTGAGCCCCGGCGCGAAGCCCAGGAACCTCAAGGAGTTCCTGGCCTGGGCGCGCAGCGAGCCCGGGGCCGTGGCCTACGGCAGCCCCGGCACCGGCAGCCCGCACCACCTGGCGACCGAGCTGTTCCGCCAGCAGACCGGGCTGAAGCTGACGCACGTGCCCTACCGCGGCGCCGCGCCGGCGATCGCCGACGTGATCGGCGGGCAGTTGCCCTTCATGTTCGTCGACACCTCCAGCGGCGGTTCGTTCATCAGCTCGGGCAAGGTGCGCGCCATCGGCGTCGCCAGCGCCCAGCGCCTGGCCACGATGCCCGACCTGCCGACCCTGGCCGAGCAGGGCCTGCCCGGCTTCGAGGCCTCGGCCTGGCAGGCGCTGGTGGCGCCGGCCGGCATCGGCGCCGCGACGGTGAAGACGCTGAACAAGCACCTGGTGGAGGCGCTGAATTCCACCGACGTCCGCGCCCGCATGCAGGTGCTGGGCATCGAGCCGCTGCCCGGCACGCCGGAGGAAATGGCCCGCTTCGCCGCCCGGGAGCGCGAGCGCTGGGGCCGCGTGGTGCGCGAGGCCGACATCCGGCTCGACTGACGGAGCGCGCGCCATGGACCGCTACCGCGACAACCCCGCCGCCATCGCCGCGCTGGTGCGCGACACCGAGGTGCACAAGGACTGCTACATCGACCCCGAGGTGTTCGCGCTGGAGATGCAGCACCTGTTCGCCAACACCTGGGTCTACGTGGGCCACGCCAGCCAGGTGCCCAAGCCCGGCGACTACTTCGCCACCACGGTCGGCGACCAGCCGGTGGTGATGGCGCGCCATACCGACCAGAGCATCAAGGTCTTGTACAACCGCTGTGCGCACAAGGGCGTGAAGGTGGCGCCCGACGGCTGCGGCAGCACCGGCAAGTTCTTCCGCTGCCCCTACCACGCCTGGACCTACCGCACCGACGGCAAGCTGCTGTCCATCCCGCTGAAGAAGGGCTACGAGAACACCGGCTTCGAGGCCTGCGAGGCCAGCACCGGCCTGGCCCCCGTCGGCGCGGTGCACAGCTACCGCGACTTCGTGTTCTGCCGGCTCAACCCCGAGGGCATCGGCTTCGAGGACTTCTTCGGCCCCTCGCTCTCGACGCTGGACAACATGGTCGACCGCTCGCCCGAGGGCCGGCTGGAAGTGGCCGGCGGCGTGATGCGCTACCTGCACCGCTGCAACTGGAAGATGCTGGTCGACAACCAGACCGACACCTGCCACCCGATGGTCGCGCACGAATCCTCGGCCGGCACCGCGGTCAAGGTCTGGGAGAACGCGCCGGCGGGCACGCCCAAGCCGATGGCGGTGGAGCTGTTCGCGCCCTTCGTGAGCCCCTACGAGTTCTTCGAGAACATGGGCATCCGCGTCTGGCCCAACGGCCACGGCCACACCGGCGTCAGCGACTCGATCCACGCGGCGTATTCGCCCGCGCCCGGCTACTGGGAAAGCATGGTCGCCGCCTACGGCGAGGAACGCGCCAAGGCCATCCTCGGCGACGTGCGCCACAACACGGTGTACTTCCCCAACATCATGGTCAAGGGGCCGATCCAGACGCTGCGCATCTTCCGCCCGCTGGCGGCCGACCGCACGCTGGTCGAGAGCTGGACCTTCCGCCTGGTCGGCGCGCCGGACCTGCTGCTGGAGCGCACCCTCATGTACAACCGCCTGGTCAACGCACCCACCTCGGTGGTCGGCCACGACGACCTGGAGATGTACGAGCGCGCCCAGCAGGGCCTGGCCTCGCGCGGCTCGCAGTGGGTGAACGTGGGCCGGCTGTTCGACCCGGCCGAGAAGGCGCAGGACGAGGCCGTCACCAACGGCACCAACGAATGGCAGATGCGCAGCCAGATGCGCGCCTGGGTGCGCTTCATGACGGTGGGCATGCGCGAAGGGGTGGCAGCATGAGCATGCCATTGCCCACCGACCAGCAGCTCATCGACTTCGTCCTCGACGAAGCCGCCCTGCTCGACGACCTGCGCTTCGACGACTGGCTCGCCCTTTTCACCGAGGACGGCCACTACTGGATGCCGCTGGCCCACGGCCAGACCGACCCGCACCTGCACGCCTCGCTGCTGTACGAGGACCGCCTGCTGCTGGAAGTGCGCATCGAGCGCCTGCGCGGCGCGCGCACCTTCTCGCAGCAGCCCACCAGCCGCTGCCACCACCTGCTGCAGGTGCCGCGCGTCACGGCGCGCGACGACGCGGCCGGCGTCTACACCTGCCGCACCGCCTTCCACTACACCGAGACGCGCCAGGACGAGCAGGCGCTGTACGCCGGGTGGGCCACGCACGAGCTGGTGCGGCAGGCGGACGGCGCGCTGCGCATCCGGCTCAAGCGCGTGGACCTCGTGAACTGCGACGCGGCCTTCGGAAACATGCAGCTCTTCATGTGAGGCCCGCCGTGACCGATGCCATCGAGACCTTCGCGCCCGCCGGGCGCACGCTGCCGGCGATGCTGGAGCGCCAGTGCGGCCGCTTCGCCGAGCGCACGCTGCTGGTCGCCGGCGACACCCGCTGGCGCTATGCCGACGCGCTGCACACGGCCCGGGCCATGGGCGCGGTGCTGCAGGCCGCCGGCATCCGCGCCGGCGACCGCGTGGCGCTGATGTGCGGCAACCGCGCCGAGTTCCTGCAGACCTTCCTGGGCTGCGCCTGGATCGGCGCCGTGACGGTGCCCGTCAACACCGCCGCGCGCGGCGCCGCGCTGCGGCACATCCTCGCCAATTCCGGCGCGCGGCTGTTCGTCGCCGAGGCCGAGGGCCTGGCGGCGCTGCGCGGGCTCGAGGACCGGGCCGGCCTGCCGCTGGAGCGCGTGTGGCGCATCGATGCGCCGGAGGAAGCCGGTACCGAGCCCTTCCCGGCGCCAGGCGAGACGCTGGCAGACGCGGCGCCCGTGCAGCCGGGCGACACGCTGGCCATCCTCTACACCTCGGGCACGACGGGCCTGTCCAAGGGCGTGTGCTGCCCGCACGCGCAGTTCTACTGGTGGGGCCGCCACACCGCCGCGCTGCTGGCGCTGGGCGACGGCGAGGTGCTGCTGACCACGCTGCCGCTCTTCCACACCAACGCGATGAACGCCTTCTTCCAGGCGCTGCTGACCGGCTCCACGCTGGTGGTGGAAAAGCGCTTCTCGGCCTCGGGCTTCTGGTCCGCGCTGGTGCGCCACCAGGCCACGGCCACCTACGTGCTGGGCGCGATGGTGCCGATCCTGCTGTCCAAGGACGCGACGCCCGACGACCGCGCGCACCGCGTGCGCATCGCGCTGGCGCCCGGCGTGCCGCCGCGCTTCCATGCGCAGTTCAGCGAGCGCTTCGGCATGCGCCTGCTGGACGGCTACGGCTCCACCGAGACCAACTTCGTGATCGGCCTCGACGCCGAGCAGCGCCCCGGCAGCATGGGCCGCGTGGCGCCCGGCTTCACCGCGCGCGTGGCCGACGAGCACGACGAGGCGCTGCCGCCCGGCACGCCCGGCGAGCTGCTGCTGCGCGCCGACGAACCCTTCGCCTTCGCCACCGGCTACTTCGGCATGCCCGACAAGACGGTGGAAGCCTGGCGCAACCTGTGGTTCCACACCGGCGACCGCGTGACGCGCGACGCCGACGGCTTCTTCACCTTCCTCGACCGGCTCAAGGACGCGATCCGCCGCCGCGGCGAGAACATCTCCTCCTACGAGGTCGAGCAGGTGCTGCTGAGCCACCCGGCGGTGGCCGTGGCGGCGGTGTTCCCCGTGAAGAGCGAGCTGGCCGAGGACGAGGTCATGGCCGCCGTGGTGCCGCGCGAGGGCGCCGAGCTGGACCCGGTGGAGCTGGTGCGCTTCTGCGAGCCGCGCATGGCGTACTTCGCCGTGCCGCGGTATCTCGAATTCATGACCGCGCTGCCCTCGACCGAGAACGGCAAGGTGCAGAAGTTCAAGCTGCGCGAGCGCGGCATCACGCCGCAGACCTGGGACCGCGAGGCGGCCGGCATCCAGCTCAAGCGCTGACACCTCGGAGATCCTCCCATGCAAGCCCTTCGACTCCTCGGTGCGCTGCTGTGCACCGCCTGCCTGGCCTTCGGCGCCGCCGCCCAGGACGCCTATCCGAGCAAGCCCATCCGCATCATCGTGCCCTTCCCGCCCGGCGGTGGCAGCGATCTGGTGGCCCGCACCGTGGCGGCGCGCCTGGGCGAGCGCTGGAAGGTGCCCGTCACCGTCGACAACAAGCCGGGCGGCAACACCATCATCGCGGCCGAGGCGGCGGCCAAGGCCGCGCCGGACGGCTACACGCTGTTCGTGGCCATCGACTCCACGCTGGCGATGAACCAGAGCCTGTACAGCAAGCTGCCGTACGACCCGGTGAAGAGCTTCACGCCGGTGACGCTGGCGATCACCATGCCGATGGTGCTGGCGGTGCACCCGTCGGTGAGCGCGCGTACGGTGCCCGAGCTGCTGGCAATGGCGCGCGCCCAGCCCGGCAAGCTGGCCTATGCGCACGGCGCCATGCCGGCGCAGGTGGCGGGCGAGGTGTTCAAGAGCGCCACCGGCGCCGACCTGCTGGCCGTGCCCTACAAGGGCGGCGCGCCGGCCATGACGGACACGGTGGGCGGCCAGGTGCCGATCATCTTCGACGCGCTGGGCCCGGCCATGCCCTACATCAAGGGCGGCAAGGTGCGTGCGCTGGCGGTCACAAGCGCGCAGCGCAACCCGCTGCTGCCGGAGGTGCCCACGCTGGCCGAGTCCGGCGCGCCGGGCGTGGACCTGCTGACCTGGATCGGCTTCGTGCTGCCGGCCGGCGCGGACAAGGCGGTCGTCGACAAGCTGCACCACGAGCTGGCGGCCATCCTGCAGATGCCGCAGACGCGCGAGCTGCTGTCGGGCGTCGGCATGACGGTGGTGGCCGGCACGCCCGAGCAGTTCGCGCAGACGATCCAGGGCGACACGCAGAAGTTCGGCCGCATCATCAAGGCCGCCGGCATCAAGCTCGACTGACATGGCGCACTTCATCAAGCGCAGGGGCTACGAAGGCGTGGCGCTCACCGTGCCGGTGACGGTGCCCTACGAGCGCTACTCCATCCGCGGCGCGCACTGGTTCCTCGGCCAGGCGGTGCGGGCGCTGGTCCAGGGCTCAGGACTCGCCAAGGATCAGATCGACGGCCTCACCGTCAGCAGCTTCTCGCTGGCGCCCGACACGGCCGTCGGCGTGACGCAGCACCTGGGCCTGTCGCCGCGCTGGCTCGACCACATTCCCACCGGCGGCGCCTCGGGCGTGATGGCGCTGCGCCGCGCGGCGCGCGCCGTGCAGTGCGGCGACGCGGAGGTGGTGGCCTGCGTGGCGGCCGACACCAACCACGTCGACTCGTTCCGCCAGACGCTCGGCGCGTTCAGCGACTTCGCGCGCGACGCCAGCTACCCCTACGGCTCGGGCGGCCCGAACTCGATGTTCGCCTTCATCACGGCCCACTACATGCGCACCTACGGCGCCCGCCGCGAGGACTTCGGCCGCATCGCCGTGGCCCAGCGCGCCAACGCCCTGAAGAACCCGAACGCGCTGTTCAAGAAGCCCCTGAGCCTGGACGAGTACATGGCCGCGCGGCCGATCTCCGAGCCCATCCATCTGTTCGACTGCGTGATGCCCTGCGCCGGCGCCGAGGCCTTCCTCGTGATGGCGCCCGAGCGCGCGCGCGACTTGGGCCTGCCGCACGTGCTGCTGCGCGGCGCCATCGAGCGGCACAACGCCTTCGCCGACGACCCGGTGATGGTGCGCGGCGGCTGGGCGATGGACCAGGGCGACCTCTACGCCCAGGCCGGCCTGCAGCCGCAGGACATCGACCTGCTGCAGACCTACGACGACTACCCGGTGATCGCCATGATGCAGTTCGAGGACCTGGGCTTCTGCGCCAAGGGCGAGGGCCCGGCCTTCGTGCGCGCGCACGACCTGACGGTGGCCGGCGACTTCCCGCAGAACACCAGCGGCGGCCAGCTCTCCTGCGGCCAGGCCGGCGCGGCCGGCGGCTTCATCGGCATGACGGAGACGATCCGCCAGCTCACCGGCCAGGCCGGCGAACGCAGCGTGGCCGGTGCGCGCCACGGCCTGGTGGGCGGCTTCGGCATGGTGACCTACGACCGCTGCCTGTGCACCGGCGCCGTGATCCTGGAGGCCAGCACATGACGATGCCTCTGATGAAGCCACCGCGCAAAAACCCCGTCCTGCGCACGCGGCAGATGAACCTGCCGCCCGGCGCGCGCGGCCGCGTGGCGCTGGGCCTGACGGCCGCGGCCGCCGAAGGCCGCTTCGCGCTGCAGGTCTGCGCCGACTGCGGCGCATTGCAGTACCCGCCGCGCGAGGCCTGCCACCGCTGCCTGTCGCCCCGCCTGCCCTGGCAGGCGCAGACCGGCGAGGGCGAGCTGATGGCCGCGACCACGCTCGCGCACAGCAACGACCTGTTCTTCCGCGAGCGCCTGCCGTGGCGGCTGGGCATGGTTCGGCTGGACGCCGGCGCGAGCGTGATGGTGCACCTGCATGGCGACGTCGGCGAAGCCCCGGCGCGTGTGCGCGTCGGCGCGCGGCTGGACCGCGCCGGCCAGGCGGTCTTGATCGGATACCCGGAGAAAGGAACGGCCCACATGGCGGACGACACGATGCTGCGCGAGATGACGAGCGACCCGAAGTACCGCAAGGTGCTGGTGACCGACGGCAAGTCGCCGGTCGGCCAGGCGGTGGCGCGGGCGATGGCCCAGGCCGGCGCCGACATCGTCTGGGTCGGCCATGCCGAGCCCTGGAAGCAGCTGCCCGGCCTGGCCGAACTCGCGGCGCTGCCGCAGGTCACGCTGGTGCCGCTGGACGTGACCAACGAGCGCTCGGTCAACGAGCTGGCCGGCGAGATCGGCGGCAAGGTCGACATCGTGGTCAACACGGCCGAGCTGCACCGCAGCTTCGGCATCGCGGCGCGGCGCGGCACCGACGTCGCCAAGGCCGAGATGGAGGTCAACTACCTGGGCCTGCTGCGGCTGGCGCAGGCCTTCGGCCCGGCGCTCAAGGGCCGCGCGGCCGATGGCGCGATGCATGCCACGGCCTGGGTCAACCTGCTGTCCGTCTACGCGCTGGCCAACTTCCCGGCGCACGGCACCTTCTCGGCCTCCAAGGCGGCGGCGCTGTCGCTGGCGCAGTGCCTGCGCGCCGAGATGCGCGGCGCCGGCATCCGCGTGGTCAACGTGTTCCCCGGGCCCGTCGACGACGAATGGAACCAGAACCTTCCTCCGCCCAAGCTCGCGCCGGCGGCCCTGGCCTCGGCCATCGTCAAGGCGCTGCGCGACGGCGTGGAAGACGTCTACCCGGGCGACGTGGCGCAGGAGTGGCTGGAGCGCTGGCGCGACAACCCGAAGGTCCTCGAACGTGAACTGGCCGCCGGAGGCATGTGAGATGAACACCCCCACGCAAGACCTCCTGGGCGGCTTCGCCCTCGCGCTGGCCGCCGGCCGCATCCGCGTCGTCGACCTCACGCAGACGCTCAGCCCCGAATTCCCGGCCATCGCGCTGCCGCCCGAGATGGGCCAGTGCCAGCCCTTCCGCGTCGAGCAGATCTCGGCCTACGACGAGCGCGGCCCCGGCTGGTACTGGAACAACTTCTCCTGCGGCGAGCACACCGGCACGCACTTCGACGCGCCGATCCACTGGATCTCGGGCCGCGACCTGCCGAACAACGCGGTCGACACGATCCCGCCGCAGCACTTCGTCGCGCCGGCCTGCGTGATCGACTGCAGCGCGCAGGCCGCGGCCGACCCGGACTACCTGCTGAGCGTGGCCGACATCGAGGCCTTCGAGGCCGCGCACGGCCGCATCCCGGCCGGCCACTGGGTGCTGATGCGCACCGACTGGTCGCAGCGCTGGGCCAGGCAGCGCGACGCCGTGGCCTTCCAGAACTACGACGCCACCGGCCAGCACACGCCGGGGCCGGACACCGACGCTGTGCGCTTCCTGGTGGAGCAGCGCGACGTGCTGGGTTTCGGCTCCGAGGCCATCGGCACCGACGCCGGCCAGGGCTACCACCTGCGCCCGCCGTACCCCTGCCACTCGCTGATGCACGGCGCCGGCAAGTACGGCCTGCAGTGCCTGACCAACCTCGACCAGCTGCCGCCCACCGGCGCGCTGGTGGTGGCGGCGCCGCTGAAGATCGAGAAGGGCAGCGGCAGCCCGCTGCGCGTGCTGGCATTGGTCGGAGCGAATCCATGAACGCCAACAAGGTTGCGGCCGTCACGGGTGGCAGCGCCGGCATCGGCAAGGTCATCTGCGAGCAGCTGCTGGCGCAGGGCTACGAGGTCGTCTCGCTGGCGCGCCGCCGCACCGAGATCGACCACCCGAAGCTGCACAGCGTCGAAGTGGACCTGGCCGACCGCGCCGCCACCGCCGAGGCGGTGCAGGCGATGGTGCGGCGGCACGAGGTCACCACCCTCGTGCACAACGCCGGCGTGATCCGCGCCGCGCTGCTGCCGGAGGTGAAGCTCACCGACCTGGACGCGCTGGTCGACCTGCACCTGGGCTGCGCCATCCAGATGGTGCAGGCCGCGCTGCCCGCGATGCGTGCCCGGCGCTTCGGCCGCGTGGTGCTGCTCTCGTCGCGCGCGGCGCTGGGCCTGCAGACGCGCACCAGCTACTCGGCCACCAAGGCCGGCATGCTGGGCATGGCGCGCACCTGGGCGCTGGAGCTGGCGCCCGAGGGCATCACCGTCAACGTGGTCGCGCCCGGCCCGATCCGCACCGACATGTTCTACGACGTGGTCGAGCAGGGCAGCGAGAAGGAGCGCCAGCTCGCCGCCTCCGTGCCGGTGCGCCGGCTCGGCGAATCGGCCGACGTGGCGCGCGCGGTCGGCTTCTTCGCCGACGCGGCCAACGGCTTCGTCACCGGCCAGGTGCTGTACGTCTGCGGCGGCACCAGCGTCGGCAGCCTGGCGCTGTAGCGGCGCCGCCCCTCCCCACGATCAGGAACCGCCCCATGTCCTTCTCCTTCCGCATCCCTTCGCGCCGGGGCTTCCTGGCGCTGGCCGGCGGCAGCGCGCTCGCGGCCGCCGCACCGGCCGCCTTCGCGCAGCCCGCCGCCTGGCCCACCCGGCCGGTGCGCTTCGTCGTCGCCTTTCCGCCCGGCGGGCTGGCCGACGTGATGATCCGCATGCTGGTGCCGCAGCTGGCCGAGGCGCTGGGCCAGCCCGTGGTGATCGACAACCGCGGCGGCGCCAGCGGCAACGTGGCGGCGGTGGAAACCGCGCGCAACGGCGGCGACGGCCACACCTTCATGGTCAACGTGACCACGCTGGAATCGGTCAACCCGCTCATGTTCGAGCGCATGCCGGTGGACCCGGCGAAGGAGCTGCAGCACGTCGCGCTGCTGGCCAACACGCAGCTCTTCCTCGTCACGCGGCCCACGCTGGCGCCCGGCACGCTGGCGGAGTTCGTGGCCTACGCGAAGGCCAACCCCGGCAAGCTGAGCTACGGCTCGGCCGGCAACGGCACCACGCCGCATGTGGGTGGCGAGCTGTTCAAGCAGACGGCCGGCATCTTCGCCACGCACATCCCGTACCGCGGCGCGGCACCGGCGATCCAGGACGTGATGGCCGGCCAGATCGACTACGCCTTCGTGCCCGGCACAGTGTTCCCGAGCGTCAAGGCCGGCAAGCTCAAGCTGCTGGCGGTGGCCAGCCGGCAGCGGCCGGCCTACTACGCCGCCGCGCCAACCATCGAGGAAGCGGGCTTCGGCAAGGTCTACGTGGACACGCCCTTCGCCGTCTACGCGCCCGCCGCGATGCCGGCGGCGAACGTGGCGCGCATGAACCGCGAGCTGAACCGCCTGCTCGCGCAGCCGTCCGTCCGCACGCGCTTCGCCGAGGTGGGCGCGGAGCCGTTGGCGCTGTCGCCGGCGGAGGTGTCGGCGATGGTGAAGGAAGAGGCCGCGCTGTTCGGCCCGATCGTGAAGGCGCGCGGCATCCGGGCCGACTGAGCCGGATTGCGTTCGATCGACAAGAACCGTTCGGGCTGAGCCTGTCGAAGCCTCGCGCGGCGCTTCGACAAGCTCAGCGTGAACGGCTCGATAGGGTTGAACGCACTTGCGCCGGAGGCTCAGCCCGGCAGCCGGTGCAGCTCGATGATGCGCCGCAGCGTGACCTTGAGCGCCTCGGCCCGCTTCAGGCCGAAGGGCTGCAGCACGCGCAGCTCGTGCTCCTTGGCCTTGCGGATCAGGTCGGCCACGATGGTCTGGCCGGCCGGCGTGATGCGCACCATCGTGATCCGGCGGTCGGTGTCGTGCGCGAAGCGCTCCACGTAGCCCTTGGCTTCCATGCGGTCCAGCAGGCGCGTCACGGTCGGCTGCTTGCTCACCGAGATCTGCGCCAGCCCGCCGATGCTCAGGCCCGGCTTGCCGGTCAGCGTGGCGAGGATCCGCCATTCGGTCACCGAGAAGCCGGCCGCCTGCACCACGGCGTGGAACTCGGTCGAGATCAGCCGGCTGGCCTGCGCGAGCAGCGCGGGCAGGTAGTCGTCGACGAAGGGCAGGACGGGGTCTGCGTCCGCCGCGTCCTCATCCATGTCGGTGCGAGGGCTGGCTGGGAACATGGCGAGAAGAGAGGCGATCCGCGGTGGGTGGGCGCTGGCGGCGCGCCCGGGCTGAAGCATCCGAAATCATACATGGCGCGTGGACGCGCCCGGGCCTGCTATTGTTTTCGCCTTCCATGCGCCGCAGCCCCACGCCGACCCCTGCCTCGACCATCGCCAGCCTGCTCGAAGGCTCGGCCTGGTTCCCCGCGCTGGGCGCCGCCGCGCAGGCGCGCGTGCGCGAGGAGATGCGCGAGGTGGCGGTGCCCACCGGCGGCGCGCTGTGCCGGCAGGGCGACCGGCCGCTGCACTGGTACGGCGCCATCGAGGGGCTGCTGAAGTGGTCGGTGATCGGCGCCGACGGCCGCTCGGTCACGCTGGGCGGCCTGTCGGTGGGCAGCTGGTTCGGCGAGGGCACGCTGCTGCGCGGCGCGCCGCGCACCGCCGACATCATCGCCCTGCGCGACAGCCGCGTGGCGCTGATGCCGGTGGAGCTGTTCGAGTGGCTGCGCGCCGGCGAGCGCAGCTTCGGCGATTTCCTGCTGCGCCAGATCAACGAGCGCATGCACTGGTTCCTGGGCAACTTCGCGGCGCACCACCTGCTGGACACCGACAGCAACGTGGCGCGCGCGCTGGTGGGCCTGTTCCATCCCTGGCTCCACCCGGGCAGCGACCCGCACCTGCGCGTCACGCAGGAGGAGATCGCGCACCTGTCGGGCGTCTCGCGCCAGCGCTGCAACGCGGCGCTCAAGCGGCTGGCGGCGCAGGGGCTGATCGAGATCGAGTACGGCGGCATCACCGTCACCGACCTGGCCGGGCTGCGCCGGCGCGTGCCGGGCTGAGGCCGCTTTCTAGATCGTATCGTTCGTTACGAGTTTGGCGCCAAGGCCCGGCTGGCGGGCGCTGCAGGCCGATTGCGCTTTCCGGCTCGCGGCCCTACACGCCCAGCCGCTGCGCCAGCGCCTCGGGCTGCGCCAGCAGCTCGGCCGAGCCGCCGGCCAGCGTGATGCGGCCCTTCTCCATCACCATCGCGCGGTCGGTGTGGTGCAGCACCTTGCGCCAGTCGCGGTCGACGATCAGCGTGGCGATGCCGGTGGCGCGGATCTCGGCGATGACGCGCCAGATCTCGGCCACCACCAGCGGCGCCAGGCCCTCGGTGGCCTCGTCCAGGATCATCAGGCGCGGGTTGGTCATCAGCGCGCGGCCGATGGACAGCATCTGCTGCTCGCCGCCCGAAAGCTGCTGCCCGCCGTGCGAGAGCCGTTCGCCGAGGCGCGGAAAGGTCGCCATCACCCGCTCGAAGCTCCAGTCGCGCCGGCCGTCGATGCCGGCGCGCGCGGCCATCACCAGGTTCTCGCGCACCGAGAGGTTCGGGAAGATGCCGCGCCCCTCGGGCACGTAGCCGATGCCCAGCCGCGCCATCTTCTCGGGCGCCCAGCCGGTCACGTCGCGGCCGTCGGCCAGCACCTGGCCCGAGGCCGGGCGCACGTAGCCCATCAGCGTGCGGATGAAGGTGGTCTTGCCCATGCCGTTGCGGCCGAGCAGGCCGACGGCGGTGGCGCCGGGCAGCTGCGCGTCGACGCCGCGCAGGATGTGGCTGTCGCCGTAGTAGGTGTTCAGGTCGCGGGCTTCGATCATGTCGCGGCTCCTCGCGCGTCAGTGCGCGGCCTCGTCGCCGAGGTAGGCGGTGCGCACTTCGGGGTTGGTGCGGATCGACTCCGGGTCGCCCGTGGCAATGACGGTGCCGTTGACCATCACCGTGATGCGGTCGGCGATGCGGAACACCGCGTCCATGTCGTGCTCCACCAGCAGGATCGCGTGGCCGGCCTTCAGGCGCGCCAGCAGGGCCAGCATGCGCTCGGTCTCTTCCGCGCCCATGCCGGCCAACGGCTCGTCCAGCAGCAGCACGCGCGGGCGCGTGGCCAGGCACATCGCCACCTCGAGCTGGCGCTTGGCGCCGTGGCTCAGCGTGCCGGCGATGCGCTGCGCCTCGCCGGCCAGGCCGGCGGCTTCCAGCGCCTCGCGCGCGGCCTGGTTGCTGGCCGCGCAGCGCGCCGCCGATTCCCAGAAAGCCCAGGGCCGCGGCGTGGCGGCCTGCGCCGCCAGGCGGCAGTTCTCCAGCACCGTGAACTCGGCGAAGACGGTGGTGCGCTGGTAGCTGCGGCCCACGCCGGCCAGCGCGCGGCGCGGCTGGGGCAGGGCGGTGATGTCGCCGCCTTGCAGCGAGATGCGTCCGTCGCTGGCCGGGATCTCGCCCGAGAGCATGTTGATCAGCGTGGACTTGCCCGCGCCGTTGGTGCCGATGACGGCATGCACCTCGCCCACCCGCAGGTCGAGCGAGACGTTGCCCACCGCCACCAGGCCGCCGAAGCGGCGCGTCAGGCCGTCGACCTGCAGCAGGGCGTCCGCGCTCATCGCGAGCCCTCCGGCGACAGGCGCTGCACCAGCCCGACCAGCCCGCGCGGCAGCCAGGCCACGAAGCCGATGATCACCAGCCCCAGGCTGAGCTGCCAGTGGTCGGCCAGCGGGCCGACCAGCGCGTGGGTCGACAGCAGCTCCTTGAGCAGCGTGAAGGCCACCGTCCCCAGCACCGCGCCGCGCAGGTGGCCCAGCCCGCCCAGAATGATCATCAGCAGCACCTCGCCCGAGTTGTGCCACGACAGCAGCTCGGGGTTGACCACGCCGTCGCGCGAGGCGACGAGAAAGCCCGCCAGCCCGGCCAGCGCGCCGGCGATGACGAAGGCCGCCAGCTTGTAGAAGTAGGTCGGGAAGCCCACCGCCCGCATGCGCTGCTCGCTCACGCGGATGCCGGCCAGCGCGGCGCCGAAGCGCGAGCGGCGGATCAGCGCCAGCAGGCCGTAGGTGCCCGCCAGCGCGGCCAGCACCACGTAGAACAGCACCAGCCGGTTCTCCAGGTCGACGGGGCCGATCGAGGGCCGCACGTACAGGTAGATGCCGTCGCTGCCGCCGCCCACCTTGGTGTCGTGGAAGACGAAGAAGGCCATCTGCGCGAAGGCCAGCGTGACCATGATGAAGTACACGCCCCTGGTGCGCAGGCTCAGGGCGCCCACCACCAGCGCGTACAGCGCGGCCGAGCCCATCGCCAGCACCAGCAACGCCAGCAGGTTGCCGCCCTCGGCGCCCGAGCCGAGCACCGTGGCGTAGGCGCCGATGCCGTAGAAGGCCGCGTGGCCCAGGCTCACCAGGCCGGTCATGCCCACCAGCAGTTCCAGGCTCAGCGCGAAGATGGCCAGGATCATCACCTTGACCACCAGGTCGGACGCGTAGCCGCCGAGGAAGGGCGCGGCCACGGCCAGCACCGCCACGGCCAGCGCCGGCGCCAGCAGCCCGCGCGAGAGGCGCGCCGCCGGCGCGGCGGGTGCGAGGGGCAGGGAAGAAGTCATCGGTGCGGCCCCGCTCATGTCTTGCGTCCCATCAGGCCCTCGGGCCGCCAGATCAGCACCACGGCCATCAGCAGGTAGATGCCGATGCCGCTGATCTCGGCGAAGAAGACCTTGCCGAAGGTGTCGACGAAGCCCACCAGCAGCGAGGCCACCAGCGCGCCGGTGATCGAGCCGATGCCGCCGATCACCACCACCACGAAGCAGATGATGAGCACGCTGGCGCCCATGTTGGGGTACACCGAGGACATCGGCGCCGAGATCATGCCGGCCAGCGCCGCCAGCGCCACGCCGCCGGCGAAGACGATGCGGTACAGCCGCCGGATGTCGATGCCCAGCCCGCGCACCATGTCGCGGTTGCTGGCGCCGGCGCGGATCATCATGCCCAGCCGCGTGCGGTTGACCACCGCGTACATCGCCACCGCCAGCACGATGCAGGCGGCCGAGGCGAACAGGCGGTACCAGGGGTAGCTCATCAGCCCGCCGAGCGAGAAGCTGCCGTCCAGCCAGGCCGGCACCTTCACGCCGTGCACGTCGTTGCCCACGAGGATGGAACGCAGCTCCTCGAACACCAGGATCAGGCCGTAGGTCATCAGCACCTGCTGCAGGTGGTCGCGCTGGTAGAGGTAGCTGAAGAAGGCCCACTCCAGCAGGTAGCCCAGCACCGCGGCCAGCGCCACGCCGGCCAGCAGCATCAGCAGGAAGCTGTCGCCGAAGAGGGGCGACAGCGCGAAGGCCATGTAGGCCCCGATCATGTAGAAGCTGCCGTGCGCCAGGTTGATCACGCCCATGATCCCGAAGATCAGCGTCAGCCCCGAGGCCAGCAGGAACAGCAGCAGCCCGTACTGCACCGAGTTCAGGCACTGGACGAGAAAGGTTCCGAAGTCCAAGCGATCAACCTTGCGTCAAAGTTGCAATAGGGGCGCACCGGTCTGGCGGCCGCGGAGCAGGCCATGCGGGAACACTCGCGGAACCGGCTTTGCCGGGCCGCGGAGTGTGCTCCCTCGAGGGGGTTGCCGGAGCGGAACGAAGTCCGCGCAGGCTGGGGGTGGGTGGATTACATCCTGCAGCCGCGCGCCGGGTCGGCCAGGCCCTTGATCGCCACGCCCACCACCTTGTTCTCCTTGCCTTCCACCTTGCGCAGGTACATGTCCTGCACCGGGTTGTGGGCCTTGCTCATGGTGAAGGCGCCGCGCGGGCTGTCGATCTTGGCCTTCTGGATGGCGGCGGACAGCTCCGCCTTCTTCGAGAAGTCGCCCTGCGTGGCCTTCAGGCCGGCGCCGAGCAGCTGCGCCGCGTCGTAGCCCTGCACCGCGTACACGTCGGGCTGCAGCTTGAAGGCCTTGGCGTAGGCGGTGCGGAAGGCGTTGTCGCGCGGCGTGTTCAGGCCGTCAGCGTAGTGCAGGGTGGTCAGCATGCCCTGCGCGGCGTCGCCCTGGGCGTCCAGCGTGCCGTCGGTCAGGAAGCCCGGGCCGTACAGCGGGATGTTCTTGTTCAGGCCAGCGGCCGCATAGTCCTTGACCAGCTTGACGGCGCCGCCGCCGGCCATGAAGGAGTACACCGCGTCCGGCTTGGCGGCGGCGATCTCGGTCAGCAGCGCCTGGAACTCCACGTTGGGGAAGGGCAGCGTGAGCTGCTTGACCACCTTGCCGCCGTTCTTCTCGAAGCCTTCCTTGAAGCCGCCCACCGACTCGTCGCCCGCGGCGTATTTCCAGGTCAGGGTGATGGCGGTCTTCTTGCCCTGCTTGGCCGCCACCTCGCCCATGGCGTAGGCCGGCTGCCAGTTGCTGAAGCTGCTGCGGAAGATGTTGGGCGCGCACATCGGGCCCGTCACGGCGTCGGCGCCGGCGTTGGGCACGATCAGCAGCGTGCCGCTCTCCTTGGCGGCCTTGGCCATCGCCATCGCCACGCCGGAGTGCACGGTGCCGACGAGCACGTCGACGTTGTCGCGCTTGATCAGCTTGTTGACGTTGTCGGTGGCCTTGGCCGGGTCGGACTCGTCGTCCACCTTCACGTACTCGATCTCGCGGCCGCCGAGCTTGCCGCCCTGCTCGTCCACGTACAGGCGGAAGCCGTTCTCGATGGCCACGCCCAGCGCGGCGTAGGTGCCGCTGAAGGGCAGCATCAGCCCCACCTTGATCTTGCCGGTGCCCTGCGCGGCGGCGGTGGCGGCGAGGCTGGCCAGCGCCAGGGCGGTCAGGGTGGTGCGTGCGATGCGGATGCTCATGCCTTGTCTCCTCGGGTGGTGAAAATTACTTTAGCACTAAACTATTCACGACTTAAATAAGTATTTGCCCAGGGCCCCGGCTCAGCCAGCGGGCCGCGGGGCCATGAAGCCGGCGGCCGCCGAGATTACCGCCGCGGGCTGGTCGCGATGCGGGGAATGCCCGCATTGCGGCAGCTCCAGCAGCCGGGTGCCCGGCACGCGCGCGGCGATGCCGCGGATCTGCGCCAGCGTGCCGTATTCGTCGTCCAGCCCCTGGATGGCGAGCACCGGGCAGCGGATGCCTTCCAGCTCGTTCTCGATGTTCCAGGCGGCGAAGGGCGGGTGCAGCCAGATGCGGTTCCAGCCCCAGAAGGCCGAGTCCACGTCGTCGTGGTGGCGGGCCAGGCGCTCGCGCAGGTCGGTCTGCAGGTAGGCCTGGCGGGCGACCTCGATGTTCCTCACCGTCACGTCCTCCACGAAGATGTGCGGCGCCAGCAGCACCAGGCCGCGCACGCGCTCCGGGAAGCGCGCCGCGTACAGCAGGGCGATCGAGCCGCCGTCGCTGTGGCCGAGGAGCCAGGGCGGCTCCGCCAGGCCGATCGCGTCGAAGAAGGCGGGCAGCACCTCGTGCGCCTGGCGGTGCATGAAGTCCACGTCCCACACCTCGTCCTCGGCGCGCGGGGTGGAGCGGCCGTAGCCGGGGCGCGAGAACACCAGCCCGCGCACGCCGGCCCCGGCGCACAGCCGGTCGGGGAAGTCCTTCCACATCGCCACCGAGCCCAGGCCCTCGTGCAGGAAGACCACCAGCGGCGCGGCGCCGTCGCGCGGGCCGATCCAGCGGTGCTCGATGCGCACGGGGCGGCCGCGCCATTCGACCTGCGCGAACTGCGTGGGCTGCGTGGTGCCGTCCGCGCTCACCGCGCCGCTTCCTTCTCGCGCAGGCGGAAGCGCTGGATCTTGCCGGTGGCCGTCTTCGGCAGCTCCTCGATGAACTCGATCAGGCGCGGGTACTTGTAGGGCGCCAGGCGCTCCTTGACGAAGGCCTTGAGGTCCGCGTCGCTGGCCTGCTGGCCGGCCTTGAGCACGACGAAGGCCTTGGTCTTGGTCAGGCCCTCGGCGTCGGCCGTGCCGATCACCGCGGCCTCCAGCACCGCCGGGTGCTGCATCAGCGTGGCCTCCACCTCGAAGGGCGAGACGTAGATGCCGCTGACCTTGAGCATGTCGTCGCTGCGGCCGGCGTAGGTGTAGTAGCCGTCGGCGTCGCGCACGTACTTGTCGCCGCTCTTGGTCCAGCCGCCCTGGAAGGTCTCGCGCGACTTCTCGCGGTTGCCCCAGTACATCAGCGCGCTGCTCGGCCCCTTGATGTAGAGGTCGCCCACCTCGCCGTCGGCCACCGGGCGGCCGTCCTCGCCGCGCAGCTCGATCTCGTAGCCCTCCACCGGCTTGCCGGTGGTGCCGTAGCGCACGTCGCCCGGACGGTTGGAGAGGAAGACGTGCAGCATCTCGGTGGAGCCGATGCCGTCGATGATGTCGCAGCCGTAGTGCGCCTTGAAGCGCTGCGCGATCTCCGCCGGCAGCGCCTCGCCGGCCGAGGAGCCCATGCGCAGCCGCACCGCCTCGCGCGGGGGCAGGGCGGGCGAGGCCAGCATGCCGGCGTAGCCGGTGGGCGCGCCGAAGAACACGGTGGGCGCGTGCTCGGCGCTCGTCCAGCGCCTGAAGACCGCCTCGGGCGTCGGCCGCTCGGCCATCAGCACCACCTTGGCGCCGACCGAGAGCGGGAAGGTGAGGGCGTTGCCCAGCCCGTAGGCGAAGTACAGCTTGGCGGCGGAGAAGCACACGTCGTCCTGCGTGATGCCGAGCACCGCCTTGCCGAACAGCTCCGCCGTCCACCACAGGTTGCCATGCGTGTGCACCGTGCCCTTGGGCTTGCCGGTGGAACCGGAGGAGTACAGCCAGAAGCCCGGGTCGTCGGCGGCCGTGGGCGCGGCGGCGGCCGGCGGCGCGGCGGCCTCCACCGCCTGCGCGAAGTCCTCCATGCCCGCCGGCAACGGGCCCGCCGGCTGCGAGACGAACACCGCCCGCACCTCGTGCTGCGCCTTCTCCATCGCGGCCTGCAGCCCGGGCAGCAGCGCGCCCGACACCAGCGCGCCCTGCGCCCGGCTGTGCTCCAGCATGTAGGCGTAGTCGTCGGTGGTGAGCAGGGTGTTGACGGCCACCGGCACCACGCCCGCATACAGGCAGCCGAGGAAGGCGACCGGCCAGTCGTTGCCGTCCAGCATCAGCAGCAGCACGCGCTCCTCGCGGTGGATGCCGGCCTCGGCCAGCGCGCCGGCCAGGCGGCGGGCGCGCGCCGCCAGCTCGCCGTAGCTCAGGGTGCCGTGGTCGTCCACGTAGGCGATGCGCTCGGCGCGCTCGCGGTTGAGCGCGAACAGGTGCTCGGCGAAGTTCAGGCGGCTGGGGGGGCTCATCGGGGTGTCTCCATGCGTCGTTCGGTCGCGGGGCGCGTCAGGGCAGCAGCGCGTCGAGCACCGCGGGGCCGGCCTGCACGGCGGCGCGGCGGTGGTAGAAGTCCAGCGCGCGCAGGCCGCCCAGCTCGGCGCCGCCGCCGGCGCGGCCCGGGCCGCCGTGCAGCGACATCGGCATCACGTTGCCGTGGCCGGTCTGGGCCTGGGCGACCTCGGGGGTGACGACGTGCACGCGGCCGTGGCTGGCGGCCAGCGCCGTGGCAAGGCGGGCCAGTTCGCCGGCGTCCTCGCCGTAGAGCGACGCGACCAGCGAGCCCTGGCCGCGCTCGGCCAGCACCTCGGCGTGCGCCAGGTCGCGGTAGGGCATCAGCGTGGCGACGGGGCCGAAGACCTCGACGTCGTGCACCGACGGCGCCGTGTCGGGGGTGCGCGTGCCCAGCAGCACCGGGCCGATGCAGGCGGCGACCTGCGGGTCGGCATCGACCAGCGGCGCGCCGCGGCCGTCGTGCAGCACGGTGGCGGCCGCCTCCAGCTGCCGCAGCCCCTCGCGCACCGAGGCCAGCTGCGCGCGGCTGACCAGCGAGCCCATGCGCACGGACTCGTTGCGCGGGTTGCCGACGGTGGTCTTCGCCAGGCGCGCGCCGATCGCCTCGGCCGCCGCGTCGTACACGGCCTCGGGCACCAGGATGCGGCGGATGGCGGTGCACTTCTGGCCCGACTTGACCGTCATCTCGCGCACCACCTCCTTGACCAGCAGGTCGAAGGCGGGCGAGCCGGGGGCGGCGCCGGGCAGCAGCACGGCGCTGTTGAGGCTGTCGGCCTCGATGTTGGTGCGCACCGAGTGGCGCGCCACCGCGGCGTGGCCGCGGATCGTCGCCGCCGTCTCGGCCGAGCCGGTGAACGAGAGCACGTCGAAGGGCTTGAGCTGGTCGAGCAGCCCGGCCGCGCTGCCGCACACGATGGACAGCGCGCCCGGCGGCAGCACGCCGGCCTCGACCACGTCGCGCACCATGCGCTGCGTCAGCCAGGCGGTGGCCGTGGCCGGCTTGACGATCACCGGCACGCCCGAGAGCAGGGCCGGCGCCGCCTTCTCCCACAGCCCCCACGAGGGGAAGTTGAAGGCGTTGATGAACAGCGCCACGCCGCGCGTGGGCACCTGCAGGTGCTGCGAGAGGAACACCGGCTCCCTGCCCAGCTTCACCGCCTCGCCGTCGCGCAGCGCGCGGGCGTCGCCCAGCGCCTCGCCCCACTTCGCGTACTGGCCGACGGTGAAGATCGCGCCGTCGATGTCCACCGCCGAGTCGTTCTTCACCGTGCCCGAATTGGCGGTGGCGATCTCGTAGTAGGCGTCGCGGTTCGCCTGCAGCACCTTGACGATGGCGGCCAGCAGGCCGGCCCGCTCGCGGCAGGTGAGGGCGCGCAGCGCGGCGCCGCCCTGGTCGCGGCTGAAGGCAAAGGCGCCGGCCAGGTCCAGGCCCGTCGCATCGACGCGGACCAGCTCGGTGCCCAGCACCGGGTCGAACAGCGGCGTGCCGGCGCCGGTGCCCGGCTGCCAGCGGCCGCCGACGTGGTTGGAAAGGCGTTCGGTGCTCATGGTTCAGGCGGTGCGGGTGAATTCGATCTGCCCCTCGGGCAGCAGGTAGAGGACCAGCGCCCGGCCCTGGCGCACGGTCGGCCGGTGGGCGCTGCCGGGCGGGTAGACGCACCAGCCGGCCGGCCGGCCGTCGAAGGTGGCCTCGCCGCCCTGCGGCAGGATCAGGTCGATCTCGCCGCCGGGGTGCACGTGGTGCGGGCCGGCGATGTCGTTCATGTCGACCACGTCGACCGAGAAGCGGTGCAGCGCGTCCTCGGCCTTGAAGACGCGGCCGTAGCGGATGCCGCCGCCCTCGCGCTCGCACAGCCAGCCCTCCGCCACGCCCTGCTCGCAGGCCGCCTTCAGGCAGGCGTAGGTGGTGGTGCCGGGGCCGTGCTCGCGGTTGAGCCAGGCGTCCAGCTCGCCGTCCAGCGGGCGGCCGGCCAGCTCGGCGGTGAGGGTCGCGACCAGTGCGTGAAAGTCTTCCTTGGCCATCGTGGGGTCCCGATGTGACGCCGCCGGCTTGTGGCGGCCGGCGATGTGCAGTATCTTGCTTGTGCATGAACCATAAAAGTCGACCGACCCCGTGTCAAGCAATATAGTGCATGTCTGGTGTTAACCCTAGGTCGACGGACAATCGAGACATCCCCCAAGGACTTGCTTTCATGACGGATCAGGAATCAGCGGCGCTCGCCGTGGCGCCCGCGCCGAACCAGGGTGCCGCCGAGGCGACCGCCGAATCGCGCCACCCGCTGCTCACCGCCGTGGGCGAGCGCGTGCGCAGCCTGCGCGCCCGGCGCGGCCTCACGCGCAAGGCGGTGGCGCTGGCGGCCGACGTCTCCGAACGGCACCTGGCCAACCTCGAGTACGGCACCGGCAACGTCTCGATCCTGGTGCTGCAGCAGGTGGCCGGCGCGCTGCAGTGCCCGATGGCCGAGCTGCTGGGCGACGTGACGACCAGCTCGCCCGAGTGGCTGCTCATCCGCGAACTGCTGGAGAACCGCTCCGAGGCCGACCTGCGCCGCGTGCGCATGGCCATCGGCGAGCTGCTGGGCACCGCCGTCGTCGACCCGGCGCGCTCGCGCCGCATCGCGCTGATCGGCCTGCGCGGCGCCGGCAAGTCCACCCTGGGCCAGATGCTGGCCGACGACCTGGAGCTGCCCTTCATCGAGCTCAGCCGCGAGATCGAGAAGTTCGCCGGCTGCAGCGTGCGCGAGATCCACGACCTGTACGGCACCAACGCCTACCGCCGCTACGAGCGCCGGGCGCTGGAGGAGGCGGTGCAGATCTACGGCGAGGTGGTGATCGCCACCCCCGGCGGCATCGTCTCCGACCCGGCCACCTTCAACGAGCTGCTGGCCCACTGCACCACCGTCTGGCTGCAGGCCGCGCCCGAGGAGCACATGGGCCGCGTGGCCGCCCAGGGCGACGTGCGCCCCATGGCCGCCAGCCGCGAGGCGATGGACGACCTGCGCCGCATCCTGGACGGCCGGGCCGCCTTTTATTCCAAGGCCGACCTGCGCGTGGACACCAGCGGCAAGACGCTGCAGCAGGCCTTCGAGGCGCTGCGCATGGCGGTGCGCAAGTCCATGGCCGACGCGGCCTGAGGCCGGCCAACCCTTCGTCACAAAAAAGGCCCCTCGGTCAACCGCTTCGCGCTTGCCCGATCCCCCGAGGGGATGTATTTGTCTTGGGGCGGCCCGGCGACAAACAAACGGCCCCGGGGGATTGACGCGCTCCATGACATGCACGATGATGCATGTCATGGATGCAGCAAAATGCATGTTGCTTCCGGTCCGAACGAATCAGCCCGCCCCCCAGCCCACGCAGGAGACTTCCATGACCGCCACCCCCGCCCCGGCCGCGCCCCGCGTCGATTACCGCACCGACCCCACCCGGTACAAGCACTGGAAGCTCAGCGTCGAGGGCCCGGTGGCCCGGCTGGCGCTGGACATCGCCGAGGACGGCGGCATCCGCCCCGGCTACAAGCTCAAGCTCAACAGCTACGACCTGGGCGTGGACATCGAGCTGCACGACGCGCTCAACCGCATCCGCTTCGAGCACCCCGGCGTGCGCTCGGTGATCGTCACCAGCGGCAAGGACCGCATCTTCTGCTCCGGCGCCAACATCTTCATGCTGGGCGTCTCCAGCCACGCCTGGAAGGTGAACTTCTGCAAGTTCACCAACGAGACGCGCAACGGCATCGAGGATTCGTCCAAGCACTCGGGCCTGAAGTTCATCGCCGCCGTCAACGGCGCCTGCGCCGGCGGCGGCTACGAGCTGGCCCTGGCCTGCGACGAGATCCTGCTGGTGGACGACCGCTCCTCCTCCGTCAGCCTGCCCGAGGTGCCGCTGCTGGGCGTGCTGCCCGGCACCGGCGGCCTGACCCGCGTGACCGACAAGCGCCACGTGCGGCACGACCTGGCCGACATCTTCTGCACCAGCGTCGAGGGCGTGCGCGGCCAGCGCGCCGTCGAATGGCGCCTGGTCGACCGCGCCATCAAGCCCGCGCAGTTCGCCGCTGCCGTGCAGGAGCGTGCCGCCGAACTGGCCCAGGCCAGCGACCGGCCGGCCGACGGCAAGGGCGTGGCGCTGGTCCGCGTGGAGCGCCAGGAGAACGGCGACACGATCGACTACGCCAATGTGCGCGTCGAGATCGACCGCGCCAGGCGCACCGCCACGCTGACGCTGAAGGCGCCCGCCGGCGCACAGCCGGCGGACGCGGCCGGCATCGAGGCCGCCGGCGCCGCCTGGTGGCCGCTGGCCCTGGGCCGCGAGCTGGACGACGCCATCCTGCACCTGCGTACCAACGAGCTGGACATCGGCACCTGGCTGCTGCGCACCGAGGGCGACGCCAAGGCCGTGCTGGCCGCCGACGCGACGATGCTGGCGAACCAGGGCCACTGGCTGGTGCGCGAAACCATCGGCCTGCTGCGCCGCACCTTCGCGCGGTTGGACGTCTCCTCGCGCAGCCTGTTCGCGCTGGTCGACGAGGGCTCGTGCTTCGCCGGCCTGTTCGCCGAGCTGGCCTTCGCCGCCGACCGCGCCTACATGCTGGCGCTGCCCGATGCGCCCGAGAAGGCGCCGCGCATCGTGCTCGACGAGTTCAACTTCGGCCTGCTGCCCCTGGTCAACGACCAGAGCCGCCTGCAGCGCCGCTTCTACGAGGAGGCCGCGCCGCTCGAAGCCGTGCGCGCCGCCGCCGGCCGCGAGATCGATGCCGACGAGGCCGTGAAGCTGGGCCTGGTGACGGCCGCGCCCGACGACATCGACTGGGCCGACGAGATCCGCATCGCCCTCGAGGAGCGCGCCGCCATGTCGCCCGACGCCCTCACGGGCCTGGAGGCCAACCTGCGCTTCGCCAGCCAGGAGAACATGCTCACCCGCGTGTTCGGCCGCCTCACCGCCTGGCAGAACTGGATCTTCCAGCGCCCCAACGCCGTCGGCGAGAAGGGCGCGCTGAAGGTCTACGGCACCGGCGAGAAGGCCGGCTTCGACATGAACCGCGTTTGATCGAACCGAGAGGAGACTCCCCATGAGCAGCATCAACTACAGCGAGAAGATCCCCAACAACGTCAACCTCTCGGAAGACCGCACGCTGCAGCGCGCGCTCGAGGGCTGGCAGCCCAACTTCATCAACTGGTGGGACGACGTCGGGCCGGAGGGATCGACCAACTACGACGTCTACCTGCGCACCGCGGTGAGCGTGGACCCGAACGGCTGGGCCCAGTTCGGCCACGTCAAGATGCGCGACTACCGCTGGGGCATCTTCCTCAACCCAGGCGATGCCAACCGCCAGATCCACTTCGGCGACCACAAGGGCGAGAAGGCCTGGCAGGACGTGCCCGGCGAGCACCGCGCCAACCTGCGCCGCATCATCGTCACGCAGGGCGACACCGAGCCGGCCAGCGTCGAGCAGCAGCGCCACCTGGGCCTGACCTGCCCCAGCCAGTACGACCTGCGCAACCTGTTCCAGGTCAACGTGGAAGAAGGCCGCCACCTGTGGGCGATGGTCTACCTGCTGCACAAGCACTTCGGCCGCGACGGCCGCGAGGAGGCCGAGGCCCTGCTGGAGCGCCAGAGCGGC